>Ga0105238_10000128_pt1 | contig 83216 bp, 71 predicted proteins | sample KBSC34metaG_FD_81526 | JGI IMG/M metagenome (GOLD analysis project Ga0105238, IMG submission 81526) | Corn rhizosphere microbial communities from Kellogg Biological Station, Michigan, USA - KBS C3-4 metaG | ecosystem: Host-associated > Plants > Roots > Rhizosphere > Soil | place: Michigan, USA...
GCGGAAAAGAATCAACGTATTAGTGAAAGAATTGTCTGCCATTTCCGGTGAAAAGGAAGTCGAAATTTATAAGGTCTTTATGAAAGACTTTGGAATTCGATATTTCCGCGAGCTCCCGATTGAGCATTATTCGACCGTGAAAGAAACGCTAGAGGAATGGATTTCGGCTGGTGCTGCCAAAGCAGGTCCGGTTGCGGTACCAGAGGTGGTGAAAGCACACAGTGAAAGAGTGCAACATCAACTTGGATGTCCGGCTTGCATTGAAAAGGACGCATCTTTCGGACGTGCTCTAAGGGCTATATTTGCACTGGCGGTCTTGGCGTTTTTGCTCTCGCTATTATGCGGATGGCTGCTCTATAAGATGCCTGTTTCTTGAGTTGCGTCCAAGTTGACTCCTATTTGAAGTAAATGAATTCCTCAATCATCCTGGTCCAGCCTAGGGGGCTGGTAATCCAGGAGAGGGCCAGTTCTGCGAGGAAACCAACACATCGGATAGTTTTGGCTTAAGAGACCGCCGAAAAGCCATACGTCAATCTGCTCATACAACTATGCAGAACAAACTCATAGAGATGTTTTTTCTATGTTAGGTACCGAACAGTTCGGTACAAGCCAAATCGTTACCTTAATCTACTGAACATCTGTTCAATCAATTCCCTTCTAGTCAAAGTCGGCAAGAGCTTGTCCGGAAGTCTCGAATCCAGTCCCGTCTGTCTTCATCTGTTCGACAAGGAGTTCATGTGCTCACTTACGAAACTGCTGGTAGCGATGGTAGCTTCTGCTACCGATTGGAGTATACGCAGTGTGATGCTGGCTGGTTTCTCGAGTCCATGCTGGTGAAACGAGGCGGTGAATCGATACTGTTGAAACGCGGGCCAAAGACTGTTTATCGTACAGAGGCGCTAGCCATTGCCTACGGAATCAATAGTTGCGAGGCCATTGTTAGCAGTTTCACGCTTGGAGCTTTGAGTTGGAGCGAATACAGGAATTCTCACGGGCAGTTACCTTGATTGGGCCGCTCATTCCTTGCCATCCAGGTTTCTTTTCCCCATGTTTTTACGAATTATTCCGGCCGGTTGCCAGATGAGAATCACCCAAGAATCAATTCGATTTTCTCCTTTCGAAAACGAAAAGTTGCGTCCAAAGGCATCATCCAGCTCCGCATTTCTTGCAGCGTTGAGTAGAGCTTTTCTTTGGACACCTATGTGCTCGCTTGCGGTATGGCTATCGGTAGAATAGGCGGGCCATTGGGCTATCCATAGAATGCCACGTTCAAAAGAAGGGGCCCTCTTGTCGTCGCCCCTTTAACCTCATCTACGATTTCTTGCCATCCGTTTTGTGAGATGTCGAGTGCCCTTGCTTCTTCGTCATGGTCGAATATTGGCCGCCTGCGACCGGGTCGCCGTCGTTATCGCGGCTGGACTTGACGGTCTTGCCGCTACTCTCTCCCGCGACCGCCAATTTTTGGTAAGTGCTGGTGTCTTTGCTGCGTTGATTTTTGCTAGACATGTCATTTCTCCTTGAGTGTCGGTTGGCAATTCGTCTGCGCTTCTAATATCGCTACGCCGACGATGAGACATGCTGTTCCTATTAAAATTCAGCGGATGTAGGTGCAAGGCTTATGTCGCTGTAGTCATACTGGCTATGCGCAAATTCATTTACGCCATTGGTTCGTAAGGGATATGGAACTGCATCTTCTATGGTTGTCAGCGCACATACCAAAAGCTATTTATGGATTATCGTGAATGTTGAATCGCGGCGGGATATCGACCGTAGAAACGCTCGTCGCTCTTCAGAGGAGTTCGCTGTCTTTATGCCCCCTGGTCACCGCGGCACTTTTGTCGTCTATCGATAAAGCGTGGCAGTCCATACGTTAGCTCGCATATATGAGCTCAAAGAATGAAAAAGATGCTCGTGGAAAAAATATAAAAATTCTTTCTTAATGTTCGGTGGCGAACAGATTAAGAATGTCCGAGCAGGCGATGCTTCGTCTTGCAGTAAGCGTGAATGGCGTATGGCTTGCAACGGCGTCAGCACTGTTCATTCAGATAAGCGCGTCGTTCCTGGATATTCCCAAGGCTCCAAGAAGAATCAAATCGTAGCAGTTCGCTTTCCACTATCTTTGCCACATTCAACCTAGAGGTCACTCAATGAAAAATGTCATTTCAGGGGTATTCCTATCCGCTTCCTTGATGCTGTCCAGCGCTGCTGTCCATGCATCGACCGACATCAACAACACTTCCACGATCACTTTCAACGGGCCCAGCTCGTCGATTGGTGCCTCATATGGAGACGGCACCAGCGGCAAGACTTTCACCGAGAATTTCACTTTCGCACAGGGTACCGTCTTCAACGTTTCGTCCGCGGTGATCTCGATCGCACTGGACTCCATGTCGGGGCTCAACATCAGCAGCTTCACTCTGAGCGGAAACGGCGTGACCGCGACTGGGCATCTGACTTCCAGCACAGGCTTGCAGACATGGACCTTGCATGCCTCCAATCTTACCTCCGGGCTGTACACCCTATCAGCAATCGGCAAGGTCACGGGTACTAGTGGCGGAAGCTTCGGAGGCAACATCAGCGTGGCCGCGGTTCCGGAGAATTCCACTGTGGCAATGATGCTGGCTGGGCTTGGCATGGTCGGCTTCGCTGCCTTGCGCCATCGTCGCAAATCGAAGATGCATGGGGCAAATTCGACCGGCCTCGTGCCGGTATAAAAGGCAAAGCGGAAGAACTTTGAAACTGCCCATGCGGGCAGTTTTTTTATGCTGAACGCTTCCATGTGTCCGGTATCGAACATCTGTGAATCCCAAGTCTATCGTTATTTTCCGATCGGCACTCGATCTCCCTTGCCCCAATTGGATTGCAGCATGTCTAATTCAAATCTTCCATTAAAGAATTATCTTCTGGCCGCGTTGGCACCGGACGTGCAGCATCGCCTGCTTCCCCAGCTGGAATGGATTTCTCTTCCCTTGGGGATGGTGCTCTACGAATCGGGCGATACGTTGCAGCATGTCTATTTCCCGACCGACTCCATCGTGTCCCTGCTGTATGTCATGGAAGACGGTGCGTCGGCAGAAATTTCCGTAGTTGGCAACGACGGTTTTATTGGCATCGCCATTTTGATGGGAGGAGAAAGTACTCCCAGCAGAGCGATCGTGCAGAGTGGCGGTAGCGCTTATCGTCTTTCTGCCAGCCGCTTCAAGGAAGAATTCCATCGCGATACTGGTACGCTTCATCTGATGTTGCGTTACAGCCAGGCGCTGCTGACGCAGATGGCGCAGACCGCCGTCTGCAATCGCCACCATTCCATCGACCAGCAGTTGTGCCGGTGGTTATTGTTATCTTTGGACCGACTGTCGGGCAACCAGGTGACCATGACGCAAGAGCTTATCGCCAACATGCTTGGAGTGCGGCGCGAGGGCGTCACCGAGGCAGCTGGCAAGCTGCAACGGCAGGGTGTAATCGAGTACAGCAGGGGGCGGCTGACAGTGCTGAACAGACCCAGACTGGAAGAGCTGTGCTGCGAATGCTACGCGGTGGTCAGAAAGGAAACCCAACGCTTGTTACCGCCTACCCGCTTCGAAAGTTGATGAGGCTAACACTTCGATCTAGCGCCTGCGCGCGTAGCTTGTCGAATGGCTGGAACTCGGCAGCTTGGTCAAGCAGCTTTGGTTACGTAGCGCACCGACCGTACGCGAGGTCATGGGTACGATCGGATTTAAGAGGAATATCAAATTTGTCGGCGCGCCCATGGCCGGTAGATGGCGCTCATCTTGAGCACGGAGGCGATTGCGGGAGTTCAGGCATGCACACCAGCCGCATCAAGTTCTTCAAGGGATTTCAGATCGAGGTCACGGTAACTCGTTACGGAGAGGATTGTTGCGTATTTACCAATATACGGCGATTTGCCAGGATTTCAGCGACTGGGGGCGATGTCATTTTTGCGCAATGGGTTGACCTGCGGGCACGCTCCTCCGCAATGGCCTTTCAGTACGCGTTCGTACGCGCACACTCCGAAATAGAGAAGCGCGGAGTGCACGGCGAGCTTACAGGCACTTAGACGTCAGATGACCTCCCCAAAGTCGAGAAGTATCGTCGATCTAGGTTCCGCTAAGTTGGGTAACGAACAGATAACCGACCGTTAAGGCAATAGAATGGGGGGTAATGGCATAGTACTTCCTTGAAGCCGGCCGGCTCTGGATCGGGAGGCAGTATGAATACAAGCGCACTAATCGGTGGCGGTATCAGCAGCGATTTCGACGGCAACTTGATGGAGTAACTTGAACTACGTAACGTCAAGATTTCAGCCATGTAGGAGAACGATCTGGCGGTTGCAATCGGCGACCAGCACGGGGATCTTTATGGATTCATCGGAGCGGATTCGCAGTCGGATCTGGCCATCTTGCTCAAATTCTGTCACCGCTTGAGCGCTGACACGCGTTTATGCCTGGGCGGAAAGTTCTAGAGAGTCTTGTCACCGTCGGTTAGCGCGCCAGTGCACGGCGGACGCAGCGTAAGCTTGCTATAGCGTCTTTGTATAGAGCTTAGTTTCGTCGATGTAGCAAGAACACGCCTGCTTTTCAAGGTGCTTTCGGTTGAGAATGGTCACGTAGCCGCGGCTGTATTCGATAATACCGTTGCTCCGCAATTGGGTGGCCGCGGCAGTGATACCAACACGTCGCACTCCCAACAACGATGCCAGTGTTTCCTGGGTGATTGAAAATTCTTGGGCATTGGAGCGATCCTGACTCATTAGTAGCCACTTTGCGAGGCGCTCGGAGAGGGTATGGAATTTGATGCAGCGGCATGTGCTATAGAGTTGCTCTATGACGATGTTGATGTATCGATTCAGCACTAGCTGTAGTCCCTTATTTTGGTTCAATTCAGTGCGGAAAGCTGCGGTGGAAATACTCCATGCTCGGCCCGGATAGAGTACCGAGGCGTGGAACTCGGTGGACTTCAAGCCCAGCGCGAAGGGAATCCCGTACATGCCTTCCCGACCGACCATGCTGACTTCGAAGTTCGGCGTTGCATCGCCCAGCGAAAGAATGGAGATCAAGCCATTGATTGGAAAATAAATCAAACTGGCACGGGGCGTCGATAGGATTCGACCAGCCTGCAGGTCAATCAAAGTGCATTGCTTTAACAGGTGTGACCGGTCGGTTTGGGATAGTGACGCGATAATATGGTTCTGGTCATTTTCCAATTCATCTCTCAGGTAATAGGGCCAAAAAAGTAGGCACGGCGAATGCCGTGATGCCGTTTCAATGAATGGAGTATGACCCTTTTGTATATTTGTCACCGTCCGTTAACGAACATACGAGGCCCTTAATGGCCAGTAAATCAACGGGGCGGAAGGGCTAGGAAGCCGTTACGAACTGACGGAAAGAACAACTTGAGAGGACCATCAATCGGAGATTGACATTAGGACGCCAGAGCGCCATCGTACTCAAGCGAAATCCTGATAACTTCTTCGCCGAGACCGAAAAAGCGGCCTGTTGTACTGCGCATCGTATCCCTGGTCTCGGCTTCACCAACGATTCCCTGCTGCAAGGGCGCATCCACTTCTATCTGGATAGGCAGACCAGTCGCCTGGACGAGGCCAACTTCTAAGAGATCCCGATTGACTCGTCTCTACGCAAGACACACAACAATCAGCGCAATGGTATGCACCGCCAGGCTATCAACCGGGGCCGCTCGACCTATGAGCTAAGCTGCTGGGCGGCGGCTGCCCATGCTAACCCGGAGCGGTTCGCCGATTGCCATTGGCAATCCAAGCTGTTCTGGAAGAGAAAAACACTGGCTGAGCAGCTCCTCATCTTCAGTGCCTTCCACTTCGGGCTCATACGGATGCAGATTCCAGCCCTCATGCTAACGCGTAATATCGCTGCTGAACAATGTTGACCTGACCTGATACTGGCGCAGTAAGTCGCCTAAGGGCTGGGATTCGGAGTGCGAGAAGCTGCCCCCGGCTGTTCGACACGCCACCAAATATGCCGACTCTTCTGCCCTCCCTCTAAGCGCTTATAAAGACGAGAGCTGGATTGCCGCCAAACGTGTCGTGTTGTGCTCACCCACGGCGTGGACGGCACGAAGCTGACGGTGATCTACGTATACCTGCGGCAGCAAGTCACCGTGCGGCCAGCAGCTGGACGTGGCGATCTGCGCGAAGAGCACGCCGTTTCACGTCGAGATAACACTGTTGGCCGCCCCGTCGACGCTATATGATGCGGTGATAATCGTCGAAGGAGAGGAGGCATTGATGCCGCTGGCTGCTAATCTGCTGGTTACTGATTTCCTGCGTGATCAGTATCGTATCTGTTGGCCCGTCCTCGGGCTAGGAATCGCCAACATAGTGAGCGAAAAGGTGGAACTCCCCCGAGGTCCAGCTCAACTGTGAAGACGATTTCCGCTTGGCCGCCGTAGACACCGCCCACGTAGATTAGCTACTGGAGCAATTGGCCGAAGCGTTGGCAGAACAGCTTGAATTGGACCACGACGCCTTGGCGTGAGGTCTGCCTTTGGCCCTACTAGTCACTTGCCGTCCAGGTGTTAAGGCCGGCGAAATCAAGAACGGAATGCGCCATGTTGAAGAAACTAAAACGCCTGTGGTTCTCAGAGATGAAGAAGGCCACAAGCGCGCAACGCAAGCGCATCGAAACGATCTTGAAAGTGTTTCGAACCAATCCATCCACGACGACCAAAGCCGAGAGGCGATCTGCCACCACCACCCCCTCCGATGCTGCCAAACCAATCGGCGCATGGGTCAGCGGTCATCTCCGTCATGGTTCCGGCCTGACGCAACGTATCCACTATCGGCTATTCCTGCCTTGTAGACCAGAAGCCGCTATGCCGCTGGTCGTGATGCTGCACGGTTGTCAGCAGAACGCTGCTGAGGTCGCACAAGGGACGGACCTGAACGTGCATGCGGCGAAAAGGGGGGGGCGCCGTTCTCTAACCAGAGCAGCCGCTACGCGCTCATCCGCAGCGATGCTGGAAAGGGTACGACAAGACGACTCAAAAAGGGGGCTGGGATGTCGCGACGCTGGCAGCATTGATCGAAGATGTCGTCTCTTCTCATGCCATTGATCGGCAGCGCATCTATGTCTGCGGGATCTCCGCGGGGGCGGCCATGGCGCACATCCTTGCGTTGACGCATCCTTCGCTGGTAGCAGCCGTTGGCCTGCATTCTAGCCCCGTCTTTGGTGCTTGCAACAGCGTGGCCGGTGCATACAGGGTGATGCAGCATGGAAGCGGACATCCAGGGGGAGCCATGGATGAACTGCTTGTACGCCTGCCGCGCATGTAGACAATGCCAGCTATTCTGATCGGTGGTGACATTGAAAAGACCGTACGGTCAGTTAACCAGCGCCAATTGGTGGAGCAGTTCGTGAGTCTTAACCGGACATTAGCTCTAACTGCAATGCCGACCAAGGAAAGAAGGTTCGGCCGGGCTTCGAGGAATGCGCCGATGCAGCGCAGGTTCACGATCAACGATCATACCATCGGGCGTAAAGTGATGATCCGTTCGGTAATGATCTTGGCTACGCGTGGAGCGGGGGCGATGACGCGATGTCCCGTAACGCACAAGGACCGGACGCGAGCCGACTGATGCTGAATTTCCTTGAGCGGCATCGCCGGTATTGATTGTGGACGGTATCAACTGCAGCTCTGACATCGATGCTGCTAATGGAGATGTCGCCGCGCCTGCCTGTTTAGGTGACCGGCTCTTTGTGCTGTCTGCTCATTGCCAGTACACAAGCCCATTCGTCTAAAGCAGGAATCCGTTCCCCCCTATCTCTGAGAAATAAGTGAAGACGGTTTGTGGAAAATCTGCGAACAAATCGACACCGTTCCAATTTAAATCCCTACGCATCTAGAGTCTGTTCGATAACGAACAGAAATCCTTAAGGCTAGAGACCAGAATCAATGTTCATATTTCAAAAGGAGATCTTATGAAATCCGATGCGCAAATTCAGGAGGCCGTATGCGAAGAACTGAAGTGGGATCCCTCTGTTATCGCAACCGATATAGGAGTCGAGGTTTCAACTGGCATCGTGACTCTTTTCGGTCATGTTGGGAGCCACTCTGAAAAGGTAGCAGCAGAGCGCGCTGCACAGCGGGTTATAGGTGTTAAGGGTGTCGCCATTGCAATAGCCGTAAAGCTACCTCTTTCCAGTCACCGTGAAGACGCCGATATTGCACGTACGGCGTCTAATGTGCTTTCGTGGTCTACTTATGTGCCCTATGACAACCTTCAGGTATTGGTTGAGCACGGTTGGATTACTTTAACTGGAGAGGTTAGATGGGATTTTGAGCGGCGCGGAGCAGTTTCTGCAGTACGGGATCTTATGGGAGTTGTAGGCGTCATTAGTCACATTCGAATCAGGGAAGCGGTATCGGTAGCATCCCTCAAGCATGAAATAGAAGCCACTCTAAAACGACGTGCTCATGATGAAGCAAAAGCTATTTCTGTCGATGTTAGTGGATCGGAGGTAGTGTTAACAGGGTCTGTACATAATTTGGCGGAACGAGACCTGGTCACTAATGCAGTTTGGGGAACGCCTGGAGTATGCAATGTTATCGATCGGCTTTCTGTAACTTAAAAATCTATGGTCAGATATCGATCCCCAAGAATCGAGATCAAGAAGAATTTTTTGGATTAGTTGCACGCGAGAGAGTTCTCTTGTGAAAATCTTTTACTCCGCACTTACAACTACCTAGTCATTGGTAGGCTATCTAGTTGTTATCAATTTTCACTACCCCCGAGTCCTGAGCGAAGGGTATTTTCAATTACAGGCGACATATTAGGATGATCGCTAATCAGAAAAACAAGGAATAGATGCGATGCATTGTTAAATACAAGCTATACCATGAACCCTATGTATCAATTTTGGAGTTCACCAGTGACGTTATTGATGCTGAACAAGTGATTGCGGAATTAACCACATCTCTAAGGCCAGAAGTTATATTTGAGTATCCTGCCCCAAAGAACGCATCAGCAACCGAAGCCGAGCTTTCCTATGAGCGCCTAAAAAATGCGGTGGATTCTATTCATTCTGAGTACGGCGTACAAAGCTGGTCATATCAACTATTCCAGTAATCGATATGCTTGTGCAGCAGAGATCGGAATTATGAGGTCCGTTGGTGCCCTAGAATAAATTTCAACCCGCCAAATTGGCGTCAGCAGCCCCCTAGCTAATCCAGTCCCCAACTTATCGAAGCAGCCGCTGGTAAAAATCAAGCGGCGTTACGGAGTAATCATACTTTCGTTGGCGTGAGGGATATGGTGGACTGAAGATTGGCCAAGCCAAGGTCACAGGCTATTTTTCGACGGCAGAGAGTCGCTGCATTTTTTTTGAAACAGGGTATAGATCCCCATTCCACACTGCGGATTTTTCATCGAAGTTCGCCACTAGCTGACCATGACTTGACGCAATGTCACGTATAAATTGTGCAATAGCCTGGCGGCAAATTTGAATCCTAAGATTCTCCTCTGACGGCACGAAGCAAATACGAAATTCACCTATCAAACGTGCGCTGCCGAGGCCGCTCGTCACTTCTAGGCACATATGAGAGCCCGTTTTAAGCAAAACGAAGCCGGCTTCATGATGCGGCGGATAATCAAAGTAAAAACGTAAGTCGACGTCAGATGATTTAGGATCCGGTTTAGCTTTGATCAACATAATTCCCATGATTTCCTCCGACAGGATGTGAAGGCGAACAACGTCTTGAAGGAATGCTTAGAGTTTAGCCCGGATGATCGAAACTAAAATATTTACGAATGATTAGCATTTCATTCGTTCTTGAATTGCGCCTCAAAGAGCTTTAAATGTCACGACACAGCTCCACGCTCGAGCAGCGATGTGCATTTTTATCCAATATGCCGCAGCCTATCTGCCCAGTCTGTGCGGTCTCATACAGAGAAAAATAAAATCTAAATTATTAAGAAATTCTATATGTTCGGTAACGAACAGTAAGAGTAATTTTTGTCAGCTACATTTCAAATGTCGCACTAGCTGCGATGCCCCCCCCTCCAGTGAAAACTGGACTTAAGCCCTCTGAGCCCACCCCCAAAAGCATCTCTGCTCAGAGGGCTATTTTTCCCTTCTGCTTGCCAGATGGAGATACTGATGCCATTTTATGAAACGTCCCGAAGTGATTCGAATTTTCTCTTTCAACTTCGATACTCTAAAAATGCGAGGGGATGGTCATTAAATCGGATGCAGATAATCAAAGATTATGAGACGCTTTACTCGCAGGTTCTCGAAGAGAATTATTCCAGAACAGAAGCTCTCGCCATTGCATATGGGATTAATAGATGTGAATCTTTTGTCAGGGCAATTTCGGTTCGCAAGGAGTGAGTTAGCTACATACAATCAAACTCGACGGCGTTTGCAGCTATCGTCTTGGCAACCTGTTTTGCTAAACGCTCCACAATGTTCGATATAGAACATATAGAAATTCTTCTGTTCGTACTGCTCTAGGGTATAAGAGCTCCAAGGATCCCTAAACTGACTGAATTTCCTATGCCCAGCTCGGAATTACCTCAAAAGAACCGTTTGCTGGCAGCTCTAACTCCAGATGTATTCCAACGCATCCAGCCCCAACTGGAGTGGGTCTCCCTTCCCTTAGCCACAGTTCTGTATGAGTCGGGGGATAAGCTCCAGCATGTCTACTTTCCCACTGACTCGATAGTGTCCTTGCTTTATGTCATGGAAAATGGTGCCTCTGCCGAGATTTCTGTGGTGGGCAATGACGGCTTTGTGGGTATCGCCATATTGATGGGAGGAGAAAGTACCCCTAGCAGAGCGGTCGTACAAAGCGGCGGCGGGGCCTATCGCCTGTCCGCTAGGAGATTCAAGGAAGAATTTCACCAGAACATTCAATTTCTTCATCTCATGTTGCGTTACAGTCAGGCACTTTTGACCCAGATGGCCCAGACTGCCGTTTGCAATCGACACCACTCCATTGATCAGCAGTTGTGTCGATGGTTACTGCTTTCACTGGACCGTCTCTCGGGAAATCAACTGATCATGACGCAAGAGCTTATTGCCAATATGTTGGGGGTACGACGGGAAGGCGTAACCGAAGCGGCTGGAAAACTACAAAAAGATGGTGTGATCGAATACAGCAGAGGACATTTGACCGTACTTAAACGACAGAGATTGGAAGAGCTTTGCTGCGAGTGCTATGCAGTTGTTAGAGACGAGACAAATCGTCTTTTCCCGTATACGTGCTTTGACAAATAATCCTAGTTTTATAGGATCTTCGTTGCGTCTTACCATCGACGTCAATGTTTCATCTTTAATTCTATGAATGGGAAGGAATGCTAGCCGATACAGAAATTGTTAAAGCCAGGATCACTCAATCAGAGGTGGAGGCCGCCGCCTTAAAGATCCATCAAATTTTAAGTGCCCCGTTCTCGGACTTATCGTTTGGGGAAATTGTGTTTTTACCTGGCACCGAAAAATATGACCTGATAATGAAAGGATACTTCGGCATGATTAATGTTAGATTTTCCTTCGGCCGTACAAGGATAGGGGGACGTATTCGTTATGCAGGACAATATCGGTTTCTGTTTGTTGAACCGGACGGGGCTCAAAGAACACTGACAAGCTTCAAGTTTGATTCCATAGGAAGGGTATTGGATTTTGTGGAACTACCTAATCTTCTGAAGTTGAATCCAGAAAATAGCGGCCATGCCAAGTCCTTAATTTTGAACAAGGTAATTGGAGAGTGGGTTCGGTCAATTCCCTCGCTCAGATAAAGCAGCTTTTTGATTTTCTCGCAAACTCCCTCTTTCCATTTATTGGTGAAGAGCCAGGCCAGATGGCGACGTTCTAACAGATCACAAGGTTTAGTTCGATGCGCTCAAGGCCAAGCTGCCTGATCGGCGGCAGATGCCCAATAACAAGAGGATCAACCATTACGGGTTACCTCCCGACTGATCGGGGAAATTGAATGGTTCAAATTCCTGGCGATAACTCGCACTCGGCGCTTGCTTCAACGCAGACTCTACCTCCTTCGACTTGCCACCGCGCGACACATGCCCGCACAGAAATTCCCGCATATGACAATTGATGATCCGCGCAAGCACTTCCCAACCATCGCGTGCCCTCAAGAGGCGGCATAGATCAGTTGCCTAACGCTGCATTAGCCCTCTGGCCAATAATGGTAAGGCTTGTCTTCAATGGTGATGAACGAGCGGCTCATCATTTCCTCGCTAGCTCGCACATGGCGCACTGCTACCCCCGCTCTGACGGGCGGAAACAGAAATTTTCCTAACGCGCGGGAACGCCGCCCTGATGGTTCCTATGCCTTCAGAGGCTGCGCGTGGATGGCAGGAGGAAGCTTGGGGCAATTGTAATAAATGCAATTATTTTGTCTTTTTTAGCCCGGCGCGCGCGGTTGCCCCCACCCCGCGCCTGCCCGCTACATAGGTCGATTTTGACTCAAATTTGCGTCAGCCGCCGAGGCTGTCCCGGCCTGCCCTAGCGGCCCGGACGACGGGCATGGAATCTGACGCATTTTGATGCACGCTACAGTGCAATCAAGTGCGGAAGCTAGGCTTCCGTGCCCTTTATAAGCTTTTGACTCATAATCCATTGGAGCGCACGCCATGCGAAGCAAGGGGGGGGCGGCGTTGTTGAGGACAATTACGATTCGCTCTGTCGTCATCATCATCCCAAGGGTGGGCTACGATGTAGATCTTTGGCTCGGATCTGCGTATATCTCGCGAGCATTTTCCAGTCCCTGTGCCCAGATACCAGAGCGACCTGCTCAATGCTGTAACCCTGCTCAAAGAGGCGTGATACTCCCTCATGCCTCAAGTCGTGAAACCTTAAATCTTCGATCCCAAGTGATTTGCAAGCACGTGGAAAGAGGCTGCTTACCGTTCCCTCCGTGACGGGGAAAATCCGTTCTTCCTTTTCCATCTTTGGTTGCCGCTTGATGATCGCGAAAGCATCGCCTAGGAGTGGCACCTCTTGATCGTTCCCAATCTTAGCGCGAGGGTGCTTTCGATTTCTGATTATGATGGTCCGATCCTGTTCGTTCAGGTCGGTCCATCTAAGGTTGATGATCTCGCTCAAGCGCATGGCGGTGTCGACTGCAAATGCAATAAGATCGGACATGGGTACCTTTTGCCGGACCTTAACCGCGAACCAAGTACTGATGTTGCCCAGCTCTATCTTCGTTGGCCGCCTGGTACGCTCTTTTGACCTGGTCGACAAGCCGATGTGATCCATATAGGCTCGCGCTTGGGCGATTGCATCCAGATTGACCGGCCAGCGCCAGATGTTCTTTGCTGCTTTGAGGACGCTGCTTAGATATGTCAGGTCAATGGCAATTGTCACGCCGCCTGCTCCGGCACCCTTTCGTTCCTTTACGTAATCGATCAGTGCATCCCCTGTCAGCTCCGGCATGGTCAGCTTGCCGAGGTAACGTTTCAAGGTTGCCAACACTGCCTTTTTGTTTTTGCCCAACGGTTTAACCTGGGTCTGCTCCTCTACATAGCGGTCAATAGCTGAGCCAAGTGTCTTGTCTGCTATGATACGGAGGTCCTGAAATTTGAGCGCCCGCATGTCGGCTTCCTGCCGCGAAGCCCAATCTTGTGCCTGCGCCTTTGTGTCGAACATCTCGCTCTGCGCGGGAAATCCCTTCCTCCGAATCCTCGCACGCCAACGCTTGCCAATTTTCTGGAATGTCGCCATCTGTTTTTTGTCCAATTTTTGTCCAATGGCGAATGATAAACCATTTATTTTCGTGAAATATCGTGAAGTCTGAAGTGGCCAATAAGGCGGTGAAAAGCCGCGTAAGTGCTGGAAATAGCCCGAGTTTACCGCCTCGAACGATTTCGGTCGCCCCCATGATGGACTGGACCGACCGCCACTGCCGCGTCTTCCATCGCCAGATCACCCGCCATACCTGGCTCTACACCGAGATGGTCACCACCGGTGCGCTGCTGCATGGGGATGTGCCGCGCCATCTGGATTTCGACCAGCAGGAACATCCGGTCGCCCTGCAGCTGGGCGGCAGCGAGCCGTCCGACCTGGCGCACAGCGCCAAACTAGGCGAGCAATGGGGCTATGACGAGATCAACCTGAACTGCGGTTGCCCGTCCGAGCGCGTCCAGAAGGGGGCTTTCGGCGCCTGCCTGATGGGCGAACCCACGCTGGTGGCCGATTGCGTCAAAGCCATGAAGGATGCGGTCTCCATCGACGTGACCGTGAAGCACCGCATCGGCATCGATGACGTGCAATCCTATGACTTCGTGCGCGATTTCGTCGGCCAGGTCGCCGAGGCCGGCTGCAAGACCTTCATCGTGCATGCCCGCAATGCCATCCTCAAGGGCCTGAGCCCCAAGGAAAACCGCGAGATCCCGCCGCTGAAGTACCACTACGCCTATCAGCTGAAGCAGGATTTCCCCGATCTGGAAATCCTCATCAACGGCGGCATCAAGACCCTGCCCGAGATCGATGAACACCTGAAGCACGTGGACGGCGTCATGCTGGGCCGCGAGGCCTATCACACCCCCTATCTGATGGCCAGCTTCGACGCCCGTTACTACGCTGACCTGGAAGGCGGCCGCCAGCCCAGCCGCACCGAGGTGATCGAGGCCATGTTGCCCTACATCAAGCGCCAGCTGGAATTGCACGGCGACAATGGCCGCGGCCTGCGCTTGAACAGCATCACCCGTCACATGCTGGGCCTGCTGACCGGCATGCCCGGTGCGCGCGCTTTCCGCCAGACCTTGTCGGATTCCAAGCGCCTGGCCCTGGGCGACCCGGCTCTGTTGCTGGAAGCGCTGCAACGCACGCAGGCGGCCCAGGCGGCACAAATCGCCTGAATCGCCGGATTGGCGTAATTGGCCAGCGGAAGAGGCCCGCAATCCTTTAAAATAGCGGGTTCCAATTGGGAAAAGAGCGCGAACATGCCACTTGCTACAACCGAAGAAATCGTCGCCGAACTCCGTGCCGGCCGCATGGTGATTCTGGTCGATGAAGAAGACCGCGAAAACGAAGGGGACCTGGTGCTGGCCACCGACTTCGTCACGCCCGAAGCCATCAATTTCATGGTCACGCATGCGCGTGGCCTGGTCTGCCTGACGCTGACCGAAGAGCACGTGGACCAGCTCGACCTGCCGCTGATGGCCACCCGCAACGGCACGCCCTATGGCACCAATTTCACCGTCTCCATCGAGGCTGCTGAAGGCGTGACCACCGGCATCTCCGCCGCCGACCGCGCGCGCACGATCCAGGTGGCCGCCTCCAAGGGCGCCAAGCCATCGGATCTGGTGCAGCCGGGCCACATCTTCCCGCTGCGCGCACAAAAGGGCGGGGTGCTGATGCGCGCCGGCCACACCGAAGCCGGTTGCGACCTCACTGCCATGGCCGGCCTGACGCCTGCTTCCGTGATCTGCGAGATCCTGAAGGATGACGGCACCATGGCGCGCCTGCCGGACCTGCTGGAGTTCGCCGAAAAACACCATCTGAAGATCGGTACCATCGCCGACCTGATCCATTACCGCAGCCGCAACGAAAGCATCATCGAGCGCGTGGCCGAGCGCGAGATGCAGACTGCCCACGGCAGCTTCAAGGCCATCGCCTACCGCGACACCCCCTCGGGCGGTGCGCACCTGGCGCTGGTGCGTGGCGACATCCAGCCGGGCCGCGAAACCCTGGTGCGCGTGCACCAGCCGGTCTCCATCCTGGACCTGCTCGAAGCCGGCGTGACCACCCACTCGTGGAACCTGGCCGCCGCCATGAAGGCGGTGCAGGAAGCCGAGTCCGGCGTGATCGTGCTGCTCAACTGTGAAGAATCGGCGCAGCAGATGTTCGACCAGTTCGGCGCACTCAACAAGGTCGGCACGCCCGAGGCCGCCAAGCCCAGCCGCGCCGACCGCATGGACCTGCGCACCTACGGTATCGGGGCGCAGATCCTGAGGGATCTCGGCGTGTGCAAGATGAAGCTGCTGGCCAGCCCGCGCAAGATGCCGTCGATGACCGGCTTCCAGCTGGAAGTGACCGGTTACCAGGCACGCGAAGGTGCGTGAGCGCCCGGCTCCGGCTATCAAGAATTACGCAAGTCAACCTATCAAGAAGGAACAGCCATGACCATCGGAACCTATGAACCAGACTTCAATGGCGAGAGCTTGCGCATCGGTATCGTCCAGGCGCGCTTCAACGAAGACGTCTGCCACGGCCTGCTGGCAGCCTGCCTGGCTGAGCTGAAGCACCTTGGCGTGGCCGACGAGGACATCCTGCACGTGACCGTGCCGGGTGCCCTGGAAATCCCGCTGGCGCTGCAGAAGATGGCCGAGACCGAACAGTTCGACGCCCTGATCGCTCTGGGTGCCGTCATTCGCGGCGAGACCTATCACTTCGAGCTGGTCTCCAATGAATCTGGTGCCGGCATCACGCGCATCGGCCTGGATTTCGGTCTGCCCATCGCCAACGCCGTGCTGACCACCGAGAACGACGAGCAAGCCGAAGTCCGCATGGCCGAGAAGGGCGCTGACGCGGCCCGCGTGGCGGTGGAGATGGCCAACCTGTCCATCGTGCTGGAAGAACTCGGCCAGGCCACCGAAGAAGAATAATTCACGGGCAGTGGCGGGATGCACATCCCGCTGCCGCCCCCGCCGGTCCGCGCCGGCACTCGCATTCATTTGTTTCAGTTATCCAAGGCTCAGGCCGCATTCATCATGTCGAACAAAACTCCACACGCCAATTCGAACAAGAACCGCACCCCGCGTCACCGCGCGCGCGAGTTCGCGTTGCAGGGCTTGTACCAGTGGCTGCTCAACCACGAGGACGCGCGTGCCATCGAAGCCCACATCCGCGAAGCCCACGGTTTCGACAAGGCCGACGCCGAACACTTCGATACCCTGCTCACCGGTGCCATCCGTGACGCCGAAAAGCTGCGTGCAGCCCTGGAGCCACTGATCGACCGTCCCATCAAGGAGCTGTCGCCGGTGGAACACGCCGCGCTGCTGATCGGTGCTTACGAGCTGCAGAACCACATCGAGATTCCCTACAAGGTGGTCATCAACGAAGCCGTTGAACTGACCAAGTCCTTCGGCGGCATCGATGGCCACAAGTACGTCAACGGCGTGCTGGACCGTTTCGCGGCCCAGGCACGCGCCACCGAAGTGGAAGCGGCCGGTCGCCGCTGACCGGCTCCGTGCCGGCGCTTTGCTCGTTTTTTGGATGGCACAGCAGAGGCGGTCGCCGTCTTGTCTTTTTTGCCCATGTTGTCTGGAATTAGCGCATGAACCTGAACCAGCTTGCTTCACGTTTGCAGCACATCGCTCCCTTCCATGTGATGGAATTGTCCAAGAAGGCCGATATCCTGGCCCAGCAGGGACGTGACCTGATCCACATGGGCATCGGCGAGCCCGATTTCACTGCGCCGCCCGCCGTGGTCGAGGCCGCTACCCGCGCCATGGCCGAAGGCAAGATGCAGTACACCTCGGCCACCGGCCTGCCGGCCCTGCGTACGGCCATCTCGCAGCACTATCGCAGCGTCTACGGCCTGGAGATCGCGCCGGAACGCATCGTCATCACCGCCGGGGCCTCGGCCGCGCTGTTGCTGGCCTGTGCCGCGCTGGTGGAGCGCGACAGCGAAGTACTGATGCCGGACCCCAGCTATCCCTGCAACCGCCATTTCGTGGCGGCCTTCGAGGGACGCGCCAAGCTCATCGCCAGCGGGCCGGAACATCGCTTCCAGCTGTCGGCGCAGATGGTGCGCGAGCACTGGGGTGACAAGACGCGCGGCGTGCTGCTGGCTTCGCCTTCCAATCCCACCGGCACGTCCATCGAACCTGAGGAGTTGCGCGCGATCCTGGGCGAAGTGCGCCAGCGCGGCGGTTTTACCATCGTCGATGAGATCTACCAGGGCTTGTCCTATGAAGGTGCACCGTTCTCGGCGCTGTCGCTGGGCGAGGACGTGGTGGTCATCAACAGCTTCTCCAAGTATTTCAACATGACCGGCTGGCGCCTGGGTTGGCTGGTGCTGCCGCCGGCCCTGGTGCCGCAGGTCGAGAAGCTGGCGCAGAACCTGCTGATCTGTGCGTCCTCGATTGCCCAGCATGCCGCCGTGGCTTGCTTCACGCCCGAGACCCTGGCCATCTACGAAGAGCGCAAGGCCGAGTTCAAGCGCCGCCGCGACTACATCGTTCCGGCGCTGGAAAGCTTGGGCTTCACGGTACCGGTCGTTCCCGACGGTGCCTTCTACGTTTACGCTGATTGCAGCGCGCTGTCCGACGATGCCGACCAGCTCAGCCTGGACATGCTCAACGAGGCGGGCGTGGTGCTGGTGCCGGGGCTGGATTTCGGGCCCTTCACGGCGCGCCGCTACATCCGCCTGTCTTATGCGACGTCGATGGAAAAGCTGCAGGAAGCCGTAGCGCGTCTGCGTGTGTTCTTCGACGGACGTCGCAAGGCGGCCTGAAGCACGAAATGAGAAGACACAAAAAAAGGAGCCCGAGGGCTCCTTTTTTCATGCGTTCTGAATACCGGTAATATTCACATCGCAACACGCCGATCTGCATAAACCAGATAACTTACAGGGCAGCGAGTTGTTCTTCCGTCTTGGGCTTGGCCGCCGAGGCCACGTTGTTGGCCGTTGGCTTCGGCTGATCGGCGCTGGCCGACACACCCGAGGCCGGCGGCAGCTTGACGGTGGCCGTGGTGTAGATGGAGACGTTCTTGCCCATCGCCACTTGCTTCAGGTTCTGGTACTCGGACAGCACCTTGATCCCGTAACCACCATCATTGGCCATGTCGGCTGCACCCACGTAGCTCTTCAGGCCGGCTTCCACCGAACCGCCACGGGTGACATATTCCTTCAGGATCTGCGAACCGACACGGATGTTGGCCACCGGATTGAGGGCCGCCTTGATGCCGCCCAGTTCCTGGAATTTGTCGTGGTGCACCTTGGACATCACCTGCATCAGGCCCTGCGCACCCATCGGGCTTTCGGCGAAGGGATTGAAGCGCGATTCGATGGCGATCACCGACAGGATCAGCAGCGGATCAAGCTTGATGTCGCGCGCCGTCAGGTAAGCCGCCGACACCAGCATGTCAGCCGCATCGCTGGCTACGCGATAGCGCTTGGCCAGCCAGTTGGTCACCAGCTTCTGCTGGCGCGGATTGCCGATCAACTGGCGTTCCTCAGGCGACAGGGCCTGGGCGGGTGCCGTAGCCTGCTGCTGCACCGAACTGGCAGCCGCTGCGCCCGCCAGGGCGCTCACGGTAGCCACCGGTGCGGTGGGTGCCATCAGGTCAGCCAGCGCCGGAGCGGCGGGTGCTTCAGCTTCTGCGACCTCTTCAGTGGCATCCGAGAAGGGCGACATGCTGATCAGCTTGTCGGCCAGGTCGGGGTTGAAGAACATCAGGCCCAGTACGAACAGCGCGGCGATACCCAGTATCGTCAGCAGACTATGGGCGATGCCAAAAAATTGAGCAATGCGCGGGTTGCCGGAGAGATTCCGGAAATCCACGCGGCGAACCATCTGCGAGGTGCCCGCTAAAGGCGCCTCGGAAGCTTGGTTGGACATTGAACCTCCTGCGTTATTGCGGCAAAAACAGGGCGCGCCTGGCCAAGAAGTGAAGACCAAACGGCTGAACTGTCGTCGCTGCAATCTATTACGTTACCGTCGCAAGGCGTTACGGCAAGGCCATCCGCGAGGCCTGCTGGCCCTGCCGTCGGATGGCATGTTTCGGGGGGTAGGGCTGACGCCCTGGACACACTTCTTGAGTTGCTGGGACCCCGGATCCCTGGATACCTTGCTTGGCTCGACTGTTTTCGATCAAGCCTCTACGAGCCCACGGCTCACCTCTTCGGTTTAGAGTGGGCGCATTGTAGAAGCCACTTTATATCGAGTCAATACTATGAAAATAGTTCTTTATAACTTTTGTGTATCATATTGCGCGTGGCCTTCCTTCAAAAATCAATAGAATCAAGCGTTTGCCGGGGTTACTTGAGCCGGCTGTGATGCAAAAAGAAATTTGTTAAAAAGTATGAAATACACTGATTTACGCGATTTTATTTCTCAGTTGCAACAAAAAGGTGAGCTCAAGCGTGTCTCGCACCCGGTGTCGTCGCATCTGGAGATGACCGAAATCGCCGACCGCACCCTCCGTGCGGAAGGTCCGGCGCTCCTTTTTGAGCAGGTCGACAAGAAAAATATCCCGGTGTTAGCGAATCTTTTCGGTACACCGCATCGTGTCGCCCTGGGAATGGGGGCCGACAGCATCAGCGAACTGCGCCGTATCGGCCATCTGCTCGCGCGCCTGAAGGAGCCTGAGCCGCCCAAGGGCATCAAGGATGTGCTGGATCTGGGCGGGCTGGTGAAGTCGCTCTGGGACATGGCCCCCAAGGAGCGCGGCTCGGCCCCCTGCCAGGATGTGGTGTGGGAAGGCAGCGATGTGGATTTGTCGCGCCTGCCGATCCAGCACTGCTGGCCGGGCGACATCGCGCCGCTCATCACCTGGGGCCTGGTCATCACCAAGGGTCCGAACAAGAAGCGCCAGAACCTGGGCATCTATCGCCAGCAGGTGCTGGGTCCGAACAAGGTCATCATGCGCTGGCTGGCCCATCGCGGCGGTGCGCTGGACTTCCGTGAGCACTGCATTGCCAACCCCGGCAAGCCCTATCCGATCGCCGTGGCCTTGGGTGCCGATCCCGCCACTATATTAGGTGCAGTCACGCCGGTGCCGGACAGCCTCTCCGAATACCAGTTCGCCGGCCTGCTGCGCGGCAGCCGTACCGAGCTGGTCAAGGCCATGGGCAGCGATTTGCGCGTGCCGGCCTCGGCCGAGATCGTGCTGGAAGGGCATATCTATCCGGATGAAAAACACGCGTCGGGATTCGAGCATGCGCTTGAAGGTCCGTATGGCGATCACACCGGTTACTACAATGAGCAGGACTGGTTCCCGGTCTTCACCATCGACCGCATCACCATGCGGCGCGATGCCATCTATCACTCCACCTATACCGGCAAACCGCCCGATGAGCCGGCCGTGCTGGGTGTGGCGTTGAATGAAGTTTTCGTCCCGCTGCTGCAGAAGCAGTTCGCCGAAATCACCGATTTCTACTTGCCGCCGGAGGGATGCAGCTATCGCATGGCCGTGGTGCAGATGAAGAAATCTTACGCTGGCCACGCCAAGCGGGTGATGTTCGGGGTGTGGAGTTTCCTGCGCCAGTTCATGTACACCAAGTTCATCGTGGTGGTCGATGAGGATGTCGATATCCGCGACTGGAAGGAAGTGATCTGGGCCATCACCACCCGCGTGGACCCGGTGCGCGATACCGTCATGGTGGACAACACCCCCATCGATTACCTGGACTTCGCCTCGCCCATCAGCGGCCTGGGCAGCAAGATGGGCATCGATGCCACCAACAAGTGGCCGGGCGAAACCAGCCGGGAATGGGGTACACCCATCGTGATGAGCGACGATGTGAAGAAACGTGTCGATGCCATCTGGCAGGACCTGGGTATCTGAGCGGGCAGGGCGCACAAGCCGTTGGATGCGCCCATCGCAGAAGTGAAGCTTCAGGCAAAAAGCCGCGTAAATTGTTTAATCAATTTGCGCGGCTTTTCACTTTCTGATGCACTGCAATGATTTCTCTGGCGGCCAGTGTGTGATCTGGGATACAATGCACCCCGGCGGGCCCCTGCGCATTGTGGCATGGTCAACCTGGTCAGGTCGGGAACGAAGCAGCCACAGCCATTTCCCGCAAGTGCCGCAGACAAGGCTCGCCTCTTATCTCTCTTCTGTTTCTTCTTCTGTTGTTCCGGCAAGTCCTCCCTCTCGCTTTACCTCTTCCGTTGTCGTCCGTGTAGTGTCGTCATCGCGCGATGCCATGAAAAAAGGCTGACGCGAACTTGCCGCATCAGCCTCCTGCAAAACATCGCAGCCTTGCCTGTAATTACTCGTGCGGATCCAGCCGGTCAGCCAGGATCGCCGACACACCCGTGAAGGCCGGATATTCCGCCGTGATTACATAGGTCGGAATGGCCTTGGTCAGCACCGACATGCGGCCCTTGTTCTCGAAGCGTGCGCGGAAGGGCGAGCGGGCGAAGTACTCGCCCAAATGCGGTACCACGCCGCCACCAATATAGATGCCGCCAAGCGCGCCCAGCGTCAGCGCCAGGTCGGCCGCGACGGTACCGAGCATGCTGCAGAACAGGTCCAGCGTTTCCAGGCACACTGCATCGCCTTGTTTGAGTGCGCCGTCCACGATCTCGGCGGCCTTCAGTTCGGCGGCGGGATGGCCCTCGATGGCCAGCAGGGCGCGATGGATGAATTCGAGGCCGGGCCCCGAGACCATGCGTTCAGCCGAGACGTGTTCATGGAATTGCCAGGCGTAGGCCAGCACGGCCGCTTCACGCGCATTGGCCGGAGCGAAGGCGACGTGGCCACCTTCGCTGGCCAGCGGCAGCCAGTGGCCATCGCCGCGCACCAGCCCGCCCACGCCCAATCCGGTGCCGGCACCGACCAGGCCGACCGGCTGGCCCGCCTTGGGTGTGCCGCCACCGATCTGCTGCAATTCATCGGCGCGCAATTGCGGCACGGCCATCGACAGCGCCGTGAAGTCATTGACCACCAGCAGCAGGTCAAAGCCCAGCAACTGGCGCGCCGCTTCAATGGAGAAGGCCCAGTCGTGATTGGTCATCTTGATCTGGTCGCCTTGCACCGGATTGGCGATGGCCACCACCGCGTGTTTCACGGCGGGTTGGCCAGCCAGCTTGAGGTAGGCCTGCACGGCATCGGTGAATTGCGGATAGTCAGCACCGCGCAGGACCTGCACTTGCTCTATATGGCCCGGTGAAGTTTCCAGCGCGAAACGGGCATTGGTGCCGCCGATGTCGGCCAGCAGGCGCGGACCGCCGGCGTGGGGCGGCTTGCTCGAAGAGGGAGTGGGGGCGTGCATCGTCTTGTCCTTGTTTTCTTCATACCAACAGGCGGCAGGGCGCGTGGCCGTGCCGCCTGTCGAATTGCAATCGAGTTCGGGCGGATCCTGGTGCGGATGCGTTACAGGGTATGAGGCGAAGCGGCGCGCCAGGTTCCGGCGGATGAGCTGCTCATCCGCATCGGCGCGCATGGTAACAGCATCAGGCCAACTGTTGTAGCAGGGCGCTGCGCACCTCGGCGACGACCTCGCTCCAGTCGCCGGTCTGCTTCTGGCGGAACAGGTGCATGCCCGGATACCAGGGCGTATCGCTGCGTTCCAGCTGCCAGCGCCAGCAGGTGTTGGCACGATTGAGCAGCCACACCGGCTTGCCCAGGGCACCGGCCAGATGGCAGGCCGAGGTATCGACGCTGATGAGCAGGTCGAGATTGGCGATCAGCCCGGAGGTGTCAGCAAAGTCCTGCAATTCCGCAGAACAATCACGCACATGGCTGGCCAGCGGATGATTGCGCAGCTGGGCCACCGCGGTCTCGCCAACCTGGACGGAATAGAATTCCAGTTGTGCGTGCTCCTGCGCCAGTTCGACCACGGGAGCCAGCGCCTCGAAGGGCAGGGAGCGCTCGCCGTCGATGCGTACTGCGTCCGGATGCGTCTGGGCCGAGCTGCCGGCCCAGACCAGGCCGACCCGCAGGGAGCGGTTGCGCGGCAGGCGCTGCAGCCAGGCCGCCCAGGCGTCGGCGTCGGGCAGCAGATAGGGGGCGCGCGGGATGTCGGCTTCGCTGAAGGACTTGCAGGCCAGCGGCAGGCTCATCAGCGGGCAGTGGTAGTCGAAACCGGGACGCATGAACTGGTCGCTGCTGATGACCTGGGCCGCGCCCGGCACTTTGGCCAGCAGGCGGACCAGCGCCGGTGGCACTTCCAGGATCACGCGTGCGCCGAGAGCGGCCACCTGGGGCAGGTAGCGCACGAATTGCAGGGTGTCGCCAAAGCCTTGTTCGGCGTGGATCAGGATGGTCTTGTCCTGCAGGGATTGCTGCCCCAGCCAGAGCGGCTGCAGGAATTGGCGGACCTGCGTGCGCATCTGTTCGGTCGCCCAGCGCGACTCGTAGGCGGGCCAGCCATTGGCGAAGTCGCCCTGGCGCAGTTTCAGCAGGGCATCGTTCCAGGCGGCGGAGCTGGCATCGGGCTTGAGCTCGCGGGCGCGGCGGTAGCACTCGGTAGCTTCGCTGAAGCGATACAGCTGTTCCAGCGTCGAGCCGCGGTTGAACCACAGGTCCGGCGAGCTGTCGTCCAGCGCCATGGCGCGGTCGTAGGCTTCCAGCGCTTCCATCGGGCGCTGCATCTTGAACAGCACGAAGCCGCGGTTGGACTGGGCCTCGAAGAAGTCCGGCTGCACCTCCAGCGCGTGGTCGTAGGCGCGCAGGGCCTCGTCGAACTGGTAGCTGTCCTTGCAGGTATTGCCCAGGTTGAACCAGGCTTCGATGAAATCGGGGCGCAGGGCGACGGCGCGCTCATAGCTGGCGCGTGCATCGCGATAGCCGTAGAACTCGTGCTGGAGGTTGCCCAGCTGGAACCAGGCATCGGGGTTGTCCGGCGTCAGTGCGGCTGCGCGCTCGATGTCGGCCAGGGCTTCGCGGTTGCGTTTGAGGCGGCGCAGGGCAGCGCCCCGTGCCAGCAGCGCGTCGGCAAAGTCCGGCGTCTGCGCCAGGATCTCGTCGTAGCGCTGTACGGCTTCGGCATCGCGGCCCAGGTGGACCAGCGCACCGGCATGGTCGAAATAGGTATCGCGGTGATCGGGGTTGAGTTCGATGGCATGCGCCAGCTGGGCTTCGGCCGCCTCCCAGTCCTCCTGATGGAGCTTGAGCATGCCGTAGAGGTAATTGGCCTCGAAATGATCAGGAAGCTTGACCAGGACCTTCTTGTAGAGCTCTTCGGCGGGGGCCAGATCGCCCTTTTGATGCAGGGCCAGGGCTTTTTGCAGCAGGATGAGGGAGGCGTTTGCTTGCTGGTGCATGATCTTGTTCTGGACAGAGAAAGGGGCCGGCGCAATACCAGCCAGCAGACCTGCAAGTGTCCCAAATCCGCGCAGTTTTATTCAGCGGATTACAGCCTGAAATCTCACCTATATCTCCCGCTGGGGGCCGCAAGCGGAGTCGCGGCTTTTCTTTTACACTAGCCGGACATCAGACAACTGATGCGCAAGCCAAGCCGGCATTGACCGGTTCCTCATCCACCGCATGCAGTTGCATGCACGTCGCCACCACGGAGTCTTCCCGATGAGTTTCGCCATTCCCGCCCCCGCCCAGGCCACCGTCCCGGTGGTCGGCGGTGCGCCGTTCCCGGTTCGCCGCATCTATTGCGTGGGCCGCAACTATGCCGCCCACGCTCGCGAAATGGGCCATGATCCCGACCGCGAGCCGCCGTTCTTCTTCATGAAGCCGGCCGACGCGGTGGTACCCACCGATTCCGTGGTGCCGTACCCGGCCGCGACCGCTGACTATCATCACGAAATCGAATTGGTGGTGGCACTTTCCGGCGGTGGCCGCGATATCCCGGTGGAAAAGGCGCTGGAGCTGGTCTACGGCTACGCCGTCGGGCTTGACATGACCCGCCGTGACCTGCAGGCGCAGGCCAAGAAGCTGGGCCGTCCCTGGGACATGGCCAAGGGCTTCGACCAGTCCGCCCCCTGCGCGCCCATCGTGCCCGTGGCCCAGTCCGGACATCCCGACAAGGGGGCCGTCTGGCTCAAGGTCAATGGCGAAGTACGCCAGCAGGGCGACCTGTCGGACCTGATCTGGAATGTGGCCGAAACCATTTCCTATCTGTCCGGCCTGGTGGAGCTGTTCCCCGGCGACCTGATCTATACCGGAACCCCCGAAGGCGTGGGCGCGGTGGTCAAGGGTGACCAGTTGCAAGGCCATGTGGACGGCTTGCTGGATATCAACATCACCATCGGCTGAAGCGCTCACAGGCTGGGTGCAGCGGGTTTCTGGCGGTCCCGGCCCGGCTCCCGCAGCCAGCTTCCTGCACCGGTCCCGGACCGGGTGCAGGGGGCCGAAACCAAACTGTCATGAAGCCGGCGGCGATGCGGCGTATAATACGGAGTTCCGCAAGGAATGCCGGGCATTGCAAGTCGTCCGTCCGGTCAGCATCGTTTTTAGCGTTTGCATCATCCGAAGCGCCCGGCCGAGCAGGTTTGGCCGGTTCGCCCGTAACACATCAACACAGAAAGCAATCAGAACCCGTGCGCATGCACCCCATGCACCGGAGCCGCCTGGCGGCTGCCGCGGCGCTGTCGCACCGTTCGCAATAAACCATGTCCGACACCACGTCCGCGTCCGCAGCACCGGCTGCCCCTGCCGTCCGTTTTGAAGATTTCGGCCTTTCGCCCGATATCCTGCGAGCCTTGTCCGAACAAGGCTACGTCCATCCGACCCCGATCCAGGCCCAGGCCATTCCTGTGGTGCTGCAAGGCCGTGACGTGATGGGCGCCGCCCAGACCGGCACCGGCAAGACCGCCGGTTTCTCGCTGCCGATCATCCAGCGCCTGCTGGCCCACGCCAGCCACAGCGCCTCGCCCGCCCGCCACCCGGTGCGCGCCCTGATCCTGACCCCGACCCGCGAGCTGGCCGACCAGGTGGCCGACAATGTGAAGGCGTATTCACGCTTTACCCCGCTGCGCTCCACCGTCGTCTTCGGCGGCGTGGACATGGCACCGCAAACGGCCACCCTGCGTGCCGGCGTCGAAATCGTCATCGCCACCCCGGGCCGCCTGCTGGACCACGTGCAGCAAAAGACGGTGAACCTGTCCCAGACCCAGATCCTGGTCATGGACGAAGCCGACCGCATGCTCGACATGGGCTTCCTGCCGGACCTGCAGCGCATCATCAACCTGCTGCCCAAGCAGCGCCAGAACCTGCTGTTCTCGGCCACCTTCTCGCCAGAGATCAAGAAGCTGGCCGCCAGCTTCCAGAACAACCCGGTGACCATCGAAGTCGCGCGCAGCAATGCCACGGCAGAAAACGTCAGCCAGACCATCTACAAGGTGGAGGAAGCTGCCAAGGCGGATGCGGTCAGCTTCATCATTCGCCAGCGCGAACTGAAGCAAGTGATCGTCTTCTCCAACACCAAGATCGGCGCGTCGCGCCTGGCGCGCACTTTGCTGGCCGAAGGTGTGAAGGCTTCTGCCATCCACGGCGACAAGACCCAGTCCGAGCGCATGGCCGCGCTGGAGTCCTTCAAGCAAGGCCAGATCGAAGTGCTGGTGGCCACCGACGTGGCCGCACGTGGGCTGGACATCGCCGAACTGCCCTGCGTCATCAATTACGACCTGCCCTACAACGCCGAAGACTACGTGCACCGCATCGGCCGTACCGGCCGTGCCGGTGCCTCGGGCGACGCCATCTCGCTGTTCTGCGACAAGGATGAGCGCCTGCTGGTCGATATCGAAAAGCTGATCAAGAAGAAATTCGAGCGCGCCGAGCTGACCGGCTTTGCGCCGCGCATGCGCGCTGACCGGGGTGAGCGCGGTGAACGCTCGGAACGTGGCGAGCGCGGTGAGCGTAGTGACCGCGGCGAACGCGCCGAGCGTGGCGAACGCGGTGACCGTGGGGAGCGCAGCCGCAGCAGCCGTGACGGCGCAGCCCCGTCGGGACGCCGTGAGAAGGTCGACCCCTGGTTCCTCAAGCCCTATGAGCCCAGCGCTACCGAGACCGTCTCCACCAAGCCGGAACTGCCCAAGAACAACCGTCCCAAGCCCAAGGTCGCGGCCTTGCTGGGTGGCATGCCCAAGCGCTGATCCGGCAAGCGCTGATCCGTTTTCTCAGCGCGGACCGAAACGCGCTCGCCAGCCGGTGAGCGCCAATGTCCAGAATCCCTCCCTGTCGCGGGCCGCGCCCGTGTCCAGTCCAAGAAAGGCCGCCGCCTGCTGCAAGGCTTGCAGCGGCTGGCCCAGGTCCAGTGCCTGGGCGCCGTTCTGCTTGGAAAACTTTTCCCCCGACGCATTCATCAACAGCGGCACGTGCAGATAGCGCGGCGTCGCATAGCCCAGCAGCCCCTGCAGGTAGATCTGCCGCGCCGTCGAGTCCAGCAGATCGGCCCCGCGCACGATGTCGGTGACGCCCTGTTCTGCATCATCCACCACCACCGCCAGCTGATAGGCCCAGAAGCCATCGGCCCGCTGCAGCACGAAATCCCCGGCTTCTGAGGCCAGGTGCTGGGCCTGCGGCCCCAGCCAGCGGTCCGTGAATTGCACCAGTTCGCCCGGCTGGCCGGCATCGGGCACGCGCAGCCGCAGCGTGCGTGGCATCTTGCCGGGGGCCAGTCCGTGGCGGCAGGTGCCGGGATAGAGCGCAGCACCATCGCTGGCCGTGCCGACCCTGGAATCGGCGATTTCCTTGCGGCTGCAGCCGCAGGGATAGGCCAGTGCGCCCAGATGCTCGCGTGCAAGCTGGTAGCGTGCCTTGCGCTGGCTCTGCACCAGAATCGGTCCGTCAGAGTGCATATCCAGTGCCGCCAAGGTGGCGATGATGTCGTCTGCTGCGCCGGGCACGGTGCGGGTCTCGTCGATGTCTTCGATGCGTAGTAGCCAGCGGCCATGGTGCACGCGGGCATCCAGATAGCTGGCCAGTGCCGCCACCAGCGAGCCCGCATGCAGCGGACCGGAAGGCGAGGGCGCGAAGCGGCCTACATAAGCTTTGCCGCTCATGCCGTATCCCGCATGGATATCGGTCCGATCAGCGATTGCCGCACGTGCGGCTGTGCCAGGTGCTGAATGAACCACTTCAGCGACTTGCCCTGCTCGGCCTTGGGCCAGGCCACCATGAAGTTGTCATTGGGTTTGGCAGCCAAGGTCTGTTTTTCTACCAGTGCGCCGGTGGCGAGATAGGGCTCGGCCCAGATGCGCGGCAGATGGCCGCAACCGAGGCCTGCCAGCTGGGCTTGCAACTTGTCGGCCACGGTGGCCACTGTCAGCGTTTCCTGGCCGGACAGCAGGCCCATGGTCAGTGTGGGCAGGGACTGGCTGTTGTCGCCCACGGCAATGGCCCGGTGGCTGCGCACCAGCTCTGCCGACAGCGGTTCGGTGGCCGAGGCCAGCGGGTGCGTCGGGGCCACTGCAAAGACCCAGTCCACCGCCCCCAGCTCCTGCATCTGGAAGCGCCCGCTGGTGCGCACCACTTCCGGCCCGTCCAGGGTCACCCCGATGACCAGGTTGGCGCGGCCCTCGATGAGCTTTTCCCAGGCCCCGGTCAGTACGCCGGGCGTGAAGCGCAGGCGGGTGCCGGATTCTTCACGGTCAAAGGCTTCGATCACCGGCAGCATCTTGTCGAAGGGAATCAGGCTGTTGAGCACGATGTGCAGTTCCGTTTCGCGCCCGGTGGCGGTGCGCTTGACGCGCTGCTCCAGGTCGCTGGCGGCCAGCAGCAGATGACGGCCTTCCTGCAACAATTGCAGGCCCGCCGGTGTCAACTGGGCCCGGTGACCGCGGCGGTCGAAGAGCAGCACATCCAGGTCATCCTCCAGCTTGCGCACGCTGTAGGTCAGGGCCGAGGGCACCCGGTCCAGGGCCACGGCGGCCGCGGCAAAACTGCCCTTGCGGTCGATCATGTCAAGGATCAGCAGGGATTCCAGGGTCAGGTTCACGTCTTGCTCCGCTTGTTTAAATTTTTTGAACGAACACTACGGATTTTAGACCTTATCTGCATAAAAGTTAGCCACTATAGTGACGCCATCGACAAACATTTTGACCAAATCAATTCCGGTTTGGTCCCACTCAAGAAAGAGGTGTTGACATGATGGAACTTCGCAAAGCGAACGATCGTGGCCACGCCAACCACGGTTGGCTGGATTCGTATCACAGCTTTTCCTTCGCGGACTACTATGATCCCAAGCACATGGGCTTCGGTCCGCTGCGGGTGATCAACGAAGATCGCGTGGCCGCAGGCCAGGGCTTTGGTACCCATGGCCACCGTGACATGGAGATCATTTCCTATGTGCTCGAAGGTGAACTTGCGCACAAGGACAGCATGGGTAACGGCAGCGTGATCCGTCCCGGTGACGTGCAGCGCATGAGTGCCGGGACCGGCGTGCGCCACTCGGAGTACAACCATTCCCAGGATGGCACCACGCACTTCCTGCAGATCTGGATCATGCCGGACCGCGCTGGCGCCGAACCGGGTTATCAGGAAGCGCACTTCTCGGCGGCCGACAAGGACGGCAAGCTGCGCTTGGTGGCTTCGCGTGATGGCCGTGAAGGTTCGGTCAGCATGAACCAGGATGCCCAGCTCTACGCCGGTCTGTTCGACGGCGCACAAGCGGCCGAGTACACCTTGCCGCAAGGCCGCCTGGGCTATGTGCACGTGGCCCGTGGCAAGATCAGCGTCAATGGCCAGGCCCTGCAGGCGGGCGATGCCGTCAAGCTCAGTGCGGTCGACCGCATCGAGATCAGCGGCGGCGAGAAGGCTGAAGTCCTGTTGTTCGACCTGCCGCGCTGAGCTTGAGCGCGTCGCACGCAGTAATGCAGTAGGCAGTTTGCAGTAGCAACCCGCCGGTACCGATCACACCGGCGGCTTTCCCCGCGTCACTTCACTCTCTAGAGAAGGAATTTCGTCATGACCAAAGTTGCCATCGTTTACCACTCCGGCTACGGCCATACCAAGAAGCAGGCCGAAGCCGTGCAGGCTGGCGCTGCCGGCGTTGCCGGTGCCGATGTCGAGCTGATCGCCATCAGCGCCGAAGGCACCATTACCGATGAACAATGGGCCAGCCTGGACGCGGCCGATGCCATCATCTTCGGTTCGCCGACCTACATGGGTACCGTGTCCTGGCAGTTCAAGAAGTTCGCCGACGCCTCCTCCAAGCCCTGGTTCAGCCAGAAATGGAAGGACAAGGTCGGTGCCGCCTTCACCAACTCGGCCACCATGAACGGCGACAAGCTCTCGACCCTGCACTACCTGTTCACGCTGGGCATGCAGCACAGCATGATCTGGGTCGGTACCGGCCTGATGCCTGCCAACAGCAAGGCGGCCCAGCGCAATGACATCAACTTCGTCGGTTCCTTCTCGGGCCTGATGGCGCAAAGCCCGTCGGACTCCTCGCCGGAAGAAGGCCCGCTGCCGGGTGACTTGGAAACCGCCAAGCTGTTCGGTGCGCGCGTGGTTGAAACGGCTGCCAAGTTCAAGAAGTAATCTTCATCTCATCGACGCAAGTCGTGAAGATGTAAAAAAGCCGACCTCGCAAGGGGTCGGCTTTTTCGTTGCCAGAGCGCGCTGCAATCAGGCTGCTGCAGAGCTGGCTTCCTGCGCCGCCCGCTGCTTGGGCGCGCAGTGCGGACAGGACTTGCCCGGCACGTAATCCGGCGACAGCTGTTCACGCGGGGTGACCACGGCGCGGCAGGCGAAGCATTGGGCGGTCTGGGTTTCCTTCAACTCCGGGCTCAGCGCGGTGCGATAGTCGAAGACGAAACAGTCGCCGTTGTAATGGGCACCGCCGACATCCTCGAAATACTTCAGTATGCCGCCTTCGAGCTGGTAGACATGGTCATAGCCGATGTTCTGCATATGAATCGCGGCCTTTTCGCAACGAATGCCGCCGGTGCAGAAGGTGACGACCGTCTTGCCCTCGAAATCGGCCTTGTGCTCCTCGATCACCTGCGGGAATTCCGTGAACTTGCTGATGCGGTAGTCCACCGTGTTGTCAAACGTACCCACATCCACCTCGAAGCCATTGCGGGTATCCACCATCACCACCGGACGGCCTTCGTCGTCGTGACCCTGGTCCAGCCAGCGCTTGAGTTCCTTCGGCTCCACGAAAGGCGCACGGCCCAGCTCCGGCTTGATCAGCGGATGCTTCATGGTGATGATCTCGGCCTTCAGTTTCACCAGCATGCGGGTGAAGGGTTGCTTCTCGGAATAGCTCTCCTTGACCGTGAGATCGGCAAAGCGCGCATCGGCGCGCAGCCAGGCCAGGAAGGCGTCGATTTCATGGCGCAGGCCGGCCAGGAAGAGGTTGATGCCTTCCGGGCTCAGGATCACGGTGCCACGAAGATTGTTCTTCTGGCAAATTTCGAGGAAGGCCGGACGCTTTTCAGCGGTGTCATCGAAGCTGATGAACTTGTAGGCGGCGATGTTGACGTAGGGGGTCTGCGGGGACTGCATGATGGCGTACTCAACTGTAAGTCTTTGAATCGTCAGCATTATAACCGTGCACCCCGGCTCGCCGCAGTTATTTGGCCGGAGCCTGCGGCTTCTCTGATGCAGATCAAGGCGCGCCGGGAGGATCTGGCAGAAAGGGCAGGTGTAAAGTCTTCATATTTCTCACAAATCGGGAGCAATCGGAATCGGTCAGGGGCACAAGCTCCGGTAAAATGGCTACCCTATGACTACCCCGCAATTTGTACACCTCCGTATGCACTCGGAGTACTCCATCGTGGATGGCCTGGTGCGTATCGACGACATCGTCAAGGCCGCCGCCAAGGATGGACAGGCCGCCCTGGCCGTGACCGACCTCGCCAACCTGTTCTGCATGGTGCGTTTCTACAAGGAAGCGCGCGGCAAGGGCGTCAAGCCCATCGCCGGCTGCGACCTCTGGATCACCAACGACGCCGACCGCGAAAAACCCTTCCGCCTGCTGGTTTTGATCAAAAGCCGTCATGGCTACCTGCAGTTATGTGAAGTCTTGTCCCAGGCCTGGCTTACCAACCAGTACAAGGGCCGTGCTGAAGTCCGTATGGAATGGCTGGACGCGCTGCGCCACCAGGAAGGCGGCAATGGATTGATCGCCCTGTCGGGTGCCGTCATGGGCGACATCGGCCAGGCCATCGACAACGGCAACCTGGCCCAGGCCGAAGCCTGCGCGCGCCGCTGGTCCGAGATCTTCCCCGGTGCCTTCTACCTGGAACTGCAACGCGCCGGCCAGGCCAACATGGAACTGCAGGTGCGCCAGAGCGTGGCCCTGGGCGCCAAGCTGGGCTTGCCGTGCGTGGCTACGCATCCGATCCAGTTCCAGAGCCCGGAAGAATTCATCGCGCACGAAGCCCGCACCTGCATCGCCGAAGGCGAGATCATGGCCAATGCGCGCCGCGTGCGCCGCTTCAACGAGCAGCAATATTTCAAGTCGCAGGCCGAGATGGCCGAGCTGTTCGCCGACCTGCCCGGTGCGATTGCCAATACCGTGGAAATCGCCAAACGCTGCAACCTGGTGTTGCAGCTGGGCAAGCCGCAACTGCCCGACTTTCCCACGCCCGATGGCATGACCATCGACGACTTCCTGGTGGCCCAGACCAAGGCCGGGCTGGAAGTCCGCCTGAAGGAACTGTTCCCCAACGAAGCCGAACGCGAGAAGCAGCGCCCCCGCTATGAAGCGCGCCTGGAGTTCGAGAACAACACCATCATCAAGATGAAGTTCCCGGGCTACTTCCTGATCGTGGCGGACTTCATCCAGTGGGCCAAGAACAATGGCGTGCCGGTCGGCCCTGGTCGCGGTTCCGGCGCCGGCTCGCTGGTGGCCTATTGCCTCTTGATTACCGATCTGGACCCGCTGCGCTACAACCTGCTGTTCGAACGTTTCCTGAATCCCGAACGCGTCTCGATGCCCGACTTCGACATCGACTTCTGCCAGGAAGGCCGCGACCGCGTCATCCAGTATGTGAAGGATCGTTACGGCAAGGAGGCGGTCTCGCAGATCGCCACCTTCGGTACCATGGCCGCCAAGGGCGCGGTGCGCGACGTGGGCCGCGTACTCGACCTGGGTTACAACTTCTGTGACGGCATCTCCAAGCTGATTCCCTTCAAGCCGGGCAAGCTGGTCACGCTGGCCGACGCCATCGAGGAAGAGCCGCTTCTGAAGGAGCGGCTGGAGAACGAGGAAGAGGTCAAGCAGCTGATGGGCCTGGCCCAGCAGGTCGAAGGCATCGCCCGCAACATCGGCATGCACGCCGGTGGCGTGCTGATCGCACCCGGCAAGCTGACCGATTTCTGCCCGCTCTACACCCAGGGTGGCGACTCCGGCGTGGTCTCGCAATACGACAAGGACGATGTGGAAGCCGTCGGCCTGGTGAAGTTCGACTTTTTGGGCCTGACCACGCTGACCATCCTCGACCGGGCAGTACGCTACATCCGCATGCTCGATCCGGCCATGGCCGATTTCGACCTGGCGAAGCTGCCGCTGGACGACCGGCCCTCCTACGAACTGCTGACCAAGGCCAAGACGGTCGCCGTGTTCCAGCTGGAAAGCCGCGGCATGCAAGGCATGCTGAAGGATGCGCGTCCTGACCGCTTCGAGGACATCATCGCCCTGGTGGCGCTGTACCGTCCGGGCCCGATGGACCTGATCCCCGACTTCTGCAAGCGCAAGCACGGCGAAGCCTTCGACTATCCTGACCCGCGTACCGAGGGCATCCTCTCCGAGACCTACGGCATCATGGTCTATCAGGAGCAGGTGATGCAGATGGCGCAGGTGATCGGCGGCTACTCGCTGGGCGGCGCTGACTTGCTGCGCCGGGCGATGGGCAAGAAGAAGGCCGAGGAAATGGCCAAGCACCGTGAACTGTTCCGCGAAGGCGCGGCCAAGAACGGGCTGGACCAGGCCAAGGCCGATGAAATCTTCGACTTGATGGAAAAGTTCGCCGGCTACGGCTTCAACAAGTCGCACGCCGCCGCCTATGCGCTGCTGTCCTATTACACCGCCTACCTGAAGGCGCATCACCCCGCCGCGTTCATGGCCGCCAACTTGTCGCTGGCCATGGAAGACACGGACAAGGTCAAGATCCTGATCGAAGACTCGATCGACATCTGCAAGCTGGCCATCCTGCCGCCGGACATCAACAAGTCCGACTACCGTTTCATGCCGGTGGGCGAGCCGGGCAAGAAGGCCACCCAGATCCGCTATGGCCTGGGGGCCGTCAAGGGCGCCGGGCAGAACGCCATCGAAGCCATCCTGGAGGCGCGCAAGAGCGGCCCCTTCAAGGACCTGTTCGACTTCGCCAAGCGGGTGGACAAGAAGCAAATCAACCGCCGCACCATCGATTCGCTGATCCGCGCCGGCGCCTTCGACTGCTTCAAGGTCGATCGTGCCATCCTGCAGGCCTCGGTCAACCTGGCCTGGGAAAGCGCCGAGCAGGCCGAGAAATCGGCCAACCAGGTCAGCCTCTTCGGGGGCGACGACAGCGACCTCGAAGCGCCGCTGGAATACGTGCAGGTGCCGGCCTGGAGCGACAAGCAGCGCCTTACGGAAGAGAAGGGCGCCTTGGGCTTCTATCTCTCCGGCCACCTGTTCTCGGCTTACGAAAAGGAAGTGCGCCGCTTCGTGCGCACCAAGATCGCCAGCCTCGAACCCTCGTGGGAACCGCGCAGCCTGGCCGGCATCATCACCGGCGTGCGGATGCAGATGACCCAGCGCGGCAAGCTGGTGATCTGCACGCTGGACGATGGCACGGGCGTGATCGAGGCAACGATTTACAACGAATTGTTCGAGCCCTTCAAGCACCTCATCAAGGAAGATGAATTGCTGGTGGTCTCGGGCAAGGTGTCGGAAGACCGTTTCAACGGCGGCCTGCGGGTGGCCGCCGACAAGGTCATGGACCTGGGCGCGGCGCGTATCCAGTACGGGGTGCGCATGGTGGTGTCGATCAACAAGGCGGTTGACCCCAACCACCTGCGCGATACCCTGGCCGCGCATCGCCAGGAGCAGGGCCTGCCCTTCGTGATGAAGTACCGCCAGTCCGATGCCGCCTGCGAAGTGGTGCTGGGCGATGACTGGCGCGTCAATCCCAGCGACAGTCTGCAGTCGACGCTGGTGGCTTCGTTTGGCAAGGAAGCGGTGGTGGTCGAGTATTGAACCTGAACCAAAGCCGGCCGCAGGGGGCAGTCCCTGCGGCTGGCGATGCAGGCCCTGCGCGCAGGGCCGCAAGGCGGAACTGCCGGCTGTCTGGGGGGATAGCCGGTGATCCGCTTGATGTGCAGGCGGGCTTCAGCGCGTGAGCCGTTTCATGCAGTCTCGCGATGCAGTCCGCAGGCCGATGCAAGAAAAATCGATCTTGGATAACTCATAATTACACTTGTATGAAATTCGGTCTCAGCTTGTTCGATGCATTTGTCACACTGTTGCTGTTGCTGGTCTTTCCTGCCCTGTTGATGATGACGCGGGGTGGCAACGCCGGTTTTTATCTGTTGCTGGTCTGTGCGCTGGTTCACGTATTCCTGGTCCGCCGCCATCGGGTCCCGTTCAAGGATCTGATGAGGCGCTACTGGTACGTGCATCTCGGCATGGCTGCACTGTTCATCGCCACCGTGATCGGCGCGGGCTTCAATGGCTTCAATTCGCCCAAGGTCTTCGATGAACCTTCGCGGCTGGCGGTGTTTCCGCTGATGCTGTGGATGTTGCTCTCCCTCTCCCCGCGCCAGGTGAAGGTGGCGCAGGCGGGCTATGTACTGGGGGCCATTGTGGGGGCTGTCCTGATCTTCGTGGCAACCAAGGGGGGCGAGAACCGTAACAACATCCACGGTGCGCCCATCATCGTCTTTTCCAATATCGTGCTGCTGCTGGGCATGCTGTCGGTGGCCACGTCAACCTCATCGCAGTCCGAATCATGGCCCTGGCGCTTGTTGCGGATCGTGGCGGCACTGGCGGGCATGTATGCCTCCTATCTGTCGCAGGCGCGCGGCAGCTGGATCGCCATTCCTTTCCTCGGACTGTTTGCCAGCTACCTGTGGCAGCCCAACAAGCGCTACGTGACGACGGTGGTGGCGGCAGTGCTGCTGACCGGTGCCCTGGTGCTGGCCTGGTCCAGCCCGATGGTGAAATCCAGATTCCTGCAGGTCGAAACGGAGACCGCGAGTTTTCGCCGCGGAACCGATCTGGATACCTCGCTGGGCACCCGTTTCCAGCTGTGGCACGGTTCGATGGTGCTGTTCACGGAGCACCCGCTGCTGGGTGTGGGTCCCGGGAAATTCACCGCCGGCCTGAGGGAATTGAAGGAGCGCAAGATCATCACTCCGGCCGCCGCAAGCGGCTTCTATCATTCGCACAATGACGTGCTGTTCAACATGTCCACCATGGGCCTGCTCGGGCTGCTGGCGATCCTGATGACCTATCTGGCACCGGCCGTGCTGTTCTGGCGCTACCTCCGGCATGAGGATGCCTGCCTGCGCCGCTATGCCGGCGGGGGCGTGATGCTGGTCATGGGCTACGTCATCTTCGGGCTGACCGATTGTTTCTTCTGGGGCCTGAGCTATACCTTCTACTGCATCGCAGTGGCGACACTGGCTGCGCCTCTGATACAGTCCACGCTGCAGCAGCGTGCCGCCACCCGCCAGGGTAGCGCTCGCGATGCCGCTGATTCCCGTCCATCCGGTGCTTTGGCCAACACATGAATACCTCCAATACGCCTGCCGTCCATTGCTTCGTCATCAATCTCGCCACTGACGTGGCGCGGCGCGAGACCATCTCGGCCCAGCTGGATCGCTTGCAGATCCCGCATACCATCTTCCCGGCGGTCGATGGCCGCCTGTTGTCGGAGGAAGAATTGAGCGAGCGCTACGACCGCGCCCGGGCCATCGAGGAATCGCACGACCTGACCCGCGGCGAGATCGGATGCGCGCTCAGTCATCATGGCGTGTATTGCGAGATGGTGCGCCAGGGCATTACCCACGCGCTGGTGCTGGAAGATGACGCCCGCCTCAACGACCAGGTACCCGGCCTGCTGCCGCGGCTGGCGCAGATGTATCCGGCCGAGGTATCTCAGGTAGTGATGCTGAACTACGTGGAAAAGTATTCGCGCAATCGCATGATCCAGCTCGATGATACGCACAAGCTGGTCAGCACCTATGGCGGCAACAAGAATGCGCACGGTTACTTCCTCACGCTGGGGGCGGCGCGCAAGCTCTCGGAGAACCTGTTCCCGATCTGGCTGGTGGCTGATCGCTGGGAGCGGTTCAAGGAAAAGAAATTCATCCGTCTCAAGGCCTTGCTGCCGTATTGCATTGGCCTCACCACGCTGGCCCAGGATTCCAACCTGAACACTGACCGCGTGGCCCGGATGGAACTGTATCCACGCGGCGGACTGATGTATTACCTGCATCGCTACCTCTACAAGAAGTTCATCTATCAGCTGTTCGTCCGACCCTTCCTGCGCGTGGCCACGCAAAAGGAAACCTGGTAACCAGCCTTTTCCCGGCCGCTGCGGGAATTCATGCAACAAGAGCCTATGAGCACTATCGACCAGATGCCGGTGTCGCCCGCGCAGTCCGGGGACACACCGTTCCACATCGCCTTCGGCATCGACGGGCGTTACTTTCGCTATGCCGGTGTCACGATCACGTCCATTCTGGAAAACAACCGCGACCAGGCGTTCGTCTTCCATGTCCTCGCGCCCGATGTGCCGGAGGCCGTCAGGCAGAAGTACCAGGCGCTGGAGCAGCGCTATGGAACGCAAATCGTCTTCCACCTGATCGATGAAGACCGCTTCGCCGAGTATTACCAGTTCTCGCGCCACTCCCAGTATTCGCCGGCCGTCTTCACGCGCCTGCTGATTCCGGAAGTGCTCAAGGACACGGCGCGTGAAGTCCTGTACCTGGATGCCGACATCCTCTGCACCGGCAGCATCGCCGGCCTGCGGGCTCTGGACCTGCGCGACGACGTGGTGGCCGTGGTCAGCGATCATCTGGAAACTACCGTCCGCAACCGCTGCGCCGCGCTGCAGCTTCCGGCCGATCAATACTTCAACTCCGGCGTGCTCTACATCAACGTCGCCAACTGGATCGCCAACGACATCACCGCACAGGTGATGCAGGCCATCGTGCAGCATGGCCAGAAGCTGGTGTTCCCCGATCAGGATGCACTCAACATCGTGCTGGCCGGGCGTGCGCGTTACATCGAGCCGTGCTGGAATTTCCGCTACAACCTGGAGTTCATGCTCAATGGCGGCCAGTTTGATACCTGGCTGCCCGGTCCCGCCGTGTTCCTGCATTTCACCGGACGCGTGAAACCCTGGCACGCCTGGAACCTGCATCCCTCGCGCGAACTGTTCTCCAAGTATCTGGCGCTGTCGCCCTGGGCCGGTACGCCGCTGGACGCGCCGCGCCATTACAAGGAGATGCGCATGTATGCCGGCTTCCTGAGGAAGAAGAAGCAATGGGGTGGCTGGCTCGCATGGTACGCGACCTACCTGGCCCACAAGTTCGGCCTTGCCGGCCGGGCGGGCAAATGATGACGCCTCTGCGCCGGCGGCTTCCGGCCCTCCCTCTCCGGTTCCGGTGCGCGTGCCGGCCGTCGTGATCCCTCGTGATCCCTCGTGATCCCTCGCGAACCCTTTTGAGCAAGCCTATGCCACAGACTCACATTCCGCCGCAGTTGCTGCAGCAGAGCGACAAGATCCTCATCATTGCGCATCTGGCGCTGGGCGATTTCACCTACCTGCAGAATTCGCTGCGCGCCCTCGCGCAGGCCTATCCGCATCTGCGCATCCATGTCTGGGTCGACGAGCTGCGCCGTACCGACGATGCTTCCCAATGGCCCCACCTGAAACGCTATGCGATCTATGACTGGCTGCGCGAGTGCAGCTTCATCGAGCGCATCTACGACGAGACCTACAGTCCCGCGCTGCTGGAACAGTCAATCGGGCGTGCGCAGGCCGAAGCCTATCCGCTGGTGGTCTCGCTGGGCTTGCTGCGGCGTCCGGCCTATGCGCGCCTGGCGCGCAAGCTCTCGCCGCACGGCTTCGTGGCCGGCCAGACCAAGCCCGTGCATTTCATGGATGTGCGGACCTATCTCGCCTACCGCAAGCTGGATGCCGTGATCCCGGCCTATCCCAAGAAGGAGAAGGGCGCACGCCACATCAGCGATATCTATGCCGGCTGGTTCGAGACCCTGTTCGGGATCACCATTGCGCCGGCGGAGCGCTTTCCGTTCGTCGACATCCCGCCGCAGTGGCACGCGTGGAGCAGCGAACAACTGCAGCAGTGGGGTGTCGGCCCGCAGCAGAAGCTGATCTTCGTCAACGGTTTTTCGAAGGCCCCCGAGCGCAGCTGGTCACTGGACCGCATCCTCGATCTGGCCCGCCGCCTGCAATCCAGGCCGGGATGGGAGGAGGTTCACTTCGTCGTCAATGTGGTGCCGGAAGCGCTGGCCGACGCCGAACGCCGCCTCGCCGCCGTGCAGTCGCCGCGCCTGCATCTGTTCAGCGCCGACCAGAATTTCTTCCAGCTGCCGGCCATGCTGGCGCGCTGCCAACTGGTGATTTCGGTGGAGACCGCCGTCATGCACCTGGCCAACGCGGTGCACGTGCCGGTACTGGCGTTGATGCGCCGGACCAGTCCTGAATGGACGCCCATCGATCAGGCCAACAGCACGGTGATCTGGGTTGCCACGCCCAAAGGCGGGGTGGAGGAAATCACCACCGAGCAGGTCATCGACCATCTCGCCGCCTGGCCACCGGTGCAGCAGCTGTTCGCGGCCTGATACGGTGTCATGCAGGCAGTCACGCTGCATCACGCCAGCATCAAGGCGGCATTAAGCCCGCATTAATGCTGTTCAAGACAGCGTTAATGCGGGCTTAATGTTGTGTTGAGGGGTCTTTGATGTGGCGGTGACGGGATGACCGGTCCGCCGACGCGGCCCTGCCGCTCAGCGCTTGCGCGAATGCTTGCGCAGGTAGCGGACGAACCAGACCAGACTTTGCAGATACTTGCCCTGACGGTAAAGGAAGCGTGAATGCATGCGCCTTTCCGTGCTGTTGGTGGGCGCTTCGTCAGCGGGCATCTGCCGCCACGGCGAGAGCTGGTGGTACTGCGCGAACAGGCGCGTGGCTTCGTGCCCGGTCCAGGCCGACCAGGGCTTGATCGGTCCGGCGAAGTGGATGATGACAGCCTTGCCCACCGGCCGCATGCGCGTCTCGTTGCTCTTGAGATCGTGCACCATGTCGTAGAGATAGTTGTAGTTGCGGCTGATGTAGCGGGCGCGACCGTTGAGCACGATATTGAGCACGTCCTGATCGATGAAGCGCAGCGTTTGCGTATTGTCCAGCAACACCTGCATCACCTGCTCGGTGATCTTCGCTTCCTGCCAGCGCGGGATATTGATGTAGAGCATGCCGCTGTTGAAGTAGCGCGGATCGGCCAGCTGCAGGGCGGCACAGCGCTTCTCGGTGGTGGCCGGGTGATCGGGGGCCACCGCGACGATGTCGTCCTGCATGTCCAGCTGGGCCAGCCCGTCGAGACTGCCCACGCACAGCATGTCGGCGTCCAGGTAGAGCACGCGGTCGGTGACGTCCTGCAGCACCGTGGGGATGACCAGGCGGGTGAAGATCGACAGCGAATAATAGGACGACTTCAGGAAGTGCTCGAACTGCGCAAAGTCGCTGGTCTCCAGAAGATGCAGCCGGGTCTGCACCAGCGGGTTCTGCTCCAGTTCCTGCAGGCGCTGGCGATGCTGCTCGGAGGCGGCAAAGGTCAGCACGTGGAAGGTGAAGCGCCGCTGCGGATTGTTGGCGATGATGGAGGCGATCGTCGCGCCCATCGCGCGGAAGTAATTGTTGTCCACACAGAAGGCGATGTGGAACGACGGGCCCGCGTCGGCGTGCTCGGACTGGCTCATGCGATGGCTTTCAGGACTTGTTCAACGGAGATGCGCTCGACCCAGTCGCGCCGCGCCTGCGTGGTGACCACGGTGCTGTGGGCGGCATCATAGGGTACCCACTCCGGATTCTTCTGGCGCATCAGGGCGATCACCGGCACGTGGACCGCATTGGCCAGGTGCATCACGGCGGTCTCCACCGAGATGATCAGATCGGCCTGCTCCAGCAGTGCCGGCAGCTGGAAGAAATTCTCTTCGGCACTGAACAGTACGGTGCGCTCCAGTTGCTGGCGCGCGATCTCCTGCCGCGCGTGCGGCAATTCCTGCGGCACGGCATTGATGACGAAATCGCTCTGCGCCCATTGCGGCAGCGCCTGCATGGCCTTGATCAGCTGGCCGACCTGGGCCAGGCTCCAGCAGCGCTTTTTGGTCTTGGCATAGGGATTGATGACCACCAGCTTGCGCTGCCCGTCGTCAAAGCCCCAGCTCGCCAGGCGTTGCTGTGCCTCCTCGCGCCACTGCTGCGGAATCTCCACGAAGGGCATGCGCGCAGCGGCGTCCACTTCCAGACCGCTCAGTTGGCGGAACCAGTACGCATACACGTCGGTGATGTGATGCTGCCCGTCCGCTGCGCGGTAGCGGGGGATCGCCGCATCCAGCTTGCGGTAGGCGAGGACGTGATGCGGCTGGTAGAAACGGATACGGTCCTGCATGCCGATCACCATGCCCTGCGGCGACAGACGCCGCGCCAGCGCAGCGTACTGGTGCGGCCGCAGGGTGGCCAGCGAGACCACTATCGGATAGTGCGCCGCCTGCGCTTCGGCCACCGACTCCTCCAGCAGGGCCGGGCTGTAGGTGCGGGTGTAGACCTTGTTGAAGAAGGGGCAGGCCGCCAGCCAGTCGTAGAGCGAATACTTGCGCAGGAACTCCCATTTGGACGCATCGCCGGTGCGCCTGACTTCATCGACCCACAGGTCGATCTTGAGCTGCGGGTTCTGCGCGGCGAAGGCCTTGAAGAAATTCTGCAGATAGGTGAAGTCGCCGATGGCAAGGTGGGCGACGAAGAGAATCCTGTCCGATGAGCGCAGCAGGTCCTGGGGAATCAGTTGAGTGGGCATGGCCGTCGGCACGGATCAGGCTTGTTGGGAAAACTGCAGGCGGTACAGGTTGGCATATACGCCATCGCGCTGCAGCAGCTCCTGGTGATTGCCGATCTCGGCAATCTGTCCGTGCACCAGCACCACGATGCGATCGGCCCGCTCGATGGTCGACAGGCGGTGCGCGATGACGAAGGTGGTGCGCCCTTGCATCAGGCGTTCCAGCGCGGCCTGGACCGCGCGTTCGGATTCGGTGTCGAGGGCCGAGGTGGCCTCGTCGAGGATCAGGATGGGAGCATCCTTGTAGATCGCGCGGGCGATCGCCACGCGCTGGCGCTGGCCGCCTGACAGGCGCGAGCCATTGTCGCCGATGCGGGTCTCCATGCCTTGCGGCAGGCCTTGCACCACGTCGGTCAGGTGCGCGGCTTCCACGGCAGCGAGGATGCGCGCCGGATCGGGCGACTGGTCGCCATAGGAGATGTTGGCTGCCAGGGTGTCGTCGAACAGCACGGTGTTCTGGTTGACCATGGCGATCTGCTGGCGCAGGCTCAGCAGCGAGATCGATTCGATGTCGCGGCCGTCCAGCAGGATCTTGCCGGCGGTCACCGAATGGAAGCCAGGAAGCAGGCTCACCAGCGTCGATTTGCCGCCACCGGACATGCCAACGAAGGCCACGGTCTCGCCGGCGCGTACGCGCAGGTTGATGTTCTTGAGTGCCTGCTGCTCGTGGCCGGGATAGGAGAAGCTCACATCGACCAGCTCCACTTCGCCCTGCGCACGCTGCTGCAGGGCCTCGCCGGTGACGCGCTCGGGAGTCTTGTCGATCAGCTTGTAGACTTCTTCGGCGGCGGCCATGCCGCGCTGCAGGGGGCCATTGATTTCGGCCAGCTGCTTCAGCGGGGCCAGCAGCATGAGCATGGCGGTGATGAAGGAGACGAAGCCGCCGACGGTGATCTGGCCATTGCCCGACTGGATCAGCGCCATCACGATCACGATGGCCACGGCACAGGCCGTCATCAGCTGCGTGATCGGCACGGTCGAGGAAAATGCCGCAGTCATGCGCATGGTATAGCGGCGCAGGTTTTCGGCACGGTCGTGGAAACGCTTCTTTTCGTATTCGTGGCCACCGAAGATCTTGATCACTTGCTGGGCGCGCGTGGTTTCCTCGATCAGTTGGGTCAGTTCGGCGTTCACCGCCAGGGAGTCGCGGTTGAGCTTCTTGAGCCGCTTGCCGGTAGCGCGTACCACGATCGAGACCAGCGGCAGCAGGACCAGGGTCACGATGGTCAGGGTCCAGTTCAGGTACAGCAGCCATCCCAGCAGGCCCAGCACGGTCAGGGCGGAACGCAGGATGGAAGTGAAGACCTTGGTCACCATGTCGATGATCTGCTGCACTTCAAACATCATCGAGTTGATGACCTTGCCGACCGTGTTGGTGGCATAGAAGTGAATGGGCAGGTCCAGCATGCGCGCAAACATCTGGCGGCGCAGCTCGTTGAGGATGCGGGTGGAGACCCAGGTCATCATGTAAGTACTGGTAAAGGTGGCCATGCCGCGGATCAGGAAGATGCCGATCACCGCTGCCGGCACCAGCCACAGCGAGAACGTGGGTTTGCCCACGAAGCCCTTGTCCAGCAGCACCTGGAAAATATACGGCACCACCGGTTCGGTGGCGGCGGTCACGATCATGCCGAGGAAAGCCAGCGCCAGGCGCTTCTTGTAGGGCCAGTGCAGCGCGGCCAGACGCTTTATGTTGTTGGACAGCATGGGGTATTCCTTGCTTGCAGGTGATGCAGAGTTCGAAAAACAGAGATTATGCCGTGTTCACCGGCCTCAGGGGCGTCTTGAAATGCACTGGCGCGTTATCTGGCGTTAAGGAAGAGGATCTGTGACTGCACAGGAGGCAAAGTCTGGTACATCTGGCCTGACCTGGTGTTCTTTCAAGTTTGTACGATCAGCAATACGCTTTCGCCCTTGTTCCGTGCATTCATGCATAGCTGGCGCAGGGAATGCAGAAACGAGTAGAGACAATGTGAGCCTTCGCCGTCCTCTCCATACCGCACACGTGGATCGCTTGCCGGAGCGCTGGTCAGGATCGGTTGGTGGATGTCGTCGGCCAATTCATCGGCAGAACATAAATCGCTGAAAGTGTCTTCCGCCAGTTCGTCCACATGTGCGCTGGACCAGTCGAACAAGCGCGTGATGGCCTCGGCCAGAGTGGGAAGGGCCTGATCCTGCAGCTTTATCGCTTTCCAGCGGGACCACTCGGTCACCTCTCCAGCATCGTTTTCCCACGTATCAGGAGCTTCCCACGCATACGCGATGTCTTCGGCACCGTATAGCACCCTGAGGTCATTGATTGCGCTGGCTTGGGCCAACTCTTCGATGATTGCCGCCATCCATCCGTTGCGGCTGCCGTTGGTGACCTGTGCTAGCATCTCCGGCGTATCCGCTGTCACCTGTACGGGAGCATCGCCTGGTTCGGCCTGGCTGAGCCATTGGTCAATGCTGGTACCGTGCAGCGCAAAATCGCGCGGTTTCAGATAAGCAAAGTGGAAAAGATCGTTGGACATCGCTGGGTACTGTCTATGAACGCCTGTGCTGATTACATCAGGATGATGTCGTACTGCTCCTGCTGATAATCGCTCTGCACCTGCAGCGACACCGGCTTGCCGATGAAATCCCCGAGCATGGCCAGGTGTTGCGATTCCTCTTCCAGGAACATGTCCACCACCACCTGCGACGCCAGGATGCGGAATTCGCGCGGATTGAACTGCTTGGCCTCGCGCATGACCTCGCGCAGGATCTCGTAGCACACCGTGCGCGGCGTCTTGACCTGGCCGCGTCCCTTGCAGGCCGGGCAGGTCTCGCAGAGGATGTGGGCCAGCGATTCGCGGGTACGCTTGCGGGTCATCTCCACCAGCCCCAGCGTGGAGAAGCCCGAGACCGAGATCTTGGTGCGGTCGCGGTGCAGCGCCTTGCCCAGTTCGGCCAGAACGGCGTGGCGGTGCTCCGTGCTCTCCATGTCGATGAAGTCTAGGATGATGATGCCGCCCAGGTTGCGCAGCCGCAGCTGGCGCGCAATCGCATGCGCCGCTTCCAGGTTGGTCTTGAAGATGGTGTCGTCGAAGTTGCGGCCGTTGACGAAGCTGCCGGTGTTGACGTCGATCGTGGTCATCGCTTCGGTCTGGTCGACGATCAGGTAGCCGCCCGACTTCAGGTCCACGCGGCGGCCCAGGGCGCGCTCGATTTCCTCTTCCACGCCATACAGGTCGAACAGCGGACGCTCGCCCCGGTAGTGCATCAGCTTGGGCAGCACCGAGGGCGTATAGATGGCACCGAACTCCTGCAGCATGTGGAAGTTCTCGCGCGAATCGACCTGGATGGTGGCGGTCTGGTCCGAGACGAAGTCGCGCAGCACGCGCTGCGCCAGCGACAGGTCCTGGTGCAGCAGGGTGGGTGCCGGCTTGGTCTTGGCCTGCTTGATGATGGTGGCCCAGGTGGTGCGCAGGTATTCCACGTCCATCTGCAGGTCGCTGTCGGAAGCATCCTCGGCCATGGTGCGGATGATGAAGCCGCCTTTTTCCTCAGGTGGCAGCAGCGCCTGCACCTTGCTGCGCAAAAGTTCGCGCTCGGCTTCGTTCTCGATGCGCTGGGAGATGCCGATGTGCTTGTCCTGCGGCAGGTAGACCAGCATGCGCCCGGCAATCGAGATCTGCGTCGACAGCCGCGCCCCCTTGGTGCCGATGGGGTCCTTGATGACCTGCACCGTAATGGTCTGGCCATCGTGCAGCAGTTTCTCGATGGGAATGGCCGGCGCGTTCTGGCCGTCGTGCGGACGGGCTTCCCAGATGTCGGCCACGTGCAGGAAGGCGGCGCGCTCCAGGCCGATGTCGATGAAGGCCGATTGCATGCCCGGCAGCACCCGCACCACCTTGCCGAGGTAGATGTTGCCGGCCAGGCCGCGCGAGAGGGTGCGCTCGATGTGCAGTTCCTGCACGGCGCCTTGCAGGATCAGCGCCACGCGCGTCTCCTGCGGCGTGATGTTGATGAGGATGTCTTCGCTCATAGGATGCGAACGCCCGCTTGTTGTAATAGTTGAGCCGTCTCGAAGAGCGGCAGCCCCATGATACCGGAATGGCTGCCCACGATATGGCTGATGAAGACCGAGGCCAGCCCCTGGATGCCATACGCGCCGGCCTTGTCGTAGGGTTCGACGGTATTGCAATAGGCGGCAATGGCTTCTTCGGTCAAGGGCGCAAAGCTGACATCGGACTGCTGCACGATCTGCCAGACCTCGGTTTCCACCCCGAGGGTGAGGCCCACGGCCACGCTGGTCAGGACCTGGTGGGTGCGGCCGGAGAGCAGGGTGATCATGCGCACTGCTTCGTCGTGATCGGCCGGTTTGCCCAGGATCAGGTCGTCCACCACCACGGTGGTATCGGCCGCCAGCAGCGGACGATGCGGCAGCTGGCGCAGGATCATGGTCTGCTGGGCGCTGTCGAGCTTGGCGCGGGTGACGCGGGCGACATAGTCCAGCGGGGCTTCGCCGGGCAGGACGCTCTCGTCGACTTCCTTGTCCGAGAGCATGAGTTCGAAATCGATGCCGATCTGGCGCAGCAGTTCGCGGCGGCGCGGGCTTTTCGAGGCGAGGTAGATTTTGTGGTCCGCTTGTTTCATTGAGCCAGGGATGTCAAGAGCCGGTACCGGAAGGCCGGAAGCCGGCGGTGGACGCCGTCAGGCGCGGTGATACGGATGGTTCTGCGTGATCGACCAGGCGCGATAGAGCTGCTCGGCCAGCATCACCCGCACCATGCCATGCGGCAAGGTCATGCTGGAGATGCGGATGAGCGTATCGGCGCCGGCCTTGAAGCCGGGATCGAGCCCGTCAGCCCCGCCGATGACGAAAGCCACGTCGCGCCCATCCTGCTGCCACTGCTCCAGCTGCTGCGACAACTGCACCGAAGTCCAGTCGCGTCCGCGTTCGTCCAGCGCAATCACGCGCGCGCCCTTGGGCAGCGCCGCTTCGATCTTCTCGCGCTCCTGCGCCATCACGGTTTCGGCCGTGCGGCTGCCGGAGCGTTCGACGGGTTTGATTTCCTTGAGGATGATCCGGCATTCCGGTGGCATGCGCTTGGCATACTCCTGGAAGCCGGTTTCTATCCACGCCGGCATCTTGTGGCCGACGGCCGCGATGACCAGCTGCATCAAGCCTTGCTGGTGCGCTTGGCGGCCGGCTTCTTGGCGGTCTCGCTCTTGGCGGGCGCCACGCGCACGGTCTTGCCGGTCGGGGTCTTGGGCGCAGCGGCCTTGCGGGTGGTGCCGGCCTTGGTGGTGGTGGTCTTGCTGCCGGCTGCCGTACCACGGGTGGTGGTGGTCTTGGCCGCCGTGGTCTTGGTGCCGGTAGTACGGGTGGTGCGGGTCGTGCCGGCAGCAGCGCGGGTACCGGTGGTGCTGGTGGTCGTCGCGCGCGGCTTGCGGGCCGGCTTCTTCGGTGCGTCCTCGTCGTCGTCCAGGGCCTGGCTGGCTTCGACGGCTTCAGCCTGGGCGCGGGTGCGGCGGGTCTTGGGGGCCGGGGCTTCGTCGACGGCGGCGCGCTTGGCGGCAGCCGAAGTGCCGGTGCGCTTGGCCGCGCCCAGCTTGACTTCCTTGTCGCCCCAGATTTCTTCCAGACGGTAGTAGGTACGGATGGCCGGCTGCATGATGTGCACGATCATGTCACCCAGGTCGACCAGCACCCATTCACCGGTGTCTTCGCCTTCGACGCTGACGACGTTGCCGCCCTTGGCCTTGACCTTGTCGCGCACCGAGGCGGCCAGCGCCTTGGTCTGGCGGTTCGAGGTACCGGAGGCGATGGCCACGCGGTCGAACAGGGAGGTCAGGTGCGAGGTGTCATAGATGCGGATTTCTTGCGCCTTGACGTCTTCCAGAGCGTCCACGACCAGGGTTTGCAGTTTTTTGATGTCCATTATGAATTTCGGTACAGATGTTGTTGTTCGATATAGTCTAGCACCCTGCCCGGGATCAGCGAATCGGGTCGGGTGCCGCGTTGCAGCTGGGCACGGATTTCAGTCGACGAGATATCGACCGCCAGCCCGAGGGCCAGGTAGCCGTATCCGTGCGTGGTGCTGCGGATCTCTTGCGGCGCAGCGCTGCGCCGCTTGAATTCGTCGCGCACGGCCGGCGGCACGTGCGCATCGGCCAGCGCGAAGCCGGGCCGGGAGGCCGCGCACAAATGCGCGTACTCGAATAATTCCTGCCAGTGCTGCCAGGTGTCCAGGTGCTGCAACTGATCAGCGCCCATCAGGAACACGATGGACACCTCCGGCCCCAGCTCCGCGCGCAGTGCGCGCAGGGTATCGATGGTATAGGTCGCGCTGGAGCGGCGGATTTCCTGCTCATCGATGACCACCGGTACCTGCTGCTGGCCGAAGGCGCGCTTGACCATCTCCACCCGGTCGGCCGCTTCGGCCTGCAGGCCGTGCTTCTGCCACGGATTGCCGGTGGGGATGACGCGCAGCTCATCGGGCTGCAGCAACTGCACGAAATGCTCGGCCAGCAGGACATGGCCATTGTGCACCGGATCGAAGCTGCCGCCGAGCACGGCAATGCAGCGCTGCGCCGCAGGCGGCACCATTACAGCCATTCCTTGTGGACCAGGAAGTCCGCATACAGCGCCGCTTCCGGGCTACCCGGTTCCGGGTGCCAGTCATAGCGCCACTTCACCAGCGGCGGCATGGACATCAGGATGGACTCGGTGCGTCCGCCGGATTGCAGCCCGAACAGCGTGCCCCGGTCGAAGACCAGGTTGAATTCCACATAGCGCCCCCGGCGATAGGCCTGGAAGTCGCGTTCACGCTCGCCGTAAGGCATCTCCCGCCGCGCCGCCACGATGGGCAGGTAGGCGTCGAGGAAGGCATCGCCCACGCTGCGTTGCAGGGCGAAAGCCTGCTCGAAGGGCAGGGCGTTGAAGTCATCGAAGAAGATGCCGCCGACGCCGCGCGGCTCCTTGCGGTGCTTCAGGTAAAAATAGTCATCGCACCATTTCTTGAAGCGCGGATACAAGTCCTCGCCATAGGGCTGCAGCGCATCGCGGCAGGTGCGGTGGAAGTGGACTGCATCTTCCTTCACCCCGTAGTAGGGCGTGAGATCCATGCCGCCGCCGAACCACCAGACGGCTTCTTCGCCTTCCGCATGGGTGGTGAAGAAACGCACATTCATGTGCACCGTCGGCACGTAGGGATTGCGCGGATGCAGCACCAGCGACACGCCCATCGCTTCCCACGCGCGGCCCGCCAGTTGCGGACGGTTGGCCGCGGCCGAGGGCGGCAGGTTCTTGCCCATCACGTGCGAGAAGCCGACACCGCCGCGCTCCAGCAGATTGCCTTCTTCCAGCAAGCGCGAGGTGCCGCCACCGCCTTCGGGGCGTTCCCAGGAATCCGACAGGAAAGTCTTGCCATCAGCGGCTTCCAGCGCGGCGACGATGCGCTGTTGCAGGTCCTGCAGGTAAGCCTTGACGGCAGCGGTGTTGGTGGCGGCGTTGGAATGGATGGTCACGGCGGGTCGCTCTGATGCACGGTTACTGGACGGAAATGCGTTCCAACCCGCCATTGTACCTTGACAGCCCCAGGCTGGGGCGTCAAAAGCCGGTCCGCAGGCGATGCCGGACCGGCGTTGTGGGGCAAAGGCCTCAGTTTTGCGGCGGCTGGGCCAGTGGCACGGCCACCTGGTAAGTCGCCGGCGCCGGCCAGCCTTCCTTCAGGCAGACCTCGGCGATGGCGTTCTGCACGTCGTTGTAGACCTGGCCGAAATTGGGCGTGGGCGCATGCACGCGCAGGGCGATCAGGGTGCCGGTGGCATTGAATTCCTGGATCACGATGCCCGGTGCGGGCGTCTGCAAGACGTTGGGAATGGCCTTGATGCGTTCGGAAAGCTTGGCGATGGCCTGCTGCGGATCGACGCTGTAGGCAATCTGGCAACGCAGGTCGGTGCGGCGGGTGGCGTTGACGTTGTAATTGATGATGTTTTCCGAGAACAGCTTGTTGTTGCCGATGATCACGCGCAGGTTGTTGTCGGTGGTGATGATGGTGGTCACCAGGCCAATGTCGGAGACCGTGCCGGTCTGGCCGGCGGCGGTGATGTAGTCGCCCACCTTGAAGGGACGCAGCACCACCAGGAAGATGCCGGCCGCAAAATTGGACAGCAGGCCCGACCAGGCCACCCCCAGTGCCACGCCGACCGCGCCGATCATGGCCGCAAAGGAGGTGGTCGGGATGCCGCACACTTCCAGGATGCCCATCACCAGCAGGATGCGCAGGATGACGTGCATGGCCGAGCTGGCATAGTTGATGAGCGTGGTCTCGAACTGGCGCGCGGTCAGCACGCGGCGCACGATCTTGGAGAGGGTGTTGATGAACATGCCGCCGACGATCCAGATGACGATGGCGGCAATCACCTTGAGCCCGAAAGGCACCAAGTAGAGGTTGATCAAAGTTTCAAAATTGAGCAGGTGGTCTGGCATCGATATGTCCTTTTCTTCTGGGAATGCGGGTCGTGGCGGGGGCATGCTGCCCGGAAACGCCCGTCGTGCTTAGGCTGCGGAGGCGTCATTTTGTTGCAGTGGCACGGCAAGTGCCGCGCATGCCTTCCAAATGAAATCCCCCGCAACACACACGGCGTTGCGGGGGATGGAGACGGCATGCGGCCCGGCTTAGCGCTTCAGGGCGCGCCAGCCGATGTCGCGGCGCATCTGCGAACCGGCGAAGTGGATCAGGTCCGCAGCATCATAGGCATGCTTCTGCGCGACCTTGACGCTGTCGCCCAGGCCCACCACGCACAGCACGCGGCCACCGTTGGTGGTCAGCTTCTCGCCGTTGAGGGTGGTACCGGCGTGGAAGGTGACGCAATCGGCGGTCTCGGCCGGGATGTCGGTGATGAGGTCACCCTTGCGCGGTTCTTCCGGATAGCCATGGGCAGCCATGACCACGCCCAGCGCGGTACGGCGGTCCCATTCCAGTTCTATCTTGTCCAGGGTGCCGGTGACCGCATGTTCGAACACGGTCAGCAGGTCCGTCTTCAGGCGCGCCATGATGGGCTGGGTTTCGGGGTCGCCCATGCGGCAGTTGAATTCCAGCGTCTTGGGGTTGCCCTCGGCGTCGATCATCAGGCCCGCATACAGGAAGCCGGAGAACGGGATGCCATCCTTGGCCATGCCCTGCACGGTCGGCACGATGATCTCGCGCATGACGCGCGCATGCAGCGCCGGGGTGACGATGGGAGCGGGCGAGTAGGCGCCCATGCCGCCGGTGTTGGGGCCCTGGTCGTGATCCTGCAGGCGCTTGTGGTCCTGGCTGGTGGCCAGCGGCAGGATGTTCTTGCCGTCGACCATGACGATGAAGGAGGCTTCTTCACCGGCCAGGAATTCCTCGATCACCACGCGCGCACCGGCGTCGCCCAGCTTGTTGTCGGAGAGCATCATGTCCACGGCCGTATGCGCTTCTTCCAGCGTCATGGCGACCACCACGCCCTTGCCGGCAGCCAGGCCATCGGCCTTGATGACGATGGGCGCACCCTTCTGGGCGATGTAGTCATGCGCGGCCGCCACGTCCGAGAAGGTCTGGTACTCGGCGGTCGGGATCGTATGGCGCTGCATGAAGGCCTTGGCGAAGTCCTTGGAGCTTTCCAGCTGCGCCGCTTCCCTGGTGGGGCCGAAGATCTTCAGGCCACGGGCGCGGAAGACGTTGACGATACCGGCCGCCAGCGGGCCTTCCGGGCCGACCACGGTCAGCGCCACGTGTTCCTGCTCGACGAAGTCGGCCAGGGCCACGGGATCGGTGATGGCGATGTTCTGCAGGCGCTCGTCGAGCGCGGTGCCGCCATTGCCGGGAGCAACATAGACCGTCTGGATGCGCGGCGACTTGGCAATGGCCCAGGCCAGCGCATGTTCACGGCCACCGGAGCCAACAACTAGGATTTTCATGGGATAGGAAGATAAAAGTGGCGAATGGGGCGGAAAGGGTCGTCTTGTCCGTATCTTTATAAACCGGCTGGGTGATCGGGTGAATTATTCTTCGATCACGGCGTTGGTATAGAGCTCCTGGGTATCGTCCAGGTTCTCTAGCGCATCCAGCAGCTTCTGCATCCTGACGCCGTCCTCGCCCGCAAACACGGTCTCGGTGGAGGGCTTCATGGTGATCTCGGCGACTTCGGCCTTGAAGCCGGCGGCTTCCATGGCGGACTTCACGGCCGAGAAATCATTGGGAGCGGTCAGCACTTCGATGCCGCCTTCGTCGTCGGTGAGGACGTCTTCGGCACCGGCTTCGAGTGCGGCTTCCATGACGGCATTCTCATCGGTACCGGGCGCGTACATCAGCTGGCCACAGTGCTTGAAGAGGAAGGCCACCGAACCTTCGGTCCCCATGTTGCCGCCGAATTTGGAGAAGGCATGGCGCACTTCGGCCACGGTGCGCACGCGGTTGTCGGTCATGCAATCGACGATGATGGCTGCGCCGTTGATGCCGTAGCCTTCATAGCGCACTTCTTCATAGTTCACGCCGTCCAGGGCACCGGTGCCGCGCTGGATGGCGCGGGTGACGTTGTCCTTGGGCATGTTGGCGTCGGAGGCACGGTCCACGGCCAGGCGCAGGCGCGGGTTGGTGTCCGGATCGCCCCCGCCCATGCGGGCGGCGACGGTGATTTCCTTGATCAGGCGGGTCCAGACGCGACCACGCTTTTCATCCTGACGGCCTTTACGGTGCTGAATATTGGCCCATTTGCTGTGTCCAGCCATGTTGAATCTTTCCTGCGAGAGGGTGAGGCCAGAACCGTCCCGCCTGCGCAAGCCGCTCCTGGAGGCGCCTCGGCAAGACCGGCGGGCGCGGGCAAGGCATCGCTGCAGCAGGGGGACCCGGCGCCCAGGGTTCGATAATGCATTTCCTGACGCCATGTTCTGACTATAATCGGGCGGGCATTTTACCATACCGCCACCCCGTCATTTTTGCCTTGAAGGCCCAGTCGAGATGATTAATCCGCTTCCCATCGCTACCCATTCCGGCGGGCAACTGTGCCTGCTGCCGCAACTGGCCAACCGTCACGGCTGCATCACCGGTGCCACCGGCACCGGCAAGACGGTCACCCTGCAGGTGCTGGCCCAGGCCCTCTCCGATATCGGCGTGCCGGTCTTCATGGCCGACGTCAAGGGCGACCTCTCCGGCCTGGGCAAGGCCGGCAGCGCCTCCCCCAAGACCAGTGCGCGCCTGACCCAGCTGGGCCTGCCCGAACCGGTCTGGGCCGCGGCACCGGTGGCGTTCTGGGACGTCTACGGCGAACTGGGCCATCCGGTGCGCGCCACCGTCTCCGACATGGGCCCGCTGATGCTGGCCCGCATGCTCAACCTGAACGATACCCAGCAGGGCGTGCTGCAACTGGTGTTCAAGATTGCCGATGACCACGGCCTGCTGCTGCTCGATACCAAGGACCTGCGCGCCATGCTGCAGCACGTGGGCGAGAACGCGGCCCAGTTCAAGACCGAATACGGCAACATTTCGGCCGCCAGCGTGGGCGCCATCCAGCGCGGGCTGATCGCCATCGACGAGCAGGGCGGCGACCGCTTCTTCGGCGAGCCCATGCTCAACATCGAGGACTGGATGCAGACCGATGCTCAGGGCCGCGGCATCATCAACATCCTCGCCGCCGACAAGCTCATGAACGCGCCGCGCCTGTATTCCACCTTCCTGCTGTGGATGCTGTCGGAACTGTTTGAGCACCTGCCCGAAGTGGGCGACCTGGACAAGCCCAAGATGGCTTTCTTCTTCGACGAAGCGCATCTGCTCTTCGATGAGGCCCCCAAGCCGCTCCTGCAGAAGATCGAGCAGGTGGTGCGCCTGATCCGGTCCAAGGGCGTGGGCATCTACTTCGTCACGCAAAATCCGCTGGACATCCCCGACACCGTGCTGGGCCAGCTCGGCAACCGCGTACAGCACGCCCTGCGCGCCTACACCCCGCGCGACCAGAAGGCGGTGCAGGCTGCTGCTGAAACCTTCCGTCCCAATCCCATGGTCAATACCGCCCAGGCCATCACCGAGCTGGGCGTGGGCGAGGCGCTGGTGTCCTTCCTCGATGAGAAGGGGCGGCCCAACATGGTCGAGCGCGGCTACGTGCTGACCCCGGCGTCGCAGATCGGGCCCATCAGCGTGGAGGAACGGCGCGCCCTGATCGCCTCTTCGCTGGTGGCCGGCGTCTACGAACAGGCCATCGACCGCGAATCGGCCTATGAGCGTCTGAAGGGACGCGCGGTGGAGCAGCCGCAGGCGGCCCCGGAGCCCGCTCCGCAACCAGTCCCCGCTCCGGCCGATGACAATGCCTGGGGCGCATCGGCAGGCCGCAGTGCACCGGCCCCTGCCAGCACCTCGCGTCCCAGTGGCGGTGCGCGCATGCCGCAGCCGCAACCCGTTCCACAGCCACAGTCACAGCAGGATCAGGGCGGTGGTCTGGGCGACCTGCTCAAGGATGCCGCCGGTGGCATCTTCGGCAGCGGCAATCGCCGCAGCGATTCGCCCCTGCAGGCCATGGTCAAGTCGGCTGCACGCAGCATCGGTTCGCAGGTCGGGCGCGAGCTCATTCGTGGCGTGCTTGGTTCGCTGATGAAGAAGCGCTGACACGGTGCTGCGCACGCCCGCGCGGCGCGTGCGCAGCCCAGGGTTTACAATCGCGGCCATGACTGCCGCTCACACTCCCGTTCATTCCACTCCGCGCCAGGCCTTCCTGGGCGGGCTGCTGCTCGCCATCATCGGTGCCATCTTCTTTTCCGCCAAGGCCATCGTGGCCAAGCTGATGTACCGCTACCAGGTCGATGCGGTCATGGTGATCACGCTGCGCATGCTGTTTTCTTTCCCCATGTTTGCCGCCGTGGCGCTCTGGAAAGCGCGCACCCAGCCGCCCCTGGCGCGCGCCGATGTGCTGCGCATCGTGGTGCTGGGATTGATGGGCTATTACCTGTCGAGCTTCCTCGATTTCCTTGGGCTGCAATATATTTCGGCCGGGCTGGAACGCCTGATCCTGTTCCTTACGCCTTCCTTCGTGATGCTGATCGCCTTTTTCTTCTTCAAGCGCAAGGTCGGCTGGATCGAATGGGCGGCGCTGCTGGTGTCCTACTTCGGTACCGTGCTCGTACTGCAGCATGACCTGCATACCGGCGGCAGCAACGTCATCCTCGGCAGCGCTCTGGTGCTGGGATCGGCCCTGAGCTATTCGATCTACCTGATCTCTTCCGGCGAACTGGTGCGCCGGGTCGGCGCGGTGCGGCTGGTGGCCTATGCCATGTGCGTCTCCAGCGTGGCCTGCCTGATCCAGTTCTTCATCTTGCGCGCGCCTGCCGACCTGGTCACGCAGGTGGCCCCGGTGTACCAGCTTTCACTTTTCAATGCAGTGTTCTGCACGGTGCTGCCGGTGTTCCTGACCATGGTGGCGGTGGCCCGCATCGGTGCCCCCACGGCCCCCCAGGCGGGGCTGGTGGGGCCGGTCTCGACGCTCTTCATGGGCGCCGTGCTGCTGGATGAACCGATCACCGGCATCCAGCTGGCCGGCACCGCCCTGGTGCTGGCGGGCATGTGGCTGCTGTCGCGCAAGAAGCGCTGAGGCGTTCTATACTGCCTCTCGATATATGAATGTTCAGGCTAGAAATCCACTCACTACAAGGAGACCCAGATGGCAAAAGCAATCCGCATGAGCAAGACCGGCGGCCCCGAAGTCATGGAATATGTGGACGTGGAAGTGGGCGAACCGGGTCCCGGTGAAGTCCGCATCCGCCACGCTGCCGTCGGCCTGAACTTCATCGATTGCTATTTCCGTTCTGGTCTATATCCGCAGCCGCTGCCAGCCGGCCTGGGCCAGGAAGCGGCCGGCACCATCGAAGCCGTCGGTGCAGGTGTGGCCGGCTTCCAGGTCGGCGACCGCGTGGCCTATGCTGGCCGTCCCAACGGGGCTTATGCCGAAGCGCGCGTGATGCCGGCCGACATCCTGGTCAAGCTGCCGGATGCCATCAGTTTCGATACCGCAGCGGCCATGATGCTGCAGGGCATGACCGTGCAATACCTGCTGCGCCAGACCTATGCCGTACAGCCTGGCGAGACCATCCTGTTCCATGCGGCTGCCGGCGGCATCGGCCTGATCGCCTGCCAGTGGGCGCGCGCCCTGGGCGTGAACCTGATCGGCACCGTCAGCAGCGACGAGAAGGCGGCCCTGGCCAAGCAGCATGGCGCGGCCCACGTCATCAACTACACCACCGAAAACTTCGTCGAACGCGTCAAGGAAATCACCGGCGGCAAAGGTGTGCCGGTGGTCTATGACGCCATCGGCAAGGACACCTTCACCGGCTCCCTGGATTGCCTGCGCCCGCGCGGCATGATGGTCAGCTTCGGCAATGCCTCCGGTCCGGTGCCGCCATTCGGCGTGTCCGAACTGGCCTCGCGCGGTTCGCTGTTCCTGACCCGCCCCTCGCTGGGCAACTACATCGCTACCCGCCCTGAACTCGATGCCACCGCCGGCGACCTGTTCGACATGGTCGAGAGCGGCAAGATCAGCATCGAGATCAACCAGCGCTATGCCTTGAAGGATGTCGGCCAGGCCCACGCTGACCTGGAAGGCCGCAAGACTACCGGTTCGACCATCCTGATCCCATGATGGCCGCGTAATCGCCTGATGACCCTGACACAAGAGGAATGCCTATGGACCAGCCCCCGCGCGACCCCGGCCTCGACAATCCAATGGGCCATCCCCCCGAGCAGGCGGCCGGCGCCGACGGCTCGCCCAAGTTCGGGCGGCTGTTGGCGGTGCTGATCTGTGCGGTGCTCATGATCGTGGTCATCACCTTCGCCAGCGAAGCCTACTTCTCCTGATTTTTCGCCAGATATCGAAATTCTTCGGTACGGATCTCGCAAGTTATCGGGGTTTGCCCAAGACTATGCGTGGATCACGCATTTTTCTCCGTCTTGATCGTCAAATGCTGCCTTCGGCGTTCGGGTGAATTCCTTCACCTGAACGCCTCCAGGGAGAACATTTTTGGCGGGAGAGGGAGATGGGAAGGAACTGGCACGCGGTCGTTGTCTGGTGCGGCCGTCTGGCCTTGGGCGTGGCGTGCGGCCTGCACGCTGCGCAGGCGGCCGAGAACGGGGTGAGCCCGCAGGAAATCGTGCTGGGCCAGTCGGCCCCCTTTACGGGCCCGGCCGCCGAGGTCGGGCGCGACTTCCAGGAAGGGGCACGCAGCTATTTCGCCCAGGTCAATGCCCGTGGCGGCGTGCATGGGCGGCGCGTGCGGCTGCTGAGCCTGGATGACGGCTACCAGCCCGAACGCACCCTGGCCAACACCCAGCAACTGATCTGGCGCGACAAGGTATTCGCGCTGTTCGGTTTTTCCGGCACACCCACGGTGCTGGCGGCGCTGCCGGCCATCCGCGAGGCCGGCATTCCGCTGATCGCCCCGCACACCGGGGCCGCCGCCCTGCGCGAACCCTTCAATCGCCTGATCTTCCACGTGCGCGCCAGCTACGAGCAGGAAACCGGTTTCCTGCTGCGCCAGCTGCAGGGCACCGGGCGCAAGCGCGTGGCGGTGTTCTACCAGAACGATGAACTCGGCAAGGGCCTGCTGGACAACCTGAGCCAGCGCGCAGCGCAATACGGACTGACCCTGGTCGGCAGCATGCCCATCGAGCGCAACAGCGATGCCGTGGGGCCGGCGGCAGAACAGTTCATGAAGATGCGCCCCGATGTGGTGATCCAGGCCGTGTCCTACGAGCCGGCCGCGGCGCTCATCACGCGCATGCGGGCGGCGGGCTACTTGGGCGGGTTTTCCCATTATTCCTTCGTCGGCAGCCTGTCGCTGGCCGCACGCCTCAAGCAGACCGGGGTCGGTACCGAGATCACCCAGGTGGTGCCATTTCCCAACAAGGCCAGGCTGCCCATCGTCTACGAATACCAGAAGGCCATGGAAAGCAGCCCCGGCGCGCGCTGCAATTTCATCGGGCTGGAAGGCTACATCGCCGCCCGCGTGCTGGTCGAGGGCCTGCGCCGCGCCGGCCCGCAACTTACGCGTGCCGGCCTGATCCGGGCGCTGGAGAGCATCACCCCGGCCAACTACGATGGCGGCGGCTTCAGCCTGCAGTTCGGTCCTGCCGATCACAGCGGATCGGATTTCGTCGACCTCACGGCCATCGGCACGGGTGGACGCTTCATCAATTGAGGGCAGGGCAGCGGAGCAGCCGCCCGGCGCGGTCCTGTCCTGATCGGCTACACTGTGACGCGGCGCCCGGCGACCGGCCGTACGCCATCGCCTCCCTTGCCACCCTCATCAAGGATCCGCCGTGTCTGGTTCCCGTTCCTCTTCACTGGCTGCGCCCGCCTACTCCGGCGTGGCCCTGATGGCCGCCTGCAGCGCCGGTTTCCTGTGGGGCACCGGAGCCCTGGTGGTCAACATCCTGATCGCGCAATACGGCTTCGCGCCGGGCGACATCTCCTTCTGGCGCTTTGCGGTCGGTGCGGTATTCCTGTGCCTGGTATTCGGCGCACGCATCCACCTGCCGACCCTGCGCGCACTGCTGCTTTCCGTGGTGCTGGCCGGGACCACCATGGCCGGCTACGTGCTGTTCTGGTTCCTGGGAATCGAGCGCATCGGCGCGGCCATTCCCACGCTGATCGCCCTGTGCCTGCCACCCGTGTTTTCCACCGTCATCGCGCTGTTGCGCGGGCAGGAAAAGCTGGACTGGACACTGGCAGCGGTGCTCGCCGCCGCACTGGGCGGCACCGTGCTGATCGTGGCGCGGCATGAGGCCAATGGCAGTGCGGCATCAGGCCAGACGGACCTGCTGATCGGACTGGCCTGTTCGGTCGCCTCGGCCTTGCTCTATACCGGATTCACACTGGTCAGCGGACGGCTCTCGACGGCGCTGGGGGCCGGCCCCTCCGCAACCTGCCTGACCGTGGTGGCGGCGCTGGTGATGGGACTGGCCAGCCTGGCGCGGCCGCTGCACTGGCCCAGCGGCTTGCCGCCGCAAGCCTGGTATCTGTACCTGGGGGTGGTCACGGCGGCACTGGCGCTGCTGGTGTTCAGCTGGGGCGCCGCACGCCTGACGCCTACGGCGCTGACCGTGGCGACCCTGATCGAACCGCTCACGGCAGTCCTGCTGGCCGCCGTATTGCTGGGCCAGACCCTGAGCGCTACCCAGTGGCTGGGCGGCGCGCTGTTGTTGCTGAGCATCTGGGGCCTGGGCAAGCGGCTCGGGCGGCCGCCGCACGGGTGAGCGGGATCAGTTCTCCGGCTGGCCGTTCTTGTCCACCTTGATGCGGATGTGGCGCGTCACGCCGCTGGGACCGGGGAAATCCTCGAAGGCCGCGCGCACCATGGCCGGCATGGCGGCCGTCAAGCCGGCACGCTGGCCTTCGCTGTCGACCACGACGTCGAACAGCTTCTTGCCGTCGCTGGCCTGGCTGATGCCGATCTGCAGCCGGCGCAGGAAGACCGGATAGCTGGTGGTCTGCATCGGACCGCCATACCAGAAGGGATCATAGAACGGTCCGTAAGGGCCGTAGAAGCCGAACGGGCGCGGACCAAAGCGTCCCCAGCCCGGCCCCGGTCCGTAGAAGAAGGGATCATAGGCCGGCCGGCTCACTACCACCTGCTCGGTATTCATCCCGTAGCCGAAGCTGACCTGCAATTGCGCCGACTTCAGATCGCGCGCCTCGGTGAAGCCGAGGAATTGCAGCTCCTGGCGGATCAGCCCGGCGTAGTTCTGGTATTGCAGGTCATTCTCCTGTTCCTTGGCGGGCGCGAAGGCATAGGCGCGCTGGTTGTAGTCGGGCGACCAGGCGTGGAAAGAGGTGACGTTGCTCTCGACCACCGAGGCGCAACCGGACAGCAGCAGGCTGGCCGCTGCAAGAAGGGGATAAAGCCAGCGTTTCATGAACGAACTCCATCAGAAAAAAGCCGGGCACCGGGCAGAAGGCTGGGATGCCGTGGGAAGGGCGCTTGCGGGGCGATATGAAGCAAAAGGCAAAAAACCTTGCTTCGTCAGACCCTGCGCGCGGCCATTTTGATCCCGCGTGGAAAGCGACAGCCGGAAAACCCCGCTGCGCCTGCCTGCTTCGCCCCAATCTGGGGCAAGGGCCGGTTTCGCCATTGTACCGGCCGGAGGCCGATATGAACCATGCTTCCCGCCAACAGTCCCTGATGGAGACGAGCGCGGCAAATCCGGCCGATTCCATTCGCGCAGTGCGGGATGATTGGTAAAATCGGGTTTTTGCTGCACCTGAATTGGCTTCCTGCTGTCTTAGCCTTCACTTTAGCCCTCATTTTCTGACCTCCATTTCCCTTCCCGGACAGGCCTCCATGCGCACCGATACGCCCCAGACGATCTACCGTAAAGATTACGCCGCTCCCAATTACCTGGCTGACACCGTCGAGATGGGTTTCGACCTCGATCCCGCTGACACCCATGTGGCCACCCGCATCACCCTGACCCGCAACCCGGCCGCCAAGGGCCGCGACCTGATCCTCTTCGGCGAAGAGCTGGAACTGGTGGCCCTGCGCCTGAACGGCAAGACGCTCTCGCAGGCCAAGGGCGATTTCCGCATCGCTGGCGGCGTGCTGACCATCCCCGCTGCCCCGGCCAAGGTGACGCTGGAGATCGAGACCCTGGTCCATCCGGACCGCAACACCTCGCTCATGGGCCTGTACGTGTCCAATGGCAATTTCTTCACCCAGTGCGAGGCCGAAGGCTTCCGCAAGATCACCTACTTCCCCGATCGTCCGGACGTGATGGCCAAATTCACCGTCATGCTGCGTGCCGACAAGGCGCGCTATCCTGTGCTGCTGTCCAACGGCAACCTGATCGAAGAGGGTGAGCTGCCCGATGGCCGCCACTATGCCAAGTGGGAAGATCCGTTCAAGAAGCCCTCTTACCTGTTCGCCCTGGTGGCCGGCCAGCTGGTCTGCCAGGAAGAAACCGTGCGCCTGCATTCGGGCCGCGATGCGCTGCTGCAGGTGTGGGTGGAAGAGGGCAACCTCGACAAGACCCAGCACGCCATGGAGTCGCTCAAGAACAGCATCACCTGGGACGTGGAACGCTTCGGCCTGGACCTCGACCTGGACCGCTTCATGATCGTGGCGGTGGGCGACTTCAACATGGGCGCTATGGAAAACAAGGGCCTGAACATCTTCAACACCAAGTACGTGCTGGCCAATCCGCGCATCGCCACCGATGTCGACTTCGCCAACATTGAAGCGGTGGTCGGCCACGAATATTTCCACAACTGGACCGGCAACCGCGTCACCTGCCGCGACTGGTTCCAGCTGTCGCTGAAGGAAGGCCTGACCGTCTTCCGCGACCAGGAATTCTCGGCCGACATGATCGGCAGCGACAGCGGCCGCGCCGTCAAGCGCATCGATGACGTGCGCGTACTGCGCCAGGCGCAGTTCCCGGAAGATGCCGGTCCGATGGCCCACCCGGTGCGTCCCGATTCGTTTGTCGAGATCAACAATTTCTACACCGTCACCGTCTACGAAAAGAGCGCTGAAGTCGTGCGGATGTACCAGACCCTGCTGGGCCGTGACGGCTTCCGCAAGGGCATGGATCTGTACTTCAAGCGCCACGATGGCCAGGCCGTGACCTGCGACGATTTCCGTGCCGCCATGGCCGATGCCAATGGCCGCGACCTGTCGCAATTCGAACGCTGGTACAGCCAGGCCGGCACGCCGCTGGTGCAAGCCAGCGCGGACTACGACGCCAAGCGCAAGACCCTGACCCTGACGCTGGAACAAAGCTGCCCGGCCACGCCCGGCCAGAAGAAGAAACAGCCCTTCCACATTCCGGTGGCCGTGGGCCTGCTGGATGCGCAGGGCCGTGACCTGGCGCTGACCCTGCAAGGCGAGAAGAAGGCCGGCGCCACCACGCGCGTGCTGGAACTGACCAAGGCCAAACAGAGCTTCACCTTCATCAACGTCGATGAAAAACCGGTGCCGTCGCTGCTGCGCGGTTTCTCCGCGCCGGTGGTGCTGCAATACGACTACAGCGATGCCGAACTGGCCTTCCTGATGGCCCACGACAGCGATGCCTTCAACCGCTGGGAAGCCGGCCAGCGCCTGGCCACGCGCCGTCTGCTGAACCTGACGGTGGCCGTGCAGGCCGCGCGCCAGTCCGGCCATGTGGTGGCGGTCGATACCGTGCTCAACAACATCGAGCACGATGGTGCCCTGGCCGACGCGCTGCGTGCCACCCTCAAGGACGAGTCGCTGGACCCGGCCTTCCGCGAACTGGTGCTGACCCTGCCGTCGGAAACCATGATCGCCGAACAGATGGAAGTCATCGACCCGCACGCCATCCATGTGGCGCGCCAGTTCCTGCGCCGCTCGCTGGCGCGCGAACTGCGCGATGACCTGCTGGCGGTGTATCGCGCCCACCAGACCCCGGGTGCCTACAGCCCCGACGCCGCTTCGGCCGGTCATCGTGCCTTGAAGAACGTGGCCCTGTCCTACCTGGCCGAGCTGGATGATGAAGAAGCCATGGCCCTGGCCCAGCAGCAGGACCAGGACGCCAACAACATGACCGACCGCCTGGCCGCTTTGTCGGCTGTGCTCAACAGCGCCGCCCCCGGCAAGAGCGAAGCCCTGCAGCGCTTCTATGCCGAGTTCGAACAGGAAGCCCTGGTCATCGACAAGTGGTTCACCCTGCAGGCCACCGCCCGCAACGCCGACGTGAACACCGTGCGTACCCTGACCGAGCATCCGGCCTTCACATTGAAGAATCCGAATCGCGCACGCAGCCTGATCTTCAGCTTCTGCAACGGCAACCCCTCGGCCTTCCACGCGCTGGACGGCAACGGCTATGCCTTCTGGGCCGAACAGGTGATCGCCTTGAACGGCAGCAATCCGCAAGTGGCCGCACGCCTGGCGCGCAGCCTGGACCGCTGGCGCAAGTACACCCCGGCGCTGCAGGAAAAGATGCGCCTGGCCCTGCAACAGGTTGCGGCCACCCCCAAACTCTCGCGCGACGTGGCCGAAGTCATCACCAAGGCCCTGGCCGATTGATCTGTCAGACAGATAATTGACCCCTCACTCATTCATCCGATTCATTAAATAAAAACCACTGCAAGGAAGACCACCATGAAACGTATCAGCCTCACGCAACACCTGATCGAGCAGCAGCGTCTGCACAACAAGATCCCGTCCGAACTGCGCCTGCTGATCGAAGTCGTCGGCCGTGCCTGCAAGTCGATCTCGCATGCGGTCGGCAAGGGTGCGCTGGGCGAAGTGCTGGGCAGCGCCGGCAGCGAGAACGTGCAGGGCGAAGTGCAGAAGAAGCTGGACGTGATCTCCAACGAGATCCTGCTGGAAGCCAATGAATGGGGCGGCCACCTGGCGGCCATGGCCTCCGAAGAAATGGAGACCATCCACCGCATCCCCAACCGCTATCCCAAGGGCGAATACCTGCTGATGTTCGATCCGCTGGATGGCTCCTCCAACATCGACGTCAACGTCTCCATCGGCACCATCTTCTCGGTGCTGAAGGCCCCGGAAGGCATGACCGAACCCAGCGAGCAGGACTTCATGCAGCCCGGCACCAAGCAGGTCGCCGCCGGCTATGCCGTCTACGGCCCGCAGACCGTGCTGGTGCTGACCACCGGCGACGGCGTGCACTGCTTCACGCTGGACCGCGAAATGGGCGCCTGGGTGCTGACCCAGAAGGACATCAAGATTCCGGAAGACACCAAGGAGTTCGCCATCAACGCCTCCAACCAGCGCCACTGGTTCCCGCCGGTCACCCGCTACGTCGATGAAATGCTGGCCGGCTCCACCGGTCCGCGCGGCAAGGATTTCAACATGCGCTGGATCGCCTCCATGGTGGCCGACGTGCATCGCATCCTGAACCGCGGCGGCATCTTCATGTACCCGGCCGATGCGCGTGAGCCGGGCAAGCCGGGCAAGCTGCGCCTGATGTACGAAGCCAACCCGATGGCCTTCATCGTCGAGCAGGCCGGTGGCGCCGCCACCGATGGCCAGCAGCGCATCCTCGACATCCAGCCGGAAAAGCTGCACCAGCGCGTGGCCGTGTTCCTGGGCTCGAAGAATGAAGTGGAGCGCGTGACCTCCTATCACAAGGAATAAGCGTCCGGCGAATCACTCGCCTGCTGCAGAACATGCCGCCCGGTTTGCACCGGGCGGCATTTTTTATGCCCGCTTTTCTGTGCGGTTTACCGCAGGTTTTTCTGTGCTTGATTCTGCTGCGCGCGTGTCAGCTCTGTGCCGACGGCGCTCCCGCCTGCGCCAGCCGCACCTGATTGCGCCCGCCATGCTTGGCTTCATAGAGAGCCGCATCGGCGCGCCCCAGCAAGTCTTCCACGGTGCGCTCGCCCGCTGGCAGCAATTCCATGGCACACACGCCCGCGCTGGCCGTGACCACGCCGCGCGGATTGCCGCGATGAGGCAGCTCCAGTGCCTGGATGCCGGCGCGGATCTTTTCCGCCACCTGCACCGCACCGGCGGCATCGGTATCGGGCAGCAGCATGAGCATTTCCTCGCCGCCATAGCGCGCGGCCAGATCTCCCGGCCGGCGCTGACGCTCGCGCAGGACGGCGGCAATGCGGCGCAGACATTCGTCGCCCGCCTGATGGCCGTAGAGGTCGTTGTACTGCTTGAAGAAATCCACATCGATCATGATCAGCGAGAGTGCCGACTTGCTGCGTGCGGCACGCCGGAATTCCGCCGCCAGCACGGTATCGAGATGACGGCGGTTGGCCAGGCCGGTCAGGCCATCCTGATGCGCCAGTTGCTCCAGCCGCTGGTTGGCCTGGTGCAGTTCGCCCATCACCTGCAGCGCGCGATCCTCGGCCACCAGGCGCAGCTCGATCTGTCCGATCAGCCGCCAGCCGAACAGACCGATGATGATCAGCAACAGCAGCACCGCCGCACCATACACGATGGTCTGCTGCCGCCACGGGGCCAGCGCTTCATCTCTCGACGTGGTCACGGTGACGATCAGCGGGAAGCCCTGCACCGGCTGGTACGACACGTAGCGATCGATGTCGTCCAGCGGCGAATGCAGCAGTACATGGCCGCTGGTTGGACTGGCCAGCGCTTCGCCGATGACCGGGTCCAGGCTCAGGTCGCGATTGATGAAGGCGGGATCGAAAGGCTGCCGCGTCAGGACCTTGCCGGGCCGCAGGAGCAGCAGGATGGAACTGTCGCGGCCGATCTCCACGGTCTGGTACAGGGCATTGAAGTGGTCCAGCCGCAAGGTCGCCAGCAGCAGCCCGGCGAAGCGGCCATCCGGATGATTCAGGCGGCGCGACATCGGAATGATCCACTGGTCGGTACTGCGGCTGAGCAGGGTCGGATGGATGTGCGGTTCGGGATCGTCGTGATCGCGGTGATAGATGAAATACGCGCGGTCGCTGTTGTTGGCATCGCTGGCGCGCGGCGGCGAGGAACTGGCCACGCGATTGCCGTGCTCGTCGAAGATGTAGAGCCCGTCGAGCTGCGGCATTTCGCTGGCCAGGCGGCGCAGGACCGGGCTCATGGTGTGCAGCTGCGCGTGGGTGGTGCCAGCCTCGTCGATACGATCGCTGATGTTGATCAGCGCGCCGTGGGTGGCCTGGAACACGTCATAGGCATGGCGCGCCAGGGCACGCGCGATGTTGCCGGAATAGGTGCGGGTGTTGTCCAGCTGCACCGTGCGCGCGGCCAGGCTTTGCCAGACGTGGCCGGCGGCAATGGCCACGCAGATCAGCGCGACGAACAGCCGAGCCCGCCGCGCCACGGAATGGCGCGTTACCCGCCCTGCCTTTGCCAGCATTGGTCGCATCGTCCGTGTCTCCCCTCCCGGCCGGTCTGTTCCCTCCCCAGGGTGGACCGTTTGAACCAGTATAAGGAGATGGCTCAGCCGTACTGGCCGCGATCAGTCCGTGAAAAAGCCCTCAATTCGTGGGCTGCACCGCCGGCCGGCGCATCAACTTGACGCTGTGCAGTGCGGTCAGCAGCACCGACAGCCAGATCGGCACATAGGTGCCCAGCTGCGCCAGCTGCAGGCTTTCGCCCAGCACCGCCATGGCCACCAGGACCAGCAGTACCGGTTCCACATAGCCCAGGATGCCGAACAGGCCCATGGGGAGCAGCTTGCCCGCGCGCAGGTAGCTGGTCAGGGCGATCATGCTGAGAATGCCCAGGCCGGGCAGCAGCAGCCACATGGCGGGGGTACGCAGGGTAGGGCCGGTGGCCGGGCTGAGCACCAGGGCCAGCAGGGAGGGCAGCGCCAGCACCATCAGTTCCACCGCGAAGATGAGCATGGAATCGAGCCGGATGCGCCGACGCAGCATGAAGTAGGGCGGATAGCCCAGCGCCACTGCCAGCGTCGGCCAGGAGAAGGCGCGCGTCATCCACAGTTCATGCGCCACGCCGACGCAGGCGCACAGCACCGCCAGGCGCTGCAGCAGGTCCATCTTCTCGCCATAGTGGAAGCGGCCTACCAGCACCATCGACAGCGGCAGCATGAAGTAGCCCAGCGAGACTTCCAGCGCCCGGCCATTGACCGAGCCCCACAGGAACAGCCATTGCTGCAGGGCCAGCAGGGCCGCCATCAGCACCAGCAGTGCGATGCGCGCGGGGCTGGCCAGCAGTTCGGCCATGGCCGCGCGCAGCCGGGACAGTTCGCCGCGCCAGGCCAGCAGGCCGAGCACGCAGAGCAGGGTGATGAGGATGCGCCAGGCAAAGATGTCCGTGCCATCCAGCGGGGCCAGCAGACGGGTGTATCCGGACAGAAAGGCGAACAGGGAAGAGGCCAGCACGGACAAGCCGATGCCGCGGCCGACAAGTTGAGGATTCATCGCAGGACCAGGTGCGTCCGGCGCGAGGAAGAGGCACCGGCAAAAGCGCGATTCTACGGCAAGCCGGGGCTGCGGGTCGCGCGCATGCAAAAAGCCCCGGCCGGAGCCGGGGCTTTGAGGTCGACGCGAGGAAGGAAATTATGCGCCCGGGGAAGTGCCCAGCGGGCCGTCCTTCTGTTCACGTGCATAGTTGTTGGGCTGGCCGCTCGGGACTTCATAGCTCTTGCGGTCCACATACTGGCCATTCTGGCCGCTTTCCTGCATGGCCGCCGGCGAGGCGGTCTGCTGGCCCTGGTAGTTGTAGTACTGCGACTGCGAGGACGAATCGTATTGCTGCTGCTGCGCGCCCTGCATCGAGCTGCCGCCCTGATCATAGGACTGGGCATAGGCACCGGTGGCGAAAGTGGCGGCGGCCAGTACGGCGGCGGTGAGGAAGGTCTTGGTCATGGCTGTTCTCCTTTATCCTTGGTTGTGCATTCGATGGCGCTGAATGCAATCGGGACTTCAGTTGCAGTGGCGGATACGATCATGCATGCATCCGCAGGTTGGCCTTCGTTTCCCAAAAGCAGGCACGGCACGTTAAGACTTGAAGACATGTGTCGGGTGGCCTGCATTGCCTGAAAACTTGGGTTCATCATAGGAAGACCGCAGCGCCGCGACAGTCGGAAAGCCCAGCATGTTCTTGTCGGACATTTCGCGCGCGTCTGACAGCCGGCTTGATCGGCGTCCGAGCGCAAATCCAGGATTTTCGATTGATGCAGAATTGAGCGCAATCCAGCTCATCCATGCACAGGCCGCATCAATGCGGCCCGTTCAAAGGATGAAAGTGCGAGCCGCTTTTGCAGTGCTACGCGCCGGACGTGTCAGTCTGCAAGCTGACACATTGCCCCCGTTTCGTTACAAAACGTATCCCTCCCTCATTCTGGCGCAGTGCTGAAACGCTAAGTAAAAGTTCTTTTGCGAGCTTGTGTGAGGATGTGGGTGAGAGCGTTCAGGCGGGCAGAGGGTCAGACCAATGCGTGCCCATCCGGCCTCATGCATGCTTGATCTGAGACAGGGAAGGACGAATGGCTGTGGCAAAAATGCGCATCTCTCCCAAGCGGCGCGAATTGCGTTTTGGCAGGTGGCACAACCGGGTTATTCTCAGTCGCATGGGTTTGCTCACACCGCCTGTCCAGGGTTGCGTGCTGAAGCAGAACAAGGGGGACATCATGACCAAACCAACAAGCACCGCGATGCTGGCCGTGCTGGCAGCAGTGACTGCGCTCAGCGCACCGCTGACGGTCCACGCTGCCGAATGCAGCAAGGTCGTCATCTCGGCCGATTCCGATTACGCGCCCTTGCACTGGTACGACGGCAAGCGCCTCACCGGTGCCAGCATCGAGATCGCCACGCGCGCCCTGAGTGCGCTCAACATTCCCTATGAGGTACGCTACGTCGGTCCTTTCCACCGCGTGCTCAAGGAGGCCGAGAGCGGGCAAGTGGCGATGGTGTCCTCGCTCAAGAACACGCCGGAACGCCAGTCCTACCTGGCTTTTGCTTCGGTGCCGCTGTTTTCCAATCCGATTGCGGTCTTCGTGGCGCGCGACAAGCGCTTCGCCTACGGCGGCTGGAAGGACCTGATCGGCAAGCGCGGAGCCGTCACGCTGGGCAACCAGTTCGGCGGCGGCTTCGATGAATTCCTGCGTGACAATCTCATCATCGAGACCGCGCAAAAGTTTTACATGAATTTCTCCAAGCTCGATTCGGGCCGTATCGACTACCTCATCACCGGTTATTACAACGGCGTGATCTATCTGAACCAGAACGGCCTGGCCGATCGCTTCATGCCGCTGCGCCCCTTCGTCAGCGAGAGTGACAACTACATCGCCATGAGCCGGGCCAGTCCCTGCGTGAAGCTGCTGCCCCGTATCAACGCGCAGCTGGAAGCGATGCAGAAGAGTGGCGAACTGCGGGCTGTGCTGCAGAGTTTTGAAACCGATTTGCGCATCGACACCGCCAACCCCGATCAAACTGGCCGCGCCAAATGAAGCCCGGCCCGTAGGCTGCACTTGCGTTTCCGGCAGCTGCACAACAATGTAAACCGCTCACAGTGGCCATCTCCCAGAGCCGTCTGGCAGCGATGCTGTGCAGCGAGCGCGTTCAAGCCATGCGCCGCGCTGCGGCGTTCTCGCTTCTCATCACTTCATTCTCACATCCGCCGTCTCCGGCGCTGCGCATCGCGGTGTGCAGAGGCGGCGGATTTTCTTTTGTCGCGCGCACGGGAAGACCGCGTGAGTTTCAATGAGACGCTGTGAGTTCCGGTGACACATGCAGGCTTGCATGCCAATTTTTCTTTCCGTACGGAACTCTGCCAGCATGGCCATAGTCTAGTCAGGGCTCGTATTTGCATCGGGAACAGCGATGTGAGGCGAGACGGTCGGAATTGCACAACAAAACTGGACGCCACTGTTGAAATCCATAGGGAAAACAGGGTGGCATCCGTAGAATGCCCGACTGCAAAAAGCCGCATCGACGCGGCTTGATGGCGCAACGGAGCGTCTCGCGCAACAGCGCAAGTGGCCAACGATGGCCCTATCTACACTCCAACACCAACAACATCATGCGTTCCTGGATCAATCATCTTAATTACTCACGCAAGTTCGTCCTGATCGGCGCACTCGCTTTTATGCTATTCATCGTGCCGACCACCCTCCTGGTGCGCAGCAATCTCGACGACCTCGCCACTGCCCAGCGTGAATCGCTGGCCCTTGCACCCGGACGGGAGCTGCTGCTGCTGCTCAAGCAAATGCAACAGCATCGCGGTCTGTCGGCCCTGTATCTGGCCGATGGTGATGGCGCAGCCGCCAGCCGCGCAGAGCGCCAGAAGGAAGTCGATGCCACCTTCGACCGTGTGCGCAGCGGCCTCAAGCCGCTGGAAGACAAGGCCCTCACCGATGCGCTCGATGGCCTCAATGCGGACTGGCGCGCACTCACGCAAAGCATCGCCAGCAAGTCCATCAATGGCGCGCAGAGCAATGTGCAACATGCGCAACTGATCAAGCGCGAGCTGGATCTGCTGGACGACGTGGCCAACAGTTCCGGCCTGGCGCTGGAAGCGGAGGCTGCGCTGTTCTACGTGCAGCGCGCGGTCATGTCCGAACTGCCGCAACTGACCGAAGCACTGGGCCAGGCCCGTGCGCGCGGTGCCGTGATGCTGGGACGCGGCCAGGCCGATGCGGAAGAACGTGCCCGCCTGGAAAACCTGTCCGACCGTGCCCGCCGCAGCTATGAAAGCGCCCGCCGTTCGCTGACGCTGGCTGCGGGTCGCCACCCCCTGCCGGCCGAGGTGGAAAGCGCCCGTGCAGCAGCCGTCACCGCTGCCGACGAAGCCTTCAAAATGGCCGACAGCGCCATCGTGCGCGCCGATCAGCTGACCATGCCGGCCCCGCAATGGGTGTCCACCATGACGCGCATCATCGATACGCAATTCGTGCTGGTGACGACGTCTTTCGACATGATGCGTGACGAGCTGCAAGCCAAGATTCCGCGCCTGCGCAATGAACTGATCGTGCTGTGTGCTTCGCTGGCGGTGCTGGCCATGGCTGCGCTGTGGCTGATGGTGGCCATCACCCGTGCCACCACCAGTTCGCTGTCGGAAGCGGTGCGCTTGACCGAGGCGGTATCGGCCGGTGACCTGACCCAGCATGTCGAGGTCAAGGGCAGTGATGAAGTGGCGCGTCTGCTCATGGCGATGCAGGCCATGACGGCGCAACTGAGCATGGTGGTCGGCAGCGTGCGCAGCAATTCGGAGAGCGTGGCCACGGCCAGCGCCCAGATTGCCCAGGGCAATGCGGACCTGAGCAAGCGCACCGAAGAGCAAGCCAGCGCCCTGCAGCAGACTGCCGCTTCCATGGAAGAACTGGGATCGACCGTGCAGCAGAATGCCGACGGTGCCCGCCAGGCCGGCCAACTGGCGCGTGACGCCGCAGAGGTGGCCAGCCAGGGCGGCGCGGTGGTGCAGCAGGTGGTGCAGACCATGCAGGCTATCCACGCCGGCTCGGACCGCATCAGCGACATCATCGGCGTGATCGATGGCATCGCTTTCCAGACCAACATCCTGGCGCTCAACGCGGCAGTGGAAGCTGCCCGTGCCGGCGAGCAGGGACGCGGCTTTGCGGTGGTGGCCACCGAAGTGCGCAGCCTGGCCCAGCGTTCGGCCACGGCGGCGCGCGAGATCAAGGAACTGATCACCGCCAGCGTCGACCAGGTCGGGCAGGGTACGCAGCTGGCCGATCAGGCCGGCAAGACGATGGAAGAGATCGTGACCTCGATTCGACGTGTCAGCGACATCATGGTCGGCATCAACGCCGCCACGGCCGAGCAGAACACCGGCATCGCCCAGGTCGGCCAGGCCGTGACCCAGATGGACAGCACCACCCAGCAGAATGCAGCGCTGGTGGAAGAAAGTGCCGCTGCGGCCATCAGCCTCTCGGGCCAGGCCCGCGAGCTGGTGCAGGCGGTGGCCGTGTTCCGTGTCGGAAGGGCAGCACTGGCGGCATGATCGGTTTGGCTGATGGCAGTACCGGTCTGATATCGGCTGGACGGATCATCTGCCCGATCGATCAATCAAGGCAGATTGAGCGATGCCGTCGATGAATCCTGACGGCGTGTTTTCCGATCTGCCAAGTAAAAAGAAAAGGTCCGCAGCATTGCTGCGGACCTTTTTTGCATGCGGGAAAGAAATGTGATGGCGCTGACTGTGGCGCGCGGCTCAGCGGTAGAACGGTTCGACCCGCCCCTTGAGCTTGGTCAGCATGGGATTGCCCTTGCGGTCGAGTGCACGGCCGGCGGGAATCTTGATCCAGCCTTCGCTGATGCAATATTCGCTGACGTTGTTGAATTCCTTGTCGTTGAGCTAGATGCCGATGTCGTGCTCGAAGATGGCGGCAACGTAGTGCGGGCTGCGGGGATCGACGCTGAGGCGGTCGGGGAGGGCGGGGCGTTGTGCGGTATCGTTCATGGGCGCGATTATCGGACATAAAAACCGGCAAGACAATGGCCTCTGACGCCGCCCTGCTGCATCCTCCTACCGCCCGCCGGGCATTCTCCGACACCAAGGCTGGCCGCCCGCTGATAGCGCTGGCCCGCGCCGGCGCGCATGCTCCATGCATCTGACTTTGCGCGAGGATGTATGCGATCTACCGTCGAGGAAATGCAGGCCGCCCGCTCGGCCGCCCAAGCCTACCGCCACCAGCCCGGCAGCCTGCAGGCCGCGCACGTGTATGCGCAGCTGTTCGTCGCAACGCCCGACGAGGCCGCCCTGGCCTTGGGCCGTGACTACCTTGTGCAACAGATGCAGGAAGCGCAAGAACTGCCCTGCGACCTGCCGCAGGAGCCCGCCGCATTGGCCAGCTGGATCGAAGCGCGCGCCGCCGAAGTCGGCGTTGCCTATGAAAGCTATCTCAAGGAACGCCAGCAAGGCGCGCCGCGCCGCTACTTCAGTGGCCGCGCCCATGCGCTCAATTTCCTGCGCTGCGTGGGACCGACCAAGATGGTCGACGGCGCCTGGCTCTACAGCACCATCCGGCGCTGGCGTGATCCGCTGTTCCGTCCGCTGATCCTCACCTATCTGGAAGAGCTGGGCGATGGCGATGCCGCCATGAATCACGTCACCCTCTATCGCAGCCTGCTGGCCGCCAACGGCTGCGAGCACGGACCGGCGTTGTCCGAAGAACACTATGTGCAAGGAGCCATCCAGTTGGGGCTGGCCCATCACGGGGCGGAATTCGAGGCCGAGGTGTTCGGCTTCAACCTCGGCTATGAGCAATTGCCGCTGCACTTGCTCATCACCGCCTACGAACTCAATGAACTGGGCATCGACCCGTATTACTTCACCCTGCACGTCACCATCGACAATGCCGCCAGTGGACACGCCCGCAAGGCCGCCGAGGCGGTTGCGCAGGCGGCCGCGCAGGCTGCGGATCCGCAAGCCTTCATGCAGGGCGTGCGGCGCGGTTATCTGCTCAATGAGCTGGGCGCGAGCACGCTGGGCGTGATCGACTCCTTTGTCCTGCAGGATGAGGTGGTCAGGGTGCTGGCCGAGAAAGCACCCTTCGGCCGCATGATGCACTCGGACTATTGCCGCATCGGCGGCAAGACTGTCAATCAGTGGCTGGAACAGCCCGATGGCATGGCCAGCTTCCTGGCGGAGATGGAAAAGGCCAAGTGGATCACACGGGGCAAGCCAGCCGAGGAGAGCCGCTTCTGGCGGTTGATCGATGCTGCCGGCGGCCAGATGTTCGGGGTCTTCGAGGGCTACGAAAAGCAGGTCATCCGTGAGTGGATCGAGGAGGGTTGGAGCGATGGCCGCCGTCAGCCGAGCTTCCGCGCACTGGCGGGCGGTCGTGAGAACGCCGCTGCCGAAGCCCCCGCCGTGCCGGCCGTGGCCTTGGGCGAGGTCGATCTCGATGCGCTGGTGGCCGAGCTGGCACCGGGGCGACATCATTTCGTGCCCGGTTTGGAGGCGACGCGGCGCTACAGCGAGCGTTACCGGCGTGCATGTGTGGCGTGAGCGCCGCGCCACGCAGCCGGTGACGGGAGCGCAGCGGCAGTCGGCTATAATGTCGAGCCTTGGCCGCTGGCCGCCCCGCAGGATGCACGCTCGCAGCCGATGTGAAGTTGCAGGCGCGGAGGCGGCGGCCCGACCCGTCAACCCGCCGGCACTCCGCCGGCTGCTGGAGAAACCATGAACATTCGTGCAAGAAAACGCCTGATCTATCGCCGTCACCGCATCGGCATGCTGATCGCCGCCATCGAATCCCTGATCGCCCTGGAAGAGTCGATCCTGGAAGGCAAGCAGGCTGCTTGAGTCCGCTCAGGCGCGCTGCCAGCAGCGTGATCCCTTGAAGAACCGGCCTTGCAGACAGCAGGCCGGTTTTTTCTTGGGTGCAGCGGATGTCGATGACCGGTAGACGCTGCGGCATTGACATCCGCGCCAGGCCACAGCAGACCCTCCGCCACCGCGCCCGCGCTGTGGCACAATCGCGGCTCCTAGCTGCGACCGGGATCCGTCCTGCCATGTGCGTCAACTACAAGCCCACTCCCAAATCCATCATCACCGCGCTGACCGGTGCCGACACCTCCGCCACGCCAGACTGGCCCGAGGAAACCTGGCAGGACTACGCCGCCCCCGTGGTACGGGCCGGGCTGCAGGGCGAGCCGGAACTCATCGTCGGCACCTACGGCATGATGCCCCGGCGCAAGCTGCAGGGCGGATTGCAGATCTCCACCATGAATGCCCGCGCCGAGACCATCGGCGAGAAGCGCAGCTACGCCGGCCCCTGGCGGGCCTTGCAAACCTGCCTGTTGCCCATGCACTGGTTTTATGAGCCCAATTACGAAGCCGGACGCCCGCAGCGCTGGGCCATCGGCATGGCCGACGACCAGCCGTTCTGCGTGGCCGGCCTGTGGCGCGCCTGGGAGGAGCCTGAAGGAGGGTATGCATTTTCGTTTACCCAGATCACCATCAATGCCGATGGGCATCCCCTGATGAATCGTTTTCACAAGCCGGGCGAGGAAAAACGCAACCTCGTCATCATCCCGCCCGCCGACTATGCGGACTGGCTCAATGTCGGTGATACGGAAAACGCGCGCAGGATGCTGGTCAACTATCCCGCCAGCGCCATGAAGGCCTGGCCTGCGCCCAAGAGCGAAGCGCGGAGCAGCTCAGGGCAGGGTTCGTTGCTCTTTTAAGGGCCGGCCGCTGCCGTTTCGCACGCCAGATGTAAAGAATTGTTGACCTTCCCCATGATTTTCTATGAAATTGCGCGGTGGCATCATTGCCGCGCTCAGGTGCGGCACAGTCACGACTCACGTCATCATCACAACATCAGGGGAACGCGGTATGCGGATCAAATGGGCGGGGCCGATGTGGAGGGCATCCGGGTGGGCTGGCGTGCTGCTGGCCAGCGCTTCGCTGCTGGGCCAGGGCAGTGCAGCTGCGCAAGAAGCCACGGCCAGCCAGGCCGGCATCGTCAAGGTCCTGCAAGGCGACGTGCGCGCCGAGCGCAGCGGCAAGACCCGCCCGCTGGCCACCGGCGAACGGCTCTATGCGGGTGACCGGGTACTGACCGGTGCCGCCAGTGCGGTCGGTTTTACCTTGCGCGACGATACGCTCATTTCCCTGGGCTCCAACAGCCAGTTCCTGCTCGAACAATTTGCCTACAACGACAAGACCGACGAGGGCAGCGTTGCCGTGCGCCTGACCAAGGGCACACTGCGCTACGTGTCGGGACTGATCGGCAAGCACTCGCCGGAGAGCCAGCGGCTGTCGACCCCGACGGCCACCATCGGCATCCGTGGTACCGACTTCATCGTGGAGGTGGCCGGTGAATAAGCCATCGCTCCATTCACTGTCCCGGCCGCTGATGCGCTGCTCCTTGCTCACGCTGCTGGCGCTGCTGGCCGCATGTGTCGGGCCGGCGGAACGTTTCGTGCTGCTGCCGCAGGCCGACGGCTCGGCCAGCAGCATCGTGGTCAAGACGGCCAGTGGCGAGACGGCACTGACTTCGCCCTATGCAGCGGTCGAAACGCGCGGCGGCAAGCCCGCGCCGACCCAGACCCTGTCCGCTGCCGAGGTGGACCGGCGATATGCCGAGGTCATGCGCAGCCTGCCGGCGCGTCCGCGCAGCTACGATCTGCTGTTCGAGCTGGGGACTGACCGTCTGACGCCGGCCTCGCAGGAATTGCTCAAGAAGGCCATCGCTGAAATCAAGGAATTCCCCGCCGGGGAATTCATCCTCACCGGCCACGCCGACAGCATCGGCAGCGATGCCACCAACGACGCCTTGTCGCTGCGGCGCGCGCGCCTGATCGAGCGTGAACTGCAACGGGCGGAGGTCAAGGCCCTGAGCATCGAGGTCATCGGCAAGGGGGCGCGTGATCCGCGCGTGCCGCAGAAGCGCGGCGTGGCCGAGCCGCGCAATCGTTTCGTCGAAATCAAGATCAGGTGAGCCGGGCGGCACGCTGCCGATGCAGCGTCGCCTGTCGTCCTGCCATTCTCAGGGGAATCACATGGGCAATCGCGTCTATCTCTACTGCACCGACTTCGAGGGTCTGCCCACGGAGGAACAGGCCGACGAATTCTTTACCATGATCGGTACCGAATACGAGGCCACCGCGCGCCTTCCCTTGTTCTGGATGTGCCTGTTTTCCGGGGACGATATTCACGTCACGTCCGGCCCTGCCGCCGAGGGCGAGCACAGCGGCAAGCAAGGCTCTGAAGGTGCGGAGGACGATGATGAGTACGATGATGAGGAGTGCGACGAGGAAGCTGACCAGGATGCGCCGCGTCCTTTTGCCTACCTGGGTTGCGAACGTCTGGCGGGCATCGCCCGTCTGCGCCAGCGCTCGGCGATGCTGCGTCCGGTGCTGGGCGAGGAGCGCCACGCCTTGTACGAGGACTGGATCGCGCGCCTGGAAGCCGAACCCCGGCGCAACATCGTGGTGAACACGGAAGAGCTGGACGGCATGTCCGATGATGGCCAGCTGGAGCAGCAGCTGCGGGCGGCGTATCAGGAACTGGCCGTGATGGATCAGCGGCAGGCATGGCAGATGAGCCCCTTGCTGCATGACCTGACCGGCCTGTACGAAGAGCAGGCAATCAGCGAGGTGGCCAGCTGGACATTGGCCGGTTCGGCCAACGGCGCCACGCGCTGGCCGCCCGCACTGGCGCAGCCACAGCAGTCGGAACAGTCCGCCGGGGCGACTGCTGCGTTGCCCGCGCCATCGCCGTGGTGGATGTTCTGGAAGCGTTGAACTCCGCAGACGGGTGGCGCTGAACGCAGGTATGCGCCGTCTTTCGGACATTGCTTATTGTCGAGTTTGATCGTGGGCTATCGAATAGCTCATCAATGGCGTGTGCGCGACACAACTAGGAAATTTCCTGATATTCGCGAAATGATATAAAACATAAGATCACGCCATTGCATCGACCTTTCCATCTCAAGGAAGCATGGCCATGATCCAGTCCCTTCTGCACTACGGCAGCTATCTCGCTGCGTTCTATGCGGCTTATGTCGTGGTCGGCATGGCGTTGACCGGAGTGTTTCTGTGGCGTGTGCTTTCGCGCAAGCCGGCGATGCAGAGCCTGCCGGCGAGGGTCGAGCCGACAGCGGGCGACGAATCCCACGCTGCCTTGCATTGAAACCGTAATGAAAAAAGGCCCGGACGCGCGCTCCATCTCCTGGAGAGCGTGTCCGGGCCTGCCCGGGAAGGCAGCGTGATCAGCGTTGCCGTCAGCTGTTCTTGTGACTCTGCTGTCCCGCCTTCACGTGCTGCTCATGGGAGCCGCCGCGGCTGGAGTCGCCCTGTTGCTGGCCGGAGCCACTGCTGCTCTGGTTCTGCTGGTCGTTCTTGTGGCTCTGCTGGCCGGCTTGCACGTGCTGTTCATGCGAGCCGCCCCGGGTGTTGCCTCCTTGCTGCTGGCCGGAGCCGCTGCTGCTCTGGTTCTGCTGGTCATTCTTGTGGCTTTGCTGGCCTGCCTGGACGTGCTGTTCGTGGGAACCACCGCGGCTGTTGCCTTGATTCTGATTCGACATGATGTCACTCCTTGATGAATGCCCTGCGCTTGTGCGCAGTAACTACATCATCGTCCCCTGACTCCGCCGCAGACATCGGCCAAGCTCCCTTGATCCTGTCGGCTGTGACTGTCGGACGCGTCTCCAATGCAATACATCAGCTTGGCCGACGGGCGTCTGTCATCGCTCTGCGGGGGCAGAGCATGAGCGTGCTGCACGGACTTACTGCACGGATTCGATGGTGGACAGCAGGTGTTCGAAGGAACAGGGTTTGGTGAGCAGGGCGGAGAACACTTCGAGTGCCTGCCAGGAATTGCTCATGGGAGTGGCACTGAGCAGGACCACCGGAATGGCCGAGAAGCGTTCATCGCCCTTGATGCGGGTCGCCAATTCCAGTCCATCCATCACTGGCATGCGCAGGTCAGTGAGGACCACGCTGACTGCTGGGTGCTCATGGGCCATCAGTGCCAGCGCCTCTTCGCCGTTGCCGGCTTCGATCACGTGATAGCCGACGCCTTGAAAGACTTCTGCAAAAATGTTTCTGACATCCTTGTTGTCTTCAACGATCAGCAGGGTGCGAGCGTGACTGCTCGGATTCATGAAGCGATCTCCGGGTGGATGGGCTACGTCCTGAGATCAGAACGAACGGCTCCGCGATTATGTGACCGAAAGGATCATGGTTGCATCAGTCAATTCCTGTATCGCGGGAAAATCGCGCTGACATCCTCGTAAGAATATGCGCGTCACCTGCGCGTCAGGTGGCGTGCCGCTAGAATACCGGCTCCGGTGACGCGACGCGTCGCCCTCATCTGCCAAGGAGCCGCGATGTCTCTGGAAAGCCTGCTGCTGTTCATTCCCTCGTGTTTTGCACTGAACATGGCCTTCGGCCCCAACAATCTGCTCTCCATTACCATCGGCGCCCATCACGGTCTGCGCCCGGCCTTGCTGGCAGCGGCCGGCCGGCTGGTGGCCTTCGCGCTGATGATAGGGGTGGCAGCGGTGGGCATGGGCGCACTGCTGATGGCCTCGCAGATGGCCTTTACGGTGGTCAAGGTGCTGGGGGCGGCCTATCTGATCTGGCTGGGCTGCAAACTGTTTTTCGCCAGGGTGGAGCTGGGCGGCCAGCCGCTTGAGCCGCAGCAGCGCAGTATTGCCGGTTATGTGCGCAAGGAGTTTCTGGTCGCCATCGGCAATCCCAAGGCCATCCTGGTCTTTACGGCATTCTTCCCGCAGTTCGTGGTGCCGGAAAATTATTTATCCAGTTTCCTGACCCTGGGCGCGATTTTCCTGGCGCTGGAGGTGGTCGCCATCGCCGCCTATGCCTACGCCGGCACGCGCCTCTCCGGACTGATGCAGAATGCGCGCGGTCTGCGCTGGATGAACCGCATCAGCGGCGGCATGATGATCTTTTTCGGGACCTTGCTGGCATTGGCCAAGCGGCCGGCAGCCTGAGGAACTGCGGGGCGTCAGGAGAAGCTCAGCTCCAGCCCCATCATCCTGGAGATGAAAAAGGTTGCCACTCCCAGCACCAGCAGCGAGATCACGAACAGCGCTGCCACTTTCCCGCTGGCGCGCAGCACCGCGTTGCGCTCGGCCTGCTTGCCCTTCTTGCCCTGATCGTAATGCCACTTGATGGCGTAGAACATGCCGATGCCGAGCACGGCAACCTTGAAGATGATGAAGACGATTGGGACCCAATCCATGATGTCGACCATTTGAATCGCTGGAAGAAAAATCCGGTGCCAGCTTTGCGAATCTGAAAGTAGCAGAGGCGAGTCACTGTTTCCGTAACAGTGTCCTGTGCATTCTAACCAAGGCGACGCAGGCGGGTCCAGCAGACATGATCCATACAAGCCGCAGTACTGCACAGACGAGCGTGCACCAAAGCTGGCGAGCCCGCGTTAAGGGAGTCCCTTCCTCGTCGCCGACACGCCGCCATATGCCTTTCTACCGCCACAGCCCGGTGGGTACCAATTCCGCTGCTTCGCAGGTCAGCCCGCCGCTTCCTGCGCAGCGCCATGCTCGTTGCGTGGCCCTCGCCGTCTCATTGATGCTGAGCATGATGCCGCTGGCCACTCACGCCGAAGCCTCCTGCCAGCCGCGGTCTGCGGCGCAACTCGGCGCGTTGCGCCGCGCAGTCGACAAGAACCTCGCGCCGCAGCCGCGCGCCATTGCGCGCGTCCATACCGAAGGCACCTTGCCCCATCAGGGAATCTGGGATGCCAGTGTCGAGGCCGAGCGTGACTGGCCGCTGATGCGCCAGCTCGCGCAGTTGTGGCAGGCCGGGCGCGCGCCCGAGGATGCGCGGCAACTGTCGCGCCTGATGCGGGCGTGGGCCGAGATCTACCAGCCTGACTTCAATCCCGTTGATGAGACCAGTCTCGATGCCTACATCGATGCCTATGTCATCGCCGGGGAGGCGCTTGATGCCGACACCCGCCAACTGGCCGCCAGCTTCATCCGCACGCTGGCGGACGGCTATCTGCAGCAGATGGAGAGCGGCTTCCGTCCGCGCGATCCGCGCTGGCAGAACAACTGGAATTCGCATCGCGTCAAGCTGGCGGTGCTGGCTGCCGCCGCACTGCAGGACGATCACCTGTGGGGCCGTGCGCGCCAGGCCTTCGACGCCCAGGTGGCACGCAACATCCGCGCCGATGGCTCCACCCTCGACATGGAGGAACGCGACGCCCTGCACTATGTGGTCTATGATCTGGAGCCGCTGGTGCGGGCGGCGCAGGTGGCGCAGGGCAGGGGGGAACAATGGCTGACGCACAAGAGCAACGGCAGCGGCAGCGTGATGGCAGCGCTGGACTGGCTGTTGCCCTATGCCGATGGCAGCAAGGCCCATGAGGAATTCGTGCATTCCCGCGTGCCCTTCGATGCCAAGCGCCGTGATGCCGGCCTGTCCGGCTATTCCGGACCGTGGCAGGCCAAGGGGGCAACCCGTCTGTTTGCGATGGCGGCTACGCTGGACGAGCGTTATGCAGGCGTGGCACGGCAGCTCGATCCGGCGGCTGGCACGCTGCTGACTTGCTGGCCGAAGCGCTGAGCCAGCTGTGCGGCCTGCGCATGAGGTGCACAGGCCGCAGCTTTCGTAGCCGCGCGGCGCTTACTTCATCAGGACCTGCAGCTGCGTCACCGCTTCGTTGACCTGCCCGATCTCGTTGATCTGGTCGTTCGCGGAGGTGCTGATGGTCTCGATGATGCCGGTGATGTCGTTGATGGAGTTGACCATGGTGCTCATGGTCTTGCCGGCATTCATGACCAGCTCGGTACCTTGTCTTGCTTCATTGACCGAGCCGCCGATGAGCGTCTTGATTTCGCTGGCCGAGGCCGCCGTGCGCTGCGCCAGGCTGCGCACCTCGCCGGCCACCACGGCAAAGCCGCGGCCATGTTCGCCGGCCCGGGCCGCTTCGACGGCCGCGTTCAGGGCCAGCAGATTGGTGCGGAAGGTGATTTCGTCGATCACGCCGATGATCTCGGTGATCTTGGCGGCACTGGCGTTGATGGCGGCCATCTTGTTGACGACCTCCTGCATGACCACCCCGCCTTGTTCCGCGATGGAGGAGGTGGCCTTGACCAGATCGTTGGCCTGCTGCGCGCTGGCCGAGCCCGTGCTCAATGCTTGGGACAGCCCGCCCACGGCGGCTTGCAGGGTTTGCGTGGCGTGGGTCTGGATGCTCACGTCGGTGGCGTACTTGACCACTTTGAAGACCCGCCCGTCCATGTCGAAGATGGGGTTGTAGTTGGCCTGCAGCCAGAGCGCATCGCCATTCTTTTTCACGCGGCGATACAAGCCGGCATCGTATTGGCCGGCCGCCAGCCGCTTCCAGAATTCCTGATATTGCGCCGAGGCGCGCTCGGCGGGTTCGACGAAGATGGCATGATGCTTGCCCACGATTTCGGACAGGGAATAACCGACCGCGCGCAGGAAGTTGTTGTTGGCGTGCAGGATGTTGCCATTCACATCAAACTCGATCACCGCCCGCACCTTGTTGATGGCGGTGATCTGTCCGGAGAAATCGGCGGCCTGCAGCTGCTGCTGCGTGACGTCGCGCGCGTACTTGACGATCTTGAAGGGGCGTCCCAGGGCATCGATGATGGGATTGTAGGTCGCCTGGATCCAGACCTCGTGCCCGGATTTGGTGATGCGGCGATAGAGGCGCTGGTCGTATTCACCGCGCCCCAGTTTCTGCCAGAACTGCGCATAGGCAGGCGCGTTGCGCTCTTCCTCGGCGACGAAGATGCGATGGTGCTGGCCTTTGATCTCTTCCAGCGTGTAGCCCATGAGATCGAGGAAATTCTTGTTGGCCTTGATGATCTTGCCATCCAGCGTGAATTCGATGACTGCCAGCGCCTTGTTGATGGCGGCCAGTTGACCCAGCATGTCGGCCTTGCGTTTGCTGAAACGTGAGAGAAACGAGAGCGAGTCGAAGAAAGCCATGATGGGCGCCTGATCCTGAAAATGTTCTTGAAACGCATCTCATCGCCGTCGACGAGATGCTTCCGGTTTTATTGTTGGGGACGTCAGCCGAGGCAGCAATATCGTTGTCTCATGCCACGCGGGACCTGCCCCGATTCCGCTTCTCATTGTATGAGTCGCGAGGGAGAAATCCATCGGGGATTTCCTGATGAACTGGCAACAATAGTCGACTCGGGTTAACATGCCGCCAGCATGGTAACAAGACAGAAAAAGGCAGCACCCCGCAAGCGGGCCACCTCCAAAAAAAGCCGGCAGAAGGGACTGGGATCATTCAGTCGCTTTCTGATTTCCTTCACCAGCACGACGATCCTTGTCTTCGGCATCGCCAGTTGCGTCATCAACCCGCACCTGACGGACGGCCTGCGCGAGCGCTTCAGTCTGCCGCACCTCGAATTGCCGGCCGAGAACGCGCCCGCCCCGGTGCGGCAAGCCGAGCCGGGGCACACGGTTGCGCGGTTTGCGCAATGTCCGCAGTTCTTCCCCGGCGCGCATCCGCCGCAATTGCCTGCGGGTGCGCATTTGCGGGAATTGTGTTTCAGCGCGTTTGCGGTGCTCTACAACAGTCAGACCAAGACGCCCTTCGTGGTCGTCGAGCGGCTGAACCGGACCGCTCTTCTGCATGCGCGCGAGCAGCATCGGCCATGCCGTGTTCTGGGGCACGAGGGCAATGCCCTCGCGCAGCATGCTCTCGGCCTCCGCAGTGCGGTTCTGCTCCAGCAGCAGCAC
>Ga0105238_10000131_pt1 | contig 82050 bp, 75 predicted proteins | sample KBSC34metaG_FD_81526 | JGI IMG/M metagenome (GOLD analysis project Ga0105238, IMG submission 81526) | Corn rhizosphere microbial communities from Kellogg Biological Station, Michigan, USA - KBS C3-4 metaG | ecosystem: Host-associated > Plants > Roots > Rhizosphere > Soil | place: Michigan, USA...
CTGCTCTTCGTCCACCAGGCGCTGGCCGAAAACCTCGTCGACCAGCAGCCCCACCGCCCCGTTCTGCTGGCGCACCAGCAGCAGTCGCGTGCGCTCGGACGAGGGGGTACGGACGTTGAAGAGGAAACGGCCGAAGTCGACCACCGGCACCAGGTTGCCACGCACGTTGGCCACGCCCATCAGCCATGGCCGGGTGCCGGGCACGGGGGTGAGCGACGGCGGGGCCAACAATTCGTTGATCTCATCGATGCTGGCCACGAACGACCGCGTGCCCACTCGAAAACCGATGCCGCGCCACAAGCTCGGGGCATCGATCTGCTCGGGAGTCGCCGCCGAATGCGCCAGGCACCGGCGCTCGTAATAGGCCAGGAGCTCGAACGGATTGAAGGCAGCGACATCGGTCATGGGTAGGCCTTCAGTGCGGCTTGGGCAGCAGGTTATCGATGGTGGCGAGAAGTTCCTTCTCGTTCACCGGCTTGGTGATGAAGGCCCGCGCGCCCTGGCGAAGGCCCCAGACCCGATCGGTTTCCATCGACTTGGTGGTGATCATCACCACCGGGACCTCGGCCGTGGCAGGGTCGCGGCTGAGTGTCCGCGTGGCCTGGAAACCATTCATGCCCGGCATGATGACGTCCATGATGACCAGATCCGGACGGTTGGCGCGGATCCGCTCGATGCCGGCCTCGGCGTTATCGACGCTGGACACGGCAAAACCGGCCTTCTCCAGCAGCGTGGTGAACACGCGCACGTCGGTCGGTGAATCGTCGATGATCAGGATGTTGGGCAAAGCGGTGGTTCCCCTGGTGTCGGGTCGCGGCCCTTGAGCCCCTTCCCCACGAAAAACTTCAATGGACTTCGAAAGCGACGGGACCTGCGCCTTGGCTAGCTGGCGATGGCGTAGCGCTGGATAGCGCCCAGGAGCTCGTCACGGGTAAAGGGTTTGGTGAGGTATTGCTCGGCGCCGACGATGCGCCCCCTCGCCTTGTCGAATAGCCCGTCCTTCGAACTGAGCATGATCACAGGCGTAGGCCGGAACTGCGGGTTGTTCTTGATCAGGGCGCAGGTCTGGTAGCCGTCAAGGCGCGGCATCATGATGTCGACGAAGATGATATGCGGCTTCTGGTCGGAGATCTTGGCGAGCGCCTCGAAGCCATCGACCGCCGTGAGGACGTCGCAGCCCTCCTTTTTCAGCAGGGTCTCCGCCGTCCGGCGAATGGTCTTGGAGTCGTCGATCACCATGACCCGCAAGCCGGTCAGGCCATTACTGCGTCCGTTTTCGTTCACTACCGCCCCCGTAAACCCCACCACGAAGCCATGCACACGGTAACGCGATTAACCCTCGCCCGACCGTGCGCCAATCGACGGACCGTATCCCGATGGCACGCCAAGTGACCGCTCTTCGGCGGTGCACCCCAAGCGTCGCTGTTTAACGCCTGGTTACCGTGCCGTCAAGCAAAACTGCCCAAATGTCTTTGAGGCACGCATTTATGCGGCCATCCCCTACACTTGGAGTTTGCCCCGTCGTTGGCCCTTATCGGCTGTCCAGGGGCCAACTTTAGCTTTCGGAGAGCCCCTCCCCATGCCGCTGCGCGTTGCGGTGCTGATGGACCCCATCAGCCATATCAAGATCGCCAAGGACTCCACCTTCGCCATGCTGCTGGAGGCCCAGCGCCGCGGCCATGGCCTGCTGTACATGGAACAAGGCGATCTGGCCATCCGTGACGGCGTGCCCTTGGCCCGGCTACGCCCCTTGAGCGTGCTCGAGGACAAAACCTCCTGGTTCAGCCTGGGCGAACCTGAATGGCACGACCTGGGCACGGTGGATATCGTCCTTGCGCGCAAGGACCCGCCGGTCGATGCCCAGTTCATCTACGACACCATGGTGCTGGAACTGGCCCAGGGCCGGGGCTGCCGGGTGGTCAACGATCCCCGGTCGTTGCGCGACTGCAACGAAAAACTGTTTGCCCTGCAGTTCCCGCAATGCATCGTGCCCACGCTGGTGTCCCGCGATGCCGGGGAGCTGCGCGCGTTCGTCGCCGAGCAGGGCCAGGCGGTTCTCAAGCCCCTGGACGGCATGGGCGGCCGTGGCATTTTCAAGGTCCGCCATGGCGACAGCAACCTCAATTCCATGCTGGAAACCCTGCTCGACGGCCATCGCCACTTCGCCATCGCGCAGAAGTTCATCCCGGAGATCACCTCCGGCGACAAGCGCATCCTGCTGATCGACGGGGAGCCGGTCCCCTACGCCCTGGCGCGCATCCCGCAGGGTGATGAGTTCCGCGGCAACCTTGCCGCCGGCGGCCGCGGCGAAGGCGTGCCGCTATCCGACCGCGACCGCTGGATCGCCGCCCAGGTGGCGCCGGAACTGCGTCGTCGCGGCCTGCGCTTCGTCGGCCTTGACGTGATCGGCGACTACCTCACCGAGATCAACATCACCTCCCCCACCTGCATCCGTGAACTCGATGCCCAGTTCGGCCTTAACATCGCCGGGTTGATGTTCGACGCCATCGAGGGGTCATGACCACAAGAGGTTCCGCAGGGCCCGACCTGTTCGGCCCGACCCTGCTGTTTTCCATCGTGCTGCACGGCATCGTGCTGCTGGGCGTGACTTTCAGCGCCACGCACCCGAAGGCCGGCCTGCCGTCGCTGGATGTCACCCTGGTCGACGTCGCCAACGACCAGTCACCGGACAAGGCCGATTTCCTGGCCCAGGCCAACAATGCCGGCGGGGGCGAAAGCGACAAGGCCGCGCGGCCCTCCGAGCGCGCATCCGGACTGCTCCCCACAGATGCCCACGGCACCGCGCCCACGCGGGTGGCCGCCACCACCGCCAACCCGACGCCTGCCAGCGATCCGCGCCTGGTCACCACGGCCGGCAGCAGCGATTTCACCGTGACGCGCAACGAGGCCAGCACCCGGCAGGACGACCAGGCTTCAGCCGAGGAAACCCGGCGTGCCGAGGAAATGGCCTCCCTTGCGGCCGAAGTGCGCGACCAGTCAGAAAAGTATGCCAAGCGGCCGAAGAAGAAATTCATCTCGGCCAACACCAAGGAATACGCCTATGCCGCCTACATGAGTGGCTGGGTCAAGCGCGTGGAACGGGTTGGCAACCAGAACTACCCCGATCAGGCTCGCCGCGAAGGCCTGCATGGCGATGTGGTACTCACCGTCGGCCTCAACCGCGACGGCAGCATCAAGAGCGTGGATGTGATCGACTCCTCCGGGCACAAGCTGCTGGACGACGCCGCGCAGCGCATCGTGCGCCTGGCTGGCCCCTTCCCGCCGCTGCCGCCGGACAAGACACGCGTGGACGAGCTCTACATCACGCGGACATGGCAGTTTCTCCCCGGGGATATCCTGCGCAACCGCTAACACCCCGAGTGCGTCGCGCCCCGCTACAATCAAGCCATGAACCATCCGACCAGCTTTGCCGGCCAATTTCTCATCGCCATGCCGGGCCTCGTTGAACCACCGTTCGCCCGCGGCGTCACGTTCCTGTGCCAGCACGGCGAGGATGGTGCGGTGGGCCTCTTGATCAACCAGATGTCCGAATACCGCCTGGCCGATGTGCTGGCGCAGATGGACCTGGAGTGCCAGGACGACGAGATTGCCGATCACCCCGTGCTGATCGGGGGCCCCGTCAAGCAGGAACGCGGCTTCGTGCTGCACCGCGAACCGGGGCAATGGGAATCGAGCTACCGCATCAACGAAGCCTGGTCGGTCACCACCTCGCGCGACATCCTGGTTGCCATGGCCGCGGGCGAAGGCCCCGCGCAGGCGCTGCTGGCGCTTGGGTATGCCGGCTGGAGCGCCGGCCAGCTCGAACAGGAGCTGATGGAAAACGCCTGGCTCACCACCGAGGCCGATGCGCGCATCGTCTTCGACACCCCGCTTGAAGAACGCTGGAATGCCGCCGCCGGACTGATGGGGGTGAACCCCGCGCAGTTGGCCGGCTACGCCGGTCACGCCTGAAGGCATGGCCTGCCTGTTCGGCTTCGATGTCGGCACGCGGTTGATCGGCGTCGCGGTGGGCAACACGCTTACCGCCACCGCCCGCGGCATTGCCGCCGTCGCCGTACGCGAGGGTCAACCCGACTGGACCCGCCTTGATGCCCTGCGCCAGGAATGGCTTCCCGAGCGTGCCATCGTGGGCTTGCCGCTCGATGCCGAGGGCAAGGAGCAACCCATGACTCGCACCGCGCGCCATTTCGGAGCGGTGCTTGCAGAACGCTGGCAATTGCCGGTGGAATTCGCCGATGAAGGCCATACTTCGCAGGAGGCTGCGCGTCGATTCGCCGGCCAGCGCGCCGCGGGCCTGAAGAAACGCAAGGATGCCGCGACCATCGATGCCGAAGCCGCGGCGGTGATCCTCGAAGCCTGGCTTGCCCAGGCATGATCCGTAACCAACCGTCCTTCCCTGCCACGAGGGTTCCATGAGCCAACGCCTGCGCCACCTCACCACGCTTGCGGGCTTGCCCACCGAGACGATAACGCGCCTGCTCGATCGGGCCGAGACGATGCGCGAAGCCTGTGCCCATGGCACGCGCAAGCTCAACCTGCTGGCTGGGCGCACGGTGCTGAATCTGTTCTTCGAACCTTCCACGCGCACGCGCACCTCGTTCGAACTGGCGGCGCGGCGATTGGGCGCGGACGTGATCAACTTCGACATCGGGCTTTCCTCCACCGCCAAGGGGGAGGAACTCTTCGATACGTTGCACACGCTCGAAGCCATGCACCTGGACGCGATCATCGTGCGCCACAAGGAGTCGGGTACACCGGAGTCGCTGGTCAAGCACGCCATGAGCGGCGTGGCGGTGATCAATGCCGGCGACGGCAACCGCGCCCATCCCACGCAGGGCCTGCTCGATGCCCTCACCATCCGCCAGCACCGACCCGACTTCGACCAGCTCACCGTCACCATCTGCGGCGATGTGCTGCATTCGCGCGTGGCGCGCTCGGATGTCCACGCCCTGCAGGCGCTCGGTACCCGGACCATCCGCCTGTGTGGCCCGGCTGCGTTGCTGCCCGACGCCAACGAGCTACCCGGCGTTGAAATCAGCACCGATTTCGACGCCGCCATCGAAGGCGCCGGCGCGGTGATCATGCTTCGCCTGCAGAAAGAGCGCATGGCTGCCACGGAGCTGCCCGACGAAGCCAGCTACTTCGCCCGCTACGGCCTGGACAAGAGGCGCCTGGCGCGGGCCGACAAAGGCTGCCTGGTGATGCATCCGGGCCCGATCAACCGCGGCATCGAGATCGCCCCGGACGTCGCCGACGGCGCCCAGTCGCGCATCCTGGAACAGGTGGGCAATGGCGTATTCGTGCGCATGGCGATCCTCGCCGAAGTGCTTGGACGCTGAATAAAGCGGAATTTGCCCCGTTTTTGTCGCCTGACCTCCACTTCTTACGGGCATAATGGGGCTTCGCTCCCGGTCTGGCCGGGTAGCCAACGACACCGATATGGGGAAAGGAACTTGAAGATGCGACCGACGAAGCGACTGATTGCGCTTGGCCTGGCCACCGCCCTGCTGGCTGCATGCGGCCATAAGGACAAGGACGCGCCACTGGCCTTCGTGCCAGCCGATACCCCCTATGTGTTCGCCAACATCGAAGCACCGTCCGACGACGTGCGCGCAGCGGCCTACAGCCAGTGGAACCTCCAGCTTCCCGGCCAGGTGGCCCAGCTCAAGACCCTGGCCGACAGCCAGGAGCAGGTCGGCCACACCAACAACGCCAATCTCCTGCGCGCGCTGGTGAAGGAACTCGACGGCAAGAAGGCCGAGGATGTCGTCACCACCCTGGGCATGGACCCGAAGGGCAAGATGGCGTTCTACGGCATGGGCCTGGCGCCGGTACTGCGCGCCGACCTCGCCGATCCCAAGGCATTCGATGCCTTCGTCGATCGCATGGAAGCCGCCTACGGCCAGAAGTTCGACGTGGCCAAGGTCGGCGATCAGTCCTATCGCCGGGCCGTCTCTGCCGAGTCGGGCACCGAAGTGGTGCTTGCCGTCGTCGGCAAGCAGTTGGTCGCTACCCTGCTGGCCTCCGATACCACCGAACCGCAGCTGCGCCAGGCACTGGGCCTTGATCGTCCGGAAAAGAACCTGCAGGACGATGGACGCCTGGAGAAGATTGCCAAGGACAAGGGTTACGAGAAATTCGCCGTCGGTGCCGTGGACATCGCGCACCTGCTGCCGCTGATGGCCAGCGGCAAGGACCCGCTTTTCGCCGCCATGGTGCGCCAGAAGATGCAGGCCGACGCCGCCAAGACCGGCGAGCCGGTCAGCGCCCAGGCCAACCCGTTCCCACCGTCCTGCGAAGCCGATGCCACGCGCATCGCCGCACGCTTCCCGTCGGCCAGCTTCGGCTACACGCGGATCGACCCCACCCACCAGGAAACGCGCTTCGACATCGCCCTGGCGCCGGACATTACCCAGGCGTTCTCGGGCCTTGAAGTGGAAGTGCCGGGCCTGGGCAAGGATTCGGACACCCCGTTCGATTTCGCCCTGGCGCTGCCGGTGAAGCAGGTTCGTGAATTCTGGACGGCCCAGGCCGACGCCGTCACCGCCAAGCCGTTCCAGTGCCCAGCGCTGGCGGGCCTCAACGAGGCCTTCGGCAAAGTGGGTCCGGCGATGCAGCAGGCAGCCATTCCGCCGTTCGGCGATCTGCGTGGCATCCGCATCGCGCTTGATACCTTCACCATGCCGCCGGCCGACAAGGCCGGGCAGATCCCCGCCATCAGTGGCCGCATCCTGATCGCCACCAGCAACCCGGCGGGCCTGGTGGCCATGGGTAGCGCGGTGATGCCGGCGCTGGCCCAGGTCAAGCTCACGCCTGACGGCAAGCCCGTCGCGCTGCCAGCGGACATGACGGCGATGGCAGGCGGCCCCGGCTTCGCGGCGATGACCGACAAGGCCGTGGCCATCGGCATCGGTGCCGGCCAGGATGCCAAGCTCGGCGACATGCTCAAGGACACCATCGGCGACAAGGGCCGCCAGATGCGTGTGCATCTGAACGGCGACATGTACCGCACGTGGATCGACCTGATGGCCGACAAGGCCGACGCGATGAGCGCCGCCGGCGCCGGCATCGACCCCACCGCCGACCCGGCCACGGCCGAGAAGGCCCGAGCCGACGCCGCCGCACGCTCCAAGGCCCAGTTCGACACCATGCGCGCCCAAGCCCAGCGCATCGTCCAACTCTCCGGCGACGTCCAGGTAGACAGCAACGGCCTCATCATCACCAGCAAGGCCGAAACCAAGTAACCCGCGACGCACCGTGTGGCGAAAAAGGGCGCCTTGATGGCGCCCTTTTTTTGCTCGGAGGTGATCGCGGGAGCCGGGGGGCATCAGCCTCGTCGCTCCGGTTACACCGGCGCTTGGGAGAAGATGCCGCTGCGCGGCTGTGTTTTGATGGCTGCGCCCCGGCGCGCCCGCGTTGCGGGCGGGGGTTTTCGAGGCGGCCTGCGGCCTTCGCGAAAACGGCCGGCTTCTGCCGGCCCCCTGCGGGCCTATTCCGCCCGCAACGCTCGGTTCCACAAGTCGCTGACGAGGCCGATGCCCCCCGGCTCTGGACAGTCCGACGCTGCGTGATGGGACAACATGGTTGTCGTGGTTGCGGACTACGTAGCGATCGCCAACGTGCAAGCTCATGGGTTAGGTGGGTTAGGGGTCAGAGTAATTACTCTGACCCTCGCTTACTTCCTTTCGTGAACCTCACAGTTCGAGAGAGCCGGCCGAACGCAGTGGCGGCGCTCCATGCGAAGGCGAAGGGCTTCGGACGGATCAGGCCCGCAGGGGGCCGGCCATGGATGGCCGGCCGTTTTCGCTGAGGCAGGATGGCGAATCGAAAACCCCCGGCCGAAGCTCGTCCCCGATGGGGGGCGCAGCCATAAGACATGGCCGCGTAGCGGCCTCCGATTCCCGAGGGGTCGCCGTAGCAGGAGTCGCCGCCACTGCGCCCCGCCGGCTCCTTCGCGACAACCTGAACGCTTCACGTGGATTTGCCAACTGGGCGATGAATAAACCGGTGAGTTCCTACGGATCGTTCACTTGTGGGCTGTTTCCATGTTGGCACGGCACGCGGCGCCTTCGGGTTGTCGGCCGTTGTTCCCATCACTTAGGAGTTAGCCACATGAATGCGTCCCTTATTCGCAAGACCATCCTTTCCGCCGCCCTTATCGCCGGCGTGGCTGCGCTCCCGATCGCTACGGTGAGTGCGCAGGATTCGATGTCGAAGGAAAAGAGCAACCAGACGGTGCCCGACAAGGCCGCCGATGGCTGGATCACCACCAAGGTGAAGAGCGAGCTTGCTTCGACCAAGGGCATCAAGTCGACTGATATCTCGGTCGAAACCAATGACGGCGTGGTGACGTTGTCGGGTACCACCGATTCGACCACGTCCAAGACCAAGGCCGAACACGTAGCCAAGAAGGTCAAGGGCGTGAAGAGCGTCTCGGCCGATGGCCTGACGGTTGACGCTTCGAAGTAACTGCTGTCGCTGTGTAACGAAAAAGGGAGCCCTTTCGGGCTCCCTTTTTTTCGCGCCCTCGAAATCGGAGAGCAACCAGCTAGCCAAAAAAACGATCCATTGCCTCCCTCCACGGAGGCTCTAGCGGAAAACGATTTGGCTTGAGATCGGGGTTGGAGCATACCCTCAAGTACGCTTGCTCAATCATAAGATGTTGGCGAAACAGGCCAGTCAGCGAACTTGAATCCACTGGAAATGTCCGAAGAGAAGATGCATCACTTCGCCGTAGGCAAAGGCAGCCCTGAGTATTCGGTTGCCCAGAGCCTGTGGAGAGTCTGGTTCTGAGCCGACCCCGGCTTTTTCAGGCCGATCAATATCGATCACGGGCTCACCCTGTGCTTGGCGAGCGGAACCTCCGCGCACAGCGGCATTACCAATACGGGAGAGCACCGGCAATGCACCAGGGTAAGTTTGAACGCCGTGTGTGACGCACCTGATGCCGATAAGCGCATCCCAGAACAGGCATTGGAAAACATGAGGGAAACCTACCGGAAAAGCGACTCAAGGTTCGTTTGCAGACTCGCCGTTTCGGCAACCAGATCAACAGACGCCGAGGTTTCTTGAGCTGTTGGGCATTTGTCCGATGCTCTGAGACGCGCCGCCTCGAGCGTGACATCGAATCCTGCGAATTTAAAACTCTCATCGATCGAAAAATTCGAGCCGGTCGATGCCTGTCGAGTGGCGAACGCGGCGAAGCTCTTTTCCATGAAGTTCCCTGCCGAACTCTTAGGGAAACACTCCGTGATATCCCTCTCGCCACTCGCTATCGTCGCTTCTCCTGCATCGTTTCTTACGACCCAAAACGCGGGAATACCAAAGCCTCCGGTTTTGGACAAAGACCCCTCTGGCTCTCCTTCCAGTGCCGCGTAAAAGTCGCGAATTGTTGGCATCATAGGCTTAAGTGAGTTGAGAAACTGCTCCGCCAAGGCCGGCGATTTCTCAACAAGTTTCTCTTCCAGCCTTTCCAGGAGACCCTCGACGCCCCCGGCGGCGGACCAAATGTCTATGAGATCAGCAGCTACCTGTTCTGGCGGGATGCCCGACAGAGTAGGGTTTGCTTCAATAGCCTTCACGGCAGCATCGAGTTTGAAAGTCACATCGAGGATGAATGGCCGGAGATTTCTCGGATGAGAGAAAGCATTGTTTGATATATCGCTTCCCGCAGGCTCTTGCTTTGCGTCGAAATCGGCACGATCGATGCTTATCTGACCAGTATCGAAAAGGCCGATGCCGTTGTATGCATCGGCGTTCAACTTCCCTATTTGAGAAAGTACCGAAGCCGAGTCCGATTTGTCTTCCGCCGGCTTCGCTGCTCGATCCAAAATGTCTTTTATCTCGATGGAGGAGCCGGAAAGGATGCCCCCCGTCAACCGAGATGGAAGTTCGTTAAGCAAGTCGAGTATTCCGGCGTCCGACTTTACGAGCTGTTGCGCTAGAGAAACATAGTACGGCGTATCCCCCAACTGGCGGATACGGGCTTCATCGTTGATATCTTGAGATTCCGCCAGAGCAATCAACGCCGACGGGTGCGACGCATAATGGTTGACTACCTCAACCAGATTCGTGCTCGGACCTTTAATCTCCGCCGGAGAAATGTCAGCGGCTCCTGCAGCGCTTGACCGCGAGGAAGAAATGTCCGGGATGGACTGGGGCGATGTGAGACTAGGACCTAATTGCATGTGCGATGACTTGATGGGGAAACCACAGATCTTAGGCACGTAGACATGCTATCGCTTTCAAAAAAAAGCGAGCCGTCTCCGAAAGAGTGACGGGGCCTGCGGTAATCCCCCATTTTTTTAACTGCCCCCAGAAGTGGAGTTAAGCGGCGCGGGCCAATTTTTGCATCGGGGTGATGCCCGGCTGGATGTGATTAGTCTGGATGCCATGGTGTGCCGCCCAGGCCAGCAGCGCTCTGCTGATGTATTCGGGCCCATTGTCGCAACGAATCGCGAACGGTTTGCCGCGCCACTGGATAATCTGCTCCAAAGATCGGATGACGCGAGCCGAAGGCAGCGACAGGTCGACCTCGATCCCCAACCCTTCGCGACTAAAGTCGTCCAGGACGTTGAACAGCCGGAAGCTTCGCCCGTCGCTGAGCTGATCATGCATGAAGTCCATTGACCAGACCTGGTTGATGGACTCGTGCACCGCCAGCGGCTCAGGCCGTTCGCGCACGAGCCGCTTTCTCGGCTTGATCCGCAGGTTCAATTCCAGTTCCCAGCAAATCGATAGACCCGCTTGTGGTTCCAGCCGTAGCCCTTGACGTTGCGCAGATACAGAAAGCACAGGCCGAAACCCCAGTCGCGATAGGTGGTGGTCAGCCGGTTCAACCAGTCCGCGATCCGCGCATTGAAATTCCTCCAAGCCCCTGGCTCAAGGTATGTGCATCGCCGCCCTAAACCAGCTTGATGCGCAGGCGCACTTCGTTGAAGCTGTCGGCATGGCGCAAGGCGTTTCTTAAGAACAAGCCCCACGGCGCCACTCTGCAAGGCTTCCGTCGCCTGACAAGTCCCGGAGGGTAATGCTGATCGCAACCTCGAGCGACTCCACGACCACTGACGAGAAACTACCCAACTGATGCTCCCTTACATCCAGGAGCAGCGACTCCAGTGATCGAGCGTTATCGCAGGCCGTCACCTCTCCCAGGAGGTTCACAATGAGCGTTGTATCCGTCAAATTCGCGCACGTGTCGCGAATGTTCAACAGTACGGCCATTAGCGTGCCACAGGCACGCCCGAAGATCAGGTGTTTATCCGATCCAGGGCAAATCCACTTATTCTGATAATTGCTGCCAAAATCGGCAGCGTTAAGGAGGGCAGCCACATATGCTCTTGGCAGCTTAGTTGTCATGCCCCGGTGGGTCGCTAATTCGTGCAACCCAGGGAAATTAGGCATGAAGCCGTCGAGCGTGCTCTTGGATGATTTGCTGGCGATTTCCTGAAGCTTGCTCGCCAGGCCGTCATCGGTGCATGCCCGTGCGGCTCGCATGAGTACAAAAGTACCCACTGACGCGCGCAGTTGACGATTGACGAGGGCCGCTTCCCCATCGTGGTAGTCGCGTAGCGGCCGACACCACACGGACGGCCCGTCCGGCGCCAAGGTATTTCCTACGGCGTTCACGCCGGGAGCCCAAAAGGCCGTCTTTCCGGCAGGGGTTTGAAAATCAAACTTGGGTGCCGCCTGGGACGAATTTGCCGGCAAGTATCCATCAATCACGAAGTCGCCTCGTTGAAATTGAAAGGCGAACGTAACTTTGAAGAGGCTTCCAAGCTTTCATTTTTGCGTCGGCGAGGGGGTGCGCGAGCGGCGAGGCAGGCACGAATTACATCAGGTGCCAAATCAACACTGCCCCAACAACAAGCAGCGAACAAGTGACGAAGATTACGTCGCCCTATTCGCCTTTGCGCCTCAACGCGGCCGACCAGCTAGCGGCGCAGCATCCCACCGAACTGGTTCTTGTCGGAAGTTTCCTGCACCGACACGCCTTCCAGCCCCTGGCTAAGCGTATGGGCGTCGCCGCCCTGGGCCAGCTTGATGCGCAGGCGCACTTCGTTGGAACTGTCGGCGTGGCGCAGGGCGTCTTCGTAGGAGATCTCGCCTGCGTGATACAGGGTGACCAGGGCCTGGTCGAAGGTCTGCATGCCCAGGTTGGTCGAGTCGCGCATCACTTCCTTGATCTTGTGGATCTCGCCCTGGCGGATGTAGTCCTGCACCAGAGGCGTGCCCAGCAGGATTTCCACCGCCACGCGCCGGGCCTTGCCGTCGGGCGTGGGAATGAGCTGCTGGGCCACGATGCCCTTCAAGTTCAGGGACAGGTCCATGAACAGCTGGGTGCGGCGGTCTTCGGGGAAGAAGTGCAGGATGCGGTCCATCGCCTGGTTGGCGTTGTTCGCATGCAGCGTGCACAGGCACAGGTGGCCTGTTTCGGAGAAGTTGATCGCGTGTTCCATCGTTTCGCGCGTACGCACCTCGCCGATCATGATCACGTCGGGTGCCTGGCGAAGGGTGTTCTTCAGCGCGTTTTCCCAGCTGTCGGTGTCGATGCCGATTTCGCGCTGGGTGATGATGCAGTTCTCGTGCTTGTGCACGTATTCGATCGGGTCTTCGATGGTGATGATGTGACCGGTCGAATTGTGGTTTCGGTAGCCCACCAGCGCGGCCAGCGAGGTTGACTTACCCGTACCGGTACCACCGACGAAGATCACGATGCCGCGCTTGGTCATCGCCAGCTGCTTGAGGATCGGCGGCAGGGAAAGGTCTTCGAAAGTCGGGATTTTCGATTCGATCCGGCGCAGCACCATGCCCACGCAATTGCGCTGGTAGAAGCACGATACGCGGAAGCGCCCTACCCCCGAGGCACTGATGGCGAACTGGCACTCGTGGGTCTTCTCAAATTCCTCGCGCTGCGAGGGTGTCATCACGTTCAGCACCATGTCGCGCGATTGCTGCGCGGTGAGCGGGCTTTGCGTGATGGGGACGATGCGCCCCTGGATCTTCATCGATGGCGCGACGCCGGCGGTGATGAACAGGTCCGATGCCTGTTTATGCACCATCAGCTTCAGGAAGGAAGTGAAATCGAAATCGCTCATGACCAAAGCCCTATCGCCGGCACCCGGCGCCCCTGAGGCGAGGATATACCTGTTTGGGTCCGCCCGCGCCCACCCCCGGGAGTGGTACGCCGGAAGGCTGATGGAGTTGGCATTATGGTTGCCGGGGCAAGCATCATGCGGCTGCCCCGGGCACCCATCGGCTTACTTGAACACTTCCTTGTTCTTCGCGTAGCCCACCGCCTGCTGGCGGGTCACCAGGCCACGCTTGACCAGGTCCTGCAGGGTCTGGTCGAGGGTCTGCATGCCGTACTGCTGGCCGGTCTGGATCGCCGAGTACATCTGGGCGACCTTGTCCTCGCGGATCAGGTTACGGATCGCCGGGATGGCCACCATGATCTCGTGGGCCGCCACGCGGCCGCCGCCGACCTTCTTCAGCAGGGTCTGCGAGATCACCGCGCGCAGCGACTCGGACAGCATCGAGCGCACCATGGGCTTTTCGCCGGCCGGGAACACGTCGATGATGCGGTCGATGGTCTTGGCAGCCGACGAGGTATGCAGGGTGCCGAACACCAGGTGGCCGGTTTCCGCGGCGGTCAGCGCCAGGCGGATGGTTTCCAGGTCGCGCAACTCGCCCACCAGGATGTAGTCCGGGTCTTCGCGAAGCGCCGAGCGCAGGGCCTCGGTGAAGCCGTGCGTGTCGCGGTGCACTTCGCGCTGGTTCACCAGGCACTTGTGCGAGGTATGGACGAACTCGATCGGGTCCTCGATGGTGAGGATATGACCGTATTCGTTCTTGTTGATGTGGTCGACCATCGCCGCGAGCGTGGTGGACTTGCCCGAACCGGTGGGGCCGGTGACCAGGATCAGGCCCTGCGGCTGCTCGATCAGCTCGCGGAAGATGCGCGGCGTGGCGAGGTCTTCGAGAGTCAGCACCTCGGAGGGAATGGTACGGAACACCGCGCCCGCGCCGCGGTTGTGGTTGAACGCGTTCACGCGGAAGCGCGCCAGGCCCGGGATCTCGAAGGAGAAGTCGACCTCGAAGAATTCTTCGTAGTCGCGGCGCTGCTTGTCCGACATGATGTCGTAGATCAGCGAGTGCACCTGCTTGTGCTCGAGGGCCGGGATGTTGATGCGGCGCACATCGCCGTCCACGCGGATCATCGGCGGCAGGCCGGCGGAGAGGTGGAGGTCGGATGCCTTGTTCTTCACCGAGAAGGCAAGCAGTTCGGCGATGTCCATCGTATTCCCCTGGTTTCTTCGTAACGTACGGGCGGTATGGCCAGCGGCACGGCGAAACGGCAACGGATGACCACCATCGTCGCCGCAGGTCCTGAATGCCAGGTCCCCCTTGCGCGCCTAGGGTAACCACCGCCGCCGTGAAGGGGCAAGCTGCGGGTATATTGTCGCCTGTCGGCGCGTTGACGCGCCTTAGCCCTCCCAAGAAGGAGATCCATGACACGCATAGCCTTCATCGGCGGCGGCAACATGGCGCGCAGCCTGATCGGCGGCGTACTCAAGCATGGCGGCCACGCGGGTTCGATCAGCGTCGCCGAGCCACGCGCCTATAGCTGCCAGGAGCTCGCGCGCGAGTTCGGGGTGGCCACCTACCCCCAGAACGTGCTGGCCGCCGAGGGCGCCGACGTGCTGGTACTGGCCGTCAAGCCCCAGGTGATGCCTGCGGTCTGCAAGGAACTGAAGCACGTGGTGGCGCGTTCGCGGCCGCTGGTGGTGTCCATTGCCGCCGGCATCCGCATCGCCCAGATCGAGCGCTGGCTGGGTGGTCCGCAGGCGGTGGTCCGCTGCATGCCCAACACGCCGGCCTTGATCGGCGCCGGCGCCACGGGCCTGTACGCCAACGGCCGGGTGGGTCCTCCGCAACGGGCCCTGGCCCAACATCTGCTGGATTCCGCCGGCCTTACCACCTGGGTCCCGCAGGAAGAAGACCTCGACGTGGTCACGGCGATCTCGGGCTCGGGACCGGCCTATTTCTTCCTGCTGGCCGAAGCGCTGGAAGCGGCGGGCGTGGCCCAGGGGCTTTCCCCCGAGACGGCCCGCGCGCTGGCCGCGCAAACCGCCCTGGGTGCCGGGCGGATGCTTACCGAAGGCAGCGAGCCGGCTGCCACCCTGCGCGAACGGGTGACCTCGCCCAACGGCACCACCCAGGCGGCGCTGGAAAGCTTCGCCATGGATCATTTCAACCTTATCGTCGAACGCGCCGTCGACGCCGCCACCCGGCGGGCCGAGGCGCTGTCGGCCGCCATGGATGCACAATCGTGAATTACCTCGCCAACGCCGGCGGCCTGGTCATCGGCTTCGTCTTCGGCGCCATCGTTACCCTTTTCGTGCTGCGCTTCCTTGCCGAGGTCTGCCGCGCCGATTTCAACAACCCGCTATGCCAGGTGCTTTACCGCTACACCAACCCGATCCTGCAGCCGCTGCGCCGTGTGCTGCCGACCTTCCGCCGATGGAACACCGCTGCGCTGGTGCTGGCCTACCTGGCGGAGCTGGTGAAGCTGTTGCTGGGATTCGCGCTGGTAGGCGCGATGCCCTCGGTGCCGGGACTGCTGGTGCTGGGGCTGGCCGAACTCGTCGACTATTTCGTGATGCTCTACGTGGTACTGGTGTTCGCATGGTCGCTGATGAGCATGATGAGTACCGACCGCTACCACCCGGTGATCCGCCTGGTGGGAAGCCTGGTAGAGCCGGTCCTACGGCCCTTGCGTGGCCGCATCGTGCTCGGCGGCCTGGACTTCTCGCCCGCCGTGGTGATCCTGGCGTTGATGTTGCTGCGCGTAACCCTGGTGTTGATGATCAGCGATATCGGCATGCGCCTGGCCGGCGGCACCTGACGGGAATATTGGCATGAAGACTGCGTTCGTTCTTGCGTTGCTGGCGCTGGCCGGCCCCGTCCTCGCCGACAGCATGCGCGCCGGCGACTTCATCGTGCGCTACAACGCGCTCTCCGCCGACGGCCTTCCCGCAGCGTCGGCCAAGGCCCAAGGCGTGGCGCACACGCCGGAACAGGGCCTGCTGAACGTCTCGGCCAGCCGCATCGCCAACGACGAGAACGTTGAAGCCACGGTGAAGGCGAAGGTCACCACACTCACCGGCGAAAACGTAGCCATCAACTTCCGCAAGATCACCGAGGCCGGCAGTACCAGCTACCTGGGCACCTTCACCGTACCCAGCTCCGGTTCACTGCATTTCTCGCTGGACGTCACGCCCAAGGGCGGCACGACCCAGCATGCGGAATTCAACCAGGATTTCATCGTCGACTGACGATGCTCAGGCGTGACGCGCGGCCCACGCAGCGATGATCGCATGCATGGCATCGAGTCCATCGAAGATCGCGGCCGGGCCCGGCTGCAGGATGATCGGTGACTTGATCTCGTAGAGGTCGCCGTTGCGTACAGCCGGTACATCCGCCCAGCCTTCACGCGCGGCGACGGTACCGGGCTGGAAACGCTTGCCGCACCAGGAACCCAGGATGATGTCCGGCATGCGGCGTGCCGCTTCGGTTGGGTCAGCCAGAATGCGCTGCTTGGCTAGCGGCTCCATCATCAACTCCGGAAATACATCATCGCCACCGGCGATGCGGATCAATTCGGCTACCCAGCGGATGCCGGTGATCTGCGGGTCGTCCCACTCTTCGAAATACACCTTCGGCCGGCGGGGCAAGGCAGCGGCAAGCGCTGAAACACGCGCGAGTTGTTCTTCCGCTCGCTGCGCCAGCGCTTCAGCGCGGTCGCCCGCGCCGACCATGGCCCCTAGGCGCCTGATGTAGGCAACGATGCCTTCGACGCTGCGGTGATTGCTGATCCATACCTCGACGCCGGCCTTGATCAGGTCACGGGCGATATCGGCCTGGATGTCGGAAAAGCCGATCGCAAGATCGGGTTTCAAATCCAGGATGGCGCCGATCTTCGCGCTGGTGAACGCCGATACCTTCGGCTTCTCCTTGCGCGCCCGCGGCGGCCGCACGGTGAAGCCCGAGATACCGACGATGCGATGCTCCTCGCCAATGGCGTAGAGCACCTCGGTGGGTTCTTCGGTAAGGCAGACGATGCGCTGCGGAAAAGCGTCGGACAAGATCAATGCCCCAGCACGGTGATGGTCACCTTGCGCTGGTGCGCATGCGTGCGGTGCTCATAGAGATAGATACCCTGCCAGGTGCCGAGCATCGGCTTGCCGGTATGCACCGGGATGGCCAGGCTGCAACCGGTGAGGATGGCGCGCACGTGCGCCGGCATGTCGTCCGGGCCTTCCTCGTCGTGGCGGAAGATCGGATCGCCATCAGGCACCAGCCGCGCGAAGAAGCGTTCGAGGTCGGCCTGCACGGTGGGATCGGCGTTTTCGCCGATCAGCAACGAACAACTGGTGTGGTGCACGAATATCTGCGCAAGCCCAGTGCCTACGCCGCTTGCCGTAACGGCATCGCGTACCTGCTGGGTGACATCGAACAACCCGCGGCCACGCGTATGCACGGTAAAACCATGCTGCGCGACATGCTGCACGGGCTGCGCACGGCTCATGGGTACAGCAACCGGCTGCGCCAGGTTTCGCCGAAACGGTCCCAGCGCACGCGCTCGTGCAGACGGAATTCCGCCCCGTACCAGAATTCCACCATGTTCGGCTGCATCAGGTAGCCACCCCAGTAGGGGGGACGCGGAACATCCCGCCCCTCGAACTCGGCTTCGTACTTGGCCACGCGTTGTTCGAACGTGTCGCGGTCGGGCAGCGTCTGCGACTGCGCCGATGCCCACGCGCCGATCTGGCTGCCGCGCGCACGCGTGGCGAAATACGCATCGGCGTCCTCAGGCAGCAGCCGGCTGGTGGAGCCTTCGAAACGCACCTGTACGCCGTGCGCGATGTGCTTCCAGTGAAAGGTAAGCGCCACCTGCGGGTGGGCCTTCAATTGCTCGCCCTTCGCGCTTTCGGTATTGGTGAAGAAGCGCAGGCCACGCTCGTCCACGCCCTTGAGCAGGACGATGCGCGAAGAAATGCGCCCGTCCCCGTCGGCGGTGGCCAGGTTCATGGCGGTGGGCTCGGGATCGCCGCTGGCACGCGCCTCCTCGAGCAGGCCGCGGAAGGTGGCGAGGATATCGGTACTGAGCATGCGAAGGATTCGATCCGGGCGATGGCAGCCACTATGCTCGGCTGTCATGAGCGAGATGAATCCTAACATGGCGCCGGATGCACTGGCCGTGATGCTGCTTGAGGCTGCGCCCCGCATGCTGGGCGTTTCAGGCCTGCAGGGCAGCGGCAAAAGTACCGTGGCCGCGGCAATGGTGCGGCTGGCTCGTGAACGCGGCGTGCGCGCCGTGTCGCTATCGCTGGACGACTTCTACCTCGGCCATGACGCACGCGTGGCCCTGGGTCGCGAAGTCCATCCGCTACTCGCCACCCGCGGCGTCCCCGGCACACACGACTTTCACCTTCTCCTTTCGACCCTCGATGCCCTGCTCGATCCGGCCACGCATTGGCCACTGGCCGTGCCGCGCTTCGACAAAGGACGGGACGACCGCGCGCCACACGAGGATTGGCAGCAGGTGGAGGGGCCACCGGACCTGGTGATATTCGAAGGCTGGTGCCTGGGCGTGCCGCCCCAGGAAGACGTCGAGCTTGGCCTGCCGATCAACGCGCTCGAACGCGACGACGACGTCGATGGCACGTGGCGGCGCTTCGTCAATGCGCAACTGGGTGCCTATGCGGCGGCCTGGGCACGCATCGACCGCCTGGCCGTGCTGCAGGCCCCTGGCTGGGAGGTGGTCCGCGCATGGCGTGGCCAGGCCGAACGCGAACACGCAGGCGCGCCGCGGGCAATGGACGATGCCGCGCTCGGGCATTTCCTCGCCCACTACGAACGGATCAGCCGCCATGCCCTGCGCACCCTGCCGGCGCGCGCGGATGTCCTGGTGGAGCTGGACACGATGCGCACGCCGCTACGGATCACTCGACGATAACCGCCGTGCCGTAGGCCAGCACTTCCGTCACGCCTTCGGCAACGTCGTTGGCGTCGTAGCGCATGGCGATCACGCCGTTGGCGCCATGCTCGCCGGCATGCTGGAGCATCAGCTCGAAGGCTTCCTCGCGGGCCTTCTCGCAAAGCTCGGTGTAGATTGTGATATTGCCGCCAACCAGTGTCTGCAACGCGGCACCGAAGTTGCCGATCACGCTGCGCGAACGCACGGTGATACCGCGAACCACGCCCAGACCGCGGACGATCCGGTGGCCGGGAATTTCGTTGGAGGTTGAAACCATTTGCCGCTGCACGGGACCTGCCATGGGGATGCTCCTGGTTTGAAGGTACGGGGTGAGTATCGACGAATGTCAGACTAGGGCTAAGTAGCCCAGCCTCGCGTCGGGCCACGCAGGTTGCCAGCCGGTAGCGCGAAGGCGGTGGTTGCGCAGCCGCTTGCTGCCGATGCCCGGGGGTGGCGGCCCCTCCGATGGCAGCGGTGCGCCGCAGGCGACGGCGATGGCGTCGTAGAGTTCATGCATGGGTAGCGGCGTGTCATCCACGCCCAGGTAAACAGGCGCGGGCGCCGGATCGTCCAACACGTGCATCAGCGCCGATGCGGCATCGTCGACGTGGATGCGATTGACATGGAACGGATGCGTGCGCGGAACATGGGCGCCGCCGGCACGCAGGCGATCAACCAGTTGCAGTCGCCCAGGTCCATAGAGCCCGGCCAGCCGCAGCGCCGACCCACCCTGCCCTTGCACCAGCGCCTCGGCTTCCAGCAGCACGCGGCCGTTGAAACCCGGTGGCGCGGGTGGTGTGTCTTCGTCCACCCATCCGCCATCGTGATCGCCGTAGACCGCCGACGACGACGCCAGCACGACGCGCGCATCCGGGTTTGCGTCGAGCATACGCGCCAGACCGTGGATGAACACGCGCCGATAGGTGGCCTCGTCGCGCGCATCGGGCGTAGCGGTGAACACCATGGCATCGACGCGCGGCAGCGGCGGCGGCTCGGCCAGATCGCCCTGATGCCATTGCAGGCCTCCAGCATTCGGCGCCTGTGCGCTACGCCGCAATGCATGGACTTCCATACCCCGCGCCAACAAACGCCGCGCCAGGCGTAAACCGACATCGCCGCAACCGACGATGAGTACCCGACGGCTATTACTTGTTAACATCGATGGCATGAATCCGTCGTCCAATCTCTTCGTCATCGGCCCGACCGGCGCAGGCAAGACCTCACTGGGCAAACGCCTGGCGGCGCACTACGGCCTGCCCTTCATCGACCTGGACCAGGCCATCGAAGCGAAGACCGGGGTCTCGGTCACCACCATCTTCGAGATGGAAGGCGAAGCCGGTTTCCGCCAGCGCGAAAGCGCCTGCCTTGACGAGTGTAGCCGCCGGCCCGGCGTCGTGCTGGCCACCGGCGGCGGCGCCGTGATGGACCCGCACAATCGGCAAGTCCTGCGAGAACGTGGCTTCGTCGCCTGGTTGCAGGTCGACGTGGACCAGCAATTGAGCCGGTTGGAGCACGACCATAACCGTCCGCTACTGGAAACCGGCGACCGCCTGGATCGCCTGGCCGCCATGGCCTCGGCCCGGGCGCCGTTCTACGGCGAGATCGCCGACCTCATCGTGCCGCCGCAGGGCCAGGGCCTGGCCGCCGCGGCGACAACTACCCTTGAACTGATCGACGCCCACTGGCGGCGTCCCGTGCGAGCCTCATGAAAGAACTTACCGTCGCGCTCGGCGCGCGCAGCTACCCCGTCTGGATCGGACAGGGCCTCATCAACGAAGCACCCCGCTGGCGCGCGGCGATCCGCGGCCGGCACGTACTGATCGTTTCCAATACCACGGTGGCGCCGCTCTACCTTGAGCGCGTGCGCGCAGGGCTGGATGGTTTCGTCGTCGGCACCCACCTGATCGGCGACGGGGAGTCGGAAAAGACCTTCGCCAATGTCGGCAAGGTCCTGGCATCGCTCGCCCGTCTGGGCGCCACCCGCGACGCCTGCGTCATCGCTTTGGGCGGGGGTGTGGTCGGCGACCTGGCCGGCTTCGCCGCCGCCTGCTGGATGCGTGGCATCGACTTCATCCAGATGCCGACCACCCTGCTGGCGATGGTCGATTCCTCCGTAGGCGGCAAGACCGGCGTGAACGTGCCCGAAGGCAAGAACCTCGTCGGTGCCTTCCACCAGCCACGCGCGGTGGTGGCTGATATCGACACCCTGGCCACCCTGCCCGACCGCGAATACAGCGCGGGCCTGGCCGAGGTCGTCAAGGGCGCGGCCATCGGCGATCCCGGCTTCTTTGCCTGGATCGAAGAACACGCCGACGCGCTGAAGGCCCGCGAGCCGACGCTCACGGCCGAGGCCATTGCCCGCAAATGCGCTTACAAGGCCGGCGTGGTAGCCCGCGACGAGACCGAGCAAGGCGAACGCGCCCTATTGAACCTGGGCCATACCTTCGGCCACGCGCTGGAAACCGCCGGCCACTACACCGCGTTCCTGCATGGCGAGGCCGTAGCCGTCGGCATGGTGCTGGCGGCGAAACTTTCCGCGCGCCTGGGGATGGCCGGAAGCGACGATGCCGAGCGCCTGGCAACCCTGCTTGCACGCCTGGGCCTGCCCGTGGCCATGCCAGAAAACAGCAACCCGGGCGAGTTGTTGCGCCTGATGATGCTGGACAAGAAGACCACGGCCGATGTGCTGAAGCTGATCCTCTGGCGCGGTATCGGCCGGGCCGAGATCGTGCCTGGCGTGGCCGAACAGGACGTCCTGGCCGTGCTCGGCAGCTAACGCTCAGGCGCGCCGACCGCCTACAATAGAAAGTTCCGCGGCGCCACCAGGCACCCCATGCGCATCTACATGCAAACCAGGCCCGACGCCGCCGAGGCGCCGCGCTACTACCAGTTGAGCCTCGAGCAAGACCTGCTCGGTGGCTGGACGCTCTATCGCGAATGGGGCACGCAAGGTGGGCGGGCGAGCCTCAAGCGCGATGTTTTCCTCGAACGCGACGATGCCTTATCCGCTTTCGAAAAAGCCCGCGATGCGCAGTTGAAGCGCGGGTTCAAGGTGATGTTCAGCCAGGGACAGGATTCGCCGTATGGCCGTTGAATTGAAGAACGACCGCTTCCTGCGCGCCCTGCGCCGGGAACCCACCGACACCACGCCGCTGTGGGTCATGCGCCAAGCCGGCCGCTACCTGCCCGAGTACCGCGCTACGCGCGAACGCGCCGGCAGCTTCATGTCCCTGGCCCAGGCGCCGGAGCTGGCCTGCGAGGTCACCCTGCAGCCACTGGCGCGCTTCGACCTTGACGCGGCCATCCTCTTCTCCGACATCCTGACCATCCCCGACGCGATGGGCCTGGGGCTCACCTTCGCCCAGGGGGAAGGACCGCAGTTCGACCGTCCCGTGCGCAGCGCAGCCGATGTTGCCCGCCTGGCGGTTCCCGATATGGACGGGGAACTGCGCTACGTGATGGACGCGGTGCGCCTGATCCGCCGGGAACTCGACGGCCGCGTGCCGCTGATCGGCTTTTCCGGCAGCCCCTGGACGCTTGCCTGCTACATGGTCGAGGGCCACGGCTCGAAGGACTTCGCGCGAGTCAAAGCCATGGGCTGGAACGACCCGGCCCTGATGCACCAGCTTTTGGGAGTGATCGAAAAATCAGTCAGTGCCTACCTGATCGCCCAGGCCGAGGCCGGTGCCCAGGCGCTGATGGTGTTCGATACCTGGGGCGGCCTGCTGGGCCCGAAAGCCTTCGGGGAATTCTCGCTCCACTACATGGCTGGCGTGGTCGATGCGCTGAAGGCCCATCCCGCTTCGCGGGATTTGCCGGTGATCCTTTTCTCCAAGGGTGCGAACGGCCACTTCGAGGCCCTGGCCGATACTGGCTGCGCCGCGCTGGGCGTGGACTGGACCGCCGACATCGGCGAGGTCCGGCGCCGCGTGGGCGATCGCGTTGCCCTGCAGGGCAACCTGGACCCGGCCGTGCTGCGGGCTACGCCCGCGATCGTCGAACGCGAGGCGAAAGCCGTGCTGGACGCCTTTGGCAACCATCCGGGGCACGTGTTCAACCTCGGCCACGGCATCACGCCGGAAGTGAACCCCGAAAACGTGAAGGTGTTGGTGGATACCGTCCACGCCCATGGCCGGACGATCCGCGGAAGCTAGCCCAAACCCGCTATAATCAACGGCTTTCCCGCAAACTGCCGCCACCCGCATGGACAAGAGCTTCGAGCCCAGCCAGATCGAGACCCGCTGGTACGATCACTGGGAATCCAACGGATACTTCAAGCCCTCGGGCAAGGGCACGCCCTACAGCATCATGCTGCCGCCGCCGAACGTCACCGGCACGCTGCACATGGGCCATGCGTTCCAGCACACCATCATGGACACGCTCATCCGCTATCACCGTATGCGTGGCTTCGACACGCTGTGGCAGCTGGGCATGGACCACGCCGGCATCGCCACCGAGATGGTGGTCACCCGCCAGCTGGAAGCGGAAGGAAAGAAGCGTTCGGACCTCGACCGCGAATCGTTCATCGAGCGCGTGTGGAAGTGGAAAGGCGAATCCGGCGGCACCATCGGCCGCCAGATGCGCCGCCTGGGCGTCTCCGGCGACTGGTCGCGCGAGCGCTTCACCATGGATCCCTCGCTCTCCACCGCGGTGATCGAGACCTTCGTGCGCCTGTACGAAGAAAAACTCATCTACCGCGGCCAGCGCCTGGTGAACTGGGATCCGGTGCTGAAGACAGCCATCTCGGACCTGGAAGTGGTCAGCGCCGAGGAAGACGGTTCGCTCTGGTCGATCCGCTATGACCTTGCCGATGGCTCAGGTTCGCTGGTCGTTGCCACCACGCGTCCGGAAACCATGCTCGGTGACGTCGCCGTGGCCGTCCATCCGGACGACGAACGCTACGCCGCGATGGTGGGCAAGACGCTCCGCCTGCCGCTATCCGGCCGCGAGATCCCGATCATCGCCGACGACTATGTCGAGCGGGAGTTCGGCACCGGCTGCGTGAAGATCACCCCGGCGCACGATTTCAACGACTACGCCATCGGCCAGCGCCACGGCCTGCCGATGATCAACATCTTCACCCCCGATGCCGCGGTCAACGACAACGCGCCCGCCGCCTACCGCGGCATGGACCGCTATGTCGCGCGCAAGGCGGTGCTGGCGGACCTCGAAGCGCAAGGCCATCTGGTCGAGACCAAGAAACACAAGCTGCAGGTGCCGCGCGGCGATCGTACCGGCCAGGTGATCGAGCCATACCTTACCTGGCAGTGGTTCGTGAAGATGGACACTCTCGCCGCCCGCGGCCTGGAACTGGTTGAGTCGGGCAAGGTCCGCTTCGTCCCGGAAAACTGGATCAATACCTACCGCCACTGGCTGGGCAACATCCAGGATTGGTGCATCAGCCGCCAGCTCACCTGGGGCCACCAGATTCCCGCCTGGTATGCGGCCAACGGCGAGATCGTCGTGGCCCGCGACGAAGCCGATGCGAAGGCGCAGGCGGCTGAACGTGGCCTGGGTGAACTTACCCGCGAGCACGACGTGCTGGAAACCTGGTTCAGTTCGGCGCTGTGGAGCCACTCCACGCTGGGCTGGCCGGATCCTGCAGCAATGGATAGCGAAGGCTTCGCGCGCTACCTGCCCTCCAGCGTGCTGGTGACCGGCTTCGACATCATCTTCTTCTGGGTCGCCCGGATGATCATGATGACCGACCACTTCACCGGCGAAGTGCCCTTCAAGGACGTTTACATCACGGGCCTGGTCCGCGACAAGGACGGCCAGAAGATGTCCAAGTCCAAGGGCAATGTGCTCGATCCGATCGACCTCGTCGATGGCATCTCGCTCGATGCGCTTGTGGCCAAGCGTACCGGCGGCCTGATGCAGCCGAAGATGGCCGAGAAGATCGAAAAGGCCACGCGCAAGGAATTCCCCGAGGGCATCCCCGCCTTCGGTGCCGACGCACTGCGCTTCACCTTCGCATCGCTCGCCACGCACGGGCGCGACATCAAGTTCGACCTGGAGCGCTGCGGCGGCTACAAGGCCTTCATCAACAAACTTTGGAATGCCGCGCGGTTCGTGCTGATGAATGTCGGCGACGCACCCGTGCAGGCACCCGCCCGGCCGGCCACCGAAGCCGAACGATGGATCCTGGCCCGCCTGCATCACACGGTAGCCGCGGTGCACGCGCAGCTGGCGGCGTATCGCTTCGATCTCGCCGCGCAGGCGCTGTACGAATTCACCTGGAACGAGTTCTGCGACTGGTTCCTTGAACTCTCCAAGCCAGCGCTGAACGGCGACGACACCGCAGCCATTGCCTCCACGCGCCACACCCTGCTCTACGTGCTCGAAACCCTGCTGCGCGCGCTGCATCCGATGGTGCCGTTCGTCACCGAGGAAATCTGGCACGCCGTGGCAGCACCCCTGGGCCTTTCCGGCGACACCATCATGACCCGCGCCTACCCCGAGGCCGCGGACATCGCCGCCGATGCAGCTGCCGAAGCGGAAGTGGAATGGATCAAGGGCGTGCTTACCGGCCTTCGCCGTATCCGCGCCGAAATGAACATCCCTCCTGGCAAGGCCATACCGCTGCTGTTCGCGGACGGCGATGCAAGGGATCGCGAGCGCTCGGCCAAGTTCGCGGCGCAGCTGGCCTTCCTGGGAAGAGTCGAGCCGCCGCGCTGGATCGAATCCAAGGCCGACGAACCCGCCGCCGCGGTCGCCATGGTCGGCAGCCTGCGCGTACTGATCCCGCTGGCGGGCCTTATCGACGTGGACGCGGAGAAAACCCGTCTTGCCCGCGAAATCGCCCGCATCGAGGGTGAGATCCGCAAGTGCGAGGGCAAGCTCGGCAACGCCAACTTCGTCGCCAATGCACCGGCGGACGTGGTGGCGCAGGAGCGCGCGCGCATCACCGACTGGACGGCGCAGCTGGGGACGCTGCGGGAGCAGGCTGGCAAGCTCGGCTAGCTCCGGAAGGGGTCAGAGTTATTACTCTGACCCCAGCTACCGGTTACGCTGCCCCGTTGCTACCTGTCGCCACCGAGCGGCTTGATCTCGAAGGACATCACGATCGCCTCTTCGCGCCCGTTATGTGCCGGGTAATAGTTCGGACGGCGGCCGATCTCGACAAAGCCCACTGACAAATACAGCGCCTGCGCCTGCGGATTGGACGGCCGCACTTCCAGGTAGATGCGCTCGGCGCCGTACCAGCGGGCGAGATCGGTCAGGCGCTTGAGCAACCGGCGTCCATAGCCCATGCCGCGGTACATCGGTCCGGTGCACAGGTTCAGCACGTGCGCCTCGCCGGCGGCTACCGACAGGATGCCGTAACCGGCGACATCCCCGTCGTGCAACAACACCCAGCAGTTGTGACCGGCCTGCAGGCAGTCACGGAAGATGCCTGGCGTCCAGGGAAACTCATAACTGGCCAGTTCCAGGGCGAGCACCTGGTCGAGGTCCTCGCGCCGCATGGCGCGCAGTTCAACCGCAGGGAGGGCCGCGGTCACCATCGGTCATGTCCCCGGCCGCAGGGCGCGGCGTACCGTGCGCATGGCGGTCCACAGCCGTCGCTTGGCGGCAGCATCTCCTTGCAGGGCTGTCGGCGGATCCACCAAGACCACTTCAGCGGCGGCGAGTACCGCGGCAGGAAGCTGGCGGCCGAGCGCCTGGGCCTGCTCGCTGCCGAAGGCAAGATAGGCTCGCGCGGCCGGGACATCGGGCAGCCTGCCGTCACGGACCTCGATGCGCGCCGCCCGCGCCAGCGTCGGGCCATAGGCCTGGACGGCCCTGCCGAGCATGTCCAGCGCAGCCGGGCTGCAGCCGGCTGGAAGGATCAGCACGCAAGCTGCGCCTGCCGTGTCCGTCACCGGCTCGCCGGTGGCAGCCATGGTGCTGTCGGCCACCATCGGGCCGCCCGCACGAAGCCGCATGGGCGACAGCCCGAGCAGGCGGTTGACCTCGCGCTGGCGGAGAGTTGCGTTCATGTCTTTTCCGATACACGGCGGGGGCGACGCCGATGGGTGGCGCGCCCCCACAGGGTAATCACCGGCCCCGACGCCACGTAGACCAGCGCGATGGAAAACATCACGCTGCCGGTGGCCACGGCCAATGCCACCAGCGCCAGCAGCATCAGCACCAGCCACGTATACGGCACCCGCTCCGGCCACGATTTGAAGCTGAAATAGCGGAATCGGCTGACCATCAGCAGGCCGGCCACCACCGCCACGATCAGCGACAGGATATCGACGTCGCCGCCGGGTATGTCGAACTCTTCCATGGCCCAGACGAACGACATGCACAAGCCCGCCGCGGCAGGGCTGGCCAGCCCCTGGAAGTAGCGCTTGTCGGCCACGCCTACCTGGGTATTGAACCGGGCCAGGCGCAGGGCCGCGCACGCGGCATAAAGGAACGCCGCCGCCCAGCCCGCCTTGCCCCAGGCCTCCCCATGCAGCGCCAGGTACTTCAGCGACCAGTTGTAGAGCACCAGCGAAGGAGCCAGGCCGAAGCTGACAAGGTCCGAAAGCGAGTCGTACTGCACACCGAATTCGCTCTGGGTATGAGTCATGCGGGCCACACGCCCATCCAGGCCGTCCAGGATCGCCGCGACGAACACCGCGATCACGGCGTCCCGGTAATGGCCGCCGATGGAAGCCACGATCGCGTAGAACCCGGCGAACATCGCCCCCGTGGTGAACAGGTTCGGCAGCAGGTAAATGCCGCGATGGGGTGGCCGGCGGGGCGGCGACTCGTCGCTCATGGGCTCGTCCGTAAGATGACGCCCACAGTGTAAACCATGGGCCGCATCCCACATTTGCCAGTCCCGGCGGCCCCGGAGCTTGTGCCCCGGTGCCCGGGATGTTAACTAGTGCGCACGACCTTTGCCGGGATCTCCCATGCGCCGCCTGCTGCCCCTCATGCTGATCGTCGTTGCCACCGCGGCCTCAGCCCAGGCCTACAAATGGAAGGATGCCAGCGGCACGGTTCACTATTCCGACACCCCGCCTCCCACGGGCACCGACTACAAGAACGTCAAGACCACCGGCAGCGCATCGCCCCTGGGCCCTTCGGCCGTTCCCGCGCCATCGTCCAGCGCCGCCAAGCCCTCCGCCGACGCCGGAAACAAGTCCGTTTGCGCGGACCTGCAGAAGAACATGGCGTTGCTCAGCGGCACCGAGCCCTTGAGCATCGATGGCCCCAATGGCAAGCAGGTTGCCCTCGACGATACCCACCGCCGGCAGGAGCTTTCCCTGGCGCAGGACCAATACAAGCAGAACTGCGCCAAGTAGGGCCGCCGCGGGCTCCGCGGGCCCTATAATTGACGGTTCCACGCCCCATCGGACCCGTCATGCGTCTTAGCCAGTTCCACCTCAATACCGTCAAGGAAGTCCCGGCCGAGGCCGAGATCGCCAGTCACAAGCTGATGCTGCGCACGGGCATGATCCGCCGCCTGGCCGCGGGCCTGTACACCTGGTCGCCGCTGGGCCTCATGGTGTTGCGCAAGGTCGAGGCCGTGGTCCGCGAGGAAATGCTGCGCGCCGGTGCCATCGAGATGCTGATGCCCTCGGTGCAGCCGCGCGATCTTTGGGAAGAAACCGGCCGCTGGGAGAAATTCGGCCCGCAGCTACTGAAGATGCGCGATCGGAAAGAGCAGGAATACTGCTACGGACCCACGCACGAGGAAGTCATCACCGACTTCGCGCGCAACGAACTACGCAGCTACAAGCAGCTGCCGCTGAACTTCTTCCAGATCCAGACCAAGTTCCGCGACGAGATTCGCCCGCGATTCGGCGTGATGCGCGCGCGCGAGTTCCTGATGAAGGATGCGTATTCCTTCCACCTCACGCCCGAGTCCCTGGCCGAAACCTACAAGGTGATGTACGACGCCTACACGCGCATCTTCACCCGCCTTGGCCTGAAGTTCCGTGCCGTGCAGGCCGACACCGGCGCCATCGGCGGCAACGCCAGCCACGAGTTCCAGGTACTGGCCGACGCCGGCGAAGACGCCATCGCGTTTTCCGATGGCTCGGACTACGCCGCCAACATCGAGAAGGCCGAAGCGATGCCACCGTCTGGCGAGCGGCCCGCGCCATCGGCCGCGCTCACCCGCGTGGATACCCCCACCCAGAAGACCATCGACGATGTCGCGGCCTTCCTCAAGGTGGCTCCCGCGCAGTGCGTGAAAACCATCCTGGTCAAGGGCCGCAGCGGCCTGGTGGCGCTGTGCGTGCGCGGTGACCACGAGGTGAACGAGGTCAAGGCAGCCCACCTGCCGGAGCTTCCCGATACGTCGGAACTGGCGTCCGAGGCAGAGATCCTTGCCGCCACCGGCACTCGCCCAGGCTTCATCGGCCCGGCGGGCCTTTCCGACGACATCCCGGTGATCGTTGACCATGCCGCCGCGCATCTGGCCGATTTCGTCTGCGGCGGCAATGCCGACGGCACTCACTACACCGGCGCCAACTGGCAGCGCGACGCACGCATCAACCGTGTGGCGGACCTGCGCAAAGTGGTCGAAGGCGATCCCTCACCCGACGGCCGTGGCACCTTGCACCTGGCCCGCGGCATCGAAGTAGGGCATGTGTTCCAGCTCGGCGAGAAATATGCCCAGGCAATGAACGCCACGGTGCTGGACGATGCTGGCAAGATCCGCGTGATGTCCATGGGGTGCTATGGCATCGGCGTCAGTCGCATCGTCGCCGCCGCCATCGAGCAGTGCTACGACGACGCGGGCATCCGCTGGCCCGAGCCGATGGCACCATGGCGCGTGGCCGTATGCGTCATCAACCCCAAGAACGACGCCCAGGTTGCCCAGGCGGCCGAGGATCTTTACCAGTCGCTCCGCCAGCAGGGTATCGATGCCGTACTTGACGACCGCGGCCTGCGCCCGGGACAGATGTTCGCCGATATCGAGCTCCTGGGAATTCCGCACCGGGTGGTGGTCAGCGAACGTGGCCTGGCCGCTGGCAGTTTCGAATATCGCTCACGCAGTGAAAGCGAAAACCGCAACCTGCCCCGCGAGGACCTTATCGCCCTGCTTGGGTAAGGCAAGCTAGGCGTGTGACAAAAAGGCCGCCTCCGGGCGGTCTTTTTGTTTTCTTCATGGTTTTCATCAAATCTTCTCATTAATCGCTTTAAATAACCGGCTTCATGCACATGTAAAAAGGACTTTTGCATTGGCCGAACGCATCGGCGAGAATCCTACCCATTACCCACGGAGTTAATCATGGCCGTCGATCTGAAAAACATGACGCACAACCAGCTCAACGAGCTGATCGCCCGCGCCCAGGCGCGCCAAGGAGAGCTTCGCAAGGACCGCGTGGTCAAGCTGCGGGACAAAATCCACGCACTAATCAAGTCCGAAGGTTATTCGTTCGACGACGTCTTCGGCAGTCGCGCCAAACCCCGCAGGGTTATTGGCAAGGTCAAACCCAAATTCCGCAACCCGGCCAATCCGGATCAGACATGGACAGGCCGCGGCAAGCGTCCGCATTGGTTCAACGATGCCCTGAAAGCCGGAAAGAAAGAAAAAGATCTTCTGATCGGGTAATCCACGCCGTTTGTTCCCGGCAGGCTGTCGAGAAGCTCCAGCCTGCCCCTCTCCCTCGATATCCTGATCGAAGCCCGTGTGGATTAACCGGGCACCCTGCTCGCCTCATTCGAGCAGGCATTCAAACCGCTTCCAGTCAAATTCGGCAAATTTCGGTAGCAAAGTAAATGATGCAAGCGCGGGCACCGCCCTAACTAATAGAAATTTTCGGAAACAAGCGAAGCTGAACGGACGGCTAGTTGTTAGGTGCCCATAAAAAGTCTATAAGTTCAGCCATCGAGCGACGACTGATATTTCTTAGCGGCCGCTTTTCTCGTTGGGAATGGATATCCCGGAAGACATGATCTGAATCGCGAACCCTTTAGCTCAGGGGAAACGCGGGTCGATCAGGGAAATTTCCCGTCTTTTATTTTCTTTAAAGGGAGGTTACATGCGCTGCCACGGCCGCTGGGACAGAAGTCCAAAACTACAAAACATTCAAACCACGGGACGGCTCAGGCCCGTCTTCGTGCGATTGACGCCGTTGTGTGCAAGCCTGCTTGCGCTTGGCATCGGCATGCTGCCCGGTCCCGTGCGGGCGCAGACGACCATTGATGCCGTCGCCAGCGGCATCTGGACCGACGGCGCCACCTGGAGTGATAGAAATGCCCCGGTCGCAGGGAATAGTTATTTTATAGGCAATGGCCTCACAGTGAGCTCATTGACAGTAACGAGCGCGGGAACGATTGCTCGCCCATTCGACGGCGGCCTATTAACCGTAGGAGCAGGCGGAAAGCTGCAAGTCGTATCCACACAGTCGGGAGGCACCTCCAACATAACCGCAACTTTCGGAGGCGGCCTATTTCTGGATGCTGGTGCCTCGTTCGTCGATACAGCCAGCAATGGCAGTTCTACCCTTGTAAGAGGAAATGTCACGCTTGCCAGCACGGGGACAGTATCGTTCATCCAAGGCAGCGGCAACTTCACTCATACGACCACCATACGCGACACACTGAGTGGTGGCGCAGACATTTCGTTGTCCCTCAATGCGGTAAACGGCGCGAACTTAAACAGAACATTTGCCGTAACTGGCGCCAATAATCCCTATACCGGAAATTGGACCGTCACATCGGCGAATGCCTCATTCCCCACGCTTCGTTTAGGCCAGTTGAGCGCCGGGGCAGTGAATGCGTTGGGTACCGGTCAAGTGACACTTAGTTCCGCTGCCCTTGTCAATGGCGTGGCAGGCGGCCTCGATTCCATCGCGGGCGTGACAGTAGGCAACAATTCCCTGGTACGGCTCAATGGTTCGTGGAACGCGCCGACAGCCTTCGTCAATATGACCGGCACTACGGCCAATGCCGTCCAAATGACACTAAATGCTGCCAACGTCAGCGCCAATATCGGTAACCTCAACGGTACCGCGCAAGCTCAAATCATCGGCAACTTTGCCGGCAGTTCACTCTCTACAAACATTACCGCGGATTCCATTTACGCGGGAACGCTAAGCGAGGCGGTGGGCGGCACGCTGGCCTTTACCAAAGCCGGGCCTGCCACGCTCACCTTGACCGGTGCCAGCGTGTATTCCGCTGGTACCACGGTCAATGGCGGCACACTGCAATTGGGCAATAATGGCGCCAGCGGAAGCGTGGCTGGCAACGTATTGGTCAATGGCGGCACGCTGGCCTTCAATCGCTCCAACGCGGTGCAATTCGACGGCATCATTTCCGGCGCAGGCGGCGTATCACAGCTTGGTGGAGGCACTACCACGCTCACTGCCGTCAACACCTATGCCGGTGGCACGCGGATCGACGGGGGTACGTTACAGTTGGGCGATGGCGGCACGGACGGCAGCATTGTCGGCGACGTCGCGGTGAACACCAACGGCACCCTGGCCTTCAATCGCTCCGATGCGGTGCAGTTCGACGGCGCCATCTCCGGCGATGGCGGCGTATCGCAACTGGGCGAAGGGACCACTACGTTCACCAACGACAACACTTATACCGGCGACACGCAGATCGACGCGGGGACGCTGCAACTGGGCAACGGCGGAGCCAGCGGCAGCTTGATCGGCAAAGTCTTCGTGAACGATGGCGCGACCCTGTCGGTCTATCGCTCGAACAACGTAACCTTGCCCGGCGAGATTTCGGGTGGGGGGAAACTGCTCCAGAAGGGCGCCGGTACCACGATCCTGACTGGCGCCAATACCTATACCGGCGGCACGCAGATCGATGAGGGCACGCTGCAACTGGGTGACGGCGGCAGCAGAGGCAGTATCGTCGGCAGCGTTTTGAACAACGGTGTTCTCGCAATCAACCGCATCGATACCTCTACCCTACCCGGCATAATCTCGGGCAGTGGTCGCCTGATCCAGGCCGGCACTGGCACCACGATCCTGGCCAACGACAACACCTACACCGGCGGCACGCAGATCGATGCGGGTACGCTGCAACTGGGCGATGGCGGCGCCACCGGCAGTCTCCAGGGCAGCGTCACCAATAACGGCACACTGGCCTTCCATCGCGCCGACACGTTCGCATTTTCCGACATCATCAGCGGCACCGGCGGCGTCAACCAGCTCGGCCCAGGCACGCTGCAGTTGGGCGGCGATCAGACCTATACCGGCGCCACCCAGATCTCGGCCGGCACCCTGGCCCTCCTCGGCTCGCTGCAGTCGAATACCGTGACCGTGGCGCCGGGCGCGACGCTGTCCGGCAACGGCATCATTCATGGCGACGTAATCAACCAGGGGCGGGTATTTCCGGGCAGCGCCATTGCCGGCGCCACCGACTACGCCAGCCTGACCGTGCAGGGCAATTACATCGGCCAGAACGGTGTGCTCGAGCTCAACACCTTCCTCGGCGGCGATGGCTCGCCCTCGGACCGGCTGGTAATCGACGGCGGCTCGGCCAGCGGAAACACATCGATTCTCGTGCACAACACCTCGACCCGCAGCGCCGAAACGCGCGGCGATGGCATCCTGGTGGTCTCGGCGATTCAAGGGGCCACCACCACCGCCGATGCCTTCAACCTGCCGGGCGAAGTACGCCGCGGCGCGCTGGACTATCGTCTGTTCCGTGGCAGTCAGGACGGCACGCAGCCGCACAACTGGTATCTGCGCAACGAGTTCGTGGTGCAGCCGCCCGAACCGGAGCCGGAACCCGAGCCAGTCGAGCCGGATCCGGTGCTGCCGGAAGACCCGCCGCCCGAGGAGCTGCCGCCCGGCAGCTATCCGATCATCGGACCGGAGCTGGCCACCTACGCTGCCGTGCAGCCGCTCGCGCGCGAGCTCGGTCAGCGAACACTGTCCACCCTGCGCGACCGCGTCGGCGACAGTGCACCGATGGCTACCGATCAGCCCGGCGACCATGGTCCGGCGACCTGGGGCCGTGTGTTCGGCGCCACGATCGATCAAAGCTACCGGTCCTTTGCCGCTCCCGCCTCGAAGGGGAATCTCTCCGGCTTCCAGGTCGGCGTGGACATGTGGCAGGGCCAGTCGCCGTCCGGACATACCGACAGCTTTGGTGGTTACCTGGCCTATGGCCGGGCGAACGTCGACGTGAGGGGCCTGGTGACCAACACCGAGGCCACCGGCTATGTCAGGCAGCACACCGGTTCGCTCTCAATGCAGGCCACCTCGGTGGGCGCCTATTGGACCCATTACGGCCCCACCGGCTGGTACCTCGATGGCGTCGCCCAGGCCACTACCTATCGCGGTTCGGCTTCGACGTCGTTTGCCCGCCTGAACCTGCCCGGCAGCGGGTTCATCGCCTCGCTGGAGTTTGGATTTCCCATCGCCTTGCCGCAGCTGGGCGAAAGCTTCGTGCTGGAGCCGCAGCTGCAGGCCCTCTACCAGTACGTGAACTTCTCGCCACGCAACGATGGGCAGGGCCAGGTGGCGCTCGGCAGCACGCACGGCAGCACCGGGCGCGCCGGCCTGCGCGGCAAGTGGCAGCTGACCGGACACAACGGCCAGCTGTGGACCCCTTACATCGGGCTCGACCTTCTCCGCGACTGGCGCGCGCGCGCGACGACGCAATTCGGCGACAGCGGCGGCGACTTCAGCGCCATGCCGATGGTGCCCCAAGCCACCCGTGCATCGCTCACCAGTGGCCTTACCGCGCAGTGGTCACCGCGCCTGGCGATCTATGGTGCGGCTGGCTACGAGCACGACCTGGGACATAACGACATCGCTCGGCGGCGCGGCTTCGATGCGCATTTGGGATTGCGTTACGCGTGGTAAATGCATGCGCCGGCATAGCCTTCCTGGCTTGCCGGCGCCTCTTTGGTCGCCTCAAGGGGGTTCCTGCCCGCCCCGACAATGAACGATTTTTGACAGCCTCTCCGCACTTCTCCTACCACAACGCCCTTTGCTGGCTGATGCCCGTCCGAACAAACCGGGCATTCTGTTGTTGGCCCTTGGAAAACGGTCTATAAACTAAGCGAGCGAGTCATCCGCCGGCATTTCTTTGTTCCGCTTCCCATCCATTTGGGCTGTGCGAGGGAGACGACATGCGCTGCAACGGCCGATATAAAGGAAATTCAAGGGTCAAGTCTGTTCGAACCCTTACCAGCGCCAAGCTCGTCGTCTTCCGACTAACCCCTCTGTGCGCAAGCTTGCTTGCACTTGGCATCGGCATGCTGCCCAGCCAAGTGCGGGCGCAAACCATCGCCCTTACCGCAGCCAATCCGTCGTTCGATATTGGTAGTGGCACATACCCGATCACGGGATTGACTGTAGCCAACGGCGTGAGCGGAATCATTACCGGAACAGGTGGAACGCTCGATTATTCGGGTGGCAACCCATTCCTGCTTGGCAGTGCCACCAGCGGCCAATCGCAAGAACTGAATATGTCTGGCATTTCGAGTTTCATTTTCGACAATGCATCGCAAGCATTCGGTGTGAGTGGGCGATTATCCGGATCGGGCAATGCTGCGAATACACGAGCAACACTGACCTTGGCGCCGAACAGCATCATTACGGCATCCTCATTCGGGGTCGGGGATATATCGAGTGGCGCGTCAAATCCGGCGCGCAATATCGGCGTTGTCAACTTGGGGCAGTCAACCACCATCAATGCAGACAGCATCGATATCGGTTCGGGAACCAAGACACAAGGCACGATGACGCTTCCAGCGGGAGGCTTACTTGTTTTGCGCGGCACCGATAAAAGCAGCCCTGTCGCCAGTTGGGTTATCGGCAGAGCTGGCACCACCACGGTCGCCTCGACGACCGGCAGCGTCGATCTCGGTAATGGCACGTTGGATGCCAAAGTCAGCAACCTCCTGATTGGTCAACGCGGTGGCGGCAATCAGGAAGTCACCGGAACCTTGACACTGGGCAATGGAACGTTGGACGCCAGTTCCATCCTGCTAGGCCGTACGACAGTGAACAGCACGTCCGTCGTAAAGGCCACATTGACAGTCGGCAGCGCCACCGTGACTACCCAAACATTAACGCTTGGCGACAACGCTTTCACGGGAGCCACCGTCAACGCCACAGTGAATATCAACAATGGCGGGACGTTAAAGGCCGGGGCCATCCTGCCCGGGGTCGGCACAGCTACGCGCACGCTCAGCTGGAGCAATGGCACGATAGCCAACTACGCCAGCGGCCAGGACATGACCGTCTCGATCCCCACGATCACTCTCTCGGGTACTGGATCGCATATCTTCGATATCCAAGGTGCCGGCGCTGTTGCAAACGTCAGCAGTATGGTGAATGGCGCAACTTCTGCGTTAACCAAGACCGGCGACGGCACGCTGGCGTTGAGTGGCGACAATACTTATGGTGGCACCACGGTCAACGGCGGCCTGATTAATTTCGCCAGTCTGCCGAATCTAGGCACGGGCAATCTGACCCTTAACGGCGGTGGCCTGCAGTGGGCCAGCGGCAATACGGCGGATGTATCGGCAAGGCTCAATCCACTGGGTAGTAGTGGGGCTTTCTTCGATACCAACGGCAACGACGTGACGCTGGGCAGCGCAATGACCGGCGGCAAGCTGGTGAAGCAGGGCGTAGGCATACTGACCCTGACAGGCGCGAACACCTATACCGCTGGCACGCAGATCGACGCAGGTACGCTGCAATTGGGCGATGGCAATGCGATCGGCAGCATCGAAGGCGATGTCGTGGTGAACACCAATGGCGCACTGGCCTTCAATCGCTCCGATGCGGTGCAGTTCGACGGCATCATTGCCGGCGGTGGCGGCGTATTGCAGGAGGGCGCCGGCACCACCACGTTCACCAACGACAACACCTATACCGGCGTTACAGAGGTCCACGCGGGTACGCTGCAACTTGGCGATGGCGGAGACAGCGGCAGCCTGATCGGCAACGTCTTCGTAAACAGCCGCGCTATCCTGTCCATAAATCGCTCGAACACCGTGACCTTACCCGGCGTGATTTCCGGCGGCGGGCGACTGATCCAGGCGGGCATCGGCACCACGATCCTGGCCGCCAACAACACCTACACCGGGGGGACGCAGATCGATGCGGGCACGCTGCAACTGGGCAATGGCAGCAACACCGGCAACCTCCGGGGCAACGTCACCAACAACGGTACGCTGGCCTTCAACCGCTCCGACACCGTCGCATTTTCCGGCATCATCAACGGCACCGGCGGCGTCAAGCAGCTTGGTCCGGGCACGCTTCAGCTGAGCGGCGATCAGACCTACACCGGCGCCACCCAGATCTCGGCCGGCACCGTGGCCCTCCTCGGCTCACTGCAGTCGAACGCCGTGACCGTGGCACCCGGCGCGACGCTGTCCGGCAACGGCATCATCCATGGCGACGTAATCAACCAGGGGCGGGTATTTCCGGGCAGCGCCATTGCCGGCGCACCGACTACGCCAGCCTGACCGTGCAGGGCAATTACATCGGCCAGAACGGTGTGCTCGAGCTCAACACCTTCCTCGGCGGCGATAGCTCGCCCTCGGACCAGCTGGTGATCGACGGCGGCTCGGCCAGCGGCAATACGTCCGTCCTGGTGCATAACACGTCCGCCGCCAGCGCCATCACGCGCGGCGATGGCATTCTGGTGGTCTCGGCCGTCAACGGCGGCACCACCGCCACCGATGCCTTCAACCTCCTAGGCGAAGTGCGCCGCGGCGCGCTGGACTATCGCCTGTTTCGCGGCAGCAAGGACGGCACGGCGCCCGACAGCTGGTATCTGCGCAACGAGTTCACCGTGCCGCCACCGGAACCTGAGCCCGAGCCGAATCCGGTGGATCCAGATCTGCCCATCGACCCACCCGATGATGAGATCCTTCCGCCGGGTGACTACCCGATCATCGGCCCAGAGCTTGCCACGTACGGTGCCGTACAGCCGCTCGCCCGCGATCTGGGTCAGCGCACCCTGTCGACTCTGCACGACCGCGCCGGTGACGGCACAGCGACCTCCGCCCAGGCCAACGATCACGGCCCCACGGCTTGGGGCCGCGTGTTCGGCGCTACCATCGATCAAAGCTACCAGGCCTTCGCCGCCCCCTCCTCCAAGGGCAATCTGTCAGGCGTACAGGCGGGTGTAGACATGTGGCAAGGACAGTCCGACAGCTTCGGCGGCTACCTGGCTTACAGCCGTGCGAACGTGGACGTACGAGGACTGGTCACCAACGACCAGGCTACCGGCTATGTGCGGCAGCGCACCGGCACGATAAACCTCAAGGCGAACTCCGTGGGTGCCTACTGGACCCACCGAGGCCCTACCGGCTGGTACCTGGATGGCGTCGCGCAGGCCACTACCTATCGCGGCACGGCGTCCACGCCTTACGCGCATCTGAACCTGCCCGGTACCGGCTTCATCGCCTCGCTGGAATTCGGCTATCCGATCGGTTTGCCCATGCTGGGCCAAAGCTTCGTGCTGGAACCGCAGCTGCAGGCGATCTACCAGTATGTGAACTTCTCGCCGCGCAACGACGAGCTGGGGCCGGTGGCGCTCGGCAGCACCCACGGCAACACCGGACGCGCCGGCCTGCGCGGCACGTGGCAGCTGACCGGACACAACGGCCAGCTGTGGACGCCGTATGTCGGACTCGACCTGCGCCGCGACTGGGGTGCGCGCAGCAAGACGGTCTTCGGCACCAGCGGTGGCGACTACAGCGCCATGCCGATGGTGCCGCAGGCGACGCGCGCTTCGCTCGACGGCGGCCTTACGGCTCAGCTTTCGCCGAGGTTGTCGCTCTATGGCGCGGCTGGCTACGAGCACGACCTGGGCCATAGTGACAACGCCCGGCGTCGCGGCTTCGATGCGCATCTGGGATTGCGTTACGCGTGGTGAATGGTGTTTGGAGGACGACTGCTAGTATTTCTTGTAGTCGTTACCATAAAAGTGAATGACCTTTTCAAACGGCTTGAAGTACTGTTGAAGCAACGACGCACAGGACTTGCACGCGTCATTTCGATTGAGCACCTCCACCGATACGGTGGGAGCACGATCAGACACGCCTCCCTGGGTAAGGTAGGCAATCATCTTCCGCTCGGTATCCCAGGCACGTGATGCCGTTACATCGAAAATACCCTGGCTGTGGCTGAGCTGGTCCGGCCTTGCCGCGGTCGGCAGGGCACGCGGGTAGTCGCCACTGGTATCAAGGGCCGCCATGTATTTATCCAGGTTGGGATCGACATCGATGTATACGATGGTTGCCTTCTTTCCGTTCAAATCAATTTCTGCCCTGCCGCTATCCTTGAATAGAGACGGGGCAAGTCTTTCATTTCTTTTGCCGCTAATGCTGAAGTAGATATCGCCGGCATTCTCCCGAACAATCAGAAAATTCTTCGGTCCTATCGATATTTTCTTGTCGCCGGAAACTCTCAACAGGTCGTCAATAGAGTTGATGGCCTGGTCGTTGAAAATGGCCTTGGCTATGACCAACAGGTCGTTCCTGGAGCCGACGACCTCTTCGCTTGTTGCAACCTCGTCCAGCTTGAGCCAGTTCCATTTGGCATTGATTCTTGCCCTGACCTGAACATTCTCTCGCGTAGATCGGTCGAACAGGAAAGCCTGCTCTGCGGTCGTACTGATAACGAAGTAGTCGCTTCCATCAAACTCCGCCGGGCTAAGGCCAAGATGACGGTTCACCTCCATCGCATCCATCAAGCTCTCAGGGCTTGCTGTCTTTGCGTGGTAGTTTGCCGCTTGCATGCCGGCGTGAAGGCGCCGCAGATCCCTATCTTCTGGAGTGAGATGCTCTTCAGGAGGCATTTTCTTCATTGAAATCGTGGTCGGCGTGGGACTGCCGCTCGGCCGATCGAACGTTCCCCGATACCATGTGCCGTCGTAAAGAACCGCGATCCATTCGGTGTCGCTTTCCTTCCTTTTGAAGATGCTCGCACCCACTTCGATCTTAGATCCCGCAAGATGCGTCTCGAAATTTTCGATGCGAACCCTTGCACCATGACCTTTTCTGTACATGAGTTGCACCTCCACGTTGGAAGCATAGGTTACCTGCGCCGCAAGGCCGACCTGTTCGAGCTCTTTGGCCTTCAGTGGCGATGGATTGTCCTTGCCTGCCTTGACCCTGCAGTATTTGCCCTCGTATGGAAACAACGGCAAGTCCTTGGCCCATGCGGGTGGCTTGCGTTCGCCAGGAAGCCTTGTGCCATAGACGCGCGTATCGCTGGTCCACGGGGTCCAGTCTTCCGTATCGGGGGCATCGGTGCCCTCGGCGGGCAAATCGGCAGCCTTGACGGCATTTTTCGACTGAATGTAGCTGCCTTCTCCTGCAACGCATAACGGTTCCAGAGCACGGGGAGATCGCGGGCCACAAACCAGCCTCATTGCTTCCGCGGGATCGTCATGCACATATGCAAGCGTGCCAAATTCGGTGATCGCGGGGCTGTATTCGACGCCATCGACAGCCAGAACCCACCTGCCATCCAGTTTCAGCTTTTCCGTCACAAGATCAGGGTCGGATACGAGCACCACATCGACGTCACCCCACCTGATGGTCTGCAGTACTGCCGGGGTGGGGTTGCTTTCCAGTTCCTGTTTCAGGCGCAACTTGTCGGCGTGCGACAGAGTTTTGCTGCCAGTGCCGATCGGCGGGTTCGCCAATCTGAACACTCCATTGACCCTTCGTACCAACGGCAGCTTTGCGACCTGCCGAGAGGCCGACTCTTCTAAAAGCAATCGGAAGCCATTACCTTCATCGTCCCAGGCGGCCCGGTACATGCCTCCGGAGTCCAGCGGTACGTAGTAATCCTCGCCCCATGTGTAAGCGCCTTTTTGAGGTCCCTCCGAGACAGGCGTCGCCAGTTTCAAGTCCAGCTGAGCGGGGCGAATCACTCCCCATTCTGGGCCTCCATCCTGGCTGGCAGAGTCGGAAGGGTTATCGTTCTGCTTTCGAAGACGAAGAACAGAGCGATACTTATAGCCACTTGCCGAAGACGTGAAGATTTCCTCGACCAGACGATGTGACGGCGTATCTAACGAGAAGACCATGATCGAGTGAATGTCGGATGGCTTCGGGAATACCGATTCAATCTTGCCAATGACCGATCCATCCTCGGCACCATACATTTTCTTGTCGCCGAGCTTGACAGTAACCCCCAGCCCCGACGTCCGTCCTTGGTCGAGCGCGCCCAACTCGTTACCCTTGATCACGATTTCCGATGCTTCGGAGCCGTGCATGCCAACGAACTGGACTTTTTTACCTTCCCTGGTTTCGACCTCTGCAAAAACCAGATTGCGACCGCGCGTTCGGCCCTTAAGCTGCGCATACAGCGTGCCGCGCTCGCTGGCATCCACGGGAATTCTCTCGTTTGAACGCAATAGAGGGGCTCGAGCGACAGCAGCATCGTCCTGGACGTCGACACTGTTCACCTGGACATCTCGAAGAAGGCCTTCCACCAGCTCAACATCGCCGGCCGAAGATAAAGCGCCCCACTCCACATCACTGGCAATAAGGGTATCGGCCAGTATCGCCCGGTTGCGCGGCGCAAACAGAATGGCGTCGGCCTCACTGGTTGAAAGCTCGTAATACGGGCTTTCCGTGCTTCTTACTTCCGGCGGAAGCGCAAGGCGTACCGAGCGTATAAGCTCGTGCTGCTTCATCACCCATTCGTAATTATTCGAATAGGCCCGATTAGCCAGTTTCGAACCAAACAATACCTCCAGGGCGAAGTCATCGTGCGCGATCTGGCTATCGCGATAAAGGCCGTGTGTGTGCCACAGCGCTAGCGAAGCCCGCTTAGGATCGGCGGCAGCGGATATCTTGCGCATATGAAGATCGAACGACCTCGGGTTTGACACGCTTGAGCCCGGCCTTAGCGGAAGAAGAGTTCCTGAAGGAATGTCGCCGCGGTAGTAGACCCCCGCATCGAGTTCCACAATGAGTTCGTGGCCGCCGGGTTTTCTGGCCGCCACCGCGCCGCTGACGCAGCGCTTGTCGCTCAGGCCATCGATCGCCTCCGTAATTTCCACGGCAGCGAACATTCCCTGCGATCCGACCACGGTTGCCTTGATCTTGGACTTATATTGCGGCCAAGGCGGGATCGAGCGCTCGACAATCAACGTGCTGCCGTCGTCTCGAGCGAATTGGGTTCTTCCATCCCGGGTGCCAAGGTGCTCCAAGGCTTCAATCATCCCCTCCCGATCGTGCACATACTTATGCTCCAGGACACCGATATTCACTGTCGAAAACCGGATCGGCTGGCCATCAACATCCATATGTTGGGCCCGAAGCGGCTCGAATATTGAGACATGATTGTCGAACCAGGTCACTGCATCATGCTGCAGACCGGTGAGATCACCAGCGGGGGCGGAGAACTCCCGGGGAAATGCAGAGATTCCCGATCGCGAATACGACACTCTTGATTGGTCCGTCCTTGCAACCCAGGCATTTTCCGTCAATGCCAGGTCCCTCACCGGCCACAGCTCCAACGCAGCCGTTGACGTGCGAACAGGCTGACATGGCGTATCGCCGAGCATGTAGACCGTTGCGACGTCATTGTTCAGCGCAATCGCACTGGCGCCGCCATCGACAAGAAGGTCACCATTCCAAAGCGATGAGAATACTTTCCGTCCCAGGTTCTGCCTGGAAAAAACGCCCTGTTCATCGACTGACCAGTATCGATCCGCAGCCTTCGCGCCCATCGGCACGGGTGAAGCCACTTCAGGAACGAGCTTTTCGTAGTTAGCTCCGCTCGAAGCCTCCTGAAGCTCTCCCCTGGAGATCGATCCGTATGACCTCTCGACCATCGATGCACCACTTGCAAGAACGGAGTGGCCGCTCTGGATGATACCCACGAGGTTCTTGGTAGCACTGGTGTAGTTACCGCGCTTCATGGCATCTTTGTAACCTTCAACGCTCCGGTGGAGAGTCCACGCGTTGGCGCCAGCGTGTCCTGCTGCTGCCAACCGGCGCCACGTGGGACTTTCCAGGCCACCTAGTGTGGAAGACAGCACAAACAATCCATCCAATGCGACCGTTTCGACATCTTCACCATTGACGATATCGTCAAGAAGATTGACTGCCGCACACAACTGAAGCGGAGCATTCCGACAAATTTCCAGTGCCATGCCTTTAAGTTGCGCGACAGCCTGAGACCATCCCGGCTGCAGGTCGTGAAAGCGATCCGTGTTGCGTCGAACCGCAAGAAGATCGCGAAACCTCCCCGCTTTGGCACTTAACTGGGCGCGCTCGTTATCGCGAAGCAAGGCTTGGAAGTTGACAGGAGAGAAGGTGGCTTGGCGCTTCTGCGCCTGGCGCCTCGCCTGGGAAAGGCGCTCCAGAGCAGTGTCTGACACGAGGACCATCCGCTCCGCCTCGAGATTTTCAAAGGTATCGACCGCGCGCTCAATGTATTGATCATTCACACTCTTGAAAGACTCAGATGCGCGGATGAGTGCCTCCGGGAGCGGCGCGTTGCTGATCCCCCCAATGAAGCCCAGCACGTTGAACGCAGTAAAGAAGCTGCCCATCCTGTTCTTGACGGCCTCTGCGTCGCATGCGGCCAAGCACGCATCGGCAACACTTCTGGCGGCCGAGGCATACGTAACCTCTTTGTCCGATGCGAGGCCAATTTCCTTTCGAAGGTTTTCATCATAGACGACCTCCAGCAAGGTTTTAGAGACGTCCACATCATTGCTTACGAAACTTCCCCGATTGGCCAGGCCGACTTTGTACCGAAGCGGAATCCGATGAGCCATCATGATTGGCCAATTACGCTCGTCGATACCAAGTTGCCGGCAAATCGCGCGACAGAGAAACTCCTCTTGCGTTGGCTGCTGCGCAAGGAGAAGTCGTTGTTGTTTTTTTATGCCTTCCGACGAAATTCGATAGTAAGCCTTAAGGACTTTGTCGAATGCGCCGTCTATAAGCACGCGGTCTTCGGAAGTTGGAGGACCCGATAGCTGCGTGCCATCAAGCTCAAGCGCCCTCTTTACCGTGGCAAGCAGCTTTGGCGATCTCGAAACGTCTCCATTGGAAATGCGCGACTCCGCCGTGATTTCGCCGATGGCATGAGATACTGCCTGGTTGGCATCCGCCGTCATCAAGCTGGCGTCAATAGGCAGAAAAGGCGGATTCGCCGAACAAATGTCGAATATCTTGACGTCGTCATTCGTCACGACGACATCGTTGGCAACGAAGTGAGGGACATACAGCTTCAACTTGATCTGCGAAATATTGATTGCGCCTTCATCTTCGCCATCTTTATCCCTGATCTTCCTTTCCATGTAGTCGCCAAGCTGGTTGGCAGATTGATCAAAGTAGTGCTCCAGGCTGGCTGCATTTTTGGGATTGACTGAATGCTGTTCCAGGTATGTATTGTCCTCGCCGTCCGTGTCGTCGACTTTTAGCTTTAGGGAAACTCCACCCGAGCCCTTCAATCCTTGAAGAAGGAGTGCTTTGAAGGAATTGCCATGGCGTCGGGCTCCTTCCGAAACCCGCTGGTCGCGCACCTGGATACAGGCGAGTTTTATCGCTTCTGAAATAACGCCGTAGTCTGCCGTCTCGTGTTCATCCAATGCCATTTCGAACGGCTCGGGAGGGTTGGTCATATCCACAGAGAACGACATGGCAGCGGTGGCCTTCCTATCCCCTGATCCGGCTATCAGCGCCGCCTTGGGATGAAGGGCCTTGATAGCATCCTCAAGGTCCGTCGCCGTGGCTATATCAGGCAGGGCGATCCCATAGAACTTCAGCATTGATCGAAGCGACACATGGCCGTCGTCTCGAATCACGAGTTTTGTCAGGGATGCACTATGAGGGTTTTCCGGCTTGGAGGTTCGATGTGACGAATCGCTCAGTACGCCCCGAATCCTGCTCACATACGCTGATAGAAGCTTTACATGCGCGCTTGGAATATTTGCGACAGCTGTCTTGCCGCTGCGAAGACCTGTGCCGTTGAACCGAAGGCTAGGTTCGCTGGCATCGAAGTAGAGTGCCACGGTAATCGGCTTTGCCAAGTCGAGTTTGCAGAAGGAACGCTGAACGCGAAGCTGATCTATTCCCGATCGGCCGATTTCCATCGCTTCGTAGATATCAGGCAACGCACCTTCTGATGCCGCCCTTAGTTTCAAATGAGTAAGCACCGACGCAATACCGGAGGCGTATGCCGCCGCCGGCGAATGCATGCCAACCGGCGCGAATACCTGATCGGCGCTGACGCCACCGGAAGACGCGTTCGGCGACCGCAACAAGGCCTGCTGAGCGCGAAGGGTGTCGTGCAATATTCGTAGATCACCTCGGGTTTCGACCGATCTGATCTGGGTGGTGCCTTGAGTGGCGGCGGGGCCTGAGGCATTGCCATCTTCCGTGCGTTGGGGCCACAGGCGCCCCGTGGACTGAACGGCACTCAACGATGGCGGAACCGCCGCGTCCGCTCCCGGGAAGATCACAGGAAACTCGAAGGCCCATTCCCGCCGCGAGCCGCCTCGCTCCATCGACGTCGGCCACATGGGATGATCTATAAATGTCCTGCGTATCCAAGCGGGCACGGACCAGATGCCGTTCAGCACGGATTGCACGTGGGAGATTACCGGTGGGTAAGACGGCACCAGTTGTGCATCCCGGCCAATCTCCAGCAGCATGGTTGACCTGCGGCCGCCTATTGGCCAGGTGCATGGAGGAAATCCGCCAGACGGTTTTACAGCAGCGGCGTAGACAGCTTCTATTTGCTCTTTTGAAACATGATCGAATGCGACGGACAATGCCACGCGCACATCCAGAATGCCCCGGTCGAGCTCCCCGTGTCTGCGCACAAGGGTCATGCAGTGCTCGACCTGCCTTTGACCCAATGTTGGCAGCAACTTGCACAGGCGCCTCCGGATGGCCTGTTCGCTTTGGCCTGGCGAAGAGGAATTAATCTGATGGTGGCGCGCGACGATTTGCGCATCTGCATGCCGACCGGCTTCTCGATGGGATGCCATATGCGTGTGCCAGACAAACGCCGGCAGATCTGCCGGACGATAGAGTGCTTCACGCAGCCATGCCAGCAGCGGAACCTTGTGGGCTATCTCCCATGAAAGCTTCGGGCGCAAGGCCACACACTCGATTTCCCAGCGATCTGGGGGCAGCACGAGTGCATGAACCAGTACTTCCTGCCAGGCCGCGTAGCTGGCGTCAGCTGGATCGACCAGGTGTGGCATGGCGTCAGCCACAAGGGTCTGCGCCATGGATTTGGCCAGCACTGTGCGGTGGAACCCGGCGAGAACTAAATGAAACAATTCGTCACTGGAGAGCGGCTTGGCAGCCAACGCCTGGCTGAGTTGATCCAGCCGGGCATGGGGTACCTGCATCACTTCAAACACTCGCTCTGATGAATTGCTCACCATCTGCAGGCGGCTCCCGGCACTCTCTGAGGAGTTGCCGAGTAACGACATCGGGGGAACCGGGGCGCATGCGTTCGAATAAGTGGCAAGGCTGCCACCCGTGGAAGAAGGGATCGTCATTCGGGTTGGGCGACGGAGCTATGGCGGGGCGGTAGTGATATTCCCTTTTTTTGTTACGGACCTTCATTTTTCGAGCGCGCCAAAGCCTGCCCCCAACCGGACAAAGAGTATGGAAACCTGGGTTCTCGCCTCTAAAGAGAGCGACGCGGGGAAATCAGCAAATCGCCGAAGAGCAAGCCGGCTACCAGCGAGCCAAGAAGGGTAATAAGCAGCAAGCCGGTATCCATGCCCAGTACCGCGTCGCGATCGAGCAGGTAGGAAACGCTACGAAACCCCACGCTTCCGGGCACCAACAGGATGATGCCCGGTTCGCGAACCACCGCCCCGGGTTGATGGGCGAAGCGCGCATAGAGATTGCTGAGCGCTCCGAGCAAAATACCGCCGACGAACACACCGAAAGGCGCGCCGGAAATCTCTCCGCCCCAACGTGTGGTGAGGTACCCCAGTACCACCGCTCCCATCACCACCGGCCAGTCGCGGCGGGCGGCACGGAACAGGATGGCGAAGGCGAACGCGCCCACAATGAGAGTGGGCCAGTCGGCCCAGCTGGGCAACGGCGGCAAAGCGTAATCACGGGGCACCACGCCCAGCGCCGAGCAGACCTGGGTGGCGGCGACCGTACCAAAGGTAAGCTTCAGCAGCGTCGCCACCGCGCCGCCCATGCGCGCCACGCCGGAAACCAGGTGCTGGCTGGATATCTCGCGCACGGCGGTGGTGAGTGCCATGCCGGGCAGCAACACGATCAGGCTGCCCAAGATGACGGACTTCAGCGCCAGGGGCACGAGATAGGCACTGACCAGCGTGGCGATGAGCGTGGCAACCAGCGCGCTGATGGCTTCGCTTGCCACGGACAGGCGCGGGCGACTTACCGACAACACGGTGATGGCACCGATCACCACGCCGATGAATCCGGCGGTAAGCAAGTCCACCCAGGATGAATGTAGCAGCAGGCCCACAACGGTCGCAGCAGCCAACCCATAGCTGGCGATGACTGCCGCGTGCGCCCTGGCCGACTCCGGTGCACCCAACGCGCGCAGCAAGCGGAAGCCTTCGCGAAGGTCGATGTTGCCGTCGATCACACCGTCAGCGATGCGATCGGCCTCGACCAGGCGGGCCAGGTTGACGTCCCCGGGCGGCAGCCGCATCACCTGGGTAACTTGGGCCACGCCCTCCTCGCCCTGGGCGAGGTCGGCAAAGGAGACGATGATGGCAGTGGGGCTGGACCAGACCTCGGCAGTGAGCCCCAATCGCTGCGCGGCGCTGGACATAGCGCCTTCCAGGCGTGGCGCCGTGGTGCCGTACTGGTGCAGGCGGCGCGCCAGTTCCACCAGGAAGGCGATGCGCGTGTTCAGTGCTGCCGTGGCGAAGCCGATGGCGGGCCTATCCACCACGTTCATGCCGCCGGTCGTACCTGCAACATGCTGCCGCTCACCGACACCACTTCGACTTCGGTGCCTGCGGGCAAGTCCGGCCCCGACACCAGCCAGACACTGTCGCCCACGCGGGCCTTGCCACGGCCGTTGACGATCGGTTCCACCAGCGCCAGCCGCTGGCCCACCAGTTGTTCCCCGCGCCGATTGAGCAACGAAGCCGACGGCTCGCCGCGCTCAAGACGCGGACGCAGCCACTTCCAGTAGGCAAAGCAGGAGGCGAAAGTAAACACCCCGAACAGGATGGCCTGGGCCAGCACGCCCATGCCGGGCGCGGCGAACAACACCACGCCCATGGCGCCTGAGGCGATACCGATCCATAGCAGGAAATAGCCGGGCGCCAACATCTCGCCGGCGATCAGCACCAGCGCAAGGATCCACCAAAGATAGTGCATGGCCAATTCAGGCATAGCCGTCAACCCACCGGACGCGGCGGTTGCGCGCGCGTCGCCGCCTGCTGGGAAACCGCATCACGCGCAAGCTCGGCGATACCTGCCAGCGAGCCAAGGATACCGGTGGCCTCCATCGGCAATAGCAGGGTTTTCTGGTTGGGTGATTTGGCCATTTCCTTCAACGCCTCGACGTAGTTGTTGGCCACGAAGTAATTGAGCGCGTTGACGTTGCCGTTGGCGATAGCCTGGGACACCATGGATGTGGCCTTGGCTTCGGCCTCGGCCAGGCGCTCGCGAGCCTCCGCTTCGCGGAAAGCAGCTTCCTTCTTGCCTTCGGCGGAAAGAATGGCCGATTGTTTTTCGCCCTCGGCCTTCAGGATCGCCGCCTGCCGGAAACCCTCGGCATCGAGGATATTGGCACGCTTTTCGCGCTCGGCTTTCATCTGCCGGGCCATGGCGTCGACAAGGTCTCGCGGTGGAGAAATATCCTTGATCTCGATGCGGTTGACCTTCACGCCCCAAGGATGGGTGGCCTCATCGACCACGTTCAGCAGCTTCGCGTTGATCGCGTCGCGCTGGCTCAAGGATTCGTCCAGGTCCATGGAACCGAGCACGGTGCGGATGTTGGTCATGATCAGTGCCAGCGCGGCGCCCTCGAGGTTAGCCACCTCGTAGGCAGCCTTGGCGGCATCGAGCACCTGGTAGAACACCACGCCGTCGACGCGTACCACGGCGTTGTCCTTGGTGATGACATCCTGCGATGGGACATCGAGCACCTGCTCCATCATGTTCATCTTGCGCCCCACCGCATGGTAGATCGGGATGAGGAAATGCAGGCCCGGACTAAGGGTGGTGGTGTATTTGCCGAATGTTTCGACCGTCCATTCCCAGCCTTGCGGCACGATGCGTACCAGACGGGTGATGGCAATCACCACCAGGACGACGATAACCAGTGCAACCATGCTTCCCATAACCTAACCTCCATGCAGGTGAGGCTGCAGTATACCTACCGGCCGGGGGTCAAAGCGGCAGGAACAGGCTCACCCGCAGTCCACCGCCCTCGCGGTTGGCAAGGGCCACGCGGCCGCCATGGGCCTCGGCGATCTCCCGCGCCAGCGCAAGGCCCAGACCTGTACCTGAGCGCTTGGTGGAATAGAACGGCAGCAGCGCCTGCGCCAGCACCGTTTCGCTCATGCCCGGCCCGCGGTCGGAGACTTCCAGGCGAACCATCCGCGCCACTACCGCAATCGACACCGCTACTTCGTCTTCCGGGCCGCCGGCCTCGTGGGCGTTCTTGATCAGGTTGATCAGTACCTGCTCGATCTGCGCGGCGTCGAAGTGTCCCGGCTCCTCCGGCAGGCGGCCGTCCAGCCGGAACTGGCAGTGCAAGGCCAGCGACTCGATATACGACGGCCAGTCGATCGCCACCGGCTGCGGCGCCGGCAACTTGGCAAAGCTGGCGTAGCCGGCGATGAAACCGTGCAGGTGTCGCGTGCGTTCGGCGATGGTGCCGAAGACGCCGGGCAGCCGGTCGGTGTCGCCGCGCCGCGCAAGCTCGGCACCGGAGTGCGCCAGCGACGAGATCGGCGCCAGGGAATTGTTCAGCTCATGGCTGATCACGCGGATCACGCGTTTCCAGGTGGCTACTTCCTGCCGCGAAAGCTCGCGCGTCATGCGGCGGAACAACTGCAGGCGGTGCGGCCTTCCCTGCAGGCGGAAATTGCGTTGCGAGATATGGAAGGTTTCCTCGCTGCCTTCCATCTCCACGGTAAGCAGCGCATCTTCGCCGGAGGCGATCGACTTGCGCAGGGATTCGGAGGTACCGGCAAGGATCTCCTCGAACCCCAGCCCGTGCAGGCTACGGCCTTCGTTGAACAGATGACGCGCGGCAATGTTGGCGTAGGTCACCTTGCCCGCGGCATCGGTGAGCACCAGCGCCACGGGCGTGTTCTGCACCACGGTATCGAGCAGCAATTCACGTTGCGCCAGGTTCTGCCGCTGCTCGCGCAGGGTGTTGCCCAAGGCATTGTGCGAACGGATCAGCGCGCCGAGTTCGTCGCGGCGGTGCGAGGCAATGGAGAAGCTGAAATCGCCGTCGCGATAACTTGCCACGGCGCCTTCCAGGGCACGCAGAAGCCGCTGCAGGGGCCGGGTCACGCGGTGGGCCAGCAGACTGGCCAGCGGCAGCAACACCACGACCGTAGCAAGCATCGCCCCCAGCGACCCTACGCCGCCAGGCGTGGCGATGGTGAGCTTGAACCAGGTGTTGATCGCGGCAATGCTCTGCGGCAGCGGCCACACGGTCACGCCGACATAGAGCAACGCGCCCGACAGCGCAGCCGCGGCCAGCAGCAGGGTCAGCCGCCCCTCGAGGCTCAACAGCCGCATGGGCTCATCGGCATGCGGGATCCATCGGGGTCTGCGCGCATTGCACCGGCGGACGGCCGTCCTGGGCGGTGGGCGGCTGACCGGCTTTCTCGAACGGCCGGCGATCCGGATACGGGTCGCCAAGCTGCGCGGGCTTGTTGTCGCGGAACTTGAAGTGGCTGTCGGCGTCGCCGGCGCGGGGCGCACGGGAATTGTTATAGGCGTCGCGCGCCGCGGCAGCCGTGCTGCTGCGCGCCGGCCCGAACTGGTCGGCCGCCTGGGGCGGAGCGGACTGGGCGAAGCTCGCCCCGGCGAACGTGGCCAGGCACAGGGCAATGGCGAAGGTACGGGACATGGCGCTGCATCCTCGATCGGGCAGATGACGCACGTTGTACCTCACTGGCGTGACGCGCGACAGGGCCGGAAGGAATCAGCCGGCCACGGCCAGGCCGTAGCGCTCGATCCGGCGATACAGGGCCTGGCGCGAAAGTCCCAGCGACTGCGCCGCCCTGCTGACCACGCCACCGGAGCTGGCCAACGCTGTTTCGACCGCCTCGCGGGACGGTTCGTCCAAATTGCGCATGGCCGAGGGCGAGGCGGCCGGGAGGTTCAGGTCGCGCACGGCGACCACGCCATCGTTGGCCAGCAGGCGGGCACGCTCGATGGCGTTCTTCAGCTCCCGCACGTTGCCGGGCCAGTCGTGTGCCAGCAAGGCATCGCGGGCTTCTTCCGACAGCCTGGCCCGGCCATCGAGGAAATGCTCGGCCAGGGGAAGGATGTCGTCCACCCGCTCGGACAGTGGTGGCAGGTTCACTTCGATCACGTTGAGGCGGTAGAAGAGGTCCTCGCGGAAAGTACCGGCGCGGATCATCGCCTTGAGGTCGGCGTTGGTGGCGCTGATCACGCGCACCTTCACCTTGTGCGTGCGGCCGGAGCCCAGGCGCTCAAACTGCCCGGTCTCGAGCACGCGCAGGAGCTTCATCTGCCCCGGCAGCGGCAGGTTCCCGATTTCATCCAGGAACAACGTGCCACCGTCGGCCATTTCGAAACGGCCCTCGCGGGCTCGGTTGGCACCGGTATAGGCGCCGGCTTCGGCGCCAAACAACTCAGCTTCGATCAGTTCGCCCGGCAGCGCGCCGCAATTGACCGCGATGAAAGCGCCACGGCTTACCGGGGAGTTCGCGTGCACGATCGCCGCGATGCGCTCCTTACCGGCGCCATTGGGCCCGGTGACAAGCACCGGGACGTCGGAGCGGGCCACCTGGCAGGCCAGTTCCAGCGTGCGGCCCATGGCCTCGGAAGCGAATACCAGTCCATCGAGCTCGTACTTGCGCTGCAGCGCCTCGCGGCGCTTGCGGCGCTCGACCCGGGCCCGGGTGACTTCCTTGGTGGACTCGGCCAGCTCCAGCAGGTTTTCCACCGTGGCCAGCAGCTTGGCGTCGTCCCAGGGCTTGCCCAGGTAGTCCGCGGCGCCCGCCTTGACCAGTTCCACGGCGGTTTCAAGATGCGTCCAGGCCGTAAGCAGGATCACCGGGAGGTCCGGATGGCGCTCGCGCACGGCGCGGAACAGGGCCACGCCCTCGGCGCCGGAGGTGGTATCGGCGGTGAAGTTCATATCCTGGACCAGAACATCCACGCTCTCGCGCTCCAGGATCCCCAAGCCTTCTTCCGGCGTAAGGGCCACCAGGGGGCGGATCTCGCGTAACGACAGGGCCAGCGACAGCGCGTCGCCCACGGCCGGGTTGTCGTCGATGATCAGGACTGTACGCATCTTTGCTCGTCGCATGGAGGCATGGATGCTTCTCCACGCCGAAAGGTTGAAAGGGGCCGCCAAAAAATTCTAGCAGGCCCGTCGTTCATGCGTTGCGCGTGGCCTCCACCGGCGACACCTTCGAGGCCCGCATGGCCGGGGCCAGCACTGCGCCCTGCCCCAGCAGCAACAGCAGCACCATGCCTACCAACACGTACACCACGGACATCCGCTCGGTCTCGAAGTGCTGCTGCAGCCACATCGACATGCCGATGGCCATGGCGCTGCCCACCACCACGCCCGCCCCGCCGATGAGGAAATTCTCGGTCAGGAAATAGGTGAGGATGTCCCGCTTGGTGGCGCCCAAGGCCCGGCGCACGCCGATCTGCTTGCGGCGCTGGCCCACCCAGAAGCTGGTCAGGCCCACGATGCCTGCCGCGGTGATCGCCAGCAGCACCGCGCACACGATGCCCATCATAATCGCCATGCCGCGGTCGCGTTCATAAGCCTTGCGGCGCACTTCGGCGAAGGTCTGCACGCCATTCTCGTCGGGCAACGTGCGCATGCGGTTGTTCTTCACCAGCACGTCCAGCACATGCGAGCGCACGGCCGCTTCCTGGCCGGGCTTGGCACGCACCAGGTAGGCGTTGTAATCGGTGTTGAGGACCGCCGGCAGGAACGTGACGTACTGGTCCCACGTCGAGGCAAAGGAGCTCACCCACGGCACCTGGGTCTTTTCCACGATGCCGACGATGGTGGTGGGCTTCTTTTCTTCCGTCAGGTAAATGTTCTTGCCAAGCGCCGAGCCGTCCGGGAACAACTTGTCGGCCAGCGCCTTGGTCACGATCGCCACTGGGCCGGCAATGGATTTCTTCGGGTCCTGGTCGGCGACATCGCCGGCATTGAAATTGCGCCCGGCAATCAGCTTGGCGCCCAGCGTGGCAAGTGCGTGGTCGTCGACGAAGTAAATCGCGGTCTGTCCGGTGGATTTCTTCTGGTCGGGATTGGTCCGCGCGCCCATCGACCAGCCGCCGTTGCGAAGCGGGTAGGAATTGGTGGCATACGCCGATTCCACATCCGGCATCTGGCGCAGCGACTGCAGGTCGGACTTTATCAGCGGAACGAAATTCTCCGTGTTGCCCACCAGGCGGTTGGTCACGATCACCAGGTCGGATTCGTTGATGCCCGTGCCACGCGACAGGTGGCTTACGCGCTGGTGGATGATGAACAGCGCATTGCAGACGATGGCCAGGGTCAGCGCAATCTGCAGGGCGATGAGGATGGTGCCGGCCTTGTGCCGGCGCAGCGCGGATACAATCGGCTTGATCATCATCGTCTTGGCCTTTAGTTGGATTTCAGCTGCCAGGCTGGCTGCACTTGCGCCGCTCGCCAGGTGGGATAAAAGGCCGCCAGCAAGGTGGCGGCAACGGCAACCAGCAGGGTGATCAGCACCAGCGAGATATCGAGCGTTGCCAGGCGGGCGATGGCCGGCTCGAATACCAACCCCACGCCCATCACGCCAAGGCCTGTCAGCAACAGGCCCAGGACACCGCCGGCCACGCCCACCGCGGCGGCCTCCAGCATGAACTGGAAATAGATTTCCTTGCGCGAGGCGCCAAGGGCTCGTCGCACGCCGATTTCCGGCGCGCGACGCATGAACTTCGCCAGCAGCAGGCCCACCGTATTGACCAGGCAGATCACCAGGAAGCCCAGCGAGACGAACAGTGAGATCTGCGTCTCGGCCGGCACCACGTGCTCGGAATCGAGGAAGTCCATCACGTCACGCAGGCGCACATTGTTCGGCCAGCGGAAACGTCCGGCCTGGCGCTGCTGATCGGCGTAATTGGTAAGGAACTGCTTGTAGCTGGCAGCGGCCGCGGCATCGGGCAGTTCCACCCACATCGAAAGCCAGATGCACTCCGAGCGCAGGTAGTTGTCCCATCCATCGCCTGGATCGCTGTTGCAGTTGTTGTTGCCGTTGCTTGGCTTCTGCAGCTCCACGGCACGGGTGAAGGGCATGTACAGCTGTGCGCCCTTGTCGAAACCGCCGGTGTTCACCAGGTCGAAGAAGCGCGGGGAAGCGTCCCAGTCCTCGATCACGCCCGACACCACGTACAACCTGCCGTCGAGGTTGATCTGCTTGCCTACGCTGTTGGCGCCGCCGAACACCTTGTCGTTGAGTTTCTTGGTGATCACCACCACCGCGGCGTGACCCTCGTCTTCCTCGGCTGACCAGGGCTTGCCGAAGATGAAGGGCACATCGAACATCGGGAAGAAGTCGGTGTACACCGCATAGGCGCCCTGGCGCTGGGGCAGCGAGGACGGATCGTCGGGAATCAGGGCCGCGGCGATCGGATACAGCGCCGTCTGGCGCGGCGCCTTGTGCGCGCGCATCAATGCGATCACGTCCTTGTAGGTCATCGAATCAGGTGGCTCGCCCTTCTCGGTATCCTCCGGCCCCCAGTTGTCGATCGCCGGGTGGAACAGCTGGGCGGATTTCTGCGGAATGGGGTTGCGCGAGGTAGCGCGGAACACCGAATAGGTGGTCATCGACGCCGCCACGCCGAAACCGATCGCCATCACCATCAAGCCGGTGAGGATGGGATTGCGCCTCAAGCTGCGCAGGCCAAGCTGGAAGTAATAGCCGAACATGGATGGCTCCCTCGGGGTTTCAGATGTTGCGGGTGGCGACGACAGGGGGCACCGCGGCGGCACGCCGCGCGGGACCGAGCACGGCCAGCTGTCCCAGAAGCCAGAGGGTCAGCGCGCCGTAAGGCAGGTAATACGCGGGAAGCAGCGGCAGCTCGTACTGCTTCATCAGCACGGCGCTCAACACGTAGGCCAGCACCATGCCGACCACGATGCCGCCACCGACGATGAGGAAATTCTCCAGCTGGAAATAGTGCAGGATGTCGCGCCGCGTGGCGCCAATGGCGCGGCGGATGCCGATCTGCTGGCGCCGTTGCTGCACCCAGAAGCTGGCCAGGCCCACGATGCCCAGCGCCGACACCAGCAACAGCGCCGCGATCACCCCAACCATCATCATGGCCATGGACCGCGTGTTGGCGAAGTACGCGTCGCGCAACTTCTCCAACGGACCTGATGCCTGGGCGTTGATGATCACGCCGCGTTCGTCGTGCGAGATCGCCGACGTGGCATCGCGGAACACCTCATCCGCATGGCCTGGAGCGGTCCGCAACAGATAGACGCTGGCCAGGCCCGTGCCTGGCAACGTCGGCATCAGGAATGCATTGGAGGTGGCGAACGGGCTGGGATTGGGACGGACCAGGCGTGCCAGCACACCCACCACGCGCATGGTCTGGTTCCCCGACAGCACCACTTTGCCCAGCGGATCCTGCCCGGGCCACAGCTTGGCCGCATAGTCCGCATCCACCAGCACGACCGAAGTCTTGGGCAGGAAGCCGTCGACGTGGGCGTAGTCATCGGGCGTGAACCACCGTCCGGAAACCAGGCGCAGGCCAAGCGTCCTGGCGAAATTGGCATCTCCGAGGTAGAAATGACCCTGCAGGCGGAATACCGGATCGTTCGGATCGATGCGGAAGCCCATTTCGCCCGCCTGCGGCCCGAACGGGGTAGCGTTGGCCACCGATACCGATTCCACGCCTGGCAGCTGCGCCAGTCGTTGGCGCAGCCGCGGAGCGAGGTCGGCGGCCTGGTCATCGGTCACGCCATCAAGCGTGATGGCCACAAGACGGTCTTCGTCCACACCGCTTTGCACTTGCGACAGGCGCACGCGCTCGGTGACCAGGTACAACGCGTTGCAAAGTACCGCGCAGGCCAAGGCAATCTCCATGGCGATCAGGAACGTCGCCATGCGATGCTTCTTCAGAGCCGCAAGGATGGGCGCGATCTGCATCACTGCACCTTCAATTGCAGGGCCGGCGCAACCCGGCTGGCACGGAACGCCGGAAAGATCCCGGCAATGATGCTGGCGCCAAGCGCGATCGCCAGGGCCAGCAGGAACAGCGGGATGTTCACCGAAACCAGGTCGGCGTATGCCACGGGCTGGTGGCGGATGGCCACCACGCCGAGCCCGGTGAAGAGCAGCCCGAATAACCCGCCGATGCCGCCGATCAGCCCAGCTTCCACCAGGCACTGCCCGAAGATCGCCCGGCGCGACGCGCCCAGCGCCCGGCGCACGCCGATTTCGTTGCTGCGGCCGATGAACTTGGCCAGGAGCAGCCCGACGGTATTGAACAGGCAGATCGCCAGGAAGGCGAATGCCAGCCATGTCTGCAGCTTCACGTCGGCGGGAATCACCTGCTGGAAGGCAAGCCACTCGTGCAGGCTTAGCATGCGCGTCAACTTGGGATGGGGAAAACGGCCGATGCTCCGCTGCTGCGCGTCGTAGTCGTCGAGGAAGCGGTTGAACCCGTCGCGCGCAGCGGCCGTAGGCAACTCCACCCACAGGCCCACCCACGCGCATGGCTGGGTCAACATGTGCTTGAAGTCGATGTTACCGTTCGACCAGCACGTGAACGGTTGCATATCGGCCTGCGCGATGTCGGTGCCTGTGGTCATCGGCAGGAAGATGTCCTCCGTCGGGCCGTAGAAGTCGCCCGTGTCGCCGCCGCTGTTGCGCGACCCGGCGAGCATGTAGAAACGGGGGCGGGGACGCCAGTGATCGAGCACACCCACCACGCGAAGCTGCGCGCCATTGATGACGACATCCTGGCCCACGCTGTTAGCACCGCCGAAGAGGCGCTGGTTCAAGGTGGCCGAAAGCACCACCTGCCGGGCGGCCCGTGCTTCGTCTTCCGGCGTCCATGGACCACCATACTTGAACGGCACGTCGAACATCGGGAAGAAGTCCGAGGTGGTGGCGAGTGTGGCGGCGGTAAAGGGCGACTGGCCCGACGATGTGGGGACCACGCGCGTGGATGCTTCGGCAACCATCGCCTGGCGGGTCGCACGATGTGCAGCCCATAGATCGTGGGCGCTGGCGTAGTCCATGAGATCCATGGGCCAGTGCCTGAGCGTGGCTCCCGTGGAAGGTTCCAGCTGCGGGTAGAAGAGCTTGTCGCTCCTTCCCGGCAACGGATCGCCCGACAGCAGGAACATCACCGACAACGTGGTCATGCTGGCGCCGATGCCCACGGCGATCGCAAGCACCATCAATGCCGTGAGCATGCGTGTGCGGCGCAGGCTACGAAGGGCAAGGAAGAAGTAATAGCCCAGCACGTCAGCTCCTGGTCGCTTCAACGGGGGGAATATGCGATGCGCGCAAAGCCGGCGCGAACGCCGACGCCTGGCCCAGCACGATGAGCGCGACGATGCCCGCCAACACGTAGTTGACCGACAACCTCGCCAATTCGAACTGCACCATCAGCCACGCATTGATCGCGAATGCCATCAACGCGCCGACCAGCACGCCGCCGGTGGTGATCAGGGCATTTTCGGCAAGGAAATAATTAAGGATGTTCCGGCGCGTGGCACCCAGCGCGCGGCGGATACCGATCTGCCGGCGGCGCTGCCCCACCCAGAAGCTGGACAGGCCAACAACGCCCGCGGCAGTCACCGTCAGCAGGATTATGCATACCGCGCCCATCAGGATCGCCATGCCGCGGTCGGCACGATAGGCGCGGGCGCGGATGCCGGCGAAGCTCAACACGCCATCGTCTTCCGGGATCACGCGCTGCGGGTCCACGGCATACAGCGCGTCAGGTACGGCTTTCATCGCCGCGTCCAGCCTGCCCGGGCGAGCGCGGATCGCGTAGGTACGGTACGTGAAGGAAAACCGCGCCGGCACGATCGATGTCTGCCAGGCAAAGCTTTCTCCCCACGCCTGCACGGTGGAACTTTGCAGGCGGTCGACCACGCCGATGATCCGGGTGGGAGGCGCTGCCGGCCCCACGTACACTGTCTTACCGACCGCGTCACCGTCCGGGAATAGCTTCTGTGCCAGCGCTTTGGAAATGATCAGCTGGGCCGGCGCAACGCGATCGCGAAGGCTATGCGGAAGAACCTCATCGGGACGGAAATTGCGCCCTTCCACCAAGTGCAGCCCCAAGGTGGCCAGGGTGTGCTCGTCCCCCAGGAAGAAGGCCGTGGACGGACCGACCTTCTCGTCGTTGGGCGATTGCCCCAACCAACCGGTCCAGTTGCTGTTGGCAAGCGGCAAGGTGTTGGTGACATAGGCATCGGCGACATCCGGAAGCGCGCGAATGGCGGCCAGGTCCGTGCGCACGTCGGCATCGAGCCGCACCTTGGCCGCCTCGCCATCGCTGGGCAGCCCCGTGCGCTGCACGCTTACCTTGAACAGGTTTGCTTCATCGATGCCCGTGGGCCGGCCGATTCGCTCGATCCGCGTGGTGATGATGAACAGCGCATTGCAGACGATCGCCAGCGTCAGGGCGATCTGCAGGCCGATCAGGAGTGCACCGGCCTTGTGGCGGCGCAACGCAACGATGATGGGCGTGATGGCCATGGTCAGTTCGACTTCAACTGGAGGGCGGGCCGTACCCAGGTCGCCCGCAAGGTGGGATAAAGGCCCGCAACGACCGTGGCAAGCACCGCCATGCAAAGGGTCAGCGACAGCAGGCTGCCGTCCATCCGCGCGAGCGCTGCAATATCTTCGGGAAGCACCACCCGCATGGCCGTCATGCCGATCCAGGTCATGGCCACGCCAAGCAGGCCGCCGGTAAATCCCAGTACGGCAGCCTCCACGGTGAACTGCACGCCGATCTGCATCCTCGACGCCCCGAGCGCGCGGCGCACGCCGATCTCTCCCGACCGGCGCATGAACTTCGCCAGCATCAAGCCGATGGTGTTGACCATGCACACCACCAGCAGCCCCAGCGCCACCAGCAGCGACACCTTGGTATCGGGCGGCGCGACCTGCTTGAAATCCAGCCACGCCGGCAAATTGCGCAGGCGGTTGTTCGACGCCCAGGAGAACCTGCCCGCCTGCCGCTGACCGTCGGTATAGCCGTCGAGCCACTGGCGGTACGCCGCGGCATCGGCGACGGAGTCCAGCTGCACCATCAGCGCGATCCACGCGCATTCGGAACTGAGCGTCCCGGCGAAACCTTCTTCCAGCGGAGAACGGGCGCAGTTGTAGTTGCCGGTGTTCGTCGACTGTACGTCGATGGCGGTGGTAAATGGCACGAAGACGTCGTCCGGCTCACCGAAATTCCGGTTGGCCACGTCGTAGAACAAAGGCTCGGGGGTGAAGTGGTCAAGCACGCCGACAATGCGGTAGGGCTTGCCATCGAGGATGAGTTCCCGCCCCGTGCTGTCCTCGCCCTTGAACTGACGATCATTTAGTCGCGAACTGATCACAGCCACTTTGGCATGTGCTTCGTCTTCAGCGGTCGACCAGGCGTGGCCATAGGCGAAAGGCGCATCCACCATCGGGAAGAATTCCCACTGCACGGCATGGCCCATCACTTCGCGGGGCCTGGAGCCGGGCGACGCCGGGTCGATCGACGGCGCAATGTTGTACATCGCCGACTGGAAATGCGCCCGATGGGCGCGGGTGATCGCCAGTGCATCCTTGTAACTGACCAGGTCCTGCGGCTCGCGATCGCCCTTCACCGCCGTCGGACCGAACAGATCGATCTGCGGCACGTACAGGCGCGACGACTTCCACGGAATCGGATCGCCCGATACCGCGCGAAACACCGAATACGTGGTCATCGACGCCCCAACCCCGAACGCGATCGCCAGCACCATCAATCCCGTCAGGGCGGGATTGCGGCGCAGGCTGCGCAGGGCGAGGTCAAGGTAGTAGCCGAACATGCCAGGGCCTTAGATGTTCACCCTACCCGCTTGCACCTGCGCATGGAAACGCGGGTCCTCGGCAAGGTCCACCACCTGGCCGTCGATCACATGCACGTTGCGCTGGGCGCGGGCGGCCAGTTCGGGATCATGGGTGACCATGACGATGGTGGCGCCCTCGCGATGGATCTCCTCGAGCAGCTCCATCACGCCACGGGCCATCTGCGTATCGAGGTTGCCGGTGGGTTCGTCCGCCAGCAGCAGGCGCGGCGAGCCGGCCAGCGCACGCGCAATCGCCACGCGCTGCTGCTGGCCGCCGGACAGTTCCGCCGGATAATGCTTGGCGCGCGAAGCCAGGCCCACGCGCTCGAGCGAGTCCATGATGCGCTGCTTGCGCTCCGCTGCCTTCATGCCGCGATAGCGCAGCGGCACTTCGACGTTGTCGAAGACATTGAGGTCGGGGATCAGGTTGAAGGCCTGGAAGATGAAACCGATCTTCTCGTTGCGGATGCGCGAGCGGGCGTTGTCGTCCAGCTTCGACACCTCGACGTTGTCCAGGTGGTAGGTGCCGCCGGTGAAGGTCTCCAGGAGACCGGCGATGGTCAGGAAGGTCGTCTTGCCGGAACCTGAGGGACCGGTCACGGCGACGAACTCACCCTCGTTGACGTCGATGTTGAAATCGCGGAGGGCGTAGGTCTCGACCACTTCGGTACGGTAGACCTTGGACAGGTGGGTCATCTTGAGCATCGTGGAGTTTCCTTTGGCTCTGGGATTTGGGTTCGGCGGGTTGCGGTTCTTACGTCAGCTGCTGATGACGACGCGGGCCGCGCCGTTGAAGGAATCGGTGCCGGAGATCACGATGCGATCGCCTTCCTTGAGGCCGCCAAGGATCTCGACCTTGTCGATGCTGCTGGTGCCCACGCGGATCTCGCGCTTCTCGGCGATGCCGTCGTGCACCACGTAGGCGTAGCGGCCACCGCTTTCGTCGACGAAGGAACCGCGGGCCACGGTGAGCACGTTGTCGCGGCGATCCATCAGCACGCGCACGCTCATGCGCTGGCTCTGGCGCAGCTGCTGCGGGGTCTTGCCGTCGAAGCGCAGGCGCGCGGCCACTTCGCCATTGACCACTTCCGGCGACACCGCGCTGATCTTTCCGTTCCAGGTGGCGCCATTGCCGGTGATCTCGCCGGGCATGCCGATGGCAAGGTCGCGGGCGAAACTCTCCGGCACCTTCATTTCCACTTCCAGCGCGGAAAGGTCGATCACGCTCATCAGCTGTGCGTCCTTGGCCACGGTGGCGCGTTCGGCCACGAACAGCTGGCCGACCTGACCATCGACGGGCGAGCGCACCTGCAGGTTGTCCACCTGGCGCTTCAAGTCTTCCACCAGCAGGTTCTGGCGGTCGTGGGCCAGTTTCTTGGAACGGACGTCGAAGGTGGAGCTGTTGGTGTTGAGGCTAAGGTCGCTTTGCGCGTGCTGCTCAGTGATCTTGGCTTTCTCCAGCGACACCTCTGCCTTGTCGACATCGGCCTTGGGCATGGCGCCTTTGCTGAAGGCGGTGGTGTTGCGTTCGACGTCGCGCTCGGCGGCCTTGCGGTCGATCACGGCGTTATCGTAGGCCTTCTGTAGTTCACTGGCCTTCTTCTTCGCGTCCACCTCGGCGCGCAGGTAGTCCACCTGGCTGTTGTCGGCGTTGGATTGTTCCTGGGCAAGCTTGTTGGTGAGGTCGGGGCTGTCGATGACCGCCAGCACCTGGCCTTTCTTTACCGAGTCACCCGCGTGCACCTGCAAGGTCACGGCGCCGCCATACACGGCGTAAAGCGTCGGGCTGACGGCGGCAACCACCTTGCCTTCGGCCGCGATGTCACGCACGAACAGGCCACGCTGCACGGTAGCGAAGGAAAGGCGCGAGGCGCTCACCGAGGATCCCGCCGAGAACATGCGGCCGACACGCGGGCCCACCATCACCAGCAGGCCGACCACCACCACGGCTCCGGCGACGAGGGCGATCGTGCGTGTTCGCTTGGGCTTGACCTCGACGATGCGGTCGGTGGCGGAGGTATCGCGAATCATGTGCGGGTCCTGTAAGGGCTGTCACCAGGGAAGGAGCAAGCCACGTGCCAAGCCGCGATCGCGATTTTTATCTACTTAGATCAATAGGTTGAATTACCCCTGGAACAGCACTCCGGTGTCCGCGGACAACGGACAGCGGACAGGCGATGCAAGCGGTCGCCGGCGCGGACAGGTTCGCGCGGCGCTGCGGGAGGGGTCAAAGATAGGCCACCGACTCGGCCTGGGCGATGCTGTCGGCGAGCGAACGGCCCATCGGCGATACAGCGCAGGCACCGGTGCTTCGCAGCAGGCGCAGGCCGCCCACGAGGCTCGTATCGAAACGGATCACGCGGGCTTGGGCCGCGGTGAAACCCTGCTCCCCAGGTGCCCGCTCATCGGGATCCAAAGGCTCGCCTTCGGCCAGCAACGCGTCCCAACCCAGGTAATCGGTATCGGGCAACAGATAGGTGCGGGCCACGCAAATGCCACTGGCATCGACATATTCAAGCCATTCGCGCGGACCGTCGGCTGTGACGGCGCTGCCGGCACCGACCAGCCGCGTGGCAAGCAACGGCGCCACCAAAGCGTCGCCGGCAATCACGCCACGCGGCAAATGCGACAGGCAAGGTGCGTAACGCAGTCGCGGCAGATGCAACACGCTGCCCAGCGTGGGCAGCGTACGGGCCAGCGCCTGCGGACCGAGCCGGAGCCAGCGCGTCTGGACCGTGGAGGGATGCTCGCGCCTCAGGGCGCCGAAGGTGGCAAGCCAACCGAACATGTGTCACCTCGAAAGAAGGCGACCGTAGCTGGCTAACCGGAAGATCCGTTCCGGACGGCGGGCTGGGCCTGGGGGAAGACTTGGAAAGAAAAATTACTTGGTAAGGATGAGCTTGTCGTTGCGGGTAAGGCGCAGGTGGTACTCGTTACCCTCGTGTTCGATCACCAGTTCCCGCGAGCCTTCCAGCAGGCTCTGGCTGGAGGTGCGGCGGACCGACGGGGCGGCCACCTTGAGGGAAATCACCCGGCGGCGGCGCAGGGCGTCTTCGTTCAGCGGCAGGGGTTGGGTCAACATCGCTTGGCTCCGCATGAGAAAGGGGGCGAAGTTAATGATAACGATTCTCATTTAACTGTCAAGGGCAACACCCGCTCGCGGAGCAGCTTGTACTCGGCGTCGACCACTTCCTGGTTCGGATCGTGCCCGGAATGCTCCAGCAGCACCCACCCTTTCGCCGGTGCCCTGATGCTCTCGTAGTACCGGCGAGCCAGCTCCGGTGGTGCCAACAGATCGTGCGCACCCTCAACAAAGAACATCGGGATGGCGAAGTCCGTACCCAGCTTCGGCAGATCGACTTGCGACAGCATGCCGTCGCCGTGCATCCCGACGAAATTCAGGAAGGAGTAGTCCTCACCGGCCTCGTAGTCTGCTTCCGCCTTGGCGGTCGTATACGCCGGCGCGCGATGCCAGCTATCCGGTGGCGGCAAGGTGACCTTTGCTTCGTACTTGCGAATGACCCGGCGCAGTTTTCCGAAGCTGCGCGGATCGGTCCACGGCGGCGATCCGACCTGGTTGAGCACGACAAGCGAATCCTTGTCGTGCTCTTTCGTCGCCAGGACCATGAGCTTTTTATAGCTCTCGGTTTGGGTTTCAACCGAATTGACTACCTGGGACGTACCCACGTACGCGTAGAACAGCTCAGGATGGGCCTTGGCCATATGCACGGCAAGGATCGAGCCCCAGGAACTGCCCCACAAGATGACCTTCCGCTTGCCATACCGCTTGGCGAGATAGGCAGCCAGTTCGTTTCCATCCCGGGCCATCCGATCGATGGTCAGTTTTTCATCCGGTGCCGGAGGGCTTCTACCATAGGTCATGCCTGATCCCCGCTGGTCCCACTGCACGACGATGAAGTCGCGCTCACCGGCGCCGTAGACGCTTTCGGAAATACCGCTGAGGGGGTTACCGGGGCCGCCACTGATGAAGAAAAGGATAGGGTTGGCGCAGCTGTCGCCCTTGGCCGTCACCCATTGTTCGATGCCGCCGATGACGACAAAGCCCGCATCGTCGACCTTGGCAGGCTTGCCCTTGCACAAGGGTGAAAGACTTACCTCTTGTGCCGCACTGCGTGCAGGCGCATCGGCGGCCATCGAAAGCGCCCCCCATGCAACGGCCGCCAGCCCCAGGGCCAGCGCGATCGATCTCGTCATGGTGCTTTCCCCGTGATGGCTGATACGCCATTTGCTACGAATGTAGCTTGTTTGGATGGGGTCGCACACAGGACCCATGGGCCATCAAGGTCCAGCTACGGCAGCGGAGATCGCCTCCATCACGTCAGCATCAAGCTTCTCGGCCACTTCCAACGCCTTGAAATTCTCTTCCAGCTGCTCGCGTTTGCTGGCGCCCAGGATCACCGTGGAAACACGCGGATTCTTCAGGCACCAGGCCAGCGACAGCTGCGCCAGGCTCGCCTCCAGCTTTTCCGCGATGGGCACCAGGGCACGCACCTTCACCATCGGGTCGCCCTGCCCGAGCAGGCTGTCACGCAGCCATGCGTAATTGCTCTGGGCCAGCCGCGACCCGTGCGGCACGCCATGGAGGTATTTGCCCGACAACAATCCCGAGGCAAGCGGCGACCAGATCGTGGTGCCCATGCCGAATTCTTCGTAGAGGGAGGCGTATTCCCTTTCCACCCTTTCGCGATGCAGCAGGTTGTACTGCGGCTGCTCCATGGTCGGCGCGGTCAGGTGGTTCTGGCGCGCCGCCAGGTGGGCCTGGCGGATCTGCGCGGCCGACCATTCACTGGTTCCCCAGTAGAGCACCTTGCCCTGGCGCACCAGCATGTCCATCGCCGCCACGGTCTCCACGATCGGCGTTTCCGGGTCGGGGCGATGGCAGAAATAGAGATCCAGGTAATCCACGCGCAGGCGCTCAAGGGCCTGGTGGCAGGCTTCCATCACGTGCTTGCGTGACAGCCCCCGTTGCGTCGGCAGCGGGTGTTCCACCGCGCCGAACATCACCTTGCTCGATACGCAGTACGAATCGCGCGGCAGGCGAAGATCGGCCAGCACATCGCCCATGAGCCGCTCAGCTTCGCCGTTGTTGTACGTCTCGGCGTTGTCGAAGAAGTTCACGCCGCGTTCGTGCGCATAGGCGATGAGTTGCCGCGCCAGCGACCGGCCTACCTGCGCACCGAAGGTGACCCAGGCACCGAAAGACAACGCGGATAGTTGCAGGCCGGAAGTACCGAGGCGACGGTATTGCATGGCGTACTCCTTCAGGAGAAATGCAGCACGAGGGCCAGGACGATGGCGGCGAAGAGCCCCGCGACGACATCGTCGATCATCACGCCAACGCCGCCCTTGATACGGCGGTCGAGCCAGCTGATGGGCCAGGGCTTGGTGACATCGAAGATACGGAACAATGCGAAACCCAGGATGACGGCCCACCACGGTGCAAGGAGCGCCGGCAGGAGTGCCAGCCACTGGCCGATGAATTCGTCCCAGACCACGCTGCGGTGATCGGCCACGCCGATGGCCCGGCCGGCGACGTTGCAGGCCCAGATGCCAACGGCAAAACCGATGACTATCACCAGCAGGTAGAGTGGCATGGGCAGTTGTCGCAGCAGCAGCCACGGCAGGATCGCCACAAGCGAACCCATAGTGCCTTGTGCCTTAGGCACCAGTCCCGAACCGAATCCGCAGGCGATCCAGCCACCTGGCGTAGCGAGCAGGGCGCGCCTTGCTCCTGCGTCCAGGACGTATTTGTTGTTCATGGCGCGAAGTGGTCCCAGCCGCCGATGGCCGCCGCACGCCATTGGCCGTCGGCATCGGCAAGGCGAACACCCTGCCCGGCCACGATGCGGCCAATGCGCGTGGCACCACAACCCAGGCGCGCCATTTCCGCACAGACCCCAGCCACGTGCTGCGATGGCAGGGTGAAGCAGAGTTCGTAGTCGTCGCCGCCGGTGAGGGCGAAGGCCGTGCTGTCGCCATCTGCGAACATCGCACGCAACGCTTCCGAACGCGGTAGCAGCGCCGGATCCAATTCCGCTGCCACGCCACTCGCCTGGCAGATATGACCGAGATCCGCGACCAGGCCGTCGCTGATATCGATGCATGCCGTGGCCACACCCCGCAGGGCGCCGCCGGCGGCGACCCGCGGCGTCGGACGATCCAGGCGCGCAACTAGATCGTCGCCACGGCCAGTACCCACGCAGCGCAACCCCGCCGCGGCATCGCCGAGCGTGCCGGTCACCATCACCACGTCGCCAACATTCGCGCCCGAGCGCAGCAGGCCCTGCCCGGACGGCAGGAAGCCATGCACCGCCACCGTCACCGACAAAGGCCCGCGCGTGGTATCGCCGCCCACCAGCGCCACGCGATGCGGAGCGGCAAGCGCCGCGAAACCTTCGGCCAGGCCTTCGACAAAGGCACGGTCGGCATCGGGCAAGGTCATCGACAGCAGCGCCCATGCTGGCACCGCGCCCATGGCTGCAAGGTCGGACAGGTTCACCGCCAATGCCTTCCAGCCAATGTCGAAGGCACGGGTGCCCGACGGGAAATGCACGCCCGCCACCAGGGTATCCATGGCCACCGCCAACTCGCGCCCGGCGGGCACGGCCAATATCGCCGCATCGTCGCCAATGCCGGTGAGGACGTCGTCGCGGGCCTGGGCGGTGAGGTCGCGCACGCGTTCGATGAGGTCGAATTCCATGCGCGATGGACCTTAAGCGGCGCCCGGTCCCGGGCGCGTGAATACCATGGTGACCTGGCCCTTGTAGGCCGCGCGGTGGCTGGGCACATAACCCAGGCGCGTGGCCACGCGGATCGACGCCTCGTTGCCCGGATCGATCAGGCAACAGGTGCCGCCGCCCGCGAAATGGCCGTCGCCCCAGGCCACGGCGGCTTCGGTCGCCTCGCGGCCAAAACCCTGGCCGTGCACATCGCTGACCAAGGCCCATCCCATCTCGGGCACGTCATCGTTCGGCGGACATATTTCCCGCTTGAAGTAAGCGAAGCCCACTTCGCCGATGAACCGGTTCGTCGATTTTTCCTCGATGGCCCAGAACCCGAAGCCCTGCAGCGCCCAGTGTCCGGCGTACCGCAACATGCGCGCCCATACATCTTCGGCCGAGGAAGGCTTGCCGCCAATGTGGCGGACCACCGCAGGATCCGCCCACATGGCGGTACAGGCGGCGTAATCGTCCAGCCTGTGCGCCCGCAGGCGCAGGCGCGGTGTTTCAATCACCGGGATCTGGCCAGGAAAGGCCGATGGGTCGTGCATGGAATGTCCTTCACCGAACAACGGCCGGAGGGCCGGCCGCGGGAACATCAATGTCGTTTTTCGGCCGTGCGCCAGTGCGTGGCCAATTTGTCGAGCACGCCGTTGACGTAGCTGTGTCCGTGGTCGGCGCCGAAGCGCTTGGTGACCTCGATCGCCTCGTTCAGGATCACCCGGTAGGGCACGTCGGGCCGATACTTCAATTCGTATGCGGCCAGGCGCAAGGCGGCGCGCTCGATGGGATCGATCTGGCCGACCTCGCGATCGACGAAGGGCTTCAGGCCCTCGTCGAGCTCGGCCTGGTGTTTCTCAACGCCAAGCAGGAGGTCTTCGAAGTATTCAAGATCCGCTACTTCCATGTCCTGCTCGTGGCGAAACTGGTCGATGACCTTGGCCATGCTGGCACCACCCACCTGCCAGGCGTAGATGGCCTGCAATGCGCGGCGCCGCGCGCGCGAGCGCGCGGCAAGGTCGACGCCTTCCGGACGGCGATTCATAGCTTGGCGTACAGGTTGACCATCTCAAGCGCCGCCATGGCGGCGTCGCTGCCCTTGTTGCCGGCCTTGGTGCCGGAACGCTCGATGGCCTGCTCGATGTTTTCCACGGTGAGCACACCGAAAGCGACGGGCACGCCGGAGTTGAACGCCGCCTGCGCCAGGCCCTTGGATACTTCGCCAGCCACGTATTCGAAATGCGGAGTGCCGCCGCGGATCACCGCGCCCACGCCGATCACCGCCACGTGCTTGCCGTTGTTGGCCACCTTGTAGGCCGCCAGCGCGATTTCCCAGGCGCCGGGTACGCGGATAAGGTCGATGGCATCGTCTTTCACGCCGTGGCGGACCAAGGTGTCGCGCGCGCCCTGGACCAGCGACTCGACGACGAAGCTGTTGAAGCGGCCGGCAACGATGGCGAAGCGGCCCTTGGGCGTGGCGAAATCGCCCTCGATGATCTTCATTGGATTAAGCCTTAGTGATGGGGCAAAACCCCGCGCGGACCGGCCATTTTACGGCTTTTTCCAAGGTCCGTGTCAGGGGATGGATGGATAACCGTGGATGGCAAGGCTGGCCTCGCCTCCGGCGACCCGGAGCCGGGCCTGGGCACCGACCGGCAGGGTGAGCTTGTCCGGGCAGTGGCCGAACGGCAGTTCCGTGACCACCGGGATGCCGGCCACGGCGCCGATGCGCTCGAAAGCGTCGGGAAGGTCGTAGCCGTTGTCGTATTCACTGCTGCGGTAGGAAGAAAAGTCGCCCAGCACCAGTGCCTTCTGCCGGCCGAGAATGCCCGCCAGATAAAGGTGGTAAAGCATCCGCTCCACCCGGAACGGTGGCTCGGAAATGTCTTCGACGAAGAGGATGCCGCCATCGACCACCGGCATATAGGGCGTACCCACCAGGGCGCAGACCACAGCCAGGTTGCCGCCCCAGAGCATGCCTTCGACATCGACGTCGGGCGATTCGGGGGAGACGGCCCAGCTGGCTTCCATCGCGGGCGAACCCAGGGCCCTCCAGAAATGGCGCCAGGTGAAATCCCGCAGGGCTTCGGCACCGAAATCCGCACTGAGCATCGGGCCGCCGAACGTCACCAGGTTCGACCGGGCCAGCAGGGCCAGCTGGATGGCGGTGAAGTCGCTGTGGCCGACCATGGCCAGGGGACGGGAGCCCAGCCGCTCGCGAAGCCCCTCGTAGTCCAGCTGCTCGAGCAGCTGGTGCGCACCGTAGCCCCCGCGAACAGCCAGGGCGATATCCACCGAGGAATCCGTACCCAGGGCGTTGAGCTCGGCAACACGCTCGGCGACGCTGCCGGCGAATCGCTGGTCGATGCGCTGCAAGGCGTCCTTGCCGACAACGGCATGTCCGGCGGCTTCCAGGCGCTCGACACCGCGGCGGACCGCGGTCTGGTCATGGGGATAGCCCGACGGGGCGATGAGCTGGATCTTGAGGTTCCGATGCATGCCGATATCTGTGGACGGGCCAAACGTACGGCCCTGGATGGACCCTAAGCCTAACCGACGTAGCCGTCGACCTGCAGGCCGAAGCCCTGCAGCCCCACCAGCCGGCGCGGTGTGCCGAGTACGCGCAGTGAACGAACGCCGAGATCGGTGAGGATCTGCGCCCCGAGCCCAAGCTGGCGCCACGCCTGCGGGTCCTCGTTGGGCGCCTCGCCGCCGGCCAGGCGAGCCAACAGGGCCTCGGCGGAATCCTCGCCGGACAGCACCACCAGGACACCCCGACCTTCGCTGTCGATGCGGCGCAGTGCAGCGGTAACGGTGTGGCCCAGGTCCTCGCGCTTCAGGTGCAGTACGTCGGAAAGCGTGTTGCGCACATGCACGCGGGTAAGCACCGGCTCGCCGTGGGCGACATCGCCGCGCACCAGGGCAAAGTGCAGGCCGTGGGCGATCGCGTCGCGGAAGGCCACCAGGCGGAAGGTGCCGAACTCGGTATCGACATCCGCCTCGTGCACGCGCTCGATGGTGCGCTCGGTTTCCAGCCGGTAGCGGATGAGGTCGGCGATGCTGCCGATCTTCAGGCCGTGCTTGGCAGCAAAAGCCTCCAGCTCCGGCCGCCGTGCCATCTCGCCATCGTCCTTGAGGATCTCGATCAGCACCGCCGAGGGCTCAAGCCCCGCGAGCGCGGCAAGGTCGCAACCGGCCTCGGTGTGCCCCGCGCGGGTAAGCACGCCACCGGGACGGGCGGTCAACGGGAAGATATGCCCGGGCTGGCTGAGGTCCTCCGGCCGGGCGTCCTTCTTCACCGCCGCAAGGATGGTGTGGGCGCGGTCATAGGCCGAGATGCCGGTGGTGACGCCTTCGGCCGCTTCGATCGAGACGGTGAAGTTGGTGTGGTAGACCGACGTGTTGTCGCTGACCATCGGGCGCAGGCCAAGCTGGCGCGTGCGCTGTTCGGTCAGGGTAAGGCAGACCAGGCCGCGTGCCTCGCGTACCATGAAGTTGACGTGCTGCGCGGTGACCTTCTCCGCGGCCATGATGATGTCGCCCTCGTTCTCGCGGTCCTCGTCGTCGAGGATCACCACCATGCGGCCGGCGCGCAGTTCGTCGAGGATGTCGGGGATGCTGTCGAATGCCATGGGTGCTTTGCCTGTTAGCGCGCGAAACCGTGTTCGCGCAGGAAATCTTCATCGATGCCGTTGCCGCCGCCGGCGCCGAGCAGTCGCTCGACATAGCGGGCCACGACATCGACCTCGAGGTTCACCGCATCACCGGCCTTTCGGTCGACGAAAGTGGTGTGTTCCACCGTATGGGGAATAAGGTTCACCCCGAAGCGGTTTCCCGATACTTCGTTCACCGTCAGGCTGGTGCCGTCGATGCAGATCGAACCCTTCGCCGCGATATAGCGGGTGAGATTCGGCGGCACCTCGAAGGTCCAGCGTTGCGACCGGCCGTCGCTGGTCACCGAAACGACCTTGCCCAGGCCGTCGACATGTCCCGACACCATATGACCGCCGAGCCGGTCGGCCAGGCGCAGGGCTTTTTCCAGATTGACCCGGCTGCCCGGGGCAAGCTGGCTGAAGCTGGTGAGCGAGAGCGTTTCGTTGGAGACGTCGGCAGCGAACGATTGGGCGCCCAGCTCAACCGCCGTCAGGCAGACACCGCTCACGGCGATGCTGTCGCCCAAGGCGACATCGCTCATGTCCAAAGTGGCCGTATCGATGGTCAGTCGGACGTCGCCACCGCGACGCTCTATGCGTGCGATGCGGCCGACGGTCTGGATGATTCCGGTAAACATGGCTTACGTCCTGCGGCACGAGGTTGATGAACGTCGGCAAGGCAGGACGCATGCCTCCCAAAAAGGGAGCCATGGCGTCGTCTTCTTTCATCCGGACTGTGACCGTCGGCCCTGGCTTCGCACCAGGTCTGCTGACCCCGCCTTGCGGCGGGCGCTCGCGGGCTCGCCCCTGGAAGGGACATACCGCCGGTGGGGAGTTTCGCCCCGCCCTGAAGACATCGCCGGCGATGGTACCACCGGGGGGTCAGGGTGAATACTCTGACCCCCAACCACGAGGCCATGCCTGCCGGGAGTCTCGTTACCGGGCGGGCCGTAGACGCAAGCGGATATCGCTGCCGACCATGGCATGGTCGACGATGCCCAGCTGCCAGCGCGCGGCCATGGTGTCCAGCGCGGGCAGCACCATCAGCGGCCGCGCGCCGTCGCCCAGCAGCACCGGGGCGATGTAGAGCAGCAGTTCGTCGACGAAGCCTTGCGCAAACAGTGTGCCGCACAGCGTGGCGCCTGCTTCCACGTGCAATTCGTTGCAGTCGCGCTCGGCGAGCAGCCCAAGCACCCGGGCAAGATCCAGGTTCCCGTTGGATGCCGGGACCGGGATACATTCGACGCGCGCGAAGCGCGAATCGCCGGCGTCAACCCCCGGGGCATGCATCACCACCGTGGGCGCCTGGCCATCCAGTACATAGGCGTCGGCGGGAGTGCGCAGACTTGCGTCCAGCAGGACGCGCGTTGGCGGCACGCCTTCACGGTCACCGGGCAGACGCGCCGTCAGGCGTGGATTGTCGGCCAGCACCGTGCCGCTGCCGGTAAGGATCGCGGAACTGCGCGCGCGCCAGCGCTGGACGTCCTCGCGCGCCGCCTCGCTGGTGATCCATTTGGATTCGCCACTGGCCAGCGCCGTGCGGCCATCGATGCTCATGGCAAGCTTCACCCGTACGAACGGCCTGCCCCGCTCAATGCGGCTGAAGAATCCAACGTTCAGTTCCCTGGCCTCCGCGCGCATCAGGCCGCATGCGACTTCGATGCCGGCGTCGCGCAGCCTGGCCATGCCGCGGCCATTGACCTGGTCGAACGGATCCTCGGCGGCCACCACCACGCGCGCCACGCCAGCGGCGATCAGCGCGTCAGCGCAGGGCGGCGTACGACCATGGTGCGCGCACGGTTCAAGGGTGACGTAGACGGTGGCGCCGCGAGCCCGCTCGCCGGCCGCGGCCAGGGCGAGCACTTCAGCATGGGGGCCACCGGCCTTCCGGTGGAATCCTTCACCCACCACCACGCCATTGCGCTCGATGACGCAACCCACGCGCGGGTTGGGCTGGGTGGTGTAGATGCCGCGCGCGGCGATCTCGAGCGCGCGCGCCATATAGGCGTGGTCGTGCGGCAGGAACATCTACTTGCGCTTGCCGCCGCCCACCAGCGGCAGCGGCAGGGCTTCCATCGCAGGCAGATCGCGCTCGAGCTTCTCGATCTCCTCGCGGAAAGCGTGGACGTCCTCGAACTTGCGATAGACCGACGCAAAGCGGACGTAAGCCACCTGGTCGAGCTTCTTCAGTTCGCGCATCACCAGCTCGCCGACCTGCCGCGAGGGCACTTCGCGCTCACCGGTACGCCGAAGGTCGTCGACGATGGCGCGCACCGCGGCATCGACGTCGTTGCTGGCTACCGGCCGCTTCTGCAGCGCACGTTCGAAGCTGACGCGCAGCTTGCGCTCGTCGAAGGACTCGCGGCGCTGGCCACTCTTCACCACGGCCGGCAGTTTCAGCTCGGCCGTTTCATAGGTATTGAAGCGTTCACCGCACTGCGGGCACTCGCGACGGCGGCGCACCGATCCGCCGTCGTCGGTCAGGCGCGAGTCGATCACGCGCGTGTCTTCATGCTGGCAGAACGGACAATGCATGGTGGGTGGTAAGTATCCTTAGCCGTAGACGGGGAAGCGCTTGCACTGCGCAGTAACGGCCTGGCGAACGCGTGAAATCACGTCCGCATCGGCCGGGGCATCGAGCACATCGCAGATCCAGCCGGTGAGCTCCACCGTATCGGCTTCCAGGTAGCCGCGAGTGGTGATGGCAGGCGTGCCCACCCGCAGGCCCGAAGTAACGAACGGCGAGCGCGGGTCGTTGGGCACGGCGTTCTTGTTCACCGTGATATGCGCCTTGCCCAGCGCCGCTTCAGCATCCTTGCCGGTGAGCTCACGACCGATCAGGTCGATCAGCATCAGGTGGTTTTCGGTGCCGCCAGACACGATCTTGTAGCCCCGCGCCATGAAAGCGGCCGCCATCGCCTGGGCATTCTTCACTACCTGTTCCTGGTAGCTGCGGAATGCCGGCTCGAGCGCTTCCTTGAACGCCACCGCCTTGGCAGCGATGACGTGCATCAATGGGCCACCCTGGATGCCGGGAAACACCACCGACTGCAGTTTCTTTTCAATTTCTTCGCCAGCGCCCTGCGCCACGATGATGCCGCCGCGCGGGCCGCGCAAAGTCTTGTGCGTGGTGGAAGTGACCACGTGCGCATGCGGCAACGGGCTGGGATACACGCCCGCGGCAACCAGGCCCGCGATGTGCGCCATGTCCACGAAGAGATAGGCACCGACCTTGTCGGCAATGGCGCGAAAACGCGCCCAGTCCATGATCTGCGAATAGGCCGAGAAGCCGGCCACGATCATCTTCGGCTTGTGTTCGACCGCGAGTTTTTCGATTTCGTCGTAGTCGACCATGCCCGTGTCGGGCGAAATGCCGTACTGCACGGCGTTGAAGATCTTGCCAGACAGGTTCACCTTCGCGCCGTGGGTCAGGTGGCCGCCGTGGGCCAGGCTCATGCCCAGGATGGTGTCGCCCGGCTGCAACAGGGCGAAATACACCGCCTGGTTGGCCTGCGAGCCCGAATGCGGCTGCACGTTGGCGTAGTCGCAGTCGAACAGCTGCTTCAGGCGCTCGATCGCCAGCTTCTCGGCGATGTCCACGTACTCGCAGCCGCCGTAGTAGCGCTTGCCCGGGTAGCCCTCGGCATATTTGTTGGTGAGCACCGAGCCCTGGGCTTCCATGACGCGAGGGCTGGCGTAGTTCTCCGAGGCGATCAGCTCGACGTGGTCTTCCTGGCGGCGCGCCTCATGGGCGATGGCCTGGGCCAGTTCGTCGTCGTAACCGGCAATGGAGCTGTCCTTCGGAAACATCGTGACCTCGGCAAGGTAAAGAACGAATCCGGGAAAGTGTAGCTCTGACAGGGTTTTGCGGCCACTGCTTGGGAAAGTCCCTGTCGCCGGCAAGGACCCGGGCGGAACCGGCTGCTCCGTGGCATGCAACGGCCCGATCGGCGATAATGGGTGAATTTCCCGCCTTTTCCTTGCGCGGACCGTCCTGGTGGCGGCCTGCCTGACATCCCCCACGGAGCCAGCATGCAGTACATCTTCACGATGAACGGGGTGAGCAAGATCGTTCCCCCGAAACGCCAGATCATCAAGGACATCTCGCTCTCGTTCTTCCCCGGCGCCAAGATCGGCCTGCTGGGCCTGAACGGCGCGGGCAAGTCCACGGTGCTCAAGATCATGGCCGGCGTCGATACCGACTTCCAGGGCGAGGCGCGCGCCAACCCGGGCACCAAGATCGGCTATCTGGCCCAGGAACCGCAGCTGGATCCGGAGAAGACCGTCCGCGAAGCGGTGGAAGAAGGCGTTTCGGAGATCCTCGACGCGCAGAAGCGCCTTGAAGAGGTCTACGCCGCCTACGCCGAGGAAGGCGCGGACTTCGACAAGCTGGCCGAAGAGCAGCAGAAGCTGGAGAACATCCTGGCCGCCAACGACGCGCATGCCCTGGAGCGCCAACTGGAAGTGGCCGCCGATGCGCTGCGCCTGCCGCCCTGGGATGCCAAGATCGGCCCCCTGTCTGGTGGCGAGAAGCGCCGCGTGGCGCTGTGCCGCCTGCTGCTGTCCAAGCCCGACATGCTGCTGCTGGACGAGCCCACCAACCATCTGGACGCCGAGTCCGTCGACTGGCTCGAGCAGTTCCTGCACGACTACCCCGGCACGGTGGTGGCCGTCACCCATGACCGCTACTTCCTGGACAACGCCGCCGAATGGATCCTCGAGCTCGACCGCGGCCGCGGCATCCCCTGGAAGGGCAACTACACCGAGTGGCTTGAGCAGAAGAGCGAGCGCCTGGCCCGCGAAGAAGCCGCCGAAAAGGGTCGCCAGAAGGCCCTGGCCCGCGAGCTCGAATGGGTGCGTTCAGCCGCCAAGGGCCGCCAGTCCAAGGGCAAGGCCCGTATCAACCGCTTCGAGGAGCTCAACTCGGTCGAGTACCAGAAGCGCAACGAAACCAACGAGCTCTACATCCCGCCGGGCGAGCGCCTTGGGCAGGAAGTGATCGAGTTCAAGAACGTCACCAAGAGCTTCGGCGACCGCGTGCTGATCGACGACCTCAGCTTCAAGGTGCCGCCGGGCGCCATCGTCGGCGTAATTGGTCCCAACGGCGCGGGCAAGTCCACGCTGTTCAAGCTGATCACCGGCAAGGAACAGCCCGACTCCGGCGAAGTGAAACTGGGCCATACGGTGCAGCTGGCCTATGTCGACCAGTCGCGTGACGCACTGGACCCGAAAAAGAACGTGTGGGAAGAAGTCTCCGGCGGCGCCGACATCATCACCATCGGCCGCTACGAGCTGCAGTCGCGCGCCTATATCGGCCGCTTCAACTTCAAGGGCACCGACCAGCAGAAGATCGTTGGCAGCCTTTCCGGCGGCGAACGCGGCCGCCTGCACATGGCCAAGACCCTGATGCAGGGCGGCAACGTACTGCTGCTGGACGAACCGTCCAACGACCTCGACGTGGAAACCCTGCGCGCGCTCGAAGACGCCATGCTGGAATTCCCCGGCTGCGCGATGGTGATCTCGCATGATCGCTGGTTCCTCGACCGCATCGCTACGCACATCCTGGCCTTCGAGGGTGACTCCCATGTGGAGTTCTTCCCCGGCAACTACAACGAGTACGAAGCCGACAAGAAGCGCCGCATGGGCGACGATGCCGGCCCGAAGCGGGTGAAGTACAAGAAACTGGCCTGACCCGACGCGGCCGCCCCACGGGGCGGCCGTTTCGCATGAGGAGGAAGAAAACCATGTCGTTCATGCAGCAACTGCGCGAGGCCTGGAAAGAGCACAACACGCTGGTTTGCGTGGGACTGGATCCCGAACCCGGCCGCCTGCCGTCGGGTGCCGCCAACGTGCTGGACTTCTGCAAGGCCATCGTCGATGCCACCGCGCCCTACGCGTGCGTGTTCAAGCCGCAGATCGCGCACTTCGCGGCACAGCGGCTGGAGGGCGAGCTCGAGGAACTCATCGCCTATATCCATCAGAAACATCCCGCCGTACCGGTCATTCTCGACGCCAAGCGCGGCGACATCGGCTCCACCGCCAAGCACTACGCCAGCGAAGCCTTCGACCGCTACCAGGCCGATGCCGTCACCCTGAACCCGTACCTCGGTCGCGATTCCATCGACCCCTTCCTTGAACGCGCGGACAAGGGCGTGATCCTGCTGTGCCGCACGTCCAACCCCGGCGGCGGCGATTTCCAGGCGCTCGATTGCGAGGGCGAGCCGCTGTACCTGCGCGTGGCCGAAACCATCGCCCGCCAGTGGAACCACCACGGCAACTGCGCCCTGGTGACCGGCGCCACGTGGCCGGCGGAACTGGGCCAGGTACGCGCCGTGGTTGGCGACATGCCGCTGCTGGTACCCGGCATCGGCGCCCAAGGCGGCGACCTGGCAGCGGTGCTCTCGCACGGTGCCACCGCCGACGGCACGGGCCTGATGATTTCGTCCTCGCGCGGGATCATCTACGCGAGCGAAGGTGATGACTTTGCCGCTGCCGCAGGCATGGCTGCAAAGTCGCTGCGCGACGCCATCAATGGGCACCGGCGAGCCGAATCCTGAGAGGGGAGCAACCGGGGTTAGGGGTCAGAGTTATAACTCTGACCCCGGTCGCATCGACCAAAAAAAACGCCCCTTTCGGGGCGTTTTTCCTTTTCAGGCCTTGCGGCTTGATCAGGCTGCAGCGTCCTTGAGCTTCTTGAGCGGACGGATCTTCAGCTTGACCGAGGCCGGCTTGGCAGCGAACCACTGCTCTTCACCGGTGAACGGGTTCTTGCCCTTACGCTTCGGCTTGGCAGCAACGGCCTGCGAGGTGACCTTGAACAGGCCCGGCAGGACGAACTGGCCGGCACCCTTCTTGTGCACCGAGGCACTCATGGCTTCTTCGAGCGCGGCCAGGACGGCCTTCACGCCCTTCGGCTCCACGCCGCTCTGCGACGCGATGTGGGCCACGAGGGCCGTCTTGTTCAGAACTTCCTTGATAGGTTTGATCGAAGCCATCTAATGGATCCTCATTGGGATAGGTCAGTTACAGCGGTTGTAGATGCGCCCCCGGCGCCGTTACGGACTGTAATGCCAAGCGCTACGAAAAAAACAGTCCTTTTTTAAGGGTTCTTGCGAGTTTTTTCATCGAAAGCCCCTGATGCGCAAGTTCGGGAAGAAAGCAAGCCCCCATTTTCGACAACTTGGGGCCTTCGCGAGTCCGTTCGGCTTCCTCCAGCGGGCGGTAATAAGTGACGTCGGATGATCGTAGCGATCGACGCGTGCCTTACCTCACTTAGCGGTTGCGATGGTCTCCCGGTGACGCTGGTCGAAGAGTGGCCTTGGCCGGGGGCCCGCAGCGGCGAAGGATGGGCATTATTCGCAAATAAACCCGGGCAAAATATGGAAAATGATGCATTTTTTCATAACGTTTCCTTAACCGTTCACCCCCAAGAACGGTCTATCGCCCCCTCGGGTACTCGCCATGGGGTTCGAACGAGCGTACCATTTGTTACGTAGACTTTAAATTTTCGTGGCTATCCCCACTATTGGGGGGAACCTAAAAGGCGCTGGCGTGTTCAAAGACATGCAACGGGCGCCGAGCCGGGGAAATCCCTTCCCGAGCGACCGACCTAGACTTTGGACACATCATCATGACCTTTGATTTCAATAGCGAATACGCCGCCGCCAACGAAGCGCCGTTCTACACCTGGACACCTGCCGGCATGGTCTCGGCCACGGGTATTACGGTCCCCACGGTGGGTCCGGACGACGGTTACGACTGGCTGCGCGAAGTCGCCTCCCGTCTTAACAAGGCCGCCTAATCGTCCGCCACGTCCAAACCGGGGAATAACACCTCGGTAAATCCGAACTTGGTGAAGTCGGTGATCCTCGACGGATAGAGCCGACCTATAAGGTGGTCGCACTCGTGTTGCACCACCCGGGCATGGAAGCCTTCCGCGGTACGGTCAATGGCCAGGCCGTCCGGATCGATCCCCTGATAGCGAATCAACGTGTAGCGGCTCACTGCCCCTCGCAGCCCAGGCACCGACAGGCAACCCTCCCAGCCCTCTTCCATGTCCTGCGATATCGGTGTGATCACCGGATTGAGCAGGATCGTCCGTGGAACCGGCGGCGCATCGGGGTAACGTTCGCTACTGTCGAAACCGAAAATCACCAGCTGCAGGTCCACGCCGATCTGCGGCGCGGCCAGGCCCACGCCGCCGGCGTGGAACATGGTGTCGAACATGTCCTGCACCAGCGCCTTCAGTTCATCGCTGCCGACCATCGCCGGCGGCACGGGCGGCGCCACGCGCAGCAGGCGCGGGTCGCCCATTTTCAGGATTTCATGGATCACGGCTCGCTCCTTGAATGCGTGAGCCCCGGCGGGGCATACGTCTACAGGTATGGCATCCCCCCGCGCGGGAAGCAAGGCCCAGGAAGGCGCCTTGTTCAGGCCCGTGATGCCGGCCGCATTCGACCAATGGCTAATGCCCGCGAGCCCGCTTAAGCATTGACCCCCCGGGTGCGCAGGGCGACCCTTGTCCCAGTCTCACGGGGAGTCGTCCATGAACATTGCAACCGAAAAGAGCAGTCCGGCAGGAAAGATACTCTGGGCCGCGATTTCCATTGTCGGTGCCTGGTGCCTGGGCGTGGTCGCCCTGCGCCGCGGCGAACCGATCAATGCGATCTGGGTCGTGGCTGCCTCCATCGCGGTGTTCATGATCGGCTACCGCTTCTACAGCCGGATGATCGCAACGAAGGTATTGCAGCTCGATCCTTCCCGCGCCACGCCCGCGGTGCTCCGCAACGATGGCCTGGACTACGTGCCCACGGACAAATGGGTGGTTTTCGGCCACCACTTCGCCGCCATCGCCGGCGCGGGACCCCTGGTGGGCCCGGTGCTCGCCGCCCAGATGGGCTACCTGCCCGGCATGCTCTGGATCCTGGTTGGCGTGATCTTCGCCGGCGCCGTGCAGGACTTCATGATCCTGGGGCTCTCGCTGCGCCGCGACGGCCGTTCGCTCGGCCACATGCTGCGCGAGGAGCTGGGCCCCGTGGCAGGCGTGGTGGCCATGGTCGGCGTGCTGGTGCTGATGATGATCGTGCTGGCGGTGCTGGCGCTGGTGGTGGTGAAAGCGCTCACGCACAGCCCCTGGGGCACCTTCACGGTGGCGGCGACCATCCCCATCGCCGTGCTGATGGGTATCTACCTTCGCTACATCCGGCCCGGCCGCATCCTGGAAGTGTCCATCATCGGCCTGGTGCTGCTGCTGACCTCGATCTGGGCGGGTGCATATGTATCGACTTCGCCGACATGGGGCCCGGTGTTCGATTTCGACGCCAAGGGCCTGGCCTGGCTGCTGATCGCCTACGGCTTCTGTGCCTCGGTGTTGCCGGTGTGGCTGCTGCTGGCGCCGCGCGATTACCTTTCCACCTTCCTGAAGATCGGCACCATCGTGCTGCTGGCGCTGGCGATCTTCCTGGCCGCGCCCACCCTGCAGATGCCGGCGGTGACCAAGTTCATCGATGGCACCGGCCCGGTGTTCCAGGGCAACCTGTTCCCCTTCCTCTTCATCACCATCGCCTGCGGCGCAGTGTCGGGCTGGCACTCGATCATCGCCTCGGGCACCACGCCAAAGCTGTTGTCGAACGAGGGCGAGGCGCGGATGGTGGGTTACGGCGGCATGTTGATGGAGGCGTTCGTCGCCATCATGGCGCTGATCGCCGCCGCCTCGCTGCACCCGGGCGTGTATTTCGCGATGAACTCACCCGCGGCGCTGGTGGGCACGACGGTCGAGCAGGCCGCGATGACCATCAGCCAGTGGGGCTTCGTGGTGCGTCCGGATGAGCTGACCCAGATCGCCAAGGACATCGGCGAAGGCACCGTGCTTGGCCGCGCCGGCGGCGCACCCACGCTGGCCGTGGGCATGGCGCAACTGCTGCACAACGTGATTCCCGGCGAAGGCATGCTGGCCTTCTGGTACCACTACGCGATCCTGTTCGAAGCGCTGTTCATCCTCACCACGGTCGATGCCGGCACGCGCGTGGGCCGCTTCATGATCCAGGAGATCGCCGGCCTGGTGCATCCGGAATTGAAGAAGACCGAATCGTGGACAGGCAATCTGCTGGCCACGGCGATCTGCGTCGGCCTGTGGGGATATTTCCTCTACCAGGGCGCGGTGGATCCGCTGGGCGGCATCAATACCTTGTGGCCTCTCTTCGGCATCGCCAACCAGATGCTGGCGGCGATCGCGCTGCTGCTGGCAACGGTGGTGACGGTGAAGCTGAAGCGCGAGCGCTACGTGCTGGTGCCTGGCATCCCCGCGATATGGCTGATCGTGTGCACCCTCACCGCCGGTTACCAGAAACTGGTGGGGCCGATCAGCTTTACCGCCGCGGCGCAAAAGTATGCCGATGCGCTGGCCGCGGGCAACATGCTGGCGCCGGCAAAGACGGTAGCGGCCATGCAGCAGATCATCACCAACAACCGCGTGGACATGGTGCTTACCGCCATCTTCATGCTGCTGGTGGTGACGATGACCCTGTTCGGCATCCGCGCCATCATGCTTGCATGGAAGAACAACCGGCCCACCACCCACGAAGAACCCTACGTGGCGCTGGCGTCGGTACCGGCGGCGACGAGGTGACGCGATGACAACGCTGAAGGAACATCTGCAGTCGACGTGGAGGTGGGCGGTGCAAACCGCCCGCCTCTGCTGCGGCGTGCCTGACTACGACGTGTACGTGGCGCACCTGAAGGAACACCATCCGGAGAAGGTGATTCCTTCGTATGGGGAGTTTTTCAGGGAGAGGCAGGAGGCCAGGTATCGCGGTACAGGCGGCCGCTGCTGCTAAAAAAACGCCCAGATCGATGTAGCAGCTTCCATCTTCCTAACTCAAACGCGGTTTCTTCGCCAGCGAATCGTCGCTCGCTGCTTCCAGGGCATTTCTTTTCGAGTGCGGGCCGGTGCAAGAGACCGCTGTACTCTCTACGTCACTTTCGGTTGAACTGAGTCGCCTCAACGAAGTAACACGCATCTGATCACCGAGCACTTCCGGAAAGGCCCCGGTGACGGTTAGTAACCGGCTATCGACGACGGCAGTATTGTTTGCAGAATCGTGCTGCGGCAGTTCTTCGATGTAGGACCTTCCGGACGACCTGCCAAGGATCGGCATAGCAATAGGAGAGTGCACGAAATCGAGGCTCCCGATGCTTGAAGCTGCCATCGCTGTCAGCAAAGGCAACCGATTCATCATCGCCTCGACACCACCCATAGAGACTTGCCTGACTGGCTCGCCCATGCCGCGCTCGGACCTCAGTTGGGGCCCCGGGTTAGAAACACTGAGTAGACTCTGAGCGTTCCGTGCATCAGGCGCGGCAGCCTGACCGACCCTGTGCACGCCGTAGAAAACGGGCGGTTGGTTAGCGTTGATGGCTGGCATAGGGTTCTCCTTTGTACTTGGGGTCGTAACAGA
>Ga0105238_10000136_pt1 | contig 80983 bp, 48 predicted proteins | sample KBSC34metaG_FD_81526 | JGI IMG/M metagenome (GOLD analysis project Ga0105238, IMG submission 81526) | Corn rhizosphere microbial communities from Kellogg Biological Station, Michigan, USA - KBS C3-4 metaG | ecosystem: Host-associated > Plants > Roots > Rhizosphere > Soil | place: Michigan, USA...
ATTCTCGTCGCAACGACGAGCCCAAGGCACACTCGCACTTCGCGTTGCGAGCCCACCTCTCAACGCACCTGCGTCTGGCACACCATTCGCCACAGGGAAGCACTGGACAGGCGTTTCTTAATGACCAAGGAATTCTCAATGGCCCACAATCCCTCACCCAACCGTCCTCACAGTCGCCCCGAAGCAAAGACCAATCGCAGCCGACCATCAGCGCGCGCTCCTGTGACAAATCAACCCGAGCGAATGGATCGCAAAGTCAAAGCTGCGTTCCAACAGGCCCGTCGATTGTTGTTCGGCTGCCATTAGGCCGTCATCACCCCCTTTAGTGGAAGGGGCTTTCAGATCGCTCGATCTGTCGCCTGACTGATCCGCGCATCGATTCACATTCGCAAGGAAGTTTGCCGTATGTCAGCCAGTACATTGACTCGCCTAACGAAGGATGAACCCTGGCGTCTACGAAATGAGGAAAAGCCGCTCCGTGCCGAAGCGTTCAGCGAAGACCACTTGGCCGAACACGCGCGTGAGCTGGGTCATCTGCTGCAGAATGTGAAAACGGGAGGCCGTGACCGCAGCTTCCTGGAACGTTTCGCGGAAAATGCTGAGTTCCTGCGCGACTCCATCGGTGTCGTAGCCGCTGCCTCGCGCGAAGGGTTGGCCCTGCGCCCCGATGCCGAATGGTTGCTCGACAATTTCTACATCGTCGAAGAACAGTTGCGCGAGATTCATGACGACCTGCCGCACCGCTATTACCGCGAACTTCCCAAGACCGACCAAGGCGAGCCGCGCGTGTACACACTGGCCGTCGAGTTGGTCACGCATACCGACAGCGTGCTGGACGAAGAAGGCATCGTCCGCTTCGTGAGTGAATTCCAGACTGTCGCGCCGCTGTCGATGGGTGAGATCTGGGCGATTCCCATCATGCTGCGCTTGGTACTGACCGAGAACCTGCGTCGCATCGCGGCACAGATGTTGAGTGGTCATGCCAGCGAGCGCAAGGCCTTGGAGATCGTGGGAGAATGGGACGAAGGCAGTGAATTCCCCATCGACATTTTCCCCATCGAAGAATCGGGCAGTCTCGTCTTTCACGTCATCGATAAACTGCAGCAGGAAGGAGCAACGTATCTCGAACGAATTCGAGAATTGGAAAAACGCTTGTCGGCCTGTGATCTGACTATCCAGCAGAGCATCCATCTCGAGCATCAGCGGCAGGCGAGCAGCCAAGTCTCAATCGGCAACGTCATTACCAGCATGCGCCTGATATCCGCAGTGGATTGGGCATCCTTTTTTGAACGAACCAATCTCGCCGAACAAGTATTGCGTCGCGACCCCGCCGGCATTTACGCGAACATGGACTACGAAAGCCGCGACCGTTACAGGCATGTCGTTGAAGATCTTTCTGACGGCTGTGATCGAAACGAAACGGAAGTTGCCGAATCGGTCGTGCGTTTGGCGCGCGAAGTCACGGACATCACCGCCCGCGCTCGACACATTGGGTATTGGCTCGTAGACAATGGTCGTCGACAACTCGAACGGACGCTGCGGTTTCAACCGAAGTGGTATTTGCGGCCGTTCCGCTGGCTCAAACGGCAGCCCAGTCTGGCATATTTGGGTGGTATCACACTCGTCACCGGCTTTCTGGCCGCCGGTCTCGACCGGCTGATGGTCCATTCGGGTGCTTCGGTCGGAATCAGGGTGTTAATCGTTCTGTTGGCGATCTTGCCCGCAAGCGAATTCGCCGTGGCGCTATCGAATACGCTGATCACGTCATGGCTACGTCCTCGGCTGTTACCCAAATTGAATTTCAAGGCGGGGATTCCCGAAGGACATCGCACGGTCGTCGTCGTTCCTTGCATGCTGACGAACGCCAAAGAAATCGAGTCGCTGTTACAGCGACTGGAAATGCACTATCTGGCCAACCCGGACCCCGCACTCAGTTTTGCACTGCTGACCGACCTTCAGGATGCGCCGGAGCGCGAACGACAAGGCGACCAGGCACTCATAGGTCAGACAGTCGCGGGAATTTGTGAATTGAATGCGCGGCATGCGCCCGAAACGCCAGGGCCATTTTTCCTGTTTCATCGAAGCCGAAACTGGAACGAACAGGAACACGTCTGGATGGGGTGGGAACGAAAACGCGGCAAGCTGATGGAATTCAATCGCTGGCTGCGCGGAGACGACCAGACCAGTTATGTTATTCAGGAAGGATCGCTCGAACGACTCAGACCGGTTAATCGACAAGACCGGGTCCGTTTTGTCATTACGCTGGATGCCGACACGACATTGCCCCACGACGCCGCGCGTCGATTGATCGCGACTCTGGCGCATCCACTGAACGCGCCCGTGTTCGATGAGCAGAGCCAGCGGGTCGTCGAGGGATACGTGCTCTTGCAACCACGCGTGACAGTCAATCTGTCGAGCGCCGAGAAATCCCGGTTCGCAAAACTGTTCGCCAACAATCCGGGAATCGATCCCTATTCCACCTGCGCGTCCGACGTCTATCAGGACCTGTTTGGCGAAGGCAGCTTCACGGGTAAGGGCATTTACGAGGTCGATATCTTCGAGAGGGCGCTGGAGAATGCGTTTCCTGACAATCAGATTCTCAGTCACGATCTGATCGAAGGCTGTCACACGCGTGTCGGCTTGGTCAGTGATATCGAGCTGTTCGACAACTATCCGCCGAAATACGAAGCCGATGCCAAGCGGCAACATCGCTGGGTGCGCGGTGACTGGCAGATTGCTCCGTGGCTATTGCCGATCGTTCCCGGAAAAAAGGGCTGGCAAACCAATCGTTTGTCACTCCTGTCACGTTGGAAGATTTTCGATAATCTTCGCCGCAGCATGGCGGCCCCCGCGCTCATGCTTTTTCTTATTACCGGCTGGATCGCCATGCCCCAATTGGCAGGCTGGATCACGGCGATCGGGTTGTTAATCCAATTGTACCCGCTGTTGGCGCAATTGGGCCTGGCCCTGCGCAACTGGCCGCGACATGCAACGATCAATGAACACCTGCAAGTCGTTTGGAAAGATCTCAAACGTTCGGCCGTCCAGATCATACTGATGTCGTCGTTCTTGCCGTACAAGGCCTGGGTGATGGTCGACGCGATCATCCGCACTTGCTACCGCATGTTAGTGTCACACCAAAAGATGCTCGAATGGACGACTGCATCCGATGTCGAACGACAATTGTCAAAAGCCTCGGGATCGACCTTGCAGTTGAGGGCGTTGCCGATCATGACGGTGTTGATCGCGCTGGTAATGAAACCATGGGCACTACTGGCCGCCGCACCGTTCCTGGTTCTCTGGGCCGCTGCGCCGTTCCTGCTCAGTTGGTTGAATTCGCCGTTGCAATTGCGCGAGCAATCGCCGCTGTCCAGTCGTGATCGACGTCTGTTACGCCTGGACGCGCGCCGAATCTGGGCGTTTTTCGAAGCATTCGTCGGTGAAAAAGACCACTGGCTGCCGCCGGATAACGTGCAGGAATACCCCGAAGAGAAAGTGGCCCATCGCATCTCGCCGACGAATGAAGGGCTGTACCTGATGTCGGCCCTGGTCGCGCGCGACTTTGGATACTTGTCCCTGCACGCCCTGGTTGATCTGTGGGAGCGCAACCTTGAGAACTGGACGAAATTCGATCGTCTACAAGGACATTTCTATAACTGGTACGACACGGTCACGATGGAACCGCTGATGCCGCGGTATGTCTCGACTGTTGATAGCGGCAACCTGGCGGCGTGCTTCCTGACCATGCAGCGTGGTATCCAAGATTTGCGAACGTCGCCGGTCGTTGGATCGTTCCTGGCTGAAGGTCTTGCCGATTCGATCGAAATGATCGTGCAGTCCGGCGAACTATTGAAGCTGTCCGACGATCGTCGCATTCAAGTTGCCTGGCAACAGTTCGTCAAATCCCTGCATCAACTGCAGGCCGAAGGGAAGGACGGCGACCTGTTGTCATGGCTGGCTGCCATCGATCGCTGGCAAACGTGTCGCAGTGACATCGCCAGCAAATTGGAACCGTTGGCGGCCTCGCTGCACGGCTCTCATCAGGGACTGCTCGTCCAGATCCGCCTGCTGCTGGATTGGCTGGCGAGTGTTCATATCGAGGCGATGACGATCTTCCCCTGGTGGCCATCGCTTTCAGCAGGACTGGTCGATCAGTCTCATAGCGATCAGGATCATTCTGTTCGTCTACGTTGGTTACCAGATTCCACAATCACCGATCAATTGTGCTCGCGATTACTCAAGCAAGTCACTTCTGCCACCTCGATCGTCGAAGTTCAGAAGGTGTCGGAATCGGTGATTGCCACACTGGACGAGCTTCGACGCATCATCACTGACTCGAATGAGACATGCGATCTTCCGAACGCCGTGGCGTGGCTCGATTGCTTGAAAGCATCGATCCAGGCCGCCTCGATCGCGACATCGGCATTCGACAATCGCATGTTGGCAGTCGCGGCTCAGACCGATGAACTGGCGCGCACGATGGACTTCCGCATGTTGTACAATCCACAACGAAAGCTGTTCTCGATTGGATACAACCTGGAGACCGCGCGTCTCGATGGTTCCCACTACGACATGTTGTGCTCCGAAGCGCGCATCGCCAGTTTCCTGGCGATCGCCAAGGGTGACGTCGAGGCACGACACTGGTTCTGTCTGGGACGGCCGATGACCCAGACCGCCAACCAACTGGCGCTCTTGTCCTGGGGCGGTACGATGTTCGAATATATGATGCCCCAACTGTTCCAGCACACGTACGAAGAATCGTTGCTGATGCAGAGTTGTCGGACGGCAATCGCGCGGCAGCAGGAGTATGGCCGGCAACGCGGTGTTCCCTGGGGGATTTCCGAATGCGCGTTTGGTGCACTCGCGGCGAACAGTGACTATCACTACCGCTCGTTCGGCGTCCCAGGACTGGGTCTGAAGCGAGGTTTGTCGAAAGACCTGGTGATCTCGCCCTATTCCACGATGCTGGCGATCGAAGTCGACCCGCGCGGTGCCATCAACAACCTGGAGAAAATCGAAAAACATGGTGGCTTGGGACTGTGGGGCCTGTACGAAGCGTTGGATTTCACGCCCGAACGAGTGCCCGCTGGCAAACGCTCGATCGTCGTCCGTTGCTATATGGCTCACCATCAAGGGATGAGCATGTTGGCGCTCGGCAACCTGCTCAAACACAGTGACACTCGTCGGCGGTTCCACGATCATCCACTGGTCCGCGCGACAGAATTATTATTGCAAGAACGAGTTCCGGCCTCGTCGCCAAAACTCGATCCGCACACGGACGAGCAAGCGGTCGCAGCAACCACACAGGTGGAAGACGAAATGGTCAGCCGCCGCATCGTCGGCGTGCAGACCGCGTTGCCGCGACTGCAACTGATGTCAAACGGCCAATACCACGTGATGATCACCAGTGCCGGCGGTGGTTACAGCCGTTGCAATTCACTGGGAATCACACGCTGGCGGTCAGATGTGACGCGCGATCACTGGGGTCAGTTCTTCTATTTGCGCGAGACTCAATCTGGACGCGTCTGGTCAGCCACATATCAACCGACCTGTGTCGAACCATCACATTACGAAGCGATCTATTCGATCGACAAGGCTGAGTTCTACCGACGAGATGGCCAGATTGAAACGCAACTCGAAGTCGTCGTCTCGCCCGAAAACAACTCCGAGTTGCGTCAGTTAAAGCTGATCAATAACGGTCAAATCGCGCGCGAGATTGAGATCACCAGTTATGTCGAAGTCTCGTTGACTGAACCTGCCGCAGATTTGGCCCATCCCGCCTTCCAGAAACTGTTCATCGAGACAGAGTACGTCCCTGAAAAGACCGCATTATTGGCACGCCGCCGTCCGCGCGATTCACAACAGCCAGCCGTTTGGGCTGTACACGCACTCTCGGCCAATGCGGACGTCACCGCAACGGTTCAGTTCGAAACCAGTCGCCAGGAATTTCTCGGACGAGGAAGAACGCCACAACAACCATTGGCATTGGAGCCTGGCCATCAGCTCACAAGCACCACCGGGGCAGTTCTGGACCCGATCTTCTCTTTACGCTGCGTCGTGACCGTACCAGCAGGTGAAGCGGTCTCGGTGGCTTTCATGACAGCCATGGCTACGAATCGCGATGAAGCGATTTCCCTTGCCGATCAGTACCGCGATCCCCGCGGAGTCCAGCGCGCGTTCGAACTGGCATGGGCTTATTCTCAAGTGGAATTGCGACACTTGCACCTGTCGCCTGCCAAGATGCACCTGTATCAGCGACTCGCCTCGGCCATGCTATATCCTGATCGCGGACGACGCCCGCCCGCCAACCGACTGAAAGAAAATCGACAGGGGCAACGTGGCCTGTGGCGGTTCGGCATCTCGGGAACGCTGCCGCTGTTCGTGATCTATGTGAACAAGCCCGAACAGATCGACCTGGTTCGTGAAGCAATCGGAGCGCACCTGTACTGGAAAGGCAGGGGCCTGCGGACCGAATTCGTGATCGTCAATGACTACCCCGGCAGTTATCTCGACGCGATGCAGGATCAATTGATCGAACTGCTGCAGGACCTGCAGATTCGACTTGACGACAAACCTGCGGAAGTATTCTTGCTCCGCGGTGCTCAAATGACGCCTGAGGACAAATTGCTGCTGGATGCAGTCGCGTCAGTCATGCTACATGGCGATCGCGGATCGTTCGCGCGACAAATCGAAACGGCCGCCGTGACGCCGACGGAACCGACAAAAGCACGCCTCGATAAGTCACCCATCGTGACCTCCATCGCACGCAGTTTTCCCCCGGTTCCGTCCTCACCTGTGACACCACGCCGCGATGGCACCGTTTCAAAACATTTCGATGCCATCCCTATCAAGGAGCTGGAATTCTGGAATGGCTCAGGAGGTTTCGCCAAGCAGGGCCGTGAATATCAAATTCGAATCGGCCGAAATCAGGCGACGCCGATGCCCTGGTCCAATGTGATCGCCAATCCTCAATTCGGCTGCATTATCACGGAATCGGGCGGTGGCTATACCTGGTTCGGGAATAGCCGCGAGAACAAATTGACCACGTGGGCCAACGACCCCGTCTGCGATACACCCAGCGAAGCGCTTTATGTATTCGACTACGACTCGGGCGAATTGTGTTCACCGATGGCCGGTGTGCGACGCGACGGCGAGGAGTATCACATCCAACATGGACAGGGCTATTCACGTCTGTTGCATCGATCGAACGGACTGTCACACGAAGTCATTGTCTCGATCGCTCCTGACGATCCGGTCAAATTTGTTCGCCTGACATTGCGTAACGACCTGCAACAATCACGGCGACTGTCGATTCTGTACTATGCCGAGTGGGTTATTGGCGTCTGTCGCGAAGAGACTCAGATGCACATCGCAACTTCGGTCGATGAATCGACCGGAGCGTTGCTCGCCACGAACTTCTATCATGCCGAATACCCCAATCAAGTCGCATTCCTGCACGTGCTGGCCAATGAACGTACTGTCACGGGAGATCGGACAGAGTTTCTCGGCCGGAACGGTACGCTGACGCGTCCCGCATCTGTCGGCAATTCAAAACTGTCGGGCCGCACCGGCGCAGGCTTCGATCCCTGCGCTGCCGTCCAGACTCCTGTCCGTCTGCTGCCTGGGCAGGAAATCGAAATCTTCTTCCTGCTGGGCGCCGCCAATGATCGCCCCACTGTCGATGCATTGCTGGCAAAGTACAACTCTCCTGAGCCGATCCATCAGGCGTGCGATGAAACGACCACACGGTGGGATCGTATCCTGAGTGCGATCGAAGTCAAAACGCCGGACCGTGCACTCGATCTAATCGTGAATCGGTGGCTGGTTTACCAAGTGTTAAGTTGTCGAGTCTGGGGACGATCGGCGTACTACCAATCGGGTGGTGCGTTCGGTTTCCGGGACCAGTTGCAGGACGTCATGTCCCTGGTCTACTCGCAGCCCGACGTCGCTCGGCTACAGATCCTGACTGCCGCAGCCCGCCAATTCGAAGAAGGTGATGTACAACACTGGTGGCACCCACCGGAAGGTCGCGGGACTCGCACGCGATTCTCTGACGACTTGCTGTGGTTGCCGTTCGTGGTTTGCCATTACCTGGATATCACAAACGACCAAAGCGTGCTCGATGAGGAGGCTGGCTATTTGCATTCGCCTCCACTGGACGAACACCAGCAGGAGCGATACGACCAGCCCGGAGTCTCGTCACAGCGTTCGAATATTTACGAACATTGCCGACGCGCGATTGAACACGGATTCCGCGTCGGAGCTCACGGCCTGCCACTGATGGGCTGCGGCGATTGGAACGATGGGATGAACAAAGTCGGCGAGGGAGGGAAGGGCGAAAGTGTCTGGGTCGGCTGGTTCCTGCTTGTCATTCTGGACCGATTCATCCCAATGATGCGACAACGTGGCGACACCGAACGAGCCGATGCGCTACAGACTCGTGCAGTCACTTTGCGTCGCGACATTGAAGAGAACGCGTGGGACGGCGAATGGTACCGTCGAGCGTATTTCGACGACGGCACCCCATTGGGATCGGCCCAGAATGATGAATGCCAGATCGATTCGCTCGCCCAGACCTGGTCCGTGATGGCCATGGGCAATCCACGACGATCCCGACAAGCCATGGAAGCGGTGATGGATCGGTTGGTCCGCTGGAAGGAGGGCCTCGCACTCTTATTCACGCCGCCATTCAATCATTCCTCATTGGATCCAGGTTACATCAAGGGATATGTGCCGGGCATCCGCGAGAACGGCGGTCAATACACACACTCGACCGCGTGGATTATTCAGGCGCTCACTCTGTTGAACGATGGTGATCGAGCCATGCAAGTCTTCGATCTGGTCAATCCTGTCCATCACGCAATGTCACAAGATGCTGTCCTGCGATATCAGGTCGAGCCCTATGTCGTCGCCGCCGACGTCTATGGTGTCGCGCCGCACATCGGTCGCGGTGGTTGGACCTGGTATACTGGGTCGGCCTCATGGTTGTATCGCGCCGCGATCGAATTCGTGCTGGGATTCCAACTGCGAGGCGATCACGTGATCTTTAATCCAAAAGTACCCGGGAGCTGGCAGGAATTTGAGTTCCGGTTCCGGCACGACGATAAGTGTTGGACGTTCAAAGTGATCAATGAAGCAAATGTTCCTTCCCCGACCGCAGTCTCTGGCCCGCGAACGTTTCGCGCGGGCGATGCAATTCCGCTGGCAGACTTAACGAGTAACGAAGTGATCACGGTCATTCGATCGGCAGTTCAACCTGACGTGACAGACTTCGCCGGATCGCCGCACTTTCCCGCATCGCAAATGAATGGTTCCGCAAATCAATGGTCAGATGAGAACGTTGGTCCTGCGACAGGCCTCGCTCCAGATCACCGAAACGAAATGACTTCCCGGCGATGATGATCAAGCCTGAAACGGAGTACCGCATGAGCGACGGATTGACCCCAGAACAGGAAGAGACGTGGAAGTCATTGCAGGAGTCGCCCTACGGTTATCTATTGCACTTCTGGGATGGACTGGACAAGGCCCAGCGATCAAACTTGCTCGATCAGATCGCGACACTGAACTTCGAACGAATTGCCCGACTGCATTCTGCCCATGAAACGGCGGACACGGGTCGGAACGTGGCAAAAAAGGCGAGCGCCCCCACAACGCTCATTCCTGCGGATTTCCGAGAATCAGATCCACAGCGCTTTCAACAAGCGGAAGCGATCGGTTGTCAAGCGCTGCAGCAAGGCAAAGTGGGGGTGATGTTGGTCGCCGGGGGTGAGGGAACGCGACTCGGTTTTCCACATCCCAAAGGGAAATTCCCGATTGGTCCCGTCTCAAATAAGTCGCTCTATCAATTGCTGGCCGAACAGGTCGTCGCCCTACAACTGCGATCGCAAGCGATCATTCCCTATTACGTCATGACCAGCCACGCGACGCATGATGAAACGGCATTGTTCTTCGAAGAACACAAGTGGTTCGGCCTGAATCAGCGCGACGTGTATTTTTTTCGGCAGGGGCAAATGCCGGCGGTCGATAAAAGGACCGGCCGAGTTCTATTAGCGGCCCGTGACAGCGTCGTCTTCTCGCCCGATGGTCACGGCGGCCTGTTAGAGGCGATGCAGAATGCGAAGTTGTTTGACGACCTGCGTCAGCGAAAAATTGAGCTCCTCTTCTATCATCAAGTCGACAATCCACTCGTACGCGTGTGCGATCCTGCCTTCATCGGATTTCACTTGCTGAACAAGGCTGAAGTCTCAACCAAGGTTGTCGTCAAAGAAAACCCCGCCGAGAAGGTTGGGTTGCTGGTGGAAGTCGACGCGCGGCACCACATGATCGAATACGTCGATCTTCCAGAAGAACTGGCGGCCCAGCGAGACTCGGCGGGCAAGCTGCGTCTGCGGTGCGGCAATATCGCCGTGCATCTGTTCGGGACGGAGTTCCTGGAGCGAATCACCAAAGAAAACGATGGCCTGCCTTTTCATCGGTCGTCCAAATCGGTACCGCATGTCAACGAATCAGGCGAAGCTGTCCACCCGAAAGAAACAAACGCTTACAAGTTCCAGCGATTTATCTTCGACATCCTGCCATTCGCGAAAAATCCCGTCGCCATGGAAGTGATCCGCGAACACGAGTTCGTGCCGCTGAAGAATCGCGATGGAGAGTTTTCACCCGACCATGTTCGATCGGCAATGCGGCGACTGCACACCGGTTGGCTGAAGCAGGCGGGGATGACCAACGAAGACGAATTACCCGTCGAAATCGCTGCGTCCATCGCACTCGACCAAGCCGAATTCCAGGCACGCTTTCAGCAGTCCTGAACCGAAACGGCGGCGAGCGAAATCACCTCGAATCTTAACCGAAGAACTGTTTCCGCCAGAGGACGACGCAGAATCCGGCCAGCACCAACCGATAGATGGCAAACGGAACAAGCCCGAAACGATTTAGTACGCCAACCATGAACTTGACGCTGATGATCGCCGACACGAACGCGACGATCACGGCCAGCAACGGCGACATCACGCCGTAATATTCGACAATCTTCGAACCATCGCTGACGGCTTCCTTCGCGGTGGCAGCCCCCAAGGTGATCAGCCCCAACAAAAAACTGAACTCGACCGCCGCATCCATCTTCAATTTCATCACTCGGGATCCCAGGATCGTCGCGAGGCTACGACTGAATCCCGGCCAGAATGCCAGGCACTGAAAGATGCCGATCATCAGAGATTCGTGCCACCGCAGGTCTGTCAGTTCCTTTTCGACAGGTGGTGTCGCCATCTTGTGCGGTCGCGGCATGGCCAGAATCAGGATGGCGCCCGTGAAAATCGCAATCGTCACCGGAACAATCTTGAAGAGATGCTCTTTGACGATCTTATGAAATAGCAGCCCAACGACTGCCGCAGGCAGGAACGCGATGACCAGTTCAATGAACAATCGGCGCCCAGCCGGATCGCCACCCAACAGTCCCGAGACCATCTGCCGCAACCGTTGGAAATACAAAAGAATGACAGCCAGAATGGCACCACTTTGAATGCAGATAGTCAGTGCATCCGACGCTTCTGTTTCCGGCGCAAATGGGTCTCGGCCCATCCAGTGATCGAAGATCAAAAGATGTCCGGTTGAACTGACCGGCAAGTATTCGGTCATGCCTTCGATGAAGCCTTTCGCGATCGCTTCCCACAGCGGAAGCGCCGTCCCTTGTTCGGATGTTGAGCTGTCATCGGCGGCAAACAAGAGGCCCGGAATCAATATCAAGCTAGCGCAGGCGATGGTCCGCAACAAGGCTCGTCGCAAGCAGTTCGTTCCAAGCGTCCTACGAATCTGACCAGAATGGTCGGCGTGTCCGTCCATGTCCTCTCCACTGATCCAAATCCCACGTGCCACGTTCTGTCGCCGTCAACTTCGACGAGTTTTCAGCACGCAACCGCGAACGACGTTTTGCGAGCCGTTTCAATTCAGAACGAAGTGAACTGGTTCACGAGCAATCGGTCAAGGTAGAACATGTCGATTCTCAGCGTGGTCAATCTGCCACCCTTGATGCGTTGTTGCGAAACTGACAGACGACTCGACAGCCAATCGACATCCGCCTAGACCGCAACACTCGCAGGATCATTCGACGGATCGCTCCGCAGTTTCAAATCATTGTTGATCTGTTCAACCTCGTGACGCAGAAAAATCAGTGGATTGTGCGCGATGCTTTGATTCGCGGCGTTGACGGCCTGTTCGGCTTCGGCGAGGGTCCCCAGCCGCAGTTTGATCTGCGCCTTTGCAACCAGCAGGAACGTATCGCCGGGTGATTTCTCAAATGCGATCTCCATCAGGCGGTCCGCTTCTGCCGCGCTGCCAGAACAAGCCGCCAGCAGTGCTCCCAAGCCAAGCATGGTTCCTTCGCCCGGGAATTCAATTAGGGCGCTGTCAGAAATCCGTTGAGCTTCGTCAAGTCGATTCAACCTCAGCAGAGCGCGAATCTCTGCGAAAGCCGCAGCAGCACTTGTCGGGAAGATCGATCTCAAAGAATCAACTACCTCTAATGTCCGCTCTGGCCTGTTCAAGTCCAAGGCAAGCGACGCGAGAAGATGCCAACCATATCCGAAATCTGGATCGTCCAGACAAAGCTGTTCGACCATTTCCGCCGCACGTTCTCGTTCACCGACAATAGCCTTAAAGAAAGCGTGACTGTAACGCCAAGCAGAGGATTGATTGACCATACGGATATTCTTCTCACAGATCTCGACGGCTTCTCCGTAGTGACCGAACTGCGCCGCCTCCAGCATCCGTATAAACGCGGTATTCCAGTTTGCACGGCGAAAAAACCAGATCATTCCGGTAACAATTGTCAGCACCAGCAGTTCAGTGACAAGGACGGGTCCCGGCTCAAAATCGCCATGTAACCTTATCGTCCATGTGGACATAAACAGTGAAACGGTCACAAGGCTGACAAGGCTTGCCACGAACAACTGAAACAAGCGGTTTTGACGATCGCCTAACCATCGAACAACAGCGTTCTGTCGTCGTTTGACAGCCTTTCTTCTGCCGAGACGACGTGCGCGGGCCAGAATCTGGGGCACAACGATAATCAACCACAATGGCACTTGTGCATGCCAGGAATCCGCGCGTGACGTACTCAACAGAAGCGACAGTCCAAGCAACAGGGCCCAGATGACCGCTCCTGCGATACTGACGACACGTTCAATTCTGACGCGATTTGGCGACTTGATCGACAATTGCTGGTCTGCCGGGAGATCTCGATTCAATGATGCGATCCGTGAATCGAGCGTCGGATGCGTCAAAATGGAATGCCACAATAACTCGATCAACCCGCTGTCCGGTATTTCGGCGACTGCGTAGAGTTTTCTCAACGCTGTTGCGATGACAGGATAACCCAACGCGCGGGCGGCGCGGCGGTCACAGTCGTGTTCGATCGGTCGGCTGGTGATGCGATGAAATCCCATGCTAAACGCAATTGCGAATGGAAGCGCGATCCAGGGTGAGAGCCACACGGCTACAACAGCCGCGATCGACAGGGAAATGGGCCAGATTGCCGCGCTCAGCCAGAGCGATCCATTTGCAATATGTCCTAATTCGTGAGCAATGATCGCGGCACACTCATCCTTCTCGATTCGATGTAAAATTCCGTCGGTGACGATTAATTCCGGATCCTGCAGTTTGTGCACGTACGCAGAAGTCATCTGTTTGGCAGAGAGCGATGGCAGCATTCGAACTAACGGAGTGGGGACACGCATTTGCTGGGCGATATCGGCAACCCGTTGTGATAGCTCAGCGTCTGTCACGAGTGGTAAAGATTGGTGTCTTTCCCACGCGCGCGACGATGATCGCAACCACGCAGGCATCCGACAGGCAATGATAAACATGGCCAAAAAAGGGGGAAACATTCGCTCATCAAATGGCGACTGCAACACAAGGCCCGGCAAAAGCACGGCACACAAAGGGAGTGTGACGAGTGTTGCGAGATACGCGGCGACCCGCGTCAAACGCCCAAGTTTCCTGCGCAGCCTTGGTACTCGGGACGTGGCAAACATGCCGAAGCCGACGAACCCCACGAACCACCAGAAACCGATAATGCTGAGCACAATACCCGTCGTGAGTATCATGAACTCGGCAGGACCGGTACGTTGAAGGTGAAGCATGAGCAGGTTCGTCAGTGTGCGAGTCGATCCTTGATCATCGGTGATCCGTTTTAGAGAGAGTACCGAGAATCAAAGATCGGCACACGCATCGAACGCAGTAGACGGTAATCCATGCCACGTCGCGCCTACCCCGACATCCGTGTCGGATCATCCAACGGATCGGTACGCCGCTTCAAATCGTTGTTGATCTGTTCTACCTCGGGATGCAGGAACATCAGCGGATTGTGCTGGACGCTTTCGTTCGCGGTCGCGACGGCCTGCTGAGCTTCTTGCAGAGTTCCAACCAGCAGTTTGATCTGAGCCTTCGAGATCAGCAGGAACGTATCGCCGGGCGATTTCTCGAGCGCGCTTTCAATCAGACGGTCTGCTTCCAGCGCATTTTGTGAATGCGCCGCCAGCAGCGCGGCGAGTCCGACGATGGTGGCATCGTCAGGAAACTGAAGCAGCGAGTTTTCGGAGACTTGCCGGGCCTCGTCGACGCGATTCAATCTTAACAAGGCACGAATCTGATTGGACGGTGCCGCCGCACTTTTGGGATAGACCAATCTCAACGATTCCACGACTTCGAGCGTGCGTTCTGGACGGTTCAGGTCCAACGTCAACGAACAGAGAAACTGTAAACCGAATCCGAAGTCTGGATCGTCCCGACAAAGGCGTTCAACCATTTTCAACGCGGCTTCTCGATCACCCAGAAGTGCTTTAAAGACCGCATGATTGTGCCGCCAATTGGGTGATTGGTTCACCATGCCGATATTCTTCTTGCAAACTGCGACCGCTTTTTTGAAATCATGGACCTGCGCGGCGACCAGCATTTTCGTCCATGCCGAGTTCCAGCGGACGCGCCGCAACAACCAGACAGTGCCCAACAGGAGCGTCATTAATAACAGCCCGCCCGCGACGAGTTGCCACGGATTGATCTCGCCTTCAGCCCTCTTCGCCCACGTGAACTCGAATTGCCAGACAATCACCAGACAAATCAGCGGCAGCAGGAATAACTGAAACAAGCGGTTTTGCGGACTGACGAGCCAGCGAACAATGAAATTCCTTCGCCGCTTGGCGACATGTATTCTGTCAAAACGAACTGCCCTCGCGAGAACAAGCGGCACCACGATGATCACCCACAACGGGATCTGTGACCACCCGCTGCTGATGCCTGACCGATCGAGCCACAGAGACAATCCCAGCAGAGTGATCCAAATCGCAGCACCGATGACACTGAGTGTCTGCCCAGTTCTGACGCGTTGGGGAGACACAATCGTCAACTGCTGATCTGCCGGCAGATCGCGGTTTAACGAGGCAATCCGGGCATCGAGTGACGGATGAGTCGACAAGGAATAGAACAACATTGAGATCAGGCTGGCATCGGCAGCCTGACCAACCGCATGAATTTTCTTTAAGGCCGCCGCCATGACTGGATAACCAAGCGCGCGTGCGGCGCGTCGATCACAATCGTATTCAATCGGCCGACTGATGATTCGGAAGAACCCGATGAAAAATGCGATTGCGAACAAGAAGCCGATAAAAAATGAATGCCAAAAAGCGACGACGGAGGCGACCACTGCAGAAAGTGGCAACGTCGCGGCCAGTATCCACAAAGATCCGTTCGCAACGTGTCCTATTTCGTGCGCGATGATCGCGGCGCATTCATCGTTTCCAATCCGGTGCAAAATTCCATCAGTGACGACCAGTTCAGGATCCTGCAACTTACCAGCATACGCCAAGGCCATCTGATGACCGGACAAGGACGGCAGCAGTCGCACCAATGGAGGCGTGACGTTCATTTGCCGAGCGATTTCGTCGACCTGCTGCAATAGTTTGGTATCCGTCACCAGCGGCAACGACTGATTCTTTTCCCTGAGGTTCACCGGAGACCGCAACCACACTGTCAGGTAAAAAGCCACGACGACTGTCGCGCCGAACGCGGGCATCATCCGTTCATCAAACTCACGCCCACTGACGAAACCGAGCACGAGTACCGCGAACATTGGCGAAACGAGCAGGGTTGCGAAGTAGATCGCGACCAGCAACAGACGGCCAACCTGCAAACGCCGCCACTGCACCTGTCGTACGGCGAAGATGCCGACGCCGATGAATCCAACGAACCACCAAAAGCTCAAAATGACAGGGACGAGCCTCATGACCTCGACAGGATCGGGACTTCTAGAAGGGAACATTAAATGCACTTCGTACGCTGGATAAATCGATGCGACTTGTTTCGGCGACCAATATTCTCCCGACGATCATGCTCAGCTCGACAGACAACATGCAACACATCCGCCAGGGGTGAAAGCTGTGTGATAGGTCCTTGACTGAAACCAGCGATCACGCGGTCAATTTAGTTGATCGCCGGGAAAATCGGGTGATGACTGTTGCGCTTGACGACTCGTGGGTAGACTCTGATCCGTCGGCTCGATTGATTCGGGACAGGTCGCTCATGATCCGCGTGATTCGATGGCTGAACTCGGCTTTGTCGCTCCAGAAGTGGCGCGGGCGGACGCGCGCGATGCTCAGTATTCGTGGCCAGCGGCTGGTGATGCTGATCGTTTACTTCGTCACGAATCTGGGATTGCCACTCGATTTCCTGGGACTGACGCCCACTGCTTCGGCCGCCGGTGTCAAATCGAGGGTCGCGTCGCAGTGCTGTTGTTCTGCCGAAACGCGACAGACCGATCGCTGTTGTTGCTCCAAGCCTGCCACGGCACTCGGTTGTTGCGCCACCAAGGCCAAGCCTGCTGAGACCACTTCGTGTTGTGCGACCAAGACGCCGAAATCAAAGCCGGCGACCACTCCGAAACCCTCACGTGATCGAAGTCCGGCATGGTCGAGTGACTGTGATTGCGGTCAGTCCGATTCGCCCTTGCTGCTGTGTCATCAGCCGCGAATCCTGAACCACGAATCGTCGGTCGTCTTCTGGACGGCATCTGAACGCCTGGAACGGATTGCGCCAAGCGTTCCCTGCGGTGAACGACCTGCGCCCTGTGTTCCTCCTCCCGAATTTCTCTTCATCTGGTGACTGGTGGCGCACTGTTGCGCCCGAACCGGTCTTGCGGCTGGTTCTTAATCTTTTCTCGCAACCGGGCTGAGATCGCTCGCGCTCGTTGTGAGAGGCCTCTCGCGCGTCGGACGTCGCGTGAGATCAATCAAAGTCACGAAGGGAAATTCTCATGATTTCAACTCGATGGCGCCGCCGCGCCTTGGGTTTTACGTTAATCGAACTGTTGGTAGTAATTGCGATCATCGCCATTCTGATTGCTTTGCTGCTGCCCGCGGTACAACAAGCCCGCGAGGCCGCTCGGCGCGTTCAATGCAAGAATCAACTGAAGCAGTTTGGGCTCGCAATTCACAATTACGAATCCAGCATCGGCAGTTTTCCACCCGGTCGCACCGGGTTTCCAATGGTCTTTTCGGCACACGCTCAACTATTGCCCTACTTTGATGGAGCGAACCTGTATAACGCGATCGACTTCAACAAAGCACCGACCTTCGTCGAACCGCCAGTACCACCGTTTGCGGCCAACGTCACGGTGGCGACGACCAAGGTTCCGATGTTTCTGTGTCCCAGCGACTTCGGAGCGGTACCGGGCGACTCGTATGGCTCAACCAACTATGTGGTCTGCACTGGCAGCGGTTCAAACGCAACCGCGCGGTACATCCGGTCGGGTGATGGCGTCATGTATGATCCGAAGCTGCGTGGCATCGTCAAGTTTCGCGATGTCATTGATGGAATGTCGAACACGGTCGCGATGAGCGAACAATTGTTGGGAAACGGAGCCGCCACGGGAGGAAATGGCACCGGATCGATTCCGGCGACCGTGCCGCCCGTCGCGCCGAATCTGCAGGTGCTGAATCTGACGGCCGCCCAGAACGACACGATCACTGGCACCGATCCGAACTTGACCACTTGTATTGTCGGAGCCGCAGGTTCCTGGTCAGGAATTCGCGGCGCGAAATGGATGAACGGGCATTTTGGCGACACGTTGTACAATCACGCGTTGTCACCAAACGCGCGTCAATTCGATTGCGGCAACAACAGTCACAACGCCGGCATGACAGCCGCCCGCAGTCGTCATGCTGGCGGAGTGCACGTGCTGCTTTGTGACGGGTCGACTCGCTTCATCGGCGAGAACATCGATTTCGCCGTCTGGCAGGCTCTCGGCTCGCGAGCGGGCTCCGAAATTCCCGGTGAGTTTTAATGCCCATCGGCCTCGCACTGCGTGTCTCTTCATTGTCAGCGCGCGCTGCGATAAACTTCGACTTCCGTGTTGAATGCTTGCGTTACCGAGATTTCAGGAGGAATCATGAATAGAACGAAGTGGGCGATGCTGGTTGTGTGTGGATTGATGTCCGTCATCGGTTGGAATCTGCTGGCCGCTGAGAAAGAAGTGCAGGCACCGGATGTCTTCCAGGCCAAGTTTGAAACAACGGCGGGCGACTTTGTAATCGAAGTCAACCGTGAGTGGGCACCAAAGGGTGCCGATCGGTTTTACAACCTGGTGAAATCCGGGTTTTATGACGATTGCAAGTTCTTCCGCACGATCCCTGGCTTCATGACACAGTTCGGAGTGAACGGCGATCCCAAGGTTCATGCAAAATGGGATAAGGCCACAATCAAGGACGACCCTGTCAAGAAGTCGAACACACGTGGCTTCGTGACCTTTGCCAAGACCGGTCTGCCAAACTCGAGAACAACTCAGATCTTCATCAATTTTGGTGACAACAGCCGACTAGATGACACCATGTTCGCTCCATTTGGCGAAGTGATCGAAGGTATGGAGTCCGTGGATAAGATCTACGGTGGTTACGGGCAATTGCCCAGGAACGCAATGGAATCATTCGACGCGCAGGGCAACAAATATCTGGATGCGAAATATCCCAAACTGGATAACGTGAAGAAGGCCACAATCGTCGAAAAGAAATAGTGTTTGTCAAACCAAATCATGACGGCCTGAAATTGCCGTCTCCACTTTCATCAAACTGACGATCGGGTTGGCCGGTCGTCAGTTCCTCTTTACTTGTTATTGATTCACATGTCGACATCCACAGCCGAGTTCTCGTTTCTCGTTCGTGCTGCGCTCCCTCATGACGTCGAAGCACTCGGCCGATTCATCGAACCATTCGTTCAGCAGGGACGATTGCTGCCACGCACGAAAGACGAACTGGAAGACCTGACCGAACACGGATTCCTGGCCATCGCTGGCGATGAGGTGGTCGGTTTCGCGGCGTTGGAAATCTATTCCGTGAAACTGGCTGAAGTTCGAAGTCTGGCTGTGTCGGCAAACCACCAGGGCCACGGCATCGGCAAAGCCTTGGTCAAAGCCTGTGTCGAATTGGCGCGTCAGTTGAACGTGTTCGAAGTTATGGCGATCACCTCTTCGGAAGAATTCTTCCAGCGCTGCGGGTTCGATTTCACGCTACCCGGCGAAAAGAAAGCTTTATTCCTGCAAACTCGAGAGATCTACTAAACCAGCATGCCACGACCGAAGCCCTCGACGCGTCCACCTCAAACCAAGTCGTCCGCGACTAAAGTGCCCGCTCCCAAACGATCTGACCAGCATTCGTCTCGCCCTGCGGACAAACCAGCTTCACAAAAGACGCGGTCGGCAAAATCCGCGGATCAGAATCTAATCACGCTGTTGGCCGAAGCAGTCCGCGACCGCACGTTCCTCCGGCTGGTCTTAAGTCAGCCAGCCAACCAGTCTGAATCGACGGCATCGAAAGTCACGGTGCGGCTGGTCGACATCAATGGCCAGACCAAATACCAATGGACGTCTCGAGCGAACTCGCAGGAAAAACATCAGAACCTGACGGCCGATGAATTCATCGTGCAGACCAAGGGCTCTTTCGGCTCACACTTTCGCGACGCACACTTGTTTACGACGGAAGCCGATCTGACAATCCGCTGGAATTTTGGCAAGGCGCAGCAGATCAAGCGCAAGCCACCAACGCAACGAGTCCACGAAGCGGCCGATCACAATCGTCAGAAGCAGTACCGGATTCCCGCCGGCGTCCCCTGTCCCTTCCTCATCGAAATCGGCGTGATGCTGCCCAGCGGGCAGGTCAAACCGACGATGTACAACAAGTTCAAGCAGATCAATCGTTATCTGGAATTTGTTGAAGACTTGCTGCCACAGTTGCCCGCCAAAGGGCCGATTCATGTTGTCGATTTCGGCTGCGGGAAAAGTTACCTGACCTTCGCCTTACACCATCTGTTGACCAGCATTCATCAGCGCAAGGTGTCGATTGTCGGTCTGGATGTGAAGGCCGATGTGATCGAAGACTGCTCGCGTGTTGCACAGGCGCTGAACTGTGAAGGGCTGCAATTCCAGTTTGGCCGGATCGAGAATTACTCGCCGACCACACACGTTCATCTGGCCGTTTCGCTGCATGCCTGTGACACTGCGACGGACGATGCGTTGGCGGCGGCAATGCGCTGGGAATCAGAAGCGATCCTGGCAGTTCCCTGTTGTCAGCACGAAGTCTGCCAGACGATGGGGCGTCAGTCGCTGCCAGGTCTGACCGAATTCGGCTTGCTGAAGGAACGCTTCGCATCCCTGGCCACCGACGCCTTGCGAGCTCAGTTTCTGGAATTGCATGGCTACCGGACGCAGGTGCTTGAGTTTATTGAAACCGAACATACACCGAAGAATATCCTGATTCGAGCGGTCAAGCGACACGACGCGGCCACCGATCTGCCAGCGCGGCAAGCCGCATATGATCAGTTGAAGGCGATACTGGGACTGACCAGTTGGCATCTGGAGCAAGTGCAACAAACCAATCAGCAGGGATGACAGTCGCCGCCCATCGGAATAGGCTGCCTGGCCGCACTCCTGCCAGGCAGATGATTCCACCGTCAAGAAACGCACGCGCATGCAGACAGTGATTGTGATCCTGACGTTTTTCGGTTACGTGCTCACGCTGTCGCTGTTGCCGATCGTCCTGTTGACCAAGAAGAAGCAGCCCGTCGCGACGGTCGCCTGGATCATGGCTATCGTCACGATGCCCTATTTTGGGGCGGTGCTGTTCAGCGTGTTCGGGATCAATCGCGTCGCTAAACGGCTGCGGGGCAAACAAGCAGCAACGCGAAAGGTAACTCAATCGATTCCACAACTGGCGCGACACCATCACCTGCACCAACACCAATTGAACGAGACGCAACGAGAACTTCTGCGACTGGCTGAGCGGGTCGGTGGCACGCAGGCCACCGTTGGCAATCGAGTGCAACTGCTGATTGACGCCCAATTGACGTTTCGAGAGATCGCAGCGTCGATCGAGGCCGCGACGTCTTCGATTCACCTTGAATACTACATCTGGCAGCCCGATCGCGTCGGTACGGCACTGCGAGATCTATTGATTTCCAAGGCGAAGGCGGGAGTCTCCGTGCGTTTTCTTTACGACGCCATCGGATCGTCCAGGTTGACGCATCGATTCTTGCAGCCGATGCGCGACGCCGGCATCCAGATTGCCTCGTTCGTTCCCGGTCCGTCATTCCGGGAACGCTGGTCGATCAACTTGCGCAGTCACCGCAAGATTGTGATCTGTGACGGAAACGTCGCCTACACGGGCGGCATGAATGTGGGTGATGAATACCTGGGTCTGAACCCCTATTTCGGCCATTGGCGTGACACCCACTTGCGACTGCACGGACCAACGGTGCTGCAATTGCAGGAAGTCTTCGCGATCGACTGGAAGTATGCGACGGGCGAAGAACTGACGGACGATCATTTCTTTCCCGAGCCTGAACACACGGGCGCCGTCTATGCTCAAATCGTCTCTGGCGGTCCAGACGAAGAAGACAGCGTCTTCCATAACCTGCTGTTCGCCGCGATCAATTCGGCGCGCAATCACGTCACCATAGCGACTTCGTACTTCGTCCCGACGCCGCCCTTGGTCTCCGCGTTGGAAACAGCGGCGCAACGGGGCATCCATACGCGCGTCCTGTTGTCCGGTCCCAAGACCTATTGGGCGACGCTGCGGGCGGCACGGTCCAGTTACGATTCGCTGTTGCGAGCCGGTGTCGAAATCTACGAATACCAGGACGGTCAACTGCATTCGAAGACGCTGACGATCGACGGCTGCTGGTCGATGGTCGGAACGCCAAATTTCGACGCACGCAGTCTGTACCTCAATTTTGAAGTGGCTGCCGTCTTCTACGACAATAATCTGTCCGAACAACTGGAACACCAGTTCAATGAAGACATCGAGCGAGCTCTGCGTATCGATTCAGAAACGTGGTTCCAGCGTCCGACCTGGGACCGGCTGCAGGAAAACTTTTGCAGCATGTTTTCACCCGTCCTATGATGGAAAGAGAATCTCGGTTTATCTGTGGGCCACTGGCTACGCCCGTGTCTTGCTGACTTCTGATTTCAAATTGCATCGGACAGCTCAGAATCCCGTCCACGATTCTCTGTGAAACCCAACGCACAAGGCGAATCTTCCCATGTTTGAAACGTTGCCGATGACCACGCTGGCACCATTCTGCCGGTCACTCAGCACGATGCTGCATTCGGGCGTGAATGTCCTGAAGGCCTTTCAGGTCGCAGGTGGAAAATCACTGCACCCCAAACTAAAGCGTGTTTCCGCAGCAATCGTCGACGATCTGCGCAAGGGCAGTGACGTTTCGACAGCGATGCGCGAACAGGGAAATGCCTTTCCGATCCTCATGATCGATTTGATGAACGTTGCCGAACAGACAGGGACTTTGCCCGAGGTCCTGCTGGCCCTGGCGGATCATTATGAGAATCTGATCCGCCTGCGTCGAACGTTTCTGGGTGCGATCGCGTTTCCGGTGATCCAATTGATCGCCGCGATCTTTATCGTGGCCGGATTGATCTGGATTCTGGGTGCGATCGCGTCCAGTAATCACAGCCAACCTCTCGACGTGCTGGGATTTGGCCTGACAGGAACGTACGGAGCGCTATTTTGGCTGGGCGGTTGTTTTGGAACGGCCTTCGCCGGAACGGTGATCTATTGATCGTCGCCAAGACCTTCAGTGGTAAAGCGTTCGTTCATTCGCTGCTACTGAAAGTTCCCGTGATCGGTCATTGCCTGCGTTCCTTCGCCATGGCGCGATTCTCGTGGGCGTTTGCTCTGACTCAACAAGCAGGGATGTCGATCATCCCCAGCCTGGAAGCGAGTCTCAAAGCGACTGGCAACGGCGCCTTTGTCGGTGAAACTCCAAAAGTGACGGCCATGATCATGGCCGGCGAAGACCTGGCCGACACCTTAGCGGAGACACATCTCTTCCCGCGCGATTATTTGGAACTAGTCCGCGTGGGTGAAGCGACCGGTACCGTTCCCGAAACCCTGGAGCGTCTGAGCCCTCAACTGGAAGATCAGGCCCGCCGCAGTCTGACAGCCCTGTCCGTCACACTCGCCTGGCTGATCTGGACCTTCGTCGCGGCCGTAATCACCTTCATCATCTTCCGCATCGCCTTGATCTACATCGGCATGATCAATGACGCCGCGAAGCCGATATGAGGGAATCGATTGGAACGTATGCGAGAGATCCGCCTCGCAATGATTAAATGCTGACATCAGCGGGACCTGGACTGAGCCACAGGTCGTCGTCGACACCGCCGATATAAGGCCAGTGTGTTGATCTCGCCAGCGTACTTCGATGAACGAGTTGCTGAACATAGTCCCGTAACCAACTAGACCTGTAGGTCACAATGGAATCTTCGAATCTGTTGACATGCTTGCACAGCACGGCAACCGAGTTCGGTATTCCGCCAAGAATTGGTTCCACCAGTATTGTACCCAGGCTTTTCAGCATGAATGCGATACCCATGTCATGTTTCACTCGAGCCAGCGCTGCCGCAATACGAATGCAAGGTCCATTCAGCCACTCATGGCAGCCCGCGTCGCATAGGATTTGCACCCCATCGGCGTCGCCATTCATCGCCAATGAGGCAGCGGCTTCGATTCGCACTTCGCCATCGCCATCGGACAGGCGTTTTCGCAACTGAAACAGCGCCCGGCCGCCCCCGATCCAACCCAGCAATTCGCAGCGGTTCACCTCATCGATCTCCACGGACTCCGGGGAATCGCAGAGACGGTCTAGAAGCACCTCGTCGTGCAAATACGCGCGGGAGAGAAAGGATTGCCGCCGTGCTTCGTCTGTGCTGAATTCCCGCATCAATATGTTGCAGATCCTTTGTCGGACTCTAGCCGATACTCCTGACGCATAATGTCTCCACACGAGATTCGCCTGCATCCAATTGATTACTGACAGCTGAGTCAGGCCATCTTCTTCTTCACACAATGTGCAGGCCTTCATCATCATCCCGTCGGGCCAATCAGTGTCTGATTCGACCCGGAGTTTGACTTGAATCATCTCCTCCGTTCGCGCTTGATATTCAGGATTCACGTTGTTCACCTCGGCGCTCCGAGAAGAATCTTTGTCCGTTATCGAAAGACCAGGTTCGGTTGCAAATTCAATCGGATCGCGCGGTCAAACCTTTCCTCGTCGACAATGCCTTGCTGGTCGGCTCAAGAAATCGCAGCAGTTCGTGCTTCCATTCCTGAGCGTAGTCGATTCCGATCCGCGGTGTGACAGCGATTTTCGGACGGTCGTTCGGATCGTGGGTCAGATACAGCTTGTTGTTACTCAGGTGAAGTCCGTTGTCCTTACGCGTGATTTGCAGGGCGCGTGTGAACTTGCCTGGCCCGGACAGATCGGCATTCCAATCGTCGAGTGGTTCAGCGGCCCGAATCAGAACGGCTTGCGGGTCGTCGACCGCGCCGGCGACGATGTTGAACATGTCGTACATGCCATAAATCAGATAGACGTAGGCATGGCCGGCCGGACCGAACATCACTTCCGTTCGCGTCGTACGACCTTTGGACGCATGGCAGGCTAAATCGTGTGATCCGATGTACGCTTCCGTCTCGACGATGCGAGCACGAAAGTTCGTTCGGCCGACGCGACGAATGATCACTTTGCCGATCAGGTCCTGCGCCAGTTCAATCGCAGGTCGCGCGTAGAACGCCTGGTCTAACTTGATGAGCTCACTGCTGGAGGACATGCGCAAAAACAATCCGAGGTCATTCAAACGGTGACGATCAGCATCCCAGTGGGAATTCGGTCATTCGCATCACTCAGTATACGTTGTCAGAGCAATCTTGTCGGGATGCCTTGGACATTGCACCAGTAGACCGGTGGTGTTTTCAAAGGTACTGAACGCGATGGGGCCTGACGAGTGCATCTGATAGATCAGGCGCATTCGTTCGTGACATTCGGGGCAATAATCGTCACCTTGGGACAGGGCGGGAAAAGCGGACAGCTTGTCTGTCGGAATCGGCGGGAATCGCTTGGACATCAACTCCACTCGGTCGACTTCGTAAAAATTGGGTTGATCCAGTTCGTCGTAATCCAGGCTGTAGTAGTCGTCCCGAGCGGGATAGTCGGTTTGAGATGTCCAGCCAGAAATCGACTTCGGTGAACTCTGTTTCGAATCGGGCGGTTGAACGGCCTCAAGAGGTTCGTCAGATTTCAGAATTCGGCCAACTTGAGTCTCCGAGAAGGGACCACGTTCGCCACGGCATTCCATTTCGTTGGAGCAGTGGAAAAACTGCAGCAAGCCCGACTCATGAGGCCGATGTCGTGACGGCGTGATCCTTAATCGAGATCGTTTCCAATTCATGACTCAGCATCCTGCAGGGGGATACCGCAATGAGTACAGTGGTTGCTGCGAAAATCGTCCGTTGTCCATGAGCGATAGGCTTTCGAACAGGCGAGACACTTCCCCGACAGGTTCCAATCGCCCCACTGCAGCTTCCCACCGCATTCTGGACAATAGACTCTAACATGATCTAAGACGCACAACTGGCACGCGGGACACGTCAAATTCGTTGCGATGCGATTGCTGCCTCCCCCAATCAGCACCAGACAGATCACGACCGAGACGCAAAGATCGCGGGTGATCCATCTATTTGCAGTCGCGTAAATCGAGATCGCGATCATCAGAAGCACCACCGTCAGGCAAACGCTTCTGATCCGTCGCCGAAGCCGCTTCTGCGATCGAAGCTGCTCGCGAAACTGCTGCAGCTCGAGCAAAGTGTATTCATCGACTCGTTTGATTGAGTCCAAAAATGGAGCTTTGATTTCGAAGCCGAATATCCGCATAACGCACCGTACTGATGCTCCTACGCCAGCCGCCGGCGCACGTGAGCATCACTTTTCAGCACCGACCAAAAGCAGCGCCGGCAATGTGGCCGCCGAAGCCCATCGAGATCTTCCAGGCGGAATTGATCTGACGTGGTATGGCGTTCCCGGATACAATTTCCAACGGGCAGTCAGGATCTCGTTCAGAGTGGTTCGTTGTGGGCGGCACAAGCTGGTCGCGCATGGCTAGCAGCGTTGCAGCCAGTTCGACGCTGCCTGCGGCACCCAGCAGATGTCCCAATCCACCTTTCAGGCTTGAGCATTCAATCTGATCCGCATCGGATTCGAATACGGCACGGATTGCTTGCGATTCCACTCTGTCATTGGTGGCAGTGCCGGTTCCGTGCAGGTTGATGTAATCCGGCGCCGCGCTGCTGTGTGAACAAAGGTTGCGCAGCAGGCGTCGCAACGAACGCCCATTGGGATCGAGTTGCGTCAATCCGAATGGATCAGACAGCAAGCCTCCTCCCAGCCATTCGGCATAACAGGTTGCATTGCGAGCTCGGGCCGATTCCAGCCGTTCGAACACCAGGCACGCGGCTCCTTCGCCAATCACGAAGCCAGACCGATTTCGATCGAACGGGCGACAGGCCGATGCGGGGTCATTGGTTTCTTTGGACAGCACACCGAGTCGTCGAAATGAACCCAGCAGGGCAGGTTGCAATGACGCATCGGCGCTGCCGGCCAGCACGACGTCACAGTCGCCATACTGAACAAGCTCGACCGCGCGTAAGCAGGCAGCCAGACCGGTGGCACAGGCCGCGATCGGACACAAGACCGGTCCCGTCCCGCCGATGAGTTGCTGGATGGCGATTGCAGGGCGATTCGGAAAAACGTCCAGCCAACTCTCAGCCGTCGGTGTACTCACACCGTTACCAGCATCACCATTCAGCCCGCGCGCCGCGACAAACTGTTCGCTGAATGAATGCAGTCCACCTTTACTCGTACCGTACACAACTCCAACGATCCGATCCGTCAGCGATGACGGATAAAGACCCGCATCGGTTAACGCTTCGTGAGCCGTCGTCTGAGCCAGCTCAATGAGCGGCTCGGCATGTCGAAAGGGACGATCCGTCGGCAATTGCAACGGAGCACCGGCGATCTGATCGGGGCCAGTCCAAGCGGGCGGCGTGAGCCAGCGAGAGACGCTGCGGCCAGCGACGATGCCCTGCCACGATGATTCTCGATCCGGACCCAGCGGCGTACAAAGACCGATTCCGGTCACAACGATTCGACAAGACTTTTGCACGGGCTTCAACTGGTCGGACTACCGACGACTCGATCGACAAACGGCATAGATGGCACCAGCCATCAGCAAGACCACAACGGCACCTTCCACATAGAAAGGACGTGAGGCCACCTGAACGTTCGAAGGCAACGGAGTTTGCTGCGCATTCAACGAACCAGCGAACACCGTCCCTATCACGGCCAGCAACGAGAACAGTCGCAATCGCAGCGTCATAGTCGTATCGTTTTCGATATTGGTCCGCAGGAATTCGGTTTCACCAAGCTGACATCATACGGACCAACGGCCGCGTCGCAACAGTCTCCAGTCTATTCCGCCCTCTTTCGACACTGCTTCAATGACATTAACGCGAAGGCCGTCCCGTACTGTTGGTGATAGTTGTAGAGCGGATAATCCCACCAGGATCCGTCACGTTCCTGATGGCCCAGCAGGATCCTGGCGAGATGATCCTGATAGAAGGCTCGGTCGACACCGGGCAACAATGGGATCGTCAGGGCCGCGTAGTAGTGGCCGAAATAGTAGAAGTAGCCTGCGACTTGAAAATGAGATTCGTGCGGGATCGGGCGTTTGCGACCCATGTCCAGCCAGCCGTTGCGACTGATTAATCGGTCCAGCCATTCCTCGCAAACCTGGTCTTCGACCGACGTGTCGCCCCAGACCCGCAGCGCCAGGTTGCACGCTTGCGAGCGTCCCAAGCTGCCACCCGGTCGATTGATCGGCATCATCGGTTTGTTGCGGAGATAGGTCCCGTACATGTACGTGTTGTCGGGCTTCCGCTGAAACTGCACCATTTTGAGTGCGCGTTCCGTCAGTTTCGCTGGCGGTTCGATGCCGATACGTCGAGCACCATCGAACGCAACCAGCACCGCGGCGTTGACGAAGCTGGTTGATGACGCAGCGGGTCGCTGAGTACCCGCCGCGAAATCGTAGTACCCCCAACCGCCTTCGGCCGACTCGTATCTCGTCAGCTTGTCATACTGGCCACGAATGATGTCGGCAATTTTCTGTCGCCGGACCGCATCGTCAGGAAGGCGACCATACATGTCGACCATCGCCTGGATGCCATAAGCGTGCGTCCACACATTGTAGATCAGCATCGAATCATCGCGGCGAACTTGAGGAAGTTGTTCCATTAGAAACGCTTCGCCTCGTTCAACGGCCGCCAGGACATCCGCATGTTTCAGGTCGGCGACCTCGATCAATGCCGAAACACAAAGCGCGGTCACGGCGGTGCGAAAAGAATGATGCGACCCGTACCCGGCCATGATGTTCAAGTCTTTGGTCCGCTCGGCCGAACCCCATGAACCATCGCGGTTCTGATCTTTCAACAGGAACTCGATGCCACGTTGAATGGCGGCGTCCAGTTCGGCGGGTGGAATCGGGTCTGGATTGCCAGGATGCAGGTCTTTGACGGAGGATTCCGTCTCGGCGGTCGGCTGTTCGGGATCGGCAGCCGCTAGATACACCGAGGGAGACGTCGCGAGACTGCAGGCCGCGACGAAGGTCATCAGAGTGAAATAGATCGTTCGCATCGATGAGTCCGTTCAGGTCAAGAAGACGGAACTGATACTGTGGGCGCGTGTCAAAGAATGGTGACTTTCACGGGACTGACTCCCTCAAGCATGCCGTCACAATCCGCAATCAGGGCGATTCCGGGTGCCTGCCGACTTTTCGCGACGAGGATCACGGCTTGGCGACGAGAATCTCGTCACCGACCTTCACTCCTTTCAAAATCTCAGTCTTTCCTCCCGACGCCTTGCCGATTTCGACAACGACCTTGGTCGGAGGGCCGCTGCTAGCCTTGTAGACATAATGCTCGTCGCTGCTGTCATCACTGAAGATCGAGGCGGTCGGAGCAAGCGTCGCCGTATCATTCCGGTACGTCTCTATCTTCGCGGTGGCACTCATCCCCGCCATCACGTTGTCGATCTTGGCAGGAATCTCGAGCGAAATCTTTGTATCGAAGTAACCTGCCGTCCGAGGCACCATCGCGATCATTTTGACTTTTGCTGGTAGCTTCACGTTCGAGAATGCCGCCAGGGTCGCCTGACCCGTTTGGCCTTCGCGGACTTGTGAGGCCTCTTTTTCTTCGACATCTGTGCGCAGGACCAATTCTTTCGGCGAAACTACCGTCATGAATATCTCTTTGGGCTGCACCGTGCCATGCGGTCGCAATCGACCGGAAACTGCGGCCGAATTCCACTGGCCTCGATCGGCCTGACCGTGGTAGACAATGCCATCCATCGGGGCGCGCACAGTCATCTCATTACGGTCTTTTTGCAGTTGCTCGAATCGCTCTTCCGTACGAGCACGTTCAACGGTCTGTTTTTCCAATGCGATCTTTTTCTGATTCAATTCCAGCGGCAGATTGATCTGGGCTTTTTTCCACGCAATCTCTTGATTGACGAGATGATCTTTCATCGACTGGTCTCGTCGAGGCCGATCGAGTTTCGATTCGCGATCCTGATGGATCTTCATCGACTCGAGATTGAATTCCAGTTGTTCAATCTGGTCTCGCTGACGTTTCAGGATGATTTCTTCAGTTTCTTCAGTCAGGTCCTTGTCGCGATACATCTTCTGCAGTTGCTTCAGTTCTTCGCGGGCATAGTCGAGGTAGTGTTGCTGCGACTTGAAGTGGAATTCAGAATTCTTCTGCGTCTGCTCACGTTCAACTTCGGTATACCGCTTGAAATCCTCTTCGGCGCTTTGCCGGTGCCGCTCGGCAGTCGCGAGATTAAGCGGCAAAGATTGTTCAAGGATCGGCATTTCTTCGCGCGCCAACTTCAAAGACAGATCGGCCAGACCTCGCTCCAGCTTCAGGTCGTGAATCGACTGGTCGATCCTGGTTGTGTCGAGTTCCAGGATGACATCCCCCTTCTTGACGCGCGTGCCGTGCACAGCTGCGGTCTTAACGATGAACGGCCCCTGAAAATTGCGGGCATCCAGAAACAGTTCAGCGGTTTGCTCGGCTTCAATCGTGCCCTTCAATGTCGTTTCGACGACCAGCTTGCCAGTTTCAATCTTTGTTGTCGCGGGCTTGGCCGGTTCGGCGGCCTTGGGTGCTTCGTCAGAATTGGCCTTCGTCAGTGACCAACAGACTGCAATGGCGACCATCACGACGATCGGAGACCAGAGTCGAACAAACTTCATTGGAACTCTCCCGCATCGAATGAAAATTGTAATACGGTGTGTTGCAGTCGACTGTGCTTCGGCAAAGCTGCCCTGGCACAGCATTGAATATCATAGCGGTCCACTTCGCGAGGCAATCATCGGTCGTCTACGAACCGGTCAAGAAACGGAGGGGGCTGAAGCGACGCTGCCGAAATGCAGTCCGTTCACTTCGATTCGTGTGCCTGACTCTGTTTCTTCACAGATCAGATAAGACAAGTCGACTGGGATGATACCCGTGGTCGACGACTGCGGCAAACTGTCACGGGCGAGATGGATGGATCTGGCGGTCGAGAACCGTTTTGAACCGGCGACAATTGATCCTCATCCCCGTAATATACCGACAGAACGGTTGGATCAGCTCTGGGTTGATTCAGAGCGAGTCTAGAGCAGAATGAAATATGATAAGACACCGGCATCGCCAGTGGCACACCGAGGTAGTCCGTGACTTCGTCGCGGAAGCCTGGGTGCGATTGTCTGGAATCACGAAATTTGGAATGAGGGCGCAGACGAATGAGTCGACATGAGGATTTGCAGCGGGTGTTGAATGGTGGCATCGTGGCGATCATTCGCGCGTCGTCGGGCGAACAACTGGTTAACGTCGCTCGCGCGCTTTACGACGGTGGCGTCGACATCATCGAAGTGACATTCACGACACCCGGTGTGGTCGAAGTCATTTCGGCGGTCCGCAAAGATCTGGGCAAGAAGGTCTTGCTGGGGGCTGGCACGGTGCTCGATCCCGAAACCGCGAGAATCGCCCTATTGGCCGGGGCCGAATTCCTGGTTTCGCCGTGTGTCAATGTCGAGATCATTAAGCTGGCTCACCGCTACGACAAACTCGTGATGCCCGGTGCCTACACGCCGACGGAAATCGTCACCGCTTGGGAAGCAGGCGCCGACGTGGTGAAACTGTTCCCGGCCGACATCGGTGGTGCTCCGTATCTGAAGGCACTCAAAGGGCCACTACCCCAGGTGCGACTGATGCCGACGGGCGGTGTCAATCAGCAAACACTCAACGATTTCGTCAAAGCCGGTGCCTGTGCGGTCGGACTGGGCAGCCAACTGGTTGAGAAAGACGCGTTGGAACGTAGCGACTTTGCCCGGATTCAAAAGCTTTCCGCTGAGTACACAGCGCTGATGAAACAAGCGCGCGGCTGATTATGTCGGCACTGAAGCACGGGACAACTGGGTATACAGGAATTGCTTGAGGGCGAACGCTTTTATTTGATTTATTTTGGTGAATCGCAGGCGGACAATATCGTGCCCGTTCTTACCGGCACTGATTTCAGGATCGATTCCGACGCCAGCGATCTGACCAAGTTGTACCGATCCAGCGGGCACAATGATCGCACACTCCAAACTAGCCGGCCGTTTCGTAACTAAGGTGACGACCGGCTTCTTATCGACGAGGTAATGAACCAGGACCTTCTGGGTCCAGTCCGCCACGGCATGTGGAAGCAGTTTGTCCAACTGCTCGGCCAATTCCTCAAGGACCGCAGGTTCCCAGATGATATCTCCCTGCATGAACCCTTTCTTCATCAGGTGCCATTTGCGACCCAGTTTCTTCCAGGGTGTTAGATCGTCGAGATTCAGTGCTTCCGGATGGGCTCGACGAACGAAGGCCTCTTGAGCGGATCTGAAGAATGATTGGAATTCCTCGGTTTCGATATCGGCCATTTCGACAACCGTAATAGTCACATCTTCAAATGGCCCATTCGTCGACGGTCGAACTCGAACGCGCGGCTGTCGGTTATAGACGGGAATATCATCCAGATCGTTGACGTCACGCAGCCGCAGGTCGGACGACAATATCGCTTCGTTGAACGTTCGCTTCGGAACGCGAAACTTCAGCGTCAACAGCCATTCGTCGCCGGTATACGCGTGCAGGAACCACCCGATACTTTTCGTCTTGGCATTGATCTCAACTGTGCTTCGTTCATTCCAGTTCGTTGGACTGAAGTCGTCGGTCTTTTCGATCGCGTCGATGATCTTTGCCAGGATCTCGCCGTTCCATTTGCGACGCTGACCGTTATTGGCGAGACCATCCACAGTGTGCCAGCGTCGACCATCCGTCTCCCACGGCATCTTCGCATCTGCACCGATCTTCGTCGGATCGACGTCTCCTGTCTTCTTCTTGCGTGCCGCTTCAGCATCGAACGATTCGCGATCGCCGCGGTTTCCCTCGGCCAGCACATCAGCCAGGACCTCACCCGTCAGGCTTCGCAGATTTTCGACCGACGTTGTGTCCAAAGCGCCAAGCCTTGCCGCGTCAGCCTTCTTGCGAGACGTGCTGATCGTCAGGCGTTGCCTGCGTTCGATTGCGGTTTTCACAACATCCTCAGGCGTTCCCACAGCAACGATCCAGCCGCCTTCAGCCCCGGCGTGCGGGCCCAGATCGATGATCCAGTCAGCCGTCTTGATGACATCCAGGTTGTGTTCGACGACAACAACCGAGTTGCCCGAATCGACCAGACTGTTCAGGATCTTCAACAGCTTGCGGATGTCGTCGAAGTGCAGGCCGGTCGTCGGTTCGTCGAGCAAGTACAAGGTCTTCCCGGTCTGCGGCCGCGACAGTTCGGCAGCCAGTTTAACGCGTTGCGCTTCGCCACCTGACAGTGTTGGTGCCGGCTGTCCCAAGGTGAGGTAGTCGAGTCCAATTGCCGCCAGGACCGACAACGGACCTCGAATCTTCGGAATATTGTCGAACAGTTCCAGCGCCTGACCGATCGACATCGACAGCACGTTGGCGACGTTCTGGCCACGATAGGTCACGGCCAATGTTTCAGCGTTGTAACGTTGACCGCGACAGACATCGCATTCGACCCAGATGTCGGGCAGAAAATGCATTTCGATCAGTTTCTGCCCGTTGCCTTCACACGCCTCGCACCGGCCACCCGCTCGATTAAAACTGAATCGAGTCGCGCTGTAACCGCGAACCTTTGCTTCAGGCATCCGCGCAAATAATTCACGAATGTGCTCGAAGACGCCGGTATACGTGACCGGGTTCGACGCCGGCGTCGTGCCGAGAGGCTGCTGGTCGACGACAATCAGCTTGCTCAAGTGCTGCAGGCCGTGCAGTTCGTCGTACGGCCCCGGCTGTGTTGATGCTCGATGCAGTTTCCGCGCGATCGAACGAGCCAGCGTGTCTTCGATCAGCGAACTCTTTCCGCTCCCGCTGACGCCGGTAATCGCGGTGAAGGTGCCCAGTGGAATACGCAGATCGACATTTCGCAGATTGTTCTGTCGAGCCCCCAATAGTTCCAACCAACCACCACCCGGAGGCGTTTGATAGGCAATCGCGCCATCGTTAGGAACGGCGGCAGTTAAGGTCTCGACGGAAATCGACTCATCCTTGGCAGTCGATTTTCGTTTCTTCACCGGAGCATCCACAGCCCCGTCGGTCACTCGTTGAATACGGCGTGAGCTGGGAATCTTGATTTCTTCTCGACCGGACAGGTACTTTCCCGTCAACGACAAGGAACTCTTGTTGATTTCGCGCGGCGATCCTTCAGCCGTGATCGTGCCGCCGAAACGGCCAGCGCCGGGGCCGAAGTCATACAGGCGATCAGCCGCCTGAATCACTTCGCGATCATGCTCCACCATGATCACGGTGTTGCCGAGGTCTCGCAGTTTGATCAAGCTGGACAGCAAGCGTCCGTTGTCGCTGGGATGTAACCCAATCGTCGGTTCGTCCAGAACGTATAACACGCCGGTCAGGGCCCGTCCGATCTGGCCGGCCAGCCGAATGCGCTGCGTCTCGCCGCCTGATAGTGTCGGCAACGTCCGAGCCAACGTCAGGTAGTGCAGTCCGACATCGACCAGGAAGCGCAGTCGTGATGTCGCTTCTGCCAGCAGGTCGCCCGCGATCTTTTTCTGAGCGGTGGTTAGCTTCAGTTCGTTCAAAAACTCGAGCGCCGAATGCAGCGGCAGATCGCACAATTGCTTCAGCGTCTTACTCATCAGCTTGACGGCACTGGCATCCTCGCGCAGGCGACTGCCGTTGCACATCGAGCACGGGGCTTCGCCGACCAGACCAAACAGCTTCTGGCGGTAGTCGTATGACAGGCTGGCCGCTTGCTCGATGGCGGGGTACAGCCCCTTGTATTGGAACAACACGGATGCCCCCGACGCGCTCGAACGAGCTTTCCCCCGGCTCTTCGTCGGCGTCGCGGCCTCTGTGTGAAGAGGAATCCAGACATCGCCGGTCCCGTAGAGCACTGCACGCTGATGTTCTGGGGCCAGTTGTGAGAACGGCAGGTCGAGCGGAATGCGGAACTCGTCCGCCATCGCCGACAACATGCGTCGGAACAGCGGCGACCTGGCAGGATCGGGCCAGGCACTGACCGCTCCCTGCGATAGCGGACGCGTCTGATCCGACACGAGCGCACCGAGGTTCGTTCCCTGTTGAGTTCCGATTCCTTCGCACATCTCGCACCAACCGAGGGGGCTGTTGAACGAAAAATTGTGCGGGGCCAGTTCTTCAAAGCTGCGGCCACATTGCTCGCATGCACGGAACAGGCTGAACGGCAAAACCTTCCATTTCTTTTCGTCGCGCTGTTCATCAATGAGCGCGACACGAATCAGGCCTTTGCCTTGTTCAAACGCCAATTCGACCGATTCAGCCAATCGTGAACGTCCCGGCGGGCTGATCGTGACGCGGTCGACGACGATTTCGACATTGTGCCGCCGCTTGCGGTCGATCTCGGGAACGTCGTCGATTTTATGAGTGACTCCATCGACGCGGACTCGACGGAATCCCTGCTCGGTCAGTCGCTCCCACAGCTTCGAATACAATTGCCCTACGGCGACTTCTTGCGGAGCCAGAATCAACAGGCGCAATCCCTCACTTGAACCGGCTGCCGCTTGAGCGCCCGCATCACCGTCTGTCGACATCGTCATCAGGCGATCGACGACTTCATCGATCGTCTGTGATTTCACCGGGATGCCGCAGTCAGGGCAGAATTGAGTCCCCAGTCGGGCATATAGAATTCGCAGGTAGTCGTAGATTTCGGTGACCGTTCCAACCGTCGAGCGTGGTGTGTTGCCAACCGTTTTCTGTTCGATCGCAATCGACGGCTGCAAACCATGAATGTGTTCGACGCGCGGTTTCGGCATCTGCCCCAGGAACTGACGTGCGTAGGATGACAGCGACTCAACATAGCGCCGCTGACCTTCGGCATACAGCGTGTCCATCGCCAGCGAACTTTTGCCCGAGCCGCTGGGGCCGCAGAAGACGCTCATCTGATCGCGTGGAATCTTCAGATCCAGGTGCTGCAGGTTATGCTGTGCTGCCCCGCGGACAATGATCTGAGTGTCGGCACCTTCCGCCGCATCCTTCAGCGCGACCGACGTCTGCCAGCGAGACAAAGGGACAGGGGCGGCAGCCAAGGTCGACTTGGTTTTGGCCGTTGCTTTTGTTGCCTTGGATTTCTTGCCGTTGAGTGGTGCATTCAGTCCTTCTACCGTTCGTAAGGCGCGACCGGTATACGATTCGTCGCACTGGATGACGGTTTCTGGCGTACCTTCAACCAGGATGCGGCCACCGCCCGAACCGCCCTCGGGCCCAAGATCAATTACCCAGTCCGCCGTTTTGATCACGTCCAAATTGTGCTCGACCACGATCACGGTATTGCCCGCATCCACGAATCCGTGCAGCACGCGCAGCAGGTGTTCGATGTCGACGAAATGCAGGCCGGTTGTGGGTTCGTCGAGGATGTAAACGGTCTTGCCGGTCGACCGCTTGCTCAGTTCCTTGGCCAGTTTAACGCGCTGTGCTTCTCCACCTGACAGTGTTGGCGACGGCTGGCCCAACTTGATGTAGTCCATGCCGACATCGTGCAGCGTCTGCAGCGATTTCATCAACTTGGGATGATTCTCGAAGTGTTCGATCGCCTGCTGGATATCCATATCCAGCACGTCATTGATGTTCTTCCCTTTGAAACGAACTTCCAGTGTGTCTTTATTGAATCGCTTGCCCTGGCAAATTGGACATGTGACCCAGATATCCGCCAGGAAATCCATTTCCAATTTGTTTGAGCCGTTTCCTTCACACGCTTCGCAACGGCCTCCAGGAACGTTGAACGAGAATCGTCCCGGCTTAAAGCCGCGCATCTTCGATTCGGGCAACTGCGTGTAAAGATCACGAATCAAGTCGAACAGTTTCACGTAAGTCGCCGGATTCGATCGCGGCGTACGGCCGATCGGGCTCTGGTCAATGTCGATTGCTTTGTCGATCTGGTCGAGACCGGTGATGCTGGTGTACTGACCCGGCTGGCCATGCCCTTTGTTGACATCGCGATTCAGCACTTCCCACAGAATGTCGTTGACCAGCGAACTTTTTCCAGAACCGCTGACACCTGTCACACAGATGAATTTGCCCAGCGGAAATTTGACATCAACCTGACGCAGGTTGTGATGCGAGGCACCTCGAATCTCGATCGCCTGTCCATTCCCCTCGCGCCGCTCAGTGGGAATTTCGATCGTCCGTCGACCGCTCAGGAAGGCTCCGGTCAAACTGCGCGGCGAAAGCATAATGTCGACAACCGAGCCCTTGGCAACGACCTCACCACCACGGACGCCCGGTCCCGGTCCGAAGTCGATCAGATGATCGGCAGCTTTCATCGTCTCGTCATCATGCTCGACCACGATGACCGTATTTCCCTGATCTCGCAGGTCCTTCAAACTGTCGAGCAGCATGACGTTATCGCGCGGATGCAGACCAATTGAAGGTTCGTCGAGAATGTAAACCACGCCTACCAGGCCGCAGCCGATCTGACCAGCAAGGCGGATTCGCTGTGTCTCACCACCGGACAATGTCGGAGCCGTTCGATCCAGCGTCAGATAGTCCAGACCGCAGCGCAGTAGGAACCCCAGCCGTCCACGAATTTCCTTGAGTGCTTCCGACGCAATGAACTGTCCCGTTTCGGAAAGTTCCAGGCTTCCAAAGAATTCCCACGCCGCGAGAGTGCTCAGCGAGCAGACCTCGGGCAGCGTGAGCGGCAATGGCTGTGACAACATCGTCTCGTCGGCACCATTCTTGTCTGTCGATTGGGCTTTCGCACGCTTCGATGGCGATTCCTTCGTGCTGGTCCCGCGCCGTTCTTCGCGCGCAGATTGAGCACTCTTCGACGTGATGCGATAGCTGCCCGCTTGTTTGTTCAATCGGCTGCCGGCGCAACTGGCGCAGCCGGTTTCGTGCATGTACTTTTCGAGTTGGACGCGGCGCATGGGATTGCGCGTCTTACGGAATTCATCCAGTAATTCCGGAATGAATCCACCGTAGGTGCCACCCCGTTTCCAGAGGCCGTGCCCTGTACGATAAGCAAACGTAATGTTGCGCGAACCGAGGCCATACAGAAACAGTTTCCGGGCTTCGGCCGACAGATCACACCAGCGGGTTTTGAAGAAGGAGTCTTCTTTCATCCCGAGGTCGATCTCGATGGCACGAGCTACGCCTTTCAGAATGTGTTTGCGCCATTTGCCAACAGAACTCAGCTTCCCCAGGACGACGATCGCTCCTTTTTGGATCGTCAGCGTGTCGTCGGGCACCAGTCGGTCGACCGCGAAATCGTAGCGAATACCCAGCCCCTGACAGTCGGGGCACATGCCTTGCGGACTGTTGAAACTGAACAGTTGCGGTGACGGCTGGTCATAACTGATGCCACAATGAGTGCACGCATAGTCGCACGAGAACAGCTCGTCTTGTCCTGAGGACTCGGCTAACTCAGTGGAAGAGTCATCGTCCTGATCGCCGTTTCGGTCGACCGCCTTCTTGCCACGTGAACGCGTCGAGACCACCTCGGGCGCGGCAGTTGCACGCGACCCGCGTTTGCCGGTCTGTTTCGGCTCGGGCAACTCGTTCTCGACTTGGGCCGGATCACCGTTGCCGTCAAACGGCGTATCGGATTCGCGCGAGATCACCAGCCTTCGCTGAGCCAGGTTCAGGGCATTCTCGATCGCTTCCGCCACGCGCGCACGCGGTGATTTGCCCGCAATCAAGCGATCGACCACGACATCGATCGTATGCTTCATCTGCTTGTCGAGCTGCAGATTGTCCGTCAGTTGGACCAGCTTGCCATCGACGCGAGCCCGCAAGAACCCGCGTTTCAACAGATCGACAAACAGATCTTTATATTCGCCCTTTTGGCGTTGGACGATCGGAGCCAGAACCTGAAACCTGGTCCCATCCGGCAGGCGCAAGACTCGATCGAGGATATGTTCGCGCGTCTGAGCCGTGATCGCGCGGCCGCACTGATAACAGGTGGGTGTACCGACGCGCGCGAACAGCACCCGCAAGTAGTCGTAGATCTCGGTGATCGTCCCGACGGTACTGCGCGGATTGCGGCCACTGGCCTTTTGCTGGATCGAAATCGACGGCGCCAGACCCGTGATGGAATCCACTTCTGGTTTGGGCATCTGACCCAGAAACTGCCGCGCATACGACGACAGCGACTCCACGTAGCGGCGCTGGCCTTCGGCATACAGCGTATCGAACGCCAGCGAACTTTTTCCCGAACCGCTGACGCCCGTCATGACGATCAACTGGTTGCGGGGCAACGTCACGCTGACGTTTTGCAGATTGTGTTCGCGAGCACCACGAATCACGATGTCAGAAGCGGGCATGGGCGAAACAACAATCGAGAAAAGTCAGATGGCCAGAAACTTAACGAGACGCGAACACAGGAGTATAGACCACCCCAACGTCGCATCAACCATCCGCACTGCGCAAATCGCCGTTCGACAGAACTGCGTCGTACACGCCAATCAACTCGGTTGCAAAATCGCCTGCAATTCGTGGTGGCAATTCGCGCACATCGTACCACTGGTTCGCCGTCTTCGGTAACCCGTGCTGTTGAGATTCATTCGTGGTCAGGACTTCGGCACATTGAAGCAGAAATAGGGCTGTTTCATGTTGCGCAACGTTTCGAGTGTCAGCTTTTCGGCCTGCCACACGTCTTTCTGCTGATGCTTCATCCGCATACTGTCCATGCTCATTCGAGCCAGTCCGTATTGCCATTGTCGCGAGCCATCCTTCTCGATCGCCTGCAACATCAGGAACAGTTCCGGATCGGTCCCAACGACGTAGGCAAAAACGCCACCTTCGAGGACTGCCCTGGATGGGCTTTCATAGCGATAGACCGGCTGCGTCATCGGCCGCAGTTGCTGATCTTCCCCGCCAATGTTGACGCGTGTGTCAAACATTTCGGCCGTGAATTCTTCGGCCAGCTTTTTCATCTGCCTTTGCCGCTCTAGCGGCGTTTTGCCGACCACCGGTTCACCCGGAACAGGTTTCCATTCAAGTCCCGATGATTTCGCCGACCACACCACGTTTTGATTGCGGACACCTTCGATTGGCTGCGACGTCACCGACAGGCATTCCATGTCCAGACTTTGATACGGCGCGAACCATTTGTAGGGGCAGACAATCGCCCGAGGGCAACCATCGTGCGTAATGACGTACACATTCCCATACACACGACCGACAGTCGGGTTCGTCCACTTCAGAATCGGCGTGGAGACGAACTTCAATTCGGCTTTGGGATCATTCGGCAGACGAAAGGTCCAGCGCGCAACTTCTTCCGTTCCCAAGTCCGCTGCGGTCTTGGCTTCCGTCTTCACAGCATCGCCCGAAGCGGCTTCGTCGGCGGCAGTTACCTTCGATGCATCGAACACCCGCAGGACAGCGATGACCAGAATGCCAAGCTGAATCGACCATCGCAGTGGATAACGAGTTTTCATGACGGGCCTTTCGGGAGATCGATTCCAAGACAAAATCGTTCGAGGAAGGAGCGTGATCTTCAAATCGCCGGATTTTTCTTTTTGGGCACTCGATGCTGCCAAAATAGGCGGTCACGCGTCAAAAAGTTCATCCGTAACGCACATTCCAGACAGTATTTTTCGTGCTGCCGCGAGACGTAGATTTCGCCACTCAAGATCAGATGGAACCAGTCTTGCCCCGGCTGTTTTGAATAACAGTAAACGCGGTCAGAGTCGCGTTTGATGTGAACTTCCCAGTCTTCGTTATCCGGAACATACAGTCGCGTATCCGGAACGGGGTCAACCGCCGGAACATCAACAGCCGCCGGCCTGTCCTCGGGAAACTCATCCGGTCCTTCACCGATATCAATCGTTGCTGGCATGATTCGAACTGACCTGAGCGATAGAGGCAGAACAGCAAAGAGGGCGACCGTTGACTGAGATTCATTCTACTCTCAGAACACGGGAAGTAGACAGGGTAGAGACAAAATAGCTGAATTGCCAGGTGGCACGATCTTCAGAGTCCTCGAAGTCGTGTCCACGGAAAGTGCGCGACATCGAATGAACTCACGCGCAGCAATTGGAGACCGGACGTGCCACTGTGTTGGCCGTCTTTGGACAACCAGGCAACAACCGACTCGCGGTTCGCAGCGGCGGCCTACTCAGGTAACGGTTTTCCTCGCGTTTCTGGGGCCAACCAGATCAGCGCCATACCAATCAGATAAACGGAAGAGACAAAGCTGCAGGCAACCGGATAGCTGCCATCCAGGCCAGCGTAGGTTTTGATTCCTTTCAATAACGGCAATATCGATCCCACTTGCAGTCCCGCAATCGCCGCGAGAATTCGGCCATAGTTGAATCCGAATCCTTGCCCGGTGGCGCGCACTTTGGTGGTGAAAAGTTCGGGCAAATACAACGGCAACCAGCCGTAAAACGACGCGGTGAAAGTGCCCAGTACGAACGATGCAAACAAAAACTCTTCGCCAAAGTCGCGATGGAATTGATAGAACCAGATCACCGACCCCAACGATGTCAGACACAACCAACAATAGGCAACGCGTCGGCCGATCCAATCCCCGAGCATGGCAGCCAGAATCGTGCCGACAATGGCACCGATTGCTGTACAGATCTGAGTGTACTCGCGCGGGTTCTTCCAGATGGCCTGGCGGATCGAATTCAGCGTGGCGTTGGACGAGTCGACCCAAGGTTTGGTCGGGTCAGCAGCTTCTTCGACAGCTCGATCAGTCAACTGTTTTGCCCAGGACATCGACCATTGTGTCGATCCCCACGTGCCGATCAGGGCCACTCCACTGATGCAGGCGGCGAGCAACATGCGACGGATCGTGTGACCAGTTTGAGCGGCTGCATCGGAAGAACCAGCGTAGGTTCGTTGCAAGAATCGCCAGACGGGGTAGACGTAACCCGCCGTCGCGATCATCAATCCGAAAAGAGTTCCAATGACTTTCAAGAAAAACGGAACTCGCTTGTCGGTCCAGACCCAGACAATCATTCCAGGGCCCATCGCACCGATCAGAACTCCGAGCAGGTCTATCGTCATCCAGTTCGATGTTCCGCCTCGCCCTTTTTCCTGTTCCCACTTGGACGACTCGGGAACAAAGATGCGGAAGAAGAACGTCAGGAATGCGGGTAACGTTCCCATCATCATCATCAATCGCCAGCCTTTGTTCGCGACCAGCATTTTGACCATCGATTCGGACAGACCCAGGTTGAGCATCCATGTCTCGGATTGTGACAGCACCGAATTGAGTCCAATCCCGAGAACGCCAACCAACAGATATCCGGCATTCGCCGAGGCACCGATCAAACCGGCCATCAAAGCCCGCGATCGATTTGGCCAGACCTCCATCACCAGCGCGACACCCAGAGACCATTCACCGCCCATCCCCAAAGAGGCGATAAAGCGCAGCACGCCTAACTGCAACGGTGACTGTGCGAACCCACACAAACCGGTAAACAGCGCGTAGGTCAAAACACTCAGACTCATCGCCCGAACGCGTCCCAGTCTGTCACCGAGCCAGCCGAATAAGACGCCACCTGTTGCCGCACCTACCAGGAAAATTGCGATCACGACCCCAAATAAAAATCCGACACTATCAGACTGTTCTTTACTGAGCGGGGCGGCGAATCCAAGCAAGTCCTGAATCGCTGCCGTCCCCACCATCGAGAAGATGCCCATCTCGGCCCCGTCGAACATCCAACCCAGTAGCGCCGCGATCAGTGCCATCCAAGCCCCGAAGTTCGTCGCCGTCGCAGCGGGCGACACATCGGAAAGAGACAGAGAGGAGTTTTCTGATGGGTTCAACGGTGAGGCCTTCCTGCTGGAGTGGGCTGTCAATTGAGGCTGGAGGCATTTGCCTCGTGTGCGACTGATTGTGTCAACATCTTCGTCTTCGGCGTGCGCTGAGATTGCAAGAGCCTCAGTCTTGTCCGATTTTGGGTGCCACCGGCGTGGGTCCTCGCTCGCCAGTGTCTTTTCCTCTGATCTGCCAGCGCCATCAGTTTGGACGCAACGTCAGCATCCAGATGGATGTCATTTCGCCTTCACCGGCTTGGGATCGCAATACTTGAGAGCCATCAGCACGTAAGCACTGGCCAGATTCGGATCGCCTTCCAGCCAGCGATCATTCTTGTTCAACCAGCCGCCGTTGTCCTGCTGCAATTCGAACAGGTGTTCCGCCAGTTCCTTTCGCCAGTCGTGGGATTTCCCCTGATCGTCCAGTGCATAATCCATCCCCAGCGTCGACAATGATTTGGCGAACACCTGGAAATAGTAGTAAACACCCTGCTGACCCAGACCCGGATTTTCCTGAACGCTGTAATGCCGCGTGATCCAGTCGAGTGCCGCTTTGACTCGTTTGTCATCCGGCGTCAATCCGGCGAAAACCATCGACTTCAAACCAGCATAGGTCATACTCGCATAGGATCGCAGACCACCATTCTCAGTATTACCCGCCTGAGAATTCCCGCCGGCGGCTGGCGTGTAATAGAAGCCCCCATCATTCACTTTGGACGAGAAGGGCGTCGTGTTGTGGGGTGATTCCAGGTTCTGGCAACGAGACAGAAAGACCAGTGCATTCTGGACCGCAGGATCATCCTTCTTGGCACCCGCTGCTTGCAATGCGTCCAGGAAAAACGTCGTGTTGGATAAGTCCGGACGATCACCCGAACGCCCATAGCCAGCCCCGCCAAATTTTGTGTCCGCCTTGTCGCAGTTCTCTGATTCGTCCCACTGCAATTTCCGCAGATGCTTGTCGGCTGCCTTGATCAAAGTGTCATATTTGCCGTCTTTGTTGGCGGCACTGAACGCCAGCATGCAGATCGCCGTTTCGTAATTGCTGTGATGACTTTTGGGAAAGTAAATGCCGCCATCGGGCTGAACGAACGTCGAAAGATGTTTCAACCCTTTCTCGACAGCCGGATCATTCGGCGGCAGACCGGCCTGCAACAAACCGAATGTCACCAGGCCCGAAATCCCTGGCGATTCGGAACTGGTCCAACTGCCATCCGCCGCCTGAGTCGTCTTCAAAAAGTTCGCCCCGCGCAGCCGCGCTTTCGCCAACTGGTCCGCATTCGGCCCCACGGTCTGAGCCCCCAGATCGGACGCCAGACACAGCACAACCCCTGACAACAAAAACAGCGACAACACGGGCAACATGCGAGGCATGATTAACCTTTCGTACTCGACGGCATTCAAATCAACGATCACCCATCATACCGTGAGACGCCGCAGTCGCCATGATCAGAGGTCGGGAGCCTCAGAGATCGGGAGCCGAAGCAAATCTAAAGGACCAATCGTTATCCTCGGTTCTCGACGCCAAGATTGACGGCCGCTGGATGCGACTGCAAGAATCTGTCCGATGCACGCGAGTTCCATCAAGCGATGCCGATGCCCGGCACACATCGGTCGCGAAGAATGTCACAACATCTTCAGGGCAGTAAACCATGTTTCGAGTAAAGCTCTTTGTCCTGACGCTGGTATTGCTTTCCATGACGGGGATCTGTGGCTTCGCCGACGAGCCGCGTGTGCAAGACATCCCGTTGCCCAAGGACGCGTCGGATGTGACGTATGTCCGCAAACGAGGTGATATTCGTTTCAAAGTCACCGCAGACATGAAGACCGCCGGCGAGTTCTACGCGGCAAAACTGAAGGAACTTCAGTGGGCCAAATCAGGTAAGGACAATCTGCAGAAGAATTTCACCGTTCAGACCTATGCCAAAGGCACCACGAAGCTGGAAGTCCGAGTCGACCAGCGAGGCGATGGTTGTGAAATTCGGTTGACGCCCACGGGCTTCGTCTGGGATGAAGACCTGGCACCCAAACCGAAGGATCTGCCGATTTCTGACGATGCCAAAGAGATCAAGTACGATGACTTCTTCGAGCGGATCGAGTTTCAATCGGCAACGGCCATCGACAAACTCGCCGAGTTCTATGCCACAAAACTCGAGACCAAGACGTGGACGAAGTCGGGCGACGATGTCGTCTCGGCCCGGTCAGCACTCTTGAAGCGAACAAGCGGCAAGGCAACCCTGACCGTTTCGATTCGCCGCGAGGATGATTTCAACCAGGTGACAATCACCACCAAGGGAATGGTCTGGGACGATATCAAGGCGGCAAATGCCGTCGCCAAAAAGTCGGCGGACAAAACGAATGATCACAAGGCCAGTTCGACCGCCGGCAAACAGAAGCCAGTCGTGCTGCCAGAACGCGTTGCCAAGGCACCGAAGGGCATCGCGAAGCTCGAAAAGCTGCCATCGAAGTGTGTGGTAAACGTCGATGGCAAGAATGTTGAGTTGCCGCAGGTCATCGCATATGAGCACGTCGCCGACGGAAAATGGCGAACGAAGGTCATTGCCACCGATTCTGTGCTCAATCAAAAACCGCTGCTCGATCGATTAAAGGCCACCGGCTCTGATGAAGGTTGGGACATCTCGACGCCGTTTCTAAAATTGGATCTCGACGATCAAGACCGCCCGGTCGGCATGTCACTATTCGCGAACAAAGTTCCTGGCAGTGGTTCGCGCGACGAAATCGAAGGGGATGCGATTGTCGAAGAAGGTCGAGCACATGGGACGATCAAGCTGAAACAGAAATCGTTCTTCGACAAAAACTACTCGGCCGAAATCACGTTTGACGTTGCGGTTCTGACGCGCGAGTCAACGGCACCAAAGCGATTGGCAAACGCGACCAAACTGGCGAATACCGCCAAGCTGACAATCGGCGGAAAGGCGATATCGCTTCCTAATGTGACGGTTTACGAAACGCAGCAATTCGACAATCTGGTGACGGCAGTGTTGTTTACCGAACGGCCAATCAACCTGAACAAATTGAAGGCGTCACTCGCCAAATCGAGAAGCGATGACGAATTCAACGAATTCCAGGCACAGATCAAACTGGTCATTAATGCCAACGAACAACTGCAGGGGATGTCGATCTGGTGCGACGGTCTATCAATCAGTTCCTCGGGCGCTGACAACATCAAAACATCCGTCGTCATTGAAGACGGCCGCGCCCGGGGCACCGTGAAAACAACAGAACCCGGCGAGACCTTCGGGAAGAAATACGACTTTGAAGTCAGCTTCGACACAGCGGTCCTGGCGCTTCCCACCGCGGGAAAGTAGGCCTGACGGCAATAGGTATTAGCGCAATGGACAGTAGAGAGGGCGTAGCAGAGATCTCGCGGTGGTGATGGAAATGCTCTTGAGTGACGGGCTCCATCAACAACAGCACCTCACATTTAGAATTGAAAAGTTACCTGAAGGACAGGTGTTAAGCTTTAACTGCGACTGCGACTGAACTTGACCGTAGCGCACCAACGTACTTGTTCCTCGTCTGTGGAGCTGCCTGAACCACAGAGGAGGACGGCACATGGAATGTGCCTGCTACTTTTTTCATTAATTCAGCGGGTGTCGACCGTTTCACCATCCAGCACGTTGCGAGTATTCAACGCGCGAGCGGTATCGCCATTCTGAACCAACGCAATCGCGCATCCCGCCGACCCGCGGCCGGGTCACTCATCCGCAGGTGCTGGGTACTCAAGTTCGTTTCGCACTGACGAAACGCCGGGTTCCAGTCGAGCAAGATTCTCGGCCAGCTTCGCGTCTCGGCGTGATGCAACGTTTCCCTTCAACACCAAGGTTCCAGAATCGACGCTGAAGGTGACGCCCTTTAAAGATGTTCCAGCCATGTTGCTACCGGGCAGCGTACCGATCCTGTTGACGCGCGTTTCGAGATTCGATGAGACCAGCGCGAGTTGCGCCTTCGGATGTTCGAAGGCAACCTTCTGACGGGGGCGAATCGGTGGCAACTGATTGGCCTGGTTTCGTCCGTTCATGCCGCCATTTTGCTGCTGGTTGTTGATGTTGTTTTGATTGTTGCGGTTGTTGTTGCGACCGCGGTTGTTTCCAAGTTGGTTTTGCATTCCCAACATGCCCCCGCCCTGGCCCTGATTCTGAGTGTTGCGGCCGAGAAAGCCTTGCTGCTGCTGATTACCAGTGTTGCGGCCCAGGAATCCCGCCTGATTTCCGTTCTGGGCGTTCATCCCATTTTGCCCGAACCCGGAGTTATTGTTACCGAGCCCGGAGTTGCCCAAACCGGAACCACCCATTCCGCCGCCGAGGCCATTGCCGCTGCCTGTGTTTCCAAATCCAGAACCACCGCCGCCGAAACCACTGCCAGTTCCACCGCCACCACCGAATCCGCTGGTGCCACCTCCGCCACCGAATCCTGATCCACCGCCGCCTCCGCCCCCGCCATTACCCGAATTTCCGAACTGGGCAGTGCAAACGAGGGGACTCGCGAAGCAAACCGCGAAGACCGCGAAGACCGCGACGAAGAAGGTGTCTCGACGCATGATCGGTGCCTTTCGGCGAAACTCGCCATTAGCTCTGAAAGAGAATGGCGTTAAACAGAATCTATCCAGATTTTCTCGACCATTTGCCGGGACGTCAACTAGTCGATTTTCTTTTACTGCGAATTCAGGTCACTCGCGATCGAACAACCTGCGCCAAAGTGACGGTCAGACCACCAATTTGGTTGGCCAGCGCAGGCGCCGGGACAATGGATTTTGGTGACCTCTGACAATCCTGGATTGTGCTCTCTGGCCAGACCCTGACGGAGAATCCATCTAACTCGGTCTGTGCACAAAGTCTGAATTTTACTACGTTTTGCGGCAGATTCTGCCGGTTTCGGATTAGAACTTGAAACCCGGCAAACGCAGCAAGGTGGGGCCAGCATGCCAGGGACGGCAGCAACGATTTTTCGATGGAGCACACTCGGCTTTTGCCTGGTGACGGTTTGCGGCTGCCTGACCAACTCGGCATTTTATCCGGCCGGGAATGCGATCGTTCTGCCGCCCGAGCATCTGATCGACGGGAACCAGGTCGTCTATCAGCCGCCCGTGATGCCCGTTTCAAACTCTCCAGTCTCGGTCGCGCCGACCAGTCCTGGTGATATCACGCTCGTCTCAGGGATCGGTAACAGTCCGTCCGGCGAACCGGGAACAATAGCACCAGATGCGCAAAGTACTGCCGCGCTGCCAGACCTGGGGCACATCTACGGACGTACGGCTCAAGCGGATGATCGAGACCGCAATCCGATCATCGTCATTCCGGGTGTGCTGGGTTCACGACTGGTGGATGACCAGGCGCGAATGGTCGTCTGGGGCGAGTTCGGCGGTGACGGAATCAACCCTGGCAACTCGGTTGGCGCACGTTTGATCGCTTTGCCGATGGCGCAGGGGCAACCGTTGAATACCCTGCGGGACAACGTTCGAGCCGCCGGAACCCTCGACGCACTCAGCATTCGCGTCCTCGGAATTCCGTTTCAGATCAAAGCCTATCGTGACCTGTTGATCACGCTGGGTGTGGGCGGATATCGCGATTCACAATCAAATCTCGCCAATATTGATTATGCCAATCAATCGTACAGTTCGTTTCAGTTCGCCTACGACTGGCGTCGCGATAACGTCGAGAACGCGCGACTGCTGCACCAATTTATTCTCGAGAAAAAGCAATACATTGAATCGGAACGCCGCAAGCGCTATGGCAACGATGTTGAACCGGTTCGTTTCGACATCGTCGCGCATTCGATGGGCGGACTGGTCGCACGCTACTACCTGCAATACGGCGACACCGATCTTCCCAGTGAGGGGACCACACCCAACGTCACCTGGGCCGGCGCCGAACATGTTGCGCGACTCGTGATGGTCGCGACTCCGAATGCCGGATCGCTCGATACGGTTCACAATTTGGTGCATGGAGAAACGCTCTCAAGGTTTTTGCCACGTTACGAAGCGGCGATCCTAGGTACCATGCCGTCGCTCTATCAACTGTTGCCGCGATCGCGCCAAAAACCGGTTGTTGCCGAGGGTGACCATAACGCCGTCGATCTGCTGAACCCGACCGTGTGGGCTCAATTCCGCTGGGGGCTACTCGACCCTCGTCAGCAGCTTGTCCTGCGAGAACTGTTGCCAGGTGTTGATGATCCAAACGTCCGCCAACAGATTGCGTACGAACACTTGAGCAAATGCCTGAATCGAGCGCGGGCGTTTCAAACCGCTATGGACGCACCCGCGACTCCTCCAGAGGGAACGACGATTCACTTGATCGCGGGTGACGCCAATCCAACGGTCGCGCAATATCGCGTCGATCAGCGAGGTGCCTTAACGGTGACAGGGTCGAAACCTGGCGACGGACGGGTGTGTCGATCCAGCGCCCTGATGGACGAACGATTCTCCGTCGGCTCAAAATGGTCGCCGCGGCTGATCTCGCCCATCAAATGGGCGAGTGTCAATTTCCTGTTCGCCGATCATTTGAAACTGACCAGCGACCCCGGATTCACCGACAACATTCTGTATTTGTTGCTCGAATCACCGAGGTGATTTTCTGACATAACGGTCCAAGACGAGAGTCGTATCGCCTTTACCAGCGCGCGAGCGATATCGCTATTCTGAACCCAACTCAATCGCGAACCCCGCCGACCCGCGGCGGGGTCACTCAAGCAAGCTGCGTTTCAAGACGGCTTGGGCTTTTGTGAAATAGGGTTGCCAGGCGATTTCCGGACGCATGAACTTCAGGCAGTCGCGAACCTTTTGCAACGTATTCCGAGCCATGTGAGGGCAGCGGTTGCAGGCACAGGTTTCGCCCGTTGACGTCATAATACCAGGTACCGGGATATACTCGTGCCAAGGGGCAATCTTTTTCAGCGGATGAATCATGTTCGCTTCAGTCGCGACCAAGAACGTTTTTGGTTCGGTTACCGATTCGACGTACTTCCGCATCTTTTCGGTGCCACCGACGACATCGGCCACATCCAGGATGTTGACCGGGCATTCCGGGTGAGCCATCACCAGCGAGCCGGGGTTGTTTCGTTTGGCGCGCAACAGATCCTGAATACTGAATACTTCGTGGACCATACATGAACCTGGCCACAGGATCATCGGACGGCCTGTCACGCTGCTCAGGTAACGGCCTAAGTGCTGATCGGGCACGAACAAGATTTCCTTGTCGGTGGGAACACGATCGATGATCTCGCGTGCGTTGCCACTGGTGACGATCCAATCACAAAGCGATTTCACGGCGGCTGACGTATTGATGTAGGCGGCCGTCTGGAAATCGTGGCCCTTGGCGCGCAGGTCGGCCTGAAACGCCGCCAGCTTGTCGGCGGGACAGCTTTCTGCCAGCGAACAACCTGCCTGCAGGTCGGGCATCAAGACGCGTTTTTCGGGGCTCAGGATCTTGGCCGATTCGCCCATGAAATGAACGCCGCAAAAGACGATTGTCGAGGTCGTCACGCGCGTCGCATCTCGCGCCAGTTTCAGGCTGTCGCCGGTGTAGTCGGCAATGTCTTGCAGGTCGCCGTCAACGTAGAAGTGCGCCAAGATCGTGGCGTCACGATCCTTCTTCAAATAGTCAATCTCGTCCATCACTTCGAGCGGATCTTCGTAGACTTCCGTCCCGCTGGCCGTGTTCAGTACCGGTAGTTCCATCGTTGTCTTTCTCTTTAAGGCCATTTACGGTAACCGGACCGATTCACGTCGTCCATCAGACTTGAGTTGGCCGGATCAATTTCGGCAAACTGGTGGTGTTGCATTCGGTAAATTCGATTCCCTTCCGTGAATTGTACACCAGATGAAAACTCTGCACACGAACGACGTCCGCAATTGGCTGCAGCAATCAAACAGCCTGCACGAGTGCCTGCAGTCGATCGGCATCAAACAGCTCGATCACGAATACACGTCGGGAACGTTGGGTATTCCGCTGCACCTGCAGTTTCTGGGTCGACAGTTGGTTCAGGACAACGACGGCCCGTCACTCGCCGCGAACGCGCTCGATTCAATCCCGTTCTACAGTCTGTGCCGCGGTTTGTTTCTGCCGCTGTCATTCCTCGATCCGCAAAAGGTGGCACAGGTCTTCGGGCTGATCGTCGACCCGCCGCCAGACGCCGCGGGTCGCGAGCGACTGGTGGCTCAGTTTCTAGAAAAGGACATTGGTCTGTCGTTAGTCGAGAAGTTTGGCTGCATCCTGGGCGATCCGTTCTTCGGCAAAAAAAGTTACATGCGTCGCGACAGCCTGCTGAGGCTGCTGACGTCAATGCAGTTGTATTCGCGGACCGCGCTGCTGGACCGTTTAACGCACGTCGGCGATGTCGCGGTTCTGTTCGCAGAGAATCGACCAACGCTGAAACCCGAGCAACCATTGACCGCCGCGGAAGTCTTGCGGCTGCTGCGGTTCCTGCCTGAGCAACGGTCGACCGCACGGTTCGCGTTGCTGCGATCACTGCTTGATCGTTGTGGAAAACTGGAAGCGTATTTCATTGCCAAGCTGTTATTGCGCAAGGCTGGGTTCGGTTTTGACTATCAGGGACCATTGTTGGCCAAAACGCTGGCCACGAAGTTCAACGTACACGAAGAGCAAGTCGCGCACGCACTGGCACTGACCGACATCTTCTACGTTTCAAATGCCTTGGAAACCCAAGGAGCCGAAGGGCTGCGGGCGATCCACATGCAGCCGCTGGTCCCGGTCAAACCGGCGCTCGCCGGAGGCACCACTGACGAAGTCGCGAAATATCCCGTCTGGGTCGAACGCAAGTATGACGGCATCCGGCTGATGCTGCACAAATCATCCGACGACCGCGGTTCCGTGTTATGCGGAGCGTACACGCGCAGCCGCGGCGACTGGCTCGAAATGATCCCGGGGCTCGATCATTCGATTAAACTGCTGAGTGCTCAGAATGCGATTCTCGACGGAGAATTGTACGGAACGACATTCGACATGGACGCCGTCCGTCCCGCGTCGGTGTACGAAGTTTACGCCGCCTTGCAGAGCCAACCGACTCGACCTGTCAACTTGAAATATGCCGCCTTCGATTTGCTGTACCTGAACGGCGTCGACCTGACGGAACTGCCGCTGAGCGAACGGCGTCAACGGCTGTCGAATCTGATCGCGCCGCTCGCGATGTTTTCGTCGTCGCTACCGATCCCAATTACGCTCGCCGAAGGACAACTCGCGTCATCGAAAGACGATGTGAACCGCCTGTATCAACACTTTCGCTCGCAAGGCTATGAGGGAGTCATTACCAAGGATCTGTCACAGCCCTACTGCCTGGCCGCCCGCGACCCCAATTGGCGCAAGCGCAAACCCGAAATCACGCTCGACCTGGTCCTGGTAGGCGCGATCTACGCGGTCACGACGAAAGAAAATGCTGGCCTGTTCGGTTCGTACGTCATCGGAGCTCGCCAAGCGGACGGCAGCTTTCTAGACGTCGGAGACGTCGCAGGAGTTGACCGGTTGCGAGACGCCGAACTCCAAACCGAGATCGTACGGAATGGATTGCTAACGGGCCGACGGATTGAAAGAAACAGCTCCTCAGGCACCAGGCCCGGCGTCGAATTGCACCCATCAATCGTGGTGACGGTGAAGTTCGAAGGGATCGTCCACGATCAAGTCACACGAGCCCTCAGTCTGCGCGATCCCAAGCTGGCCATGATCCGATCCGACAAGTCGTCACACGAAGCCGATACCGTCAGCGGAATTGAGGAGATTTATCTGCGCCAGCGAATGGGATGAAACCGGGATGTCCGTTCAAATTCAAGGGTGCCACGACTTCGGAATCTTCGAATAAGTCGTGTCATTTGTGAACTTCGTCTGCCGGAGAGCTCAGTGCGTGCGACCGTCTGAACCGCGGTTGTCTTCGAAGACACGACTTTGTCGAGGACTCCAAAGTCGTGGCACCTCAAAATGTTGCTGAATGTGATTTCAATACTTGATGCTTTGAGCGTCACACCAGGATCGGCAACAGCGTTGACGATCCGTGCTGATACTGCTGGGTTACGATGCTGCCGATGAGTGTCGTGGGTGTGCAGTCGTCAATCGCGATTGTCGTGAGCGAACCGGCCAGACGTGGGTTGCCGTCGAACACCACGATCCGGTCGCAGGTCGTTCGTCCGGTCAGTTGCAGCGGTCCGTTGGTCGCGGCGCCTTCGCCGCGTTTGACTTCGATCTTACTGGGGCCTTCCACCAGCACTTCGACCTGTCGACCGATGAACTGGGCGTTGTCTTCGGCGCTGATTTGATTTTGCAGAACCAGCATTTCGTTGTTGCGGCGTTTTTTGACTTCTTCAGGAATGTCGTCGGGCAACAGATCGTTGGCTTTGGTTCCTGGTCGAGGGCTGTATTTAAAGATGAAACTGTTCTTGAACCGGCATTCTCGGATCAGATCCAGACTTTTCTGATGCGCTTCTTCCGTCTCGCCGCAGAAACCGACGTTGAAGTCGCTCGACACGGCCGCATTGGGCAACGTGCTGCGGATGCGGCCGAACATTTCGCGATAATCTTCGATCGTATAGCCGCGTTTCATGCGTTTCAGCACTTCGTTGCAGGCCGACTGAGCGGGGACGTGCAGGTAATGAGCACACTTCGGCAGATCGCGCACCGCCTGCAACAGATCGTCTGTCATGTCTTTGGGGAAATTCGTGACGAACTTCAGCCTCAGGATTCCGTCGACGTCATGGATATATTCCAGCAAATCCGCCAGTCGATACTGGCGACCATCCTGAGTCACCTTGTAGCTGTTGACCGTTTGCCCCAGCAGCGTGACTTCTTTCACACCTTGATCGGCCAGCACCTGCACTTCGCGACGGATATCACGCGGCGGACGGCTTTGTTCGGGACCGCGTGTCATTGGCACGACACAGTACGTACAGAACTTGTCGCAGCCGATCATGATTCGGACGAACGCCTGATAGGGCGATGGTCGCATCTCTGGTTCGCGCAATGGGTCATAGCTTTGGAAACTGTCGCTGACCTCGGCGCGAGTCCCCTCTTTGCGATCCAGGCTGACGGCCAGGGATCGTTCGCGACGGTCTCGAGCGGCTTCGATCAGCTTTGGAACCTCGGCCAATTGCCCTGTTCCAACGACCATGTCCACGTGTGGCGCTCGCTGAAAGACCAGTTCTTGATCTTTTTGCGCCATGCAGCCCAGGACGCCGATCACCTGGTTCGGCCGCGACTGTTTGCTGTACTTGAGTCGGCCGAGTGCCGAATAGATCTTGTGTTCAGCATGTTCGCGCACGCTGCACGTGTTGAACAGCACGGTGTCGGCTTCGCTGACGTCGCTGGTCAGGCTGTAGCCTTCTTTGCGCAACGCTCCGACCACCAGTTCGCTGTCCAGCATATTCATCTGGCAGCCGACGGTTTCAATGAAAAGTTTGCCGTTGTGGGAAGTCGTCATGCTTCGGACTTAATTTCAAGAGGACGGATGTCGCCGGGCGACGTCTGCAAATTTCACTTCAACGTTTTCAACCATCAATTCGACGCCATCTCAGGCCCGAACGCGTTCCACATACTCACCCGTTTGAGCATTGATTCGCAGCATGTCGCCGGTGTTCACGAACGCCGGAACCTGCACGATTTCGCCATTTTCCAAGGTCGCCGGTTTGGTCAGGTTCGACGAGGTATTACCACGAACGACATCTTCGGTGTATGTGACTTTCAACAGTGCCTTATCGGGAGCCGTAAATCCAATCGGTTGCTCGCCCCAGTACATGATACTGCAGATGGCGCCATCCTGCAGGAACCGTGCCTGGTCGCCAGCGACGTCCAACGGGATCGTGTATTGTTCGTACGACTGCTGGTCCATGAACACCAAGCCGGTTGAATCTTTGTACAGGAACTGTCCATCGCCCGTGCGGATTTCGGCAGCTTCGAGGCCGTCGCCACTTTTATACGTGCGATCGAGCAGCGTTCCCTTTAGCAGGTTCCGCAGCCGACATTTGTACAATGCTTGACCCTTGCCCGGTTTGACGAACTCAACCGCCACCATGTCGTACGGTTCACCGTCCAAGATGACTTTTGAACCTTTGCGAAAGTCGCTCGTACTGAGCTGTGCCATTGGTCTATTCTTATACCTGCGATACGTTTACGTGCGAAAATTCCAAGCACCGAAGTGTATCAAACGACGGAATCTGTGTGAATCGAGGTCTTCTTGAATGAGCGCCCGGGGGAGGGCGATATCTGCAATGGCAATGTTCAAACAGTTGACCTCATGGCATCAGTCACTGGCGGAAGCTATCCGAGATCCGGATCAACTGATCGACCTGTTGGAGCTACCCGACGAGTGGAAGGAACCGGCTCGACGTGCGGCGGAACAGTTTCCATTGATCGTGCCACGCAGCTATGTCGCTCGGATGCGACTTCGCGATCCAGACGATCCCTTACTGCGACAAGTCTTGCCCCTGGATGCCGAGATTCACGCAACCGATGGATTCACGATCGATGCAGTCGGAGATGCTGCCAGTCGCATTGCTCCGGGATTGCTGCACAAGTATCAAGGTCGAGCCCTGTTAGTCGCCACCGGGGCGTGCGCGATCCATTGCCGGTACTGCTTCCGACGTCACTACCCGTACGACAGTGAACCCCGCCGGCTTGATGAATGGGATCCGGCCCTGACGGCGCTGGCCGCTGATCCATCGATTCACGAAGTGTTGCTCAGCGGCGGCGACCCGTTGATGTTGACGGATGCGCGGCTGGGTGACCTGATCCAGCGGATCGGCCGCATTCCACACGTGCAGCGCCTGCGAATCCACACCCGACTTCCCATCGTCCTGCCTGATCGAATCACTCAGAGACTGCTCGACCAGCTGACGCAGACGCGTTTGACTCACATCATGGTTGTTCACGCGAACCATCCCAACGAGGTCGTTGATGATGCCGCCGAGGCACTTCGGCTGTTGGTTCGATCAGGCATCACGACCCTCAACCAAACCGTGCTGCTGAGAGGCATCAACGACAATGTTGAGGCTCTGGGACTGCTTAGTGAACGTCTGATCAACCTCGGCGTGATCCCGTATTACCTGCATCAACTCGATCGTGTCCAAGGTACAGCTCACTTTGAAGTGGAGCAGATTGTCGGCCGCGAGTTGATCGCAGAACTGCGGCGCCACCTGCCCGGTTATGCTGTGCCCGACTACGTCCGCGAAGTTGCCGGCGAGGCACACAAAGTGCGTCTCGAGTCGATCGATGAAACGCCGTGATCTGGCAACAGTGATTTCCATCGACCGACCCTACTGTCTGGAAGATGTCTTTCACTCGATGTTGCCAGCCGGTCAAACGGTTACCACGACCATCAGTTCCATCAGTTTCGACCGCAGTTGACGTCGATCACTAGATTTCAGATCGTTTGAGGTGGACATCTCGCGTAAAGCTTTCAAGAATTTCACGAATTCCAATTCTGATTTGTCACGTCATTCCACGTTCAGATTTCATCGTGGAGATGGCTCTGTGTCTTCGGCCAACACACCCATCGATCGAAGAACACCGCGCAGGCGATTTGTCGCGCTAGGGACGTTGATCGTCTTCAGCGTGCTGATTCCGTTTGGGACGTTCGCCTGGGTCGCTGTACAGGCGATGTCCGGAAAGCCCTTCGGCGAACGATCGACCGAATTCAAACTGTACGCGGGCAGCATCCGGAATGGCGAACTTTGGTTTCCCATCGCTTCGGTGCCTGTGAAATCGGATCGCGGACCGAAATGGCAACTGCGGCGTCTCGATCTGGCTGACGGAGCGGAAAATGATACTCCTTTCACGTTCTATGAGAACTCGGGGTTTCCTGTTTGGGTGGGCAGCACGCTGTACCTCGACACGGCGACCGTGATCTATCGTGCAGAAGGAACCAGTTTAGTCCCGCTGACCGACACCCGATTTCCAACGCCTCGACGCATCAGTCCACCGTTCCAACTGGACGGTGTTTTGACGACCGTGGAGCACGTGCAGGGCAACCGATTCCGACTTGCTCATTGGGAAGAAGACGCGTGGAAGCCCGGCAAGGAATTCCCACTCCCCGGGCGCGATCTCGCCTGGTACGACGATCCCGAACACTACCGAGTGCAGTTACTGCCGCGAGCCTCCGCAGAACCATTACCGACTCATGAAGCCTCGGACATCCATCTGGATGTCATCCAGGAGACCCCCGAAGTACATCTCATGTTGTCGATGCGACAACCGAACTTTGCCGCGTATCGAAAAGGGTTTGAGTTCTTTGACGAAGATGGAGCCGAAGTCTCGGCCCTGGTCCCCGAAAACGCATCTGCAACCGTCTCAGGTTGGGAACCGGTTGATACGGCCAATGACAACCAAAACTGGGTTCAGATGACTTGCGATCGCAATGGGCCTCTTTTTCGTGAGATCCGCAATCACGTTCATCGAGTCGTCTTTCGAGACGGTGAGGGACACTGCGAAGCTCTGCAGGGGCAATTCGAGCAGAATCCGACTCGTCCCGATCTGGACGTCACATTCATTGCAGCAGACCAGGCCGAAGAAAATGCCTACATCGTCCGTTTCAACCGCTGGGGAACCGCGTCGATTGGCAAGATCGACGGAAGTCACGTCCAGCCTGTCCACGCAGTCTTCGCCGGCTGTGACCGGCAGTATCTTGCTCGTTGGCAACGAATCGGCAAAGGGTTGGTCCTCGCCTGGCTGATTCACTGCGGGATGATTGCTTTCAGCACCATCTGGTTGATTCGACGAGACAACATCGTCCTGAACTCTGAGACGTCGCTGCCAGTTCCACTCGCCTCTGTCTGGCGACGGTTGATGGCGAATGCGATCGACCTGCTGCTGATCCTGTTCCCGCAATACGTGATCGGTCTCTTCTGCCTCTCTCAAACTTTTGACCGCGTTCGCTGGCCCCGACCAACGCAACTGGCGGATATGCTGCTGTCGCTCGAACTCTACCTCTACAGTGCGGCGAAACATAGTCCGACAGTCGCTGCGAATATCTCTCCGGTCTCGTTCGATTCGCTCGCCCCGTGGTTCGAATCGATGCCTCAAGACATCAACGTCTGGCAATTGATGTTGTTGGCCCTGGTGATTCAATTTGGAATCATGTCGCTTGTCGAGGGGCGTTTTGGCTGGACCGTTGGAAGCTGGCTGGCGGGAATTCGCACAAAACGCCTTTCACAACAACCCATCGGCGCCTTCCGAGCATTCATCCGGTACCCGGCAACGCTGCTCGATCTGACGCTACTCATAACCCCCCTGCCGCTTGCGATCAGTCTTGTCCTCTCGCGATCTCGCCGGTCGATCGGTGATCGCCTCGCGGGGGCGGTTGTCGTGCTCCCGACTCGGTCGGCGCAGGGAATCTCGAATCCCTACCTTCAGGTTCACATCTGACTTGACGTGTGATCGTTGGTGCGGGAAGCTCCAACGATGGTTTGACGGCTCAGTAGTTGAGATCGAGCAGCAGTTCGGGAGTTCCGACGCAAACCATTCCTATTGGGTGACGGAGGGCAGCGGGTTGGACGACGTTTTCGCCACCTGCAGGGAAGAAATCGCCCGATTGCACATCCGGGACGGGGTGTTCGAATGGCAGGGCTACGGGCTGTTGGCGGACGGCAGCCCAGTGACTTTGGAGTTTGGGTGGCAGCCGGACTTTGACGGCCCATTCCCTAACGTACTAGTCGCCTTCCGAGCCGCTTGAGAGCGCGTGCGAGAGGCTGAGGTCGAATTTCGGCGGGTGCTGGTCGCTGACTTCGCCCATAGCCGGTGGGTGCGGGCGGAATTCGCAGACATCTCGCCGAAATCGGTGTGGTTGTGGGCGGATGGGTCAGCCGAGATCGCCAACCGAGCGTTCGTCGACGGCGAACAATGTGTCTGGGTGGCGGTATCGCCGACTGGCGAGTACGCCGGATGGCGGGCGGAGTAGAGGCGACCTGAATCAGGCTCTGCATTAGACGACTCCACAAAGCCGGGTTCGCCATTGATTGTTCGGCGAAGGATGGCACGAGTGATGTACCCAAAAAATAATCGGGGTCACTTGTGCATCCCTACTCGAAAGATCGCCTCTCGACGACTTTCCAACATACAACGAGTCTCGTACAGTGCCTGTATGGCCTGATGTTGATGTCCGACACAGTCTTCGAACCGACGCTTGGTGCAATCTAAAGGGACGCGGGACGTCGAAGAATTTACCAAGTACACCTGATTGACGAAGACGTATCCTTAGAATCAAACCCAAAGCAAGAAGGGGTTTTGGCTTGGCCGAAAAAAAAGCGGATTTTGACGAGTTTCTGGAGAAGTTTCGGAAACATCGCGAGTTGATGACCGAGGAACTACACAAGGTCATCGTTGGTCAAGAGGCCGTCATCGAACAGATTCTGGCTGCCATTTTTACCGGGGGCCATTGTCTACTGGTCGGTGTACCGGGGCTGGCTAAGACATTGACTGTGTCGACGATTGCCCAGATTCTGGATGTCCATTTCAAACGCATACAGTTCACACCCGACTTGATGCCCTCCGACATCACCGGGACGAACGTGCTCGACGAAAACGACACTGGACGCCGCGAGTTTCGATTCGTCGAAGGTCCCGTCTTTACCAACATCTTGCTGGCAGACGAAATCAACCGTACGCCTCCAAAGACTCAGGCGGCGCTGTTGCAGGCGATGCAGGAACGCGAAGTCACTGTCGGCCAGACGACCTACCGTCTGCCCGAACCATTCTTCGTGATCGCGACACAAAACCCGATCGAACAGGAAGGAACGTATCCGTTACCCGAAGCCCAACTCGACCGATTCATGTTCAATGTGAAAGTCGATTACCCCAATCTGGCGGAAGAAGAACAGATCCTGGCCGCGAGTTCATCGAGCGACCGACAAGAGGTTCGTAAGGTTTTGTCTGCGAAAGCAATTCTGTATTTGCAGAAGCAGGTCCAGTCGATCGAAATCGGACCGCTGACGGTGAACTATGTCGCGCGACTGGTTCGAGCGACCCGACCATTGGATGACACCGCTCCAAAATTTGTGAAAGAGCTGGTCGATTGGGGAGCCGGCCCACGTGCCGGTCAATTCTTGATCGCCGGAGGCAAAGCGATTGCCGCGATGGATGGCCGCCCCAGTGTTTCCATCCATGACATTCGTCGCGTGGCAGTTCCCGTGTTGCGTCACCGCCTGTCGACCAATTTCCAAGCGCAGGCCGAAGGGATGACGTCCGAATCAGTGATCGCTCGTCTCCTGGACGAAATCCCAGAGCCCAAGATCCAGAAATACGTCTGACCCGGCCGCGGGTCGGCGGGATGCGCGATCGCGTTGGGATCAGAATAGCGATACCGCTCGCGCGTTGGAAATGGATTTGACGTTGCATCTGACGAGTTTGTCAATCGCGAAACCATTCAGCCATTCGTCGTAAACAACATCAAAGCCATGACTTCCGTAACTCGAAACTGGCATCCTAACGCATTCTGAGTGTGTGCTAGACTTGCATAGCACCGTGGGCCGCCAGGAGAAGACGTGATGGGAATCGGAAGGCAACTGAAGGGATTCTTTGAGGCTTTTTCCAAGCAAAACCGCCGACGCATCCGACGTGCGTGGAGGACAATCGATCAAGCAGTATTCATCGAACATCTGGAACAGCGCGTCGTCCTGACTACCGTCACCGCGTACGAACAGTATTTCCTGGAACTGATCAACCGTGCACGCCAAGACCCCGTGGCTGAGGCCAGCCGGCTGGGTATCGATTTGAACGAAGGGCTGACGCCCGGCACACTGCCACCCGGGGCTCGACAACCGCTCGCCCTGAATGATTCGCTGCAAGCCTCGATCGAAGGCCATCTGGCCGACGAACTGGCTCACAATTACTTTGCGCATGCCGGGTTCGATGGCTCGACGCCTCAAACGCGCATCGAGGCCGCCGGCTACACAGGTTGGACAACGATCGGCGAGAACCTGGGCGTTGAGTACACGTCGGGTTCGGTCAATGTCACGCAGTTCGTGACGGACGAATACGTCAATCTGTTTGTCGATACGACTGAGCCCGATCGAGGTCACCGGATCAACATTGTGAACGGCGCCTTTAAGGAAGTGGGTTCGGCCGTTCAAACCGGTTTGTACCTGGGGTTCAATGCCGTCGACACGGGAAACGATTTTGGAGCTAGGCCGGGGAACTCGTTCCTGACAGGTGTGGTTTATACCGACGCGGTCACAGCCAACAATTTCTACAACGTTGGCGAAGGGATCGGCAGCGCGTCCATCGTGGTCAAGTCGGGTGCCACAGTTGTTGGATCCACGACAGCAAATGCCGCAGGGGGATATCAAATCGCCTTACCCTCCGGAACGTACACCGTGACGTTCTCGGGAGCAGGGATATCGTCGCCCACCTCAAAATCGTTCACGATCAGTTCGTTGAACGTCAAAGTGGACGCAAATACTCGAGTCGACATCGGTGCCATTGGCCCGCCGGCGTTGTCCGCAACCAGTCCGCAAATCTACACGGAAAACACGGCTGCCAGCCTGATTGATGCCGTCATCACGGTGGCCGATCCCGGCCGAACGACGATGTCGACGGCCAACATTACGATCGGCAACTTTGTTGCCGGACAGGACGTCATTGGGTTTGTCCCCAACGCGGGTACGATGGGCAACATCGTAGTCTCAAGCAACTCCGGGGGCGTGTTACAACTGGCATCCGCTGGATCGACCGCCACATTGGTTCAATGGCAGACCGCTCTGCGCGCGATCACTTATTTGAATTCCAGCGACAATCCGACGACGACAACTCGGAATGTCACGTTTGTCGTGGATGACGGCAACGCGTCGAATCATCTCAGCAATACTCTGTCGACCACCGTGCAGATCACTGCCGTGAACGATCCGCCAGTTCTTGCCGCGATCGAAGGGACGACGGTGACCTATAACGCTCTGGCTCCGGCCACCGCGATCACGTCCGCGTTGACCGTTTCGGACGTTGACAACACGAATCTGGCCAGTGCGACGGTGAAGATTTCGGCCGGCTATCAAAGTGGTTTCGATCAATTGACGTTTACAAACACCGCCACGATCACGGGATCATTCAATGCAGGGACTGGCACTCTGACGCTGACCGGCAGCGATACGCTGACGAATTACCAGGCGGCCCTGCGCGCGGTCAAATTCCAGAACACCAGCGGCACGCCCACGATCGGCACCCGAACGATGACGTTCCAGGTTAACGACGGCTCGGCCGCGAATAACCTCAGCAATCAGCCAACCCGCACGGTTACGGTGAGCAACGGAACACCGCCCGCCATTGCCAATATCCCAGGAACCCTTCTGGCCTACACCGAAAAGGATCCTGCGACAATCATTGCGTCTGCCATCACGATCACCGATTCGGATAGCACGAACCTGGGCAGCGCCCGGATTCAGATTACTGGTGGGTACACGACAGGACAGGATCGTTTGTCCTTCACGAACTCGGCCGGAGTCACTTCATTGTTCGACGCAACGACCGGCACGCTGACTCTGACCGGCGTCAAATCGGTGGCGGCCTATCAAACTTTGCTGCAATCGGTCAGCTATCAAAACATGAGTTACGCCCCCAGCGTCGTCACGCGCACGATCAGCTTCACTGTCACCGACAGTACCGGAAACGCGAGCAATATCGCGACCCGCAACGTCAGCGTGACGGCGGTTAACGATGCCCCGTTACTTTCGGCTATCGAATCGGCAACTCTCTCCTACAAGGCAGCAGACCCTGCGACGGCGGTGACGGCGTCGCTACTCGTGGCAGACGCCGACAGCGACAATCTGATCAGCACCACGGTTCAGATCACTGCGGGCTATCAGAATGGTCAAGACCTGCTGAAGTTCACGAACACCGCCAAAATCACGGGATCATTTAATGCCGCTACGGGCACTTTGACTTTGACAGGCAGCGACACGGTTTCCAACTATCGCACCGCGTTGCGATCGGTTCAGTATCAGAACAACAGTGCGACACCGGTCACCGGAATGCGGACGATCAATCTCCGCGGAAACGATGGGGCTGCTTCGAATAACCTGGGCAACATCGTCTCACGGAATATCAGTGTGACGATCGGCACTCCTTCGGTGTTGTCGGGAGTATCCGCGACCGCTCTCGCCTACACAGAGAAAGATCCGGCAACGTCGATCGCGTCGACGATTGCCATTGCCGATACCGACAGTGTGAACCTGTCGAGTGCCACCATTCAGATTACCGGCAACTACGTCACGGGTCAGGATCGCCTGGCATTTACGAACTCGGCGGGTGTCACATCGTCGTTCGACACCACGTCGGGCACTTTGACTCTGTCCGGGTTGAAGACGCTGGCGGCCTATCAGACCATGCTACGTTCTGTGACCTATCAAAACGTCAGTTACAACCCGAACGCGGCAACTCGAACAGTCAATTTCACCGTCGTCGATGACGGAGGGAACAGCAGTAATCAAGCGGCACGCACGATTCAGGTGACCGCCGTCAACGATGCCCCCCTGTTGTCTGCGATTGAGATAACGACCATTTCGTACAAGGCACTTGATCCCGCCACGATCGTCACGGCGGCGTTGTTGGTAGCCGACGCCGATAGCGATAACCTGGTCAGCGCCACCGTTCAAATCTCATCGGGCTATCAGAACGGTCAGGACGTGCTCACGTTCGTCAATACGGCGAAGATTTCGGGGGTATTTAATGCGTCGACTGGAACGCTGACGTTGTCGGGCGTCGACACCGTGTCGAACTATCGGACCGCGTTAAGAACGGTGAAGTTCCAGAACACCAGTGCGACTCCCGTCACCGGTTTACGCACCATCAGCTTCCGCGGCAATGACGGATCGGCCGCAAATAACTTCAGTAATATTGTTACGCGGAGCGTCAGTGTTTCCATCGGTTCTTCGCCGGTCCTCGCCGGTGTCTCGGCGACTCCCCTGGCATACACCGAAAAAGATCCGGCGACAGTGATAACATCGGCCATCACGATCACAGACTCGGACAGCGTCAATCTGAGCGGGGCGCGGATTCAGATTACCGGCAACTACTCCAATGGGCCTGACCGGTTGGCGTTCCTCAATTCGGCAGGTGTCACGGCGAGCTTCGATGCCGCATCGGGATCATTGATCTTGTCGGGTGTTCGAACGCTGGCCGCCTATCAGACGATGCTGCAATCGGTCACCTTCCAGAACATCAGTTTCAGCCCCAGCACTGCAATGCGCACAGTGACGTTCACGGTGACCGACGACAGTTCCAATTCCAGCAATCCCGTAACGCGGACGATCAATATAACCGCCGTTAACGATCGGCCATTGCTGTCCGCGATCGAATCGACTGCATTGAACTACCACGCTCTGGACCCGGCGGTCGCGGTGACGTCATCGCTGCTGGTCGCCGATGCGGACAATGACAATCTGATCAGTGCCAAGGTCTGGATCAGTTCAGGATACCAGTCGGGGCAGGACATTCTCAGTTTCACCAACACGGCGAAAATCACAGGCAGCTTTGATTCCTCAACAGGAATCCTGACGTTGACGGGCGTTGACAGCGTTTCTAACTACCGGTCTGCATTGCGTCAGGTTCTGTTCCTCAATAACAACGCGTCGCCGACGGCAGGAACGCGGACGATCAGTTTTCAGGCGAACGATGGTTCTGCACTCAACAATCTGAGTAACATCGTCAGCAGAAACATCATCGTAAGCTGATGTCGCAAAGACCTCAGTCAAATCCGCCTGCTGACAGAACGACGACCGACATGACCGAGCCAATCGCTTATTTGAACGGCCAATACGTCCCGATTTCTCAAGCGGCACTGTCCGTCTTTGATCTAGGAGTGGTCGCCGGTGCGGCGGTGACGGAAATGGTGCGGACCTTTCAGCACGTTCCATTTCGACTCACCGATCACTTGAACCGGTTAGAGCATGGACTATCCGCGCTCGGAATCACGTCTCCCATTTCGCGTCCCGATCTGGAAGCGATTTGCCAGCGAGTTGTCAGCGAGAACTGTCGGCTCATTCCATCCGATCACGAACTGGGGTTGATCGTATTCGTGACCACAGGTCAAAACTTGACGTATCTTGGTCGCAATGGACTGGCGCGAACTCCGTCGTTGTGCGTCCACACCTTTCCGCTGCCATTTGAACTGTGGGCCGATCAGTATACCTCAGGAATTCACCTGATCGCGTCGACCGTGAGGGGCATTCCGGAAGACGTCATCAGTCCCGAGATCAAACATCGCAACCGGCTGCATTGGCAGTTGGCTGACAAACAGGTCAAGCAGACCGATCCGACCGCGATGGCTGTGCTGCTTGATCACGAGGGGTTCCTTACCGAGACGGCGACAGGCAACATTTGCGTCGTCGAAGGATCGACGATTCTGACGCCGGAACACGGCATTCTGCACGGGATCAGTCGCCGGGTTGTGGCTGAATTGGCAACATCAATTGGTCTGACGCTGGCCTACACTCGAATGGGACCGGAAGAACTGAGCCAGTCAAAAGAAGCCTTTCTGACTTCAACGCCGCACTGCCTGCTGCCCATTACAAAATTCAACGGGCAACCAGTCGGCACGGGCCAACCGGGTCCCGTCTACGAGCGGATCATTACCGCGTGGGGCGATCTGGTGCACGTCAATATTCGAGCGCAAATGCGCGATGGGGCGATCTCGCGAACATCGGAGCCCTGAACCGCTCGCAACGTCCGACGGTCTGTTGAAAAAGTGTGTCTGGGGTCGAGTCTTCGAGCCCTCAGGCTGATGCGCAAGCTTTGTCGGCACTCGAACTCCGAAGGCGGCTCAACGCAGCTGACCTTAGTCACCCAGAGAAAGATCCAATCAGCACGAGTCACCCGTACTAAGTTGCCAGCAGTTCCTTCATAGGATGACCGTCGTTGGTCAGCCGCAGCAACCGTCCATCGGGTGCGAAATAATCTTTGGCAATATCGATACCCATCGCAGCGAACAGCGTCGCATGGAAATCCTGGACCGAGACTGGTCGGTCTTGGATCTCGGTACCCTCGTCGTTTGATTCACCGATGATTTGTCCCATCGACAGACCGCCGCCTGCAATCAGGGCCGAGAACAGGTCCGGAAAATGATCGCGTCCGTTGTCGCCGTTGATCTTTGGTGTCCGTCCAAACTCACCGACGCAGACCACCAGTGTTTCGTCGAGCAACCCGCGCTGTTGCAGGTCTTCAATGAGTGTTGCGAGTGCCGCATCGAGCGATGCCGAGAGATTCTGAACCTGATTGAAGTTGTCCGCGTGCGTATCCCAACCACCGTACTGGATCTCAACGAACTTGACGCCTGACTCCACCAGTCGACGCGCAGTCAAACAGGCTCGTGCCAGCGAGCCGTCGTTGACACCGCTACCATATCGTTCGAACAGCTCGGGTTCCTCAGCTGCGGGATCGTACGGCTGAAAGACGGGATTGCTGCGCATCCGATCGACGCGGCGCGTCAATTCGGTCAGATCGCGACCGAGGTTGGTTTCAAAGCGATCGGAGAATTGTGAATTAAATGATTCCAGCGCCGTCAGACGTCGGGCCAGGCGCTGTTCGTTCATGCCCGGTGGCAATACTAGAGCAGGGGCGGGATTGACGGTGTCGTCGATGACGAACGGACCATACTGCGGCCCCAGGATACTGCCTTCGCCTCGGGCGCCGATTGAGACGAACGCGGGAGCATTCAATTGAGGATCACCCTGCCGCCAGGCGACAGCCGATCCCAACGACGGATATTGCAGACGCGGGTTCGGACGATAGCCGGTGTGAATCAACGATTGGGCTCGTTCGTGATCACCTTCGACGCTGGTCAGCGTACGAATGATCGAGACCTTGTCGGCCAGAGTACCCAGGCGCGGCAGGTGTTGAGCGAACCGGACGCCTGGCAAGGCAGTTTCGATCGCGTCGAATGGACCGCCGGTTGACGCACCCGGCTTGGGGTCGAACGTATCGAGTTGACTGGGTCCACCCTCCAGAAAAATCAGGATACAGGCATTTGCCTTCGCAGGAACGGACGAACCGGCCCAAGCCATTGATCCCACTAGTGAGGTTCGCAGACAGGCGACGGTGCCGAGAGCTGACGACTGCAGCAGCGATCGTCTAGAAATGCCCGCGGCCGCCGCAGGCGGTTTGCTCGCGTCGCATGACGGGTTGCGAATAGACGTGTCGTTCGCACATCGAGTGCACCATCCCGTTTCCAACGCACGAGCGACCCAGCTATTCTGAACCCAACTCAATCGCGAACCCCGCCGACCCGCGGCCGGGTCAATGACTGTGTCCTGCATGATCATGTCCCTCGTGCGAATCGGCGATCCCCTCCCGGCTATTTTTCATGGCCAGATCGAGTTGATATGCCTGGTTGCGTGCCACGATGTCGCCGGGTTGCAAGATACCGTCATTTTTGATCACGGCGTCACGCGGATCCAGATGCCGTAATCTTACCGCAATCCGTTCCAGCCGCTTGCCATTCATGCGAAAAACGAATGCTTCCACACCCTCTTTAACGACGGCTTCGGACGGCAGCACGATCTGTTGCGATTCAAACTCGACGGGTAAAAGGACTCGCGCCCGCTGCCCTGGCTTGAAACGCCAAGAGCGGTACGCCAGGCCATTCGAGACCGGCTGATCCCGGACCAGTTCGTTGGCGAGCGGAATATAGAACCGCAGCGTCCGCGAATCGGATTCGACAACATTGTCGGCATACAGGATCGAAAGGCCTTCTCGGATGACCGGCGACTCGTCAGTCACTTCAAAAATGGCTTTGACCGGCCAGTTCCTTTCGATGGCTCGCGTGACCAGAAAACTTTCCCGCTCAAAAGCACGACCGGCGATCAGCAGTTGAGAATGTCGAGCCAACCGGCACAGTTCTTCGCCCGGCTGGATCAGTTTTCCCAGATGGACACTCATTTGCTCGATCGAATAGACCGAGCCATGTTCGTGCTGTTCCGCGGCCGAGATGACAGCATGAGCGGCCGAATCCAGTTCACCGTGATCTGCGATCGGGTCTTTGGGCGTCGTGTTCTTTTCCGGTGACGGACCGAAGGGAACGCGGATCGTCATTTCGCGAACCAGCGTCTTGGTGCGAACAATGTCAGCGATCTGATCGGACGACAGTCCCCGGACGAGCAATTCCTGCATTTGCAGCAACCGTTGCGTTTCCAGTCGCTTCAGTTCGTATTCCTTTTCGATCCGTCGCGTGGCGGCGATCGCACCCGCTTCCGTGGCCGGACCGATCCGCTTCAAGTCGGCCTGCGCCAGTTCAATATCCTGCTCTGACTTCAGCAACCCGGTTTGAGTCGTCGCCAACAACTCGCTGGTCGGCCGGATGTCGAACAGCGGATCGCCGCCTCGGACCGTTTGGCCGTGAAAGGCATGGATCTTCAGCACGATGCCGTGAACGGTCGACGACACACCTTGTTCACAGTGCCCCGGCTCTTCCATCACTTCGGCGGGAATCGGCACACTGCGCCAGTAGTCCTGCAATACGACTGGCCCCAGTTCCAATCCCAGGCTTGATCGCGCGGCATCGGTGAGGACCAGACCTTTCGATCGTTCACCGTGTGAATGATGATCGTCTGCGTCGTGACCGGTTTCCGCTCCAGTGGTCGCGTGCGTAAAATAGTTCTGCAACGGTTCACGCCAAACGGCGACACCGACACCGAGTGCGATCACGACCGCAGCAGCGATCAGTCGACTTTTCGTCACGAATTCGACTCCATTCCTGAGGTCTCTGCCTGCGCTCACTGACGGCGACAGACCACCAGAAAGGATAACGTGACGCGACCGTCTTGTGACAGGTCAGATGTCAGCAGAGCCGGAATCGTGGTTCCGCGATGACTACCAGCGGAACAGGCAGGTGCCCCAGGTCAATCCGGCGCCAAAACCGCTCATCAGCAGTGTATCGCCCCGATCGAGACGACCGGCGCGGTTCGCTTCGTCCAACGCGATCGGTATCGAACCGCCCGATGTATTTCCGTAGTCCTGCAGGTTGTTGAACATCCGCTCGGGCGGAATGGCCAACTGCTCGGCGACGTTGTTAATGATACGGATGTTGGCTTGATGCAGCACGTACAGCGACACATCATGCGCTGACAAGCCAGTCTTGCGCATCACGACTTCGATGCTGTCTGTGACCGCCCGGACCGCCCATTTGAAAACGTTGCGACCGTCCATCTGCAGGAAGTGACGTCCGGCATCAAGGTCGGCGTGTGTGACAGGATTCTTCGAGCCACCGGCCTGACGATCGAGCATGCATCCGCCGCCGCCATCAGATCCCATCTGATAGCACATCAGACCTTGATGCGAATCGCCGCGTGCGATCAGGACGGCGCCCGCACCATCGCCAAACAAGGGAGCGACTTTTTGATCGCGCGGATTGACGATCCGGCTGTTGCAGTCGCCGCCGATCACCAGGGCCAACCGGCTATTACCCGATGCCACGAACTGGGCGGCCGTCACCATCGCGTAGACGAAGCCAGAACACGCCGCATGCAAATCCATGGCAGGGGCATCGATTCCCAGTGCTTCCTGGACCAGGTTGGCCGTCGTTGGACACTGATAATCGGGTGTAAATGTTCCGACAACCACTAGATCGATGTCACGAACGTCGACTCGACCATGTCGAATCGCACGCTTGGCGGCTTCGATACAGAGATCGCTGGTGGCTTGTTCAGGAAGGGCGTAGCGTCGCGACGTGATGCCGGTTCGCTGTTCGATCCACGCCGGGTCGTAACCGAATTGAGCTTGCAGGTCCGCGTTGGTGACGATGTTGTCGGGAACGTACGATCCCGTGCCCACAATCTGGACACCCAACAATGAGCGAGTTCGACGAGTCCAACTCGGTTTGGGGGTTGCAGAGGGTGACGGCGCTGTCGCCAAGCTGGTCTCCGAACCAGCCCCCTGTGCACTCGTCATTCGTGAACCACCACTTTCATACATGGATCGCATCCTCGACCGACGTATCGCCTGATCCGATTGACTCGGCCACCTTGCTCAACAGAAACACTTTCAGCCAGTTGGCCCAACTCGGTTCAAGGCGGAAAGAAGCAGAAAATGTCCTCATCCTGGGACCGGAAGTATATCGCTGTGTTTTCTGGCAAACTAGCGATGTTCCTGTCGTGATTCGGAAGTTCACGCAACTTTGTTGAATTATCGCCATTCCCGAAATTTGAGCAATATGGAACGTTCGTTCTGGTTGAAACATTCGCCCTTCAAAGCCGAGGCAGCCGCGTCGGAGCTGCCGATTTCCCTCTTTTTGAGACTTCCGCTCAACGAATGAGCATCCCGCATTCCTGAATCAGAGGAAAAACAGCTCGCATTCTTGTTACCTAACGGTGTTGCACGATAATAGGATCATTGCCGAAGGTGGCTGGAAGCCGCTCCCGCTGGCACGGTGGCCAAACAACTCTTTTCCGAAAGCGTTTTTACTCATGAGAAAGCTGTTTTCACTGACTGCGGCTTGTGCCGCCCTGGCACTGGGAAGCGCTGCCTGCACCGTTTCCGCCGCCGAATGGGGTACCGTCAAGGGTCAAATCCTGCTGAGCGGCGACCTGCCCAAGCTCGATCCCATTGTCCGCAAGGGAGATGCCACCGCGAAGGACGCTGCCGTTTGCGCCGCGCAAGACGTTCCGAACGAGAAACTCGTCGTCGACGCAGATTCCAAAGGAATCAAGAATGTCGTGATCTACATCCAGAAGAAGCCAGCAGCGGTCCATCCCGACTTGGCCGAACCCAGTGCCAAGGAAGTGACTTTTGACCAGAAGGGATGCCAGTTCTTGCCACACGTGCTACTGGTTCAAACTGGACAGTCGGTGCGAGTTCTCTCGGACGATGCAGTGGCTCACAACACGCATACCAATACGATCAAGACTCCGGCCGAAAATTTTGTCGTTCCTGCCAACGATCGTAAGGGCATCTTGATGAAGCCGTTCAAGACGGCGGAACGACTGCCAACCCGTATCAACTGTGACATCCATGCCTTCATGGAAGCGTATTGGGTCATTCTGGACCATCCTTATATGGCCGTGACGGATGACAAAGGGAATTTCGAAATCCCTAATCTGCCGACGGGAACCCATGAATTCATCGTCTGGCACGAACGCTGTGGATACCTCGACAAGAAGTATTCCGTCGACGTCAAAGCGGGTATGAACGAACAAAAGCCGCTGAAATACTCCGCTGCTCAAATCATGAAGTAATCTCAGTCGATCAGGCCCGGCAATCCAACTCGGTTGCCGGGTTTTTCTGTTCTTTGTCGCGAGCCTTTTTCACATGTCCACGGCCCGCCAGCTTCGAAACCTTTTGGCCCAGCCGGGCATCATTCGCAGCCTGGCGCCGCATGACGTCTTTTCCGCTGTCGTGATGGAGCAGGCAGGACTGCCACTGCTGTTTCTGGGAGGATTCGGCACTTCAGCAAGTTCGTATGGATTACCTGACCTGGGACTATTGGGCTTGGCCGAGATGGCCGATGCCGCGCGGCGCATGACGGCTGCCGTCCATATTCCCGTCATTGTTGATGGTGATACCGGCTATGGCGGCATTCCGAACGTGATCCGCACCGTGCAAGAATTCGAACGCGCCGGTGCTGCGGGAATGCTGTTGGAAGACCAAGTCTTTCCCAAACGCTGTGGACACTTTGCTGGCAAGCAGGTTATCCCCGCTGGCGAAATGCTGCTGAAGCTGAAAGCCGCATTGGATGCCCGTCGAGATCCCGATTTCGTGATCATTGCCCGTACCGATGCTCGCGCCGTCGAAGGCCTGGACGCCGCAATTGAACGTGGTCAACGGTATGCGGAACTGGGAGCCGACATGGTCTTCGTCGAAGCCCCTCGATCCGCAGATGAACTCGCCCGAATCGCTCGCGAAATTCCCGTTCCCCAACTGGCCAACATGCTGGTTGGCGGTACGACGCCTATTTTGTCGGCGGATGAACTCGCGGAACTCGGCTTCAAGATCGTCGTGTCGCCGGTCGAGTCGCTCGCCATCGCTGGCGCAGCAGTGAGACAACTCGCGCAAGCCATGCTTTCCCAAGGTCGCGTCGACAGCCTATCAGATCAGATGTGGTCATTCGCCGAATTGAAACAAGTGCTCGGCGTCGACAAACCTACTTAAAAGCCGTTCGGCTGCAGGACGTGGGAACAGGCCTGTCGGTCAGGCGGCACACTCCACAGACATCGTCGCCACTACCGGCGCAGTGGTCGATCGACGCGCGTATGCTTTCCAAAACTTTTTTCTTGACCATCCCCGTCTCGCTGTACAAAACAAAGACATTCCGTCACGATTTGCGGCGATCGTATCTGATGACGGTGATCCAACACGCGTTCGCGTACGTTCCCTGATTCAAGCCATTCGCTCCGACAATTGGTTTTGATCTCACCTCTCATGTCAGGAAGGGTAGTTGCGATGTCACAGACAGCCACAATCGAATTGATGCAGCGTCCCGAGTGTTCGTATGTCCCTGATCATACCGAGTTCGAAGACGCGTCTCCGTTCGGCCTGCAGGGTCTGGATCGAGACCTGCTGCAGATTCTGAAGCCCGAATGCGTGACACGGCTGGCGATCACTTTGGCGTTGCGAGCGACACGCGCACAGATTCTGGACGACGACTACATCAATCGAGTCATCAGTTGGCATCCTGATTGGGTGGAGGAATATCGAATTGTCCATTTGATCGAGAAGTCGCTGTGGATTCAGGGGCACAGCGATCTGGTGATGACGATGACGCGAAACCCCAGTCAGATTCCCGACAATCCGCCGCCCAAGATCAAGCAGGCGCTGTCGCGGGCGTACGTGCTGCATCCCGAGGCCACGATCTGGTACGGAGTGCCATTATTCGGCACCGAAACGAACGAAGACGGGCTGCCACTACCCGTCAGTGCTGCCGCCGTGCGTGCTGAAGCGAGACGGCGTATCGAGGCGGCTCGCGACCATGCACTTCGTTGGGGCTGGATGTACCGCGCGGGAATGAAGTTCGTACGCATTCCGTCGGTCTGCTGGCATTACGGAGTTGCCGTCCGAAATCGCGTTCGTCAAACCAGGCAAAGAATGTTCGACTACTGGAACAAGTGCCGACAAGACGCTCGACGACGAGCGCGAGCGATCTGCCTGGCAGAAAATCAACGCTGCCGGTTCGGATCATCCCAGATCGCGATTCCGGAACATCGCACACTATTGGGCCGAAGCCTGGAAACCGCCTGTCTGCTCACCGAAGTGGTTGCCTATCAGGCATCCGTCGCCGGATCCGCTTCACCGTTCATGGCACTCGTGGCGGCCCCGCTGGCAATCGCCAAGTTTGCACCGTTTATTTTTGTTCCAATCACCGTCGTTTCGATGGACCCGTTCCTCTTCGTCGAGTTACCCGAAGAGCCCGGCAAACTCCGCCATGTAGGACACTGGTACTGGCAGACCAATAGCGAAGGTCGGCAAAAGCTGCATCTCCATGTGTAGCTGTTTAGACGGGAACCAGTAGACCAGTCAGCTTTCATCAAACGAAAAAGGATCGCTTGTTGGCGACCCTTTTTCATTCCGTACAGTCTGACAGTCCGTTACCAGATCTGAATCCGTTCCGACTTTGGTCGGAACATTTTGTCGCCGGGTTTCACCTGGAACGCGTCGTAAAACGCGTCCAGATTTCGGACGGGTCCGTTTGCTCGATAGAGCGATGGTGAGTGCGGATCGACGACCAGTCGGCGCGTCAGTTCGTCGTCTCGGTACTTGCGCCGCCAGATCTGAGCCCACCCCAGGAAAAATCGTTGGCTGGATGTGGTTCCATCAATCACAGGGCCTTCGTCCTTCTTTAGGGAAAGCCGGTAGGCCTTGTAGGCAATCGCCATCCCGCTCAGGTCCGCAATGTTCTCTCCCAGTGTCAACTTGCCGTTCACCTTGCGGCCCGGCAGCGGTTCGAATTCATCGAACTGAGCGACCAGTCGTGTGGTCAGGGCTTCGTACGCCTTGCGATCCTCGTCCGTCCACCAATTGGTCAGGTTACCCTGGGCGTCGTACCGGCTGCCCTGGTCATCGAACCCGTGGCTGATTTCGTGACCAATCACCGCACCGATCCCGCCATAATTCACGGCATCTTCAACCTGTGCATCGAAGAACGGCGGTTGCAGGATCGCCGCGGGAAATACGATTTCGTTCAGGCTGGGGTTGTAATAGGCATTGACGGTTTGAGGTGTCATGCCCCATTCCTTGTGATCGACGGGCTGGTGCAACCGGGCCAAGCGACGCTGATAATCAAACTGTGACGCGCGCCGGATGTTTCCCAGCAGATCGTCGGCTCGAATCTCCAACTTCGAGTAGTCACGCCACTCATCCGGATACCCGATCTTCGTCGTGATGCGATTGAGTTTTTCCAAGGCCTTCTGCTTGGTGGCGGCGGTCATCCACGAAAGGTCTTTGATACTCGATTCGTAGGTCTTCAAAAGGTTACTAACCAACTCGTTCATGCGTCGTCGCGACTCGGCAGGAAAGTGCTTCTTGACGTAAAGCTGTCCCAATGCATCGCCGAGCGCGCCAAAATCGCCCGCACCGGCGCCGGCCGTTGCATCCACGGCGCGCTTCCAACGCGGTTGCTGTTCAGGAACTCCCGAGACCGCTCGTTCGTGCAATTCGAAGTGTGCGTCGGCGAAATTTTTGGTCAGGAAGGGCGCCGCTTCATCCAGAGCTCGAAACCGCAGATATTCCTTCCATTCGTCGACACTGACCGTTTCGACGAGTTTCTCTAGGCCTTGGAAATAGCTGGGTGTGGCAACGTTGACCTCTGCAAGTTTCGGCGCACCGCAGGCTGCGAAGAACTGCTGCCACGGAAACTTGCTGGTCAGTTTGCTCAGATCTTCGGTACGGTACAGGTTGTAACGCTTCTCGGCATCGCGCAATTCGGTCTTGGACCAGTGCACCTTTGCCAGTTCCGTTTCCAGTTTCAGAATCTTCGACGAGACGTCGGTCCCGCCGGGCAGTTTCGCCAGCTCAAACAAGCGCTCGATGTACTTCGTTAGTGCCTGGCGTGCATTGCGGTAGTTTTCCTTGTCTTCGAGGTAATAGTCACGATCGGGCAGCGTCAATCCGTGCTGCATAACGTTCACGAGGTAGTGTGACGAGTTCTTGTCGTCGACATCGATCATGAAGCCGACAGGGCTCGGGATTCCCATCGGGTTCGAGCGGCCGAAATGTGCGACCACGTCATCGGTCGTCGCCAGCTTGCCGATAACGGCCAATTCCGCACGCAGCGGATCGATCCCTTTCTTGTCGATCGATGCCTCGTTCATGTAACTCTGATAAAAGTCGCCGATCTTCCGCGCAACGTCGTCTGTCGGATTGCGTGCCGATTCTTCGATGATCGTGCGAACGTTCTCACGTGCCGTGTCGGCCAGGGACGTGAACGAACCATAATTCGATTTGTCCGCCGGAATCTGCGTTTCCAGCAACCAACGACCATTGACGTGTCGAAACAGGTCGTCCTGCGGACGGACCGAGGTGTCCATTCCGCCTTGATCAAGGCCCGACAAGCGTTTGTCCTCAGCACCCGTTCTGCCAAGAAGAGTCACAACAGTGAGCAACGACAGTAGGAATCGTTTCATAAGTTGAATATCCGAAAAGAGGAAGCCGTTCCTGCAAACGTATTGGGGTTACCAGACGCAAATCTGCACGCTCATCGCCGAAAATGCAATGCGCTGCCGGGTCCGACGGTGAACTTTGCCCTTGAAGAAAGCAGGGAAGGGACGCCTTGCGGTTTCCCTTCCCTTCGATTTCGCGAACACGATCAGTTTAGTGCGTGTCGCACGGACGTGTCGCGTTGAAACATGGGTTAGACGCTGTGGATTTAGGCTCGCGAGACGCCACACTTAACATGGATGGCTCTAGTGGTTGTGGCCGCCACTCTTGGCAGGCGTCTTGTTTCCACGGGCGTTCACGTACGAGACCAGGTCGATAATCTCGTCGCGAGTCAGTTTGTCCAACAAACCCTTTGGCATGATGGACGTCTTGGACTTCGTGCGTTCGACGATGTCGCCGCGTTTGACGACGATCGGTTCGGCTTTGACCAACGGGTTTTCGACGATCTTGATCACGTCGGGCGTTTCTTCGATCACCAGGCCGGTGATCACTTTGCCGCTGCCCAGTTCCAGCACGTTGGTTTGATACTTCTCGTTGATCTTCGCCGATGGATCGAGGATCTCTTTCAAGATGTCGAGTTCGGTCCACTTCGGTTCGAGCTTGGTCAGGTCGGGACCAAACTCGCGGCCCGCTCCTTCCAGTTTGTGGCAACCGACGCAATTGGCGACAGTAAACAGTTGCTTGCCGTTGCCGTAATTCGGAGTCGCATGCTGGTGATCGCCATGACCGTGGTCTCCTGACAAAGCCGCGACAACATCGGCCAGATCTTCGAGTTTCCATTCGGTTCGCGGACGTCGATCCTTCAAGTAGGTGTCCTTGGCTTCAATCTTATTGGCCGCCAGGTAGGCATCCGGATTGGCCAGGTAGTCATCCAGATCGGCGACGACGTACAACGCTCCGTACATTCGTCGCCAGTGACCTGGGTAGGTGCAGACGAACGGATAGACACCGGGCTCTTTTGGTGCAGTGAAGCTGACCTTCTGTGTCTCGCGAGGTTGCATGAGCGTGCTTTTTGCGAGAACCCTGTCGGACTGAGGCACGTAATAGCGTTCGGCGAAGCCGGGCTGTTGCGCGTTCGCTTCCGACAGCAGTCCGATCTCTTCGAGAGCCCCCGGCTGGGTGATCACGAAGTTATGCGGCATCAAATCACTGTTATCGAGCAGGAATTCGACTGGCTTGCCAGCCGCGACCGCAACGATGTCTTTATCGAATGACATCTTTTCGAAGATCGTGCCGATCTTGATCACACGGATGCCCAGTTCGGACAGGATCGCGCGCGTTTTCCTGGCGTCGTCGGGAGACTGCAAAGTCGACAACGCGTCCGAGAATTCCAACGCGTCGAGGGCCGCGGGTGACGTGCGGTCTGCGGTCGGAATCTTCTTGATTGACGCGACCAGGACATCCAGTAGCGGTGCCGCATCATCCTTTGGCCAGGCCGTACGAGGCAAACGCTGCATCGCGCGGATTGCGGTCGAACGGTCGACATCGTTTTTGACATACTGGCTGAGGGTCGAGAAAGTTTTCGGTTCCTGACCGCGCACATGTGTCAGGGCCATCATCGCCGCGCGACGTACCAGCGACGCGGGACCTCCTCCTTCCAATTCGAATGACACGCTGACGGGCGGACCAGCGTTCTTTTCTTTCTTGAAGACTTCACCCCGTTTGTCGTCGAGGACCTTCAGAGTAAAGTTCGCCAGGCGGTCGGGGATCTCGGTCCGATTGAAGATGTTGATCCGATCAATCGGGAATTCTTCACCCAGATCGACTTCCCACCACGGCTGCGGCGTGTTCTCGACCGTGTGCGTCTGGCCGCCATCACCGTAGGCACCCGACTTATTTCCATCAATGGCTCGCGAAGCAACGCCCCCGCTGGAGATGTTCTTCTGAGTGGCTTTGCCGCGACGCGCGATGTTTGTGCCGCCACTCATGACTTCGACTTCGGCCAGAGTCAAGGTACCATTTCCGGGCAGTTCAACACGAACATATCGCCCCATCGTGCCCTTGTTCTGTTCGGCATTCAACCCGTCGGGCAGGCCTTTCAAGAGTGGTTCGACTTTGTCGTAGAGGCTGGCGCGAACCGAGGCATCGCTGATCAGCGGCATCGCGTTCACGAAGTCCAGCAGTCGCTTCACATCGGTTGAAGCGAGTTGCCAAGCCTTGTCGATGGAACCATCGACACTGATCAACGACACGAATCCGATTTGACGGAACACCGGCTGCTTGGCCGCCACTGCCAGTTTTTCCAGTTCGGCTCGCGCCGATGTCAGTTCGGCGGCGCTGCGTCCGGTCAGTTGCCGGACCAGATCAAAGATGACTGTGATATCGGCGTTTTGTTGCTTGGCATCTAAGGCGTTGATGGAATCCATGATGATGCGAATCTCGGGCTTGTTATCGAGCTTCGAGAGCCCCGCAATCGCTTCGCGCCGCACTTCGTCACGCAGCCCCGGCCGGTTCAGCATTTCGACGAAGACCAGTCGCTCACGCTTTTCGGCGAGCAGTTGATCGTTTGACAGGTTCTTCAGATAGAACCGGGCCCCGGCTTCCGTGGTGAAAGCCACGCGACGGTTTTGTTGAGCGGCCTGGTCGAGATAGGGCTGCAGCGTCCGCATCGCTTCCTTGGCTTCGAGCTCGATGAAGCTATCGATCGGCTTTTCACGAGCGATCAGGATGACTTCAACAGCTTCGGCCGATGGCAGGTAACTGGCGGCCCAGATCGCCTGCAGACGAACGCGCGGGGCCTCATCATCCGCGGCCTTCTTCAGCAGATCCAAGGTGTTGCTCACTCGATCACGCCACGCCTGCAGCACACGGATTGCAGCCGCGCGAGCTCGATGATCCTTCGCTTTCAGACACTGTTCGAGCAATGTCGTGTTAACCACGTTGTGGTGCTGATGGATCCACAACGCTTCCAGCACATCGTGTTCGTAGTTGGCCGACGCCTTGTCGAGAGCTGCAATCCATTTGGTGACAGCATCGATCACGTCGTTCGAAGGGCGACCCGACAATTCGATACGAGCCCGTGCGCGAACGCGGTCGTCTTTTTCCTTCAAGACGTCGAGTACCTTGTCGATCGGTTGACCGGCGATCGGTGTCGGTTTGATCAGGTCGCGGCCTTCGTACCGGACGCGATAGACCCGGCCGTGAATCTTGTCACGGCTGGGGTCACGCAGGTTGTGCTGCATGTGACCGATGATCGGGTTCTGCCAATCAGTGAAAAAGATCGTCCCGTCCGGTGCGACTTCGATATCGGAGGGGCGGAAGTTTGGATCGGTCGAAGCAACCATCACTTCGGGGTATTCGGTCCCACTGAAGCTGCCGCCGTTTTCGTCGATCTTGTACTGCATGATTCCTTGCAGGCCGATCACGTTTCCAACCAGCAGGCTGCCCCGCATCTCTTCAGGGAAATGACTGCTGCTCAGATATTCGATCGCTGGGCAAGGACGCATCCGTTGCGGATAGACGCTCGGGGTCCCGCCATGCTTGTTGGGATAGTCGAGATAGCTCGAGAACAATGTGCCGTCATAAGGAACGGCACCCGTTCCGTCAACGACGATATCCTGCCCCCAGGCGTTGAAGGAATGGCCGTGCGGATTGGCGAATCCGTAGGTCACATAGACATCGATTTTCTGAGCACGTGGCTCAAACCGGAACACGGCACCATTGGCGACTCGACGCGGAGCACCCCAAGGCGTTTCGATCTGTGAATGATGGAAAGTCCCTTCCTGGAAATACATCGCGCCGCCCTGATCGAGCGTAAAGCTGTTGATCGTGTGGTGCGTGTCAGCCGTGTCGAATCCGTGGACGATGCGATCCTTGATGTCGTAGTGGTCGTCGCCGTTGGTGTCTTTCAGGAACAGCAGATCCGGTCCCTGTGCGACCAGCACTCCGCCGCCCCAGAATTCAAATCCGGTCGGGTTGTGCAGGTCTCCGGCAAAGGTAGTGCATTTGTCGGCTTTGCCGTCGTTGTTCGTGTCTTCCAGAATCAACAGGCTGTCGTTCATCGGTGTCGTGGGTTTCCAGTGCGGATAGGTGACCCATGTCGCGACCCACAATCGGCCTTTGGTGTCGAAGGCCATCTGCACCGGGTTGACCAGTTCGGGGAACATGCTTTCGTCTGCGAACAGTTCAACCTTGATGTTCTTGGCAACGCGCATCTTGCTGATCGCGTCTTCGCCCGACAGGAACAGGTGCTTGCCACCTTCGAGCGAGCCTGGCTTGTTCGAGATGACGTTTAGAAACTCGGGCAAGTGGCTGTCATCGGGCTTGATTGATTGTCCGCGTGCAGCGGCCCACACGACCTTATCACGATTTGCCGTCAAAGTGTCGAGCACATCCAGTTCGCGCTGGCCAACCGAATAGTTCGAGAGGCCGTCACCATATCCGCCCGGCCCTTCCGAGAACGCGAGAAATGCCCGGTCGCCATAGGTCGAAAAGCCGTCGGTCACGCGATAACGGTTGTACCAGTAGAAGTTCTTGTCATTGATCGCGGCCTGCAGTGCAGCGACCTCTTCAATTTTTTCTGTGCGAGGTCCGAAGAGCGTCTGATCGATGTGTGTCGCAAACGCCCAGTCGCCTTTGGAATTCTGATGAATTCCGTTGATCGTGGCGGGCAATTCGATCTGAATGGCCGTCTTCGGTCCGACCATCAGGCGCTGCCCCTGGTACAGGCCCAGCGATGTCGTGAACAGGTCGACAAACGGAACCTGATTGGCCTTGGCGACGTCACCCAATGCCTCGGAATACACCTTCAATCGCGCGTTCGAGGCGTCAATCGCAGCCTTGGTGGGCAGGTTGGGATCGTTGATGTATTCGTGAGCGATGGGCGAGAACAGCACAAGTCGTGGCGCCGATTTGCCGTTGTATTTCTGAGCCAGCGTGTGGTTGACGAAGTCGGTGGCATTTTGTTTGAACGCAGCCAATCCCGCTTCACCGGCGGTCGATTCGTTGTAACCGAAAAAGGCAAAGATCACGTCGGCCTTGGTGTTGGTCAGCTCAAACCGATTCTCGCGCACCTTTCCAGCGTCACCTTTGGACAGCTTCTTCACGTCAGGACACGGTGCGTTACCGGCCAGCCATTCGTCCTGTGTTCCAAAATCTTTCGAACGCATGCGCTTGTTGGGATCTTTGTAGCCATTGATCTCGTCGCCGCTGTAGGCCATGTTCCGGAAGACCAGTTCGTATTCCGGATACCGTGAACTGATCATCGTTTCGAGCCAGCCGAAATGCTGCATCCGTTCGGCGACCGTTCCGCCGATGATGCAGACATGATCGCCCTTTTTCAGTTCCAACTTCGGTTGCGCCTGGACAGTCGACGCCAGCGCGAGAATTAGGGCGAACGCACAAAGATGCCACTTCATTCCGATCATTCCTTGGTAGGTTTGGCAAACGAATTCGGTTCCGGCAGGGTCACCCGCAACGCACGAGCGGTGTCGCTATTCTGAACCCAATGCAATCGCGAATACCGCCGACCCGCGACGGGGTCACCTGGCAGACCATAAAAACGAACAGCAAGAACAGCAAGAAGCACGCTGCATCGCGAGATCAAACGGCTCGCATTCGCCCATCATCACTGTGTTTCAATGTCCACGCGGGAGAGCAGTAGCGTAACCAATTGCGATGCGTCTGACG
>Ga0105238_10000139_pt1 | contig 80491 bp, 61 predicted proteins | sample KBSC34metaG_FD_81526 | JGI IMG/M metagenome (GOLD analysis project Ga0105238, IMG submission 81526) | Corn rhizosphere microbial communities from Kellogg Biological Station, Michigan, USA - KBS C3-4 metaG | ecosystem: Host-associated > Plants > Roots > Rhizosphere > Soil | place: Michigan, USA...
CACCATGGCAAACCTCCCTGGTCTTGAGTTGTTTGCCAGATTACCTAAATTGCGGCCATGGCGCTAGACTGACGACGGATGCGCTCTAGATGGGCAGATGAAGCTGAGGTCACTGCAGTACGACGAGTGGCAAGCAAAGTTAACGGAATATCAGTGGTGGGTGCGAGCGACGGGGAACAAGTAGACGGTCCTAGACCTACCCAAGTCTGCGACCAACGGGATCAGCCATGACCTGCCTCGTGGATCTCAGGTTTACAGGCTGATTTGGAATATTCCTACCTCTGGTTTGTGTTAGGGCTGACCGCGTTGGTTCGCGGTCCTTTTTCAATCTTGGCCGTGAGAAAAACTTCTCGGATGAATCGAACGGCCAACAACTGTATCAACAATGCTCTGTGGTGAGGCTCGATTCTCGCTTATTTGGTTTCCGGCTCCCAGACCCGCTGTTTTTGCGCTGCAAAAAAGCCTTCGTTTGTTGGTTTGATTTTCCAGATCTCAACCTGCTTCAAAATGGTTGGTGCTCCGACGGAGAAGCCGATCAGGTCGAGTTTGTTCTGATAGTCGGCGTAGTTCGCGATCACTGCTTGCCGATCGTTGACGAAGACTTCGACGATGTAACGATCGACAAGGATACGCAGGTCGATGTCTTCGCCCTTGGGAAGATCGCCGATGGCAAACGGTGCCTCCGTCGATCCCACGCGCAACGAGCCGGTCTCGGGGCGGAAAATGATCGGCAGGCCGCCGCCTTTTCCGTCTGAAAACAAAGTGAAGCCGAAGAGCTTTCGTTCGGCCTGATCGCGTGCGATCCGGATCCGGATTTCAGAGGCATCGCTGCCCAGTTGAGCGATCTTCTTGCCGGGAGGGTTGCGGTCCGATCTCAATTCACTGGCAGGAGCGTCCAGTGTGACATCGTTCAATGTCACGACATCGAATCGTTGTCGTTCGAGTTCGCGTAGCGGTTTAATGCGGAGTTGACCGTCAGCAGACAGACTCAGCTCGCGCGGCAGTGATTGAATAGTGTAGTTACTCATCGCGCCATCGTTGCGGTCCAGCGTCGCACACCAGGCCCACATCACTCGTCGGCCATCCGGCGTCAGGACACTTTCCGGGGCGAAGTAGTCGGCACGCCACGACTGGCGGCTGAACAGGCTTTGGCTTTCACGACGCCAGTTCATGCGTCCATGTTTTTGTGGCACGAACTGTTCGGATTTGGCGTCCCAGTCACCCAGGTAATAACGACAACCGAGATCGTGGCTGATGCACAGCAACATCCATTTGTCGCCCAGTCGGAAGAAATTCGCGCACGAGATATCTTCGCCGCGAGCCACATCGGGCAAATCATGTTGCAGAAAATTGCCGACGCGCGTCCATGTTTTCAAGTCGTTGGATTTCAACAGGGGCGGATTCTCGCCTCCGGAAATCGAATAATAGGTGTCACCGATCAGGAAACAATCCGGATCCCAGTGATGGATGTTGGCTTCGCTGCCGTCGGCATTCTTGACGACGACCGGGTACGGCTTTTCCCACGCGGACAACTTGTTGTCTTTGGCGATCGCAATCTGATTTCGGCCTGAGGCCTCGCCGTGATAAATCGCCGCAGGCTTGCCTTCTTTCGTGATGAAGCCGGTGCCACTGAACATCCCGTGTCCTGTGAACGAGGGTTGCAGCTTGGTGGTCTGCCACGTCCAGTGCAGCATGTCTGGACTGGTCACATGGACGAACGAAAACGATGTTCGACCTTTCCACGGATGCGCCAGGATGTAGTGGAGGTGATAGACGCCATCCAGGCAAAACGCGGCGTTCGGGTCGCCTGGCAGGCTGTCGCCGCCCGGATGCATCAGGTGGTAATTCAAGACCATGGTGGCTTGTGGCACCCGTCGTGCCGGTGCGGGACGTGACGCGGCGACGGCATCGGCTGTGTCAGCATCCGCCGCGGCGAACAGACCGCCTTCACCGTTCAGGATCAAACGGCCGCCATCGACCTTTACTCCGCCCGTCAGTCGCACGTGCGGGAAGCGACCCGTTCTTTCGCGCGCCGAGGCGTCGTCGAATGTCCACCACGCCCAAGGCTTGATTTCACTTTCTTTATTGGGCTGCAGGGCCGTGATCTGTTCCATCGACAGCGGCACATCGTAGATGCGGGCGTCTTCGATCTGGCCAGTAAAGAATTGACTGTTGGCGAAATGTCGGGGGCCGATGATGACCACACTGCCGGGACCAAACGCTTGAAGTTGCGGAATCTGATGCTGTGAGTATTGGACGCCGTTTCGAAACGTCGTCACAGTCGTTCCTCGATAGACGACCGCCATCTGGACCAACGTTTTGGGATCCACAGTTTCCGCTGGCCAAGCCTCTTGCTGTTTTTGCGTGCGCAGAAAGAATTCGCTGCCAGCCATCCATTTGGCGGGAGCCAATTCGCCAAAGACGATGCCGTCAAAGTGCCGGGCGTTGTCATCGATCGTCAGGACGCTGCCCGCTCGCTGTTGCAAGTTGGCGATTGTCACCCAACTGACCAACGTTTTGTCGGTCAGCTCTTTATCCGCGGCATGCAGGGAGAAAAGCGGTACCAGAGCGAACACGGCAAACAGAACTGTTTTCAGTCGCATGAAATTCATCCTGGCGGGATCAAGTTGGCAGGGCAGATCTCATGGATTACCTCACACAGCGAAGAACTTCAACCGGGTCGAACTGTTGAGCCAGCCTTTGTGAAGGTGTCGTTCAGGCAGTATGATGCGTGCTCGTGATGACTTGGTCACAACTTGCGGCCGTCATCGCAGGAACGTTCGAGCTTCGTGAAGGATACGGTTCAGATGGCGGCGCCTCGGGTCTGTGTGTTGCGTGCTCCCGGCACGAATTGTGAAGTCGAAACGGCGTACGCGTTTGATTCGTGCGGTGGTCGTTCTAATGCCGTGCATCTGAATCGCGTGTTGGAACGTCCGGCGCTGCTCGATGACTATCAGATTCTGTGCATTCCCGGTGGCTTCAGTTACGGCGACGATATCGGAGCTGGCGTGGTGTTCTCGAGTCAACTGCGTGGTCAACTGGGTGACACGATGCAGCGGTTCCTGTCGGCCGACAAGCTGGTGCTGGGCATCTGCAATGGATTTCAGGTCCTGCTGAAGGCCGGTGTGCTGCCCTATGGCGCGAATGGCTGGGGGCAATCAGAACGCCAGGATGCCGATGCCACTCTGACTTGGAACCACAATGGCAAATATACCGCGCGGTGGGTGCATCTGAAGGTTGCCAACTCAAACAACGCCTTTCTGCGCGGAATTGACGAACTCGACCTGCCGATCGCACACGCGGAAGGCCGCCTGGTCGCTCGCGACGAGTCCGTCGTCGACAAGTGGAAATCGCAACAACAGATTGCCATTCAGTACGCTCCCTGGATGCAAGAAAGCGACGGGGCTGCTCAGTTGGTCAATGCGCGATGGGAAGCCAATCCGAACGGAGCGGTGGCTGACATCGCGGGACTGAGCGATCCCAGCGGACGCGTCCTGGGTTTGATGCCCCATCCAGAGCGTTTTCTGTTCGCCACACAACATCCGCATTGGACGCGTCTGAAGCTCGAAGGCGACGGTGCCGGTCGCAAGCTGTTCCAGAACGGCGTCGACTATTTTCAGTAGACACCGGAGAAGCGGTCGCGTGTCAAAAACCGTCGGCCGGGCCCTCGAGCATGCGAGTTGAACCCGGCCGATTGATGGTGCGTCGGTTACATTCCGAAGCCACCGCCGCCGAACCCGCCACCACCTCCACCAAATCCGCCGCCGCCCCCACCAAAGCCACCACCACCACCTCCGCCGAATCCACCTCCGCCTCCAAAGCCACCACCGTTTCCGTTGATGCCATTGAAGCCGCCGTATTGGTAAGTGTGCTGGTAGAACTCGGGCGCTGCATCCAGTGACGATTTGCCCAGGCCGTAGGCAGGTGATACGAAGACGCGGTTATTGGCGTCAGGGTTCCCTTTTTCGCTCAGCACCATCGCGATCAATTCGCGGCGATGAGCATCCAGTTCGGGATCGGCGTTGTTATAGGTGCGTTCAATGATCACGGGGAACGGTGAACTGCGCATCCGGGCGCCGATTTCATTGATCTTGTCCTTACCGTCCGGCGTCAATTCGGCGGTTTGACCCACAAAATCCATCTGGTACAGGATGAAGTCGGTTGCTTCGGCGTTGGTCTGCATTTGATGGAAGTGGGCTCGTTCGACGGCTCCCACCGGCAACTGATCGGGTATCGCCAGCGACCGAGGGAATAGCCGTCCGAACAGCGATCCACAGCCGAAACCGCAGCAGGGAATTCCCCAACCGCAACGACTGCCACAACCAGTCGAGCAGCCTGTCTGGCAGCCGTCGTCACAGCCCGTATTGCAACCGGTGTTGCAAGCGCCGTGACAACCCAACGGGCTGACACATCCCATGTTGGATAAAGCCATCAATACAACGGATGAGAGGGCGAAGCCTCGTGCTGTCATGCGAACCATCTTTGATCCCTGTGCTCCCCGTGTTGGGCTTGTGTGGAGTCTCGGCAAGTGGAGAGTATCGTTTACTCAATCTTTGTTATGGCTGATTACTCGACTGCTATTATTGGCCATTCTGGTTGTTGTACTGGCTGCTATTGGATTGGCGATCACTTGACAGACGTCGTCGTGATTGTCCGTTGGGACCGGAGTAGTTCGTCTGGCGAACGTCGGATCCGGTCGGAATCACCTGGCTGGTTGATTGCGTCCGCGACGACCGCTGTCCCGAAGGCCGCTGAGCCGATTGAGGTACCGGCGACAGTTGACGGTAGGGCTGTGGCCCATTCATCTGTGGACCGGCATTCACTGGTCCTTGAGCGGGACCTGGTCCGGGATTCGTTGGTATTGGCGAGTACATCGAACCGGCCGGGCCAGGATTGAAGTGCTGGGTGTCAACATTCGTGCCTGTCGTCCCGCTGCCGTATGGAGCGGATTGATAGTATCCCGTGTCCGGTCGACCTTCGGTCATGTTGTATTTCCAGAATTCCTCGTGCGTTGGACGAGTGACATCGAATCCAGGAGGAGGTGGAACTTCGTTGGCATCCATCGGACGCACGATTTCCGGTGTAATCAGAATCAGCAGTTCGTTTTCTTCCATTGTCATCGTCTTCGCGCTGAACAGCAGCGGTCCAACGTGCGGGATATCGCCGAGCAGCGGGATTCGCTGAATCTGGGTTGTCGTCCGGTTTGACAACAGACCCGCCAGGGCCATCGTCTGGCCTTCACGCATTTCGACGACCGTTTGAACGCGGCGGGTATTCAGCCCTGGGATTCCTCCCACCGAATTCTGGTTCGTAATGTTGCTGTATTCCGCGATGACACCGATCCGAATGATGTCACGATCGAGCACTGTCGGCGTCGCGGTGATTGTCGTACCGAAACCACGGAACGATGTGGTCGTGCCTTGTGCACCACCGATCCCAACGGTTGTCGGTACGGCAAATTCACCACCTGACAGGAAACGGGCGTTGCGTCCGCTGAGGACGGTGGTACAGGGCTCGGCCAGAATCTTGGCGGTTCCATTCGAACACAACCAGTCGAGGAAGATCCCGATTTCACCATTCTCGAATGTACCGCTGAGCGTTCCACCGCTGACGGCGCCGACGGCCGTTTGCAGCGAATTGCGAGCGTCGTTGAACAAGACGTTGATGTTAACGCCGGCATTGTCAGCCGCCGTACGGCTCAGTTCTGCGACGCGAACACGCAAGGCGATCTGGAATTCGCCGGGAACCTGCAGTTCGTTGATGATGAAGCTGGCCGCCAAGTCCCACGTATTCAATCCAAATCCATTGCCGTACCCGCCAATACCACCAGCGCCGAACCCGGAGTAACCGCCGGTGTTAAAACCGCCCTGGTATCCGTTAAAGGCTTGAGGACCGAACAACGATCCTTCTTGGTTGATGATCTCACCACGAATCGCCGCCAGAATATGAGCTGCGTCGTTGGCGTCGCGGGCTTGCCCTCGCACCAGGATCTTGCGCGACATGGGAATCAGGTAGACCTTGCTGTTGGGGAACAGCGTGGCCAATCGCTTTTCCAGCTTGCCGTAATCCAGGCGGCGCTGATTATCCAGATTAGGATCACGAATCGTGCGGACGGTATAGATCAAACGATCATTCGAGTTCTCGAACCACAGAGTCAGTGTCGTCGAACCCTGTGCCAATCCGACGATCGAGAATTCCGTCGGGCTGTACTGCACGATTTCCATGATCGCCGGGTCGGCAATCGAAACCCGCGTGACGGGCGATCGCGTGACGATCAATTGGCTGCGCTGTTGGATGACCTCAAGCTCTTCCTGAGCCTGGGGCATCTCTTCAATCAAGTGGTGAACGGCCCGCGCGGATTGCGGCGTGTTCTGAACTTGTTGGATCGGCGGCTGCGAGATGATCGGAGCCATGAGTTGCTGATGCTGATGCTGAATCGGCGGGGCCAGATTCGGCAACGTGTATCCCTGGTTGGGAATCGCATAGCCCTGATTGGGCAGTGAATAGCCTTGGTTTGGCAGCGCGTTACCCGGACCGTTCTGAGCAAGTACGGTCAGCGGGGTTGTCAGGCACAAGGCTGCCAGCAGGCCCGAGCAGGTCTTCCGGACTGGACCGGTCAATTGCCAGTCGAGCGGAGACTGAATCAAATCCCTGAAGTACGTCAACATCCGTGCGCGCTCCTGTCAGCTCTATGCTGCGGTATTCCATCTCGAGCGGTTCAGTCGAGTTGATCCTGCGGTCGGGACGCAGTCACAGACTCGGTTTGAATGGGACCGATCTCACAATCCGATCGTGAAATCCATCCCCGGCGCAATGCGCCGCCTCGCGGTAATACAATTCTCGCCCGCGAGAGTTATCGGACCGCTTATTCAGACGAGTGCACGACAATCGCGGTGTGCGCGTTCAGCACAGCCGGTTGCACCCGACGCGCCATGCTCGATTGGTAACGCCGCTGAATCTCGCGCAGGTTACGCGACCGATCGGATCGCCAAAGTTCGGGATATGAAAACGGCGATTTCAGAGATTTTGATTCATCTGACTGGTGCGGATTTCATTCGCGTCCGCCATCAACCATGGCTCGATTCTTGCCGAGGCACGCAGATCGCTCCAACTGATGAGGGGTAGTTGTGGAGCCAGTTGCGGGAAGTAAGTATCGACCAGTTCAGCAACAGCAGCCCCCGCAGCGCTTATCCGATGCGGAGTGGGAATGGACTTCAGCAGGACAAATTCATCCGCAGGCCACCGCGTGGCAATCCACCCTGCCAATGAGTCGCTGGTGACATCCCAGTTGTGCGGGATCGACAATCCACTTTCGGCTTCTTCTGCCGTCACAAACGGTTCGACCTCTAATAGCAACGGAGCGGCATCATACTTCCATGTCTGGAATGCGGCCTCGCGCGATGCGACGGATCGAAAGCCCAGCAGACGCTCGAGCAATCGACGACTCAGTTCCATACCACTGATCGCCAGCTGATGTGCCGTTTCATCATCGAGTGGATGGACACGACTCCACTCACGCACCACATCCGCCACCGCGCCGCCGCCAGCAACGATCAAGCAATGCTGATCCGCCCGCTGGCTGAGCACAGTTGTCACCGCATCAGCCAAGTGCGGCAGATTCAGCAGACTGCCACCGAGTTTGATGACGACCGTCATGAGTCACCGCTTGCGATCAGCCCGATCTGCAGATCCATGACATTCGTATGAGTGGGGCCACACTTCAAGAGTCCACCGCACTGTTCAAAAAACGGATACGAATTGTTGATGTCCAGGTATTCGATTGGATTCAGTCCACGCTGACGTGATTCACTTTGCACGGCGTGATCGAAACAAGCGCCAGCCGCGTCAGTGGGACCATCCTCGCCGTCAGTCCCACCGGAAAGAACCAGCATCCGATCCGCATCGATCTGCCCCCAGTGGCAGCCCGCAGCGAGTGCCACTTCCTGGTTTCGCCCCCCCTTACGCGGCTGGTCCGTCGCAGTCAACTTCACGATGGGCTCGCCGCCAGCCAGATAGCAAATTGGATGCGATCGATGTTCGTCTCGAGCGATCAGACACAGTTTCGCGAACTCCACACCGACATCTCGCGCGATTCCCTGCCGGTCTGTCCCCAGCGATCGTACTTCGAAACCGAGTTCCGCTGCCCGTCCTGCGGCTGCAATGAGTGCTGTTCGATTGTTGCCGATGATCACGTTACGGCACTGAATTGCGGCGGGCGCTGCGGCGATTGTTGCTCGCGCCTGATCCTGAAGGACGCGCCAGACACTCGCGGGGACCTTTTCACCGGAATGACTCGTTCCGAAGAACCGCTGCAAGACCGACAGCGCCTGTTGAGCGGTTCCGGAATCACAGACTGTGGGGCCGGAGGCGATAATATCGAGTGGATCGCCGACCACGTCAGAGATGATCAAGGCGATCATGCGTCCGGCGGCCGCCGCGCGAACCAGGCCGCCGCCTTTGATGCGCGACAGGCGCTTGCGAACGGTATTCAGTTCCTGAATCGTCGCACCGGAATTCATCAGACTGCGGGTCACCGACAGTTTGTCGGTCAGACTGATTCCGGCAATCGGAGCGGGTAGCAGCGCGCTTCCGCCGCCTGAAATTAGCACCAGGCAAAGGTCGTCGTTCGTCAACGACGCCACCAGATCAAGAATGCATTCGCTGCCATTCACCCCCTCAGCAGTCGGTTCATTGACGGCTGCAGGGCGTGCGGGATGCAACTGAATTCGTCGTAGCGAGCGTATACAGTCCGTGGGCACATTGACCCAGCCGGTCACTTTCTGATCGACCAGATCCGCTCCAAGCGCTGCTTCGAGTCCCGCCGACATCCCCGCGCCGGCCTTGCCGGCACCGACAACGACGATTCGGTTAATGCGGTCGAGGGGGAATACTTCACCGCAGACATGCAACGTCTGTTCGTCGCGTCGAACGACCTGACGGACCAGGTTCGCCGAATCGACTGCCGCGACTCCCGCCTGCCAAATGTCCTCTGCCTGCTGACGCAGGGTCACGCTGTCTCATCCCAAGTCTAAGGAAACGTACGCCAGCAAATGTGCCTGTCCCTTAATGGGAAGCCCACTTCGAGCTGGCGTGTCCTGTCGAACGCAACGTCAGACGGTGACCGTCGAGCAATGATGTTCATCCATGAACGATCATCGATTCGATTGATCAATCGATTCACGCTGTGTTCGTACTCAACCACCCATCATGGCAGTTGCAGCAGATGTTTCCAAGCGGGCGTGAGGCTCACGCACCGGGACGGAGACGCATGTACGTTGAGAGGATTTCGTACAGATCGGTTGAGACCTGGATCTCGTCGTCTGCGAAATCAGAAAGCCATGTTCGATTCCAACGATTGGCGTCGAGCAGAGCTCGAGAAATATCGCTGAGTCGAACGGTGACGTTTTCGGTGGCAGTGTCCTGCGTCACCTCATCCTCACCGGTGAAAAGCCGAAGTCGATGTCGCATCTTATCATCCCTGGTGCCGAGCGACTGTAGTTCTATCCATAGAACCGCGCAATCTCACTCGCGGCCGCTCTTAGATCGGCACCGTCCGCCGACCTGCTTGATGGAATGTGACGAAAAAGCCGCCAAACGCGCGAAAGATTGCTGCGCCGTTCGCAACGCCTCTGCTCAACATGTCAGCCAACACACGCAAATCAATTCTTCTTCAGCGGCTTTCGCCGAAACCGTGGTGTTATCAAGGATTTAGATGAAACTGGTCTTGAACAAATCTGCATTGATCAGTTCGTTGTGCAGGATTGCGGCCGGCAAGAAATCTCGGCTGAAGATTCCCTCCAAGGCGGCTACAATTGCCCTGATCATGGCAGGAAATTCATTCGGTCAAGCGTTTCGAGTCACCACCGCAGGGGAAAGTCACGGCCCGGCGAATGTCGTCATTATTGATGGCGTTCCTCCCGGCATCGCATTGACTTTGGACGATCTGATGGTCGACCTGAATCGCCGTCGCCCGGGTCAAAGCCAGATCGTGACGCAGCGCGACGAATCGGATACACCTGAAATCTTGTCTGGTGTATTCGAAGGTCGAACCACGGGGACGAGTCTGGCGATCCTGGTGCGAAATCAGGACCAGCGCAGCAAGGACTATGGCGACATCCGCCATCTGTACCGCCCCGGTCATGCGGACTTCAGCTTCGATGCCAAGTACGGCTTTCGTGATTTTCGCGGCGGTGGGCGATCGAGTGCTCGTGAAACCACTGTCCGAGTCGCGGCGGGTGTCGTGGCCAAAAAGATCTTGGAGCAAGCGTTTGACGGCCGTGTCGTGGGCTACGTTACTCAGGTCGGTTCTGTGAAAGCGACTGTCCCCGATCCCGCCAGTGTGACTCTGGCACAAGTCGAAACGCTGCCAACGGGTGAACCGAATATCATTCGCTGTCCGGATTTGGATGCCGCAGCGCAGATGATTGAACTGATTGAAAGTGTCCGAAAGGCAGGCGATTCGATTGGTGGCGCCGCAGAAATCGTCGCCACGAATATCCCGGCCGGGCTGGGTGAGCCGGTCTTCGACAAGATTAAAGCCGACCTGGCAAAAGCCCTCTTCAGCCTGCCAGCCGTGTTAGGTGTCGAATACGGCATCGGCTTCGGCTGCGTCACGATGCGCGGCAGCGAACACAATGATCATTTTATTCCCTCGGATTCACCAGGCACGGAAGGTCGACCTGGGATCACGACTGACACGAACCGTCATGGCGGGATGCTGGGCGGAATCACAACGGGACGACCCATCGTATTGCGTGCCGCGGTCAAACCCACCAGCAGCCTGCCCATCGAGCAACCGACGGTCAACGATCAGGGCCAACCCGCGACGATTCGCACCAAGGGTCGCCACGATCCCTGTTTGTTGCCCCGATTTATTCCAATGGCCGAAGCCATGGTCGCGATCGTGCTGGCAGATCATTGGTTGCGCTGGCGCGGTCAAACGACGTAGGCGACTGTGGGTGTCGGACGGACTTGTCTCGTTAAAAATTAGATAAGACGCGACGGAATCTGGCTCGCGAGACGCCAAACTTAAACGTGTGCGCTATTGTCCCACTTGCGATTCGCTGCGCAATTGACGGGCGCGCGATCGCAGTTCCTCGTCGGGAACCAACTGCTTCGGTTGCAGATCGAACGTGTAAACTCGCCGATCCGTGATTCGCCGAGGCGAAAGATTGTCGGTGAAAAACTCAATCACCGGCCACTGATACCACGGCGCAGAAACGGTCACGAGGTCGGATTTGGTCTCGTAGCCATCTTTGATCATGGTCACGCGTCGTGTGCCGTAATAGGTAAAGTCGACCGAAGCCGGAGAATATCCAATTTCTCGACCTTCCAATAACACCATCGCACCAGGAGGGTTCGAAACAAGTGTCATCCGGCGACTGACACATCCTGACAGCCAGACGGACCAGCACATCATCAGCAGGCTGAGGCAGACGCGCTGCCGTTTTCGTGTCGTTGTGTCAGCAGAAATCATGATCGAAACCTGCGGAATCCATTCGCCGATCATTCAAAATCGCCAAGATCCGATTCACGGCAGAAATCGCCGGAAAGCGGGGCGGGAGTATAAGTACGACTTTTGATTCGGCCTAGCCCAATCCGATCAGGCGTGAACCCACTGATTTTGGTCAAGGTCCGCATCGCGGGGGCCGCAATCAAACGTGAAACAACATCGCACTTTCGTTCCCCTTGGGGCGGTTGTTCTCGACCTGCTTCAAAAAGTCCATCGACGTAAACCCGCCCTGAAACAGTCAGGCTCGTGGTCGCGCCGGGCGTCTCGAAGCGGGTGGCAGTCTCGCTGCAACTTCAAATTAAACAATGTGTTACGCACAAGAGTTCATGCATCGCCACCATTGACAATTAAGCGCATCTCTCGAAGATGTCAGCAATTGCCTGCGCCGGCCACCTTCCCATCGGTTATCCTTACAGGGCTAAAGATTTCAGGGCCTTGCCTTTCGGCAAGCCGAATGCAAATCGCATTTCGGCACGAAGTCTTTTTGGCGTCACACTGACTGACGGTCACCAATGGCAAATTCGTTCAACATCAAATCTTTCATTCTTTTCCTGGTCGCCGCGGCCGCGATCTTCGGAGGCGGGGTCTGGATTGGTCAGACGCGCGAACGATTGAGCAAGTTCGATGAACAGCAGCGAACGGCCACGCCGCGAGAGCATCAAAAGGACAAAAAGATCACCGGTGTCGAACTGGTCTCGGGTGAGTCCAGTCAACTTCGACTGACTCCAGATGTGATCGATTCCTTGAAAGTGCGCGTGTCGGCCGTTCGCCGCGCTCCGTTAACCGAACCACTCCAATTGACGGGTTCGCTGTTCCTGGATTCCAGTCATCTGGCAGTCGTCCATACGCGGTTCCAGGGCGAAATTGTTGAGGTCGGACAAATCCCGGAAGTCGATGCTCAGGGCAAGTCGGTCATGGTTGACGGCAAGCCCTCAATGCGACAGATCCGGGCTGGCGATCAAGTGACCAAGGGGCAATTGATCGCTGTCGTCTGGAGTAAAGAAATTGGCGAGACCAAAAGCGATCTGGTCGAAGCGCTCTCACGCAAGCGGCTATCTGAAGCCACGGTGAAGCGATTGCTGAGTTTGAAAGAAGGAACGGTTCCCGGCCAGACGGTTCACGAAGCGCAGCAGAAATTCCAATCGGATGTCATCGCCGTCGAGCGCGCTGAACGGACGCTACGGTCTTGGCGTGAAACAGAAGATGAGATCGCGGAAGTCTATGCCGAGGCGGCACGGATCGCTGGCGGTCATGTTGCTCCAGATTCCAATGTTCGGCAATCGTGGGCAAACGTGGAAATTCGTGCTCCGCTGAGCGGGACAGTCATGGAACGGAACGGAACCGTCGGCGAAATTGTTGCCACAGGTGTCGACCTGTTCACAATCGCCGACCTCAGCCGCATGGGTGTGATGGCAAATATCTATGAAGAAGACATTCCAAAACTGACACCGCTGACGCCAGAACAACGTTTATGGAAGGTCCGATTGAAAGCGGAACCTGAGGCGGCACCGATCGCGAGTCGGTTCGAGGTGATCGGTAATGTGATTGACCCCAGTGTCCACACCGCGACGGTCGTTGGCTGGGTTGACAATCCCGGTCACCGCTTGAGAACAGGCCAATTCATTACTGCAACCATCGAATTGCCCGGTCCCACTGATGCGGTTCTGATTCCGAATTCCTCCATCATCGATGAAGGCACTTCGGCGACGGTGTTCGTCGCTTCTGATGCCAGTATGAGGAATGTGCGCGCTCGCCAGGTGGTCGTGATCAAACGCGGTCGCGATTTCGCGTTGGTTCAGCGATCCCCCACAGTGAAGTCCGAATCCCCGCCTTTCGAGCAACTGCTGGAAGGAGAACTGGTTGTCACTTCGGGGAACTTGGAATTGTTTGGCTTTCTGCAAGACAAACCGACGGCGGTCGGCGCCCGTTGATCATCGCTGTATCAGTTCGATATCACGGCCTGATCAATCTGAAACTTGATCCGACGGACGCGAAAGAAAGTCATCGCTCATGATTCGCAATCTGATTCGCTGGGCGCTCGAAAACACGTTGATCGTGATGTTGCTGACGTTGGCCTTAATTGCCGTCGGTGGCTATTCGTTGGTCCACTTGAATGTCGAGGCCTATCCCGACCCCGCGCCTGCGATTGTGGAAGTGATCACTCAGTACCCCGGTGCTTCGGCGGAAGAAGTCGAACGCGAAGTCACGATCCCGCTCGAGATCGCGCTTGCAGGTATGCCCGGTCTGCAATCGACGCGCAGCAAATCGTTATTTGGCCTGTCGCATGTTCGTAATCAGTTTCAATACGGGACCGACTTCTTCCGGGCTCGATTGGAAGTCTTGAACCGCATGTACACGGCGACCTTGCCGACGGGTGTCACGCCGACCTTGGCGAACACCACACCGACTGGCGAAATTTATCGGTACATCGTCAAGGGACCCAAAGATGCCTTGGGGCACGATCTGTACACCTCGGCCGATCTGAAGTCGATGGAAGACTGGGTATTGGAACGTGAGTTCCGGCGCATTCCGCGAATCGCCGACGTTGTGTCCTTCGGCGGGGCTGTCAAACGGTATGAGATTCAACCATCGCCCGAGCGGTTGAAGGCGTACGGGATCTCGCTGGACCAATTGCAGAAATCGATCACCGACAGCAATTCCAACGTTGGCGGTGATTTCGTCATCCAGGGACCGACGGTGCAGGCGGTGCGTGGGCTGGGTCTCTTGGGCGGGGGACTCGATCCCGCAAAGACTTATCCACAAGGTTCTGATCCCACTGCTGTTGCGCTGCATCTGCGCAAGAACGAAGACCGCCGCATTAACGAACTGCGCAGCATCGTGCTCGCTGCCACCAACAACGTCCCGATCCGCGTGGGTGATGTTGTGGACGGCGGGTCTTACTCGTCCGACACGCAAGCGGGTGAACGTGGCGTCCTGGTCGGATCACATCCACTTCAGGGACGCGTCGCGGTCAGCCGACCGCTTACCGATTCCAACGGCGAAGACCAACTGGATGCGGACGGAAATCGGATCTGGGAAGACCGTCCCGATGTCGTTCAGGGAATCGTCCTGTTGCGCAAAGCGGAACAGTCGTTGCCCGCATTGACCGATGTCAAAGCCAAGGTGAAAGAGCTCAACTCGAATTCGGGCAAGTTGTTGCCCGGCGTCGAGGTCGAACCGATCTATGATCGCACACGACTGGTCGATCTGACGACGCATACGGTGCGTGAAAACGTCGTCCTGGGAATCGTGCTGGTTTCGATCATTCTGCTCGTCTTTCTGAACCATTTCCAAAGCGCGATCATCGTCGCGATCAATATCCCGCTGGCCCTGCTATTCGCCATGGCCGTGCTGTACTTCCGCGGCAAGAGCGCCAACCTGTTGTCATTAGGTGCCGTCGACTTCGGGATCATCGTCGATTCATCGGTGATCATGGTCGAGGCGATCTACCGCTCATTGAGCGCCGGTGAACGTACCGACCTGGAACTGAGAGACCGCATTCAGCGCGCTTCGGGCGACGTTGAACGTGGGTTGTTCTACTCGACGATCATCATGGTGTTCGCTCTGTTGCCGCTGTTTACCATGCAAGGGCCTGAAGGTCAGATCTTTGGTCCGATGGCGGATACTTATGCATTCGCCCTGGGCGGTGCCTTGCTGTTCGCATTGACGCTGTCACCAGTGCTTTGCCGCCTGTTTTTTGCCAACGTCAAACCGACCACCGACAACTTCATCGTTCGCTCGCTGAAACATTTTTATGGCGGGCAGTTGAAGCTGGCACTGCGATTCCGCTGGGTCAGCCTGGGTGTGTTCGTGGGAATGATCGTCGTCACCGCCGTCATCATCCCCTTTCTGGGCGCCGAATTCATGCCGGAACTGGAAGAAGGAAACATCTACGTCCGTGGCACCTTCCCCGTGAACGTGTCACTGGATGAAGTCTCGGACAAGGCCGCGACCGCTCGCCGAATACTACAGAAACATCCCGAAACAACATTGATCATCAATCAAATGGGGCGACCCGATGATGGCACCGACCCCACCGGATTCTACAACTGCGAGTTCTCGGTCCCGTTGAAGAGCCACGATGATTGGCCTCTGGTGGCGCCACAGACAGGTTGGAAACGCTGGGCCTATGGGCCGATGCGACCTCGCACCAAAGATGAACTGATCGAAGAAATGAACACGGAATTGAATGCCTCTATTCCGGGTGTCGATTGGAACTTCTCGCAATACATTCGTGATAACGTGATGGAAACGCTGTCAGGCGTGAAAGGTGAAAACGCAGTCAAGATCTTTGGTCCGGATCTGAACAGACTGGAAGAGATCGCCGAGAAGGTCAAAGCGACTCTGAGTAGTGTTCGGGGCATCGAAAATGTCGGAATCTTTCGGATCAAGGGGCAGGCGAATCTCGAATTCCCGATCGATCGCAGCAAGTGTGCGTTGTGGAACGTCAGTGTGGCCGACGTGCAGGACGTGATCGCGACAGCCGTTGGCGGAAAATCGCTGACTCAGGTGGTCGAGGGGGAACGCAAGTTTGACGTCACGCTGCGCTGGCCCGAACGACTGCGCTATAACGAGGAAACGATTCTGGATATTCCCGTCGAAGTCGTGGGAAACCGGGTTTCGCAAGATGCCGACGATATGGCCAGTGAAAAATCGAACTCGGGCAAGATCGACTATGCAGGTGGTCGGCGCAGCAACCTGGCCGTCACCGGCAGCCGCGAGAACATGACGTATGTGAACGCGCAAAGCGTCCCTCGTCGACGACTGCGAGACCTCGTCACTCCGATCGGCGAAAACGGGGAGCCAGAGCCGGACGGTTCGTTTGTGCGATCCGGGGCGTCCACCATCTATCGCGAAAAGGCCACTCGATTAATCGCAGTGAAATTCAGTGTCCGCGGCCGAGACCTGGCCGGTGCCGTTGCTGAAGCTCAGGCGAAAACCGCAGACTTTTTCAAGACTCCTTACAGCGCCGAATGGAGCGGTGAATTCCAGGAAATGCAGGAAGCGGTCGAGCGACTGGTACTCGCTGCCAGTCTAGCTCTGGTCCTGATCATCGTGTTGCTTTACCTCGCGCTGCGTTCGCTGTTAGATGCGATGGTCGTGCTCTCGAACGTGGTCGTGATGAGTATGGGCGGTGTCTGGGCTCTTTATCTGACAGGCGAACATTTCAACATTTCCGCCGGTGTCGGATTTATTTCGGTACTGGGTGTGGGAATCATGAACGGGTTGCTGCTGGTATCATGGTTCAACAATTCGCGCTCGCACGGTGTCCCGCTTTCGGAGGCATTGGTTGATGGCATCGAAAAACGAATCCGCCCGCTGACGATGACGGCGTTGACGGCCATCTTCGGTCTGCTGCCCGCAGCCGTATCGACTCAGATTGGTTCCGAGACGCAGCGGCCGCTGGCAATCGTGGTCGTCGGAGGCATGATCACAATCATGCTGATGGTGAATCTGATCCCGGTTCTATACAGCTTCTACGGACATCGTCAGCCACCGGCAGGTGGTGGTGTCAGTCACTAAGTGAAGGTTCGCGCGGCGTCCGTAATCGCTCGAGATGAGCGGCTTCAAAAATCGCTTTGCTGAGGCAACTGCGCGAAACGACCGAGTCTGTCCCCTGGTTGCCGGACAGATGTTTCCCATCCATTTCGACGTACCTTCTCGGACAAATCGTTACTTTCGCACCAAGGTCACGATGGATCGAAGAAACGGCGAAAAATGCTTGTCACCGTTCGGCCGAATAGGCCGAATCTGACTGTTGTCACCGTGGGTGTAGACGATGATCGTCTTGCCGCAGGATGCCGCCCTCGGTGACGCAGGAGTTGGATGCAACGGATTGCGCGACGTTCCATTTTCAAGCGAAAGTAGAGTGATCCGCCAATGACCAACTTTCGATTGCTTCCGTTGTACGCCCTGTCTGCCCTCACCGTGGCAGGCTGCGTGACCTCTGGGTCTCAACGAGTTGCTGCCACACCCATTCAAAGCCCCGTCGGTTCCTTGCAACCCTCGCCTGCATCGCTCGATGGCGCTCCGTTGTACGATGGAAGTCAGGGTGGCAATGGCCGGTTCGAAATGACGCCGGTGCCTCCTCCCGTGCCTCCCGTCGAAGCCAATCGATCGGCGCCCAGTCGATCCGTGGCCGCCGTCCGCGATGCCCAGGATCGTGTCAGCGATTTGTTTTAATCATCGACCCCGCACGAAATGCAAAAGGGGAAGCATGCTGACGGCTTCCCCTTTTTTTGCTTCGACGTATGCACAGCGGCGCAAGCAGCATCCTGTCGTCACCTGAAAGCCCAGTCGGCAGCCTGCGGGTGACTGGTCATTCAAATCACGCTCAATCCCTGAGAGTGACCTTTTTGGGCTGTGCTTCGGGGCGTTTCGTCAGCACGATTCGCAGCACGCCATCGGTCAGTTGCGCGTCAATCGAATCGGCATCGACGTCTTCCGGCAGGACCACGGATTGGTCGAACTTGCCGTAATCGCGTTCATTGACCCAGTAGTTGCGTTCGCCTTCAGGGCGTACGCGCTCACCGGTGACATGCATCGTTCCATTGTGGACAGTGACATCAACGCTGTCCTTATTAACACCTGGTACTTCATATTCAATGAAGACCTTGTCGCCTTCCTGCCACATCGCGACAGGTGCCCGCCAGCGACGAACCGAATCACCATCGGCAGGCCGTTCATTCAGCAATCGGCCGAAGAAATCTTCCATCTCACGCTGGACCGAGGACAAGGCTCCGCCAGCCGGCAACGCAAATCGACGAGTTCTCAGTAACATATTACAATACTCCTTGATAGGTGGCGATATTCCGCCTATTGTGACTACGTTAATTGTGACGACCTGGCCAGGCCTGATGCTTGAAGAGCAACGTGCGTACCAATTCGAAACGGCGCTGATTGCGGCCGTCGTCGTGGATACTCCCGTTTGACATAACCAGCAATCAGCCTTTCACTTTGGTGCTGGAGTCGAAAATGACGGGGTCACTGGCGCTGAAGCGAGACCGACAATTGCCCTGCCACTTTGGCATTTTTTGGAGTCGTTGAGTTTTTTCCGAAAAACTGGCGGCATGCCAAAATGGCCACGCTGAGATTGGGTCTCTCGCGGGTGTCGATGGTTAGGTGCAGTGTATCTGACGCATTTCCAATTGTGGTAGTACTTTGTGTTTGCAGTGAAAATTGGCGATGATGCGTGGTGTTGCGACTCGATTCTTGAGTCACGACTCTGTGTTTCAGGTCGTTACCACCGCGCAAACTTTCTGCAATTCAGAAAAAGCCTGATCTTTTTGACTTGACGAAATCAAGGAAATCTCAAGTTGTTGCGCAAATTGACCTTGAAGTTGTTTATCGCGCGTATAGACTCGACGTGAATTACTGTCGTCAGGGCGACCCTAACAGTTGTGGCAACAACAGCGATCTTCCCCTGACCTCGCGGAGTGGCCGATTTATGGCGTGGATCCGCATCGTCTACATCGAAGGAAAGGAAGCCTGCCATGTTAGTGTTGTCGCGTCGACCCGGCGAGAAGATTTTGTTCCCCAGTCTGGGTGTCTCAGTTGAGGTACTGAGGTCGCGTGGGACGGTGATTCGATTAGGAATCGAAGCCCCCACTCAAGTGCCGATCATTCGCGGCGAAATTGCCAGCGACACCGATGGAGCACACCATCGCGAAGCGGCTCAACAGAACGATCAGCAGCTTGATCGAGTTCAGCGTCATGAGTTGCGCAACCAACTCAACACGCTGACGCTGAAGTTGGAACTACTGCGGATGCAATTGGAAGTTGGCCAAGCCAGCGAACCGAACCGGACGCTGGCCGAAGCCATCTCGGACCTGTCGGCACTCGAACAGCGAATCGGCGACAAAGAAACGGTGCCGGAGGAAGTCAAAGGCGGACGAGTCCTGATTGTCGAAGACCAGGATGCCGAGCGCGAATTGCTGGCCAGTTGCCTGCGATTGAGTGGAATGAACGTCGCAACCGTCGGTGATGGCAACGCGGCACTCGATTATCTGCGAAGCCACGAACCGCCAGAGCTGATGCTGCTCGATATGCGTCTGCCCGGCATTGATGGTCCCACATTGCTCGACGCCGTACGCCACGATCAGCGGTTGCACGATGTTCGTGTGTTCGCAGTCAGCGGATCGGAACGAGCAGAATTCTCGTCAACGCCACTCGACGTGGATGGCTGGTTCTCGAAGCCCGTTCGGATCGATGCCCTGCTTCACGCCGTCAAACTGGGCCGCAACGCGACGAACGCGACCGCTTGATCACGACGATTTCCATAACCGCCTCGCTCGTCACAGGATTTCGAGCGTCGGCATCTTGGGAGCCACCAATAACTGCTTGGCGATCTGCATCGCCACCTGTTCGCAGATGCTGAGCAGTGGTTGACGGGACGGATTGTCCTCCGAGAACAGTGTCGCAATCCGCCCGGCATCGCCGCGCACACGGATTCCGGCTTCGATTGGCACTTCGCCCAGGAACGGCAGCTTCATTTCTTCAGCCGCTTTTCGTGCCCCGCCACGGCCGAAGATCTCGCCCGTCATGTTCTCGACCATACCCAAAACGGGAATCTTGACCTGATTGAACATGCTAATCGCCTTCAACGCATCCAGCAACGCGACTTGCTGTGGCGTGCAGACAACGACGGCCCCGGCGAGCCCCAATAACTGCGACAATGTCAACGACACATCACCGGTCCCTGGAGGCAAGTCGATGATCAAATAGTCGAGTTCGCCCCAATCGGTGTCTTTCAAGAACTGAGTGATGGCGCGATGTAAGAGAGGTCCGCGCCAGATCACGGCCTGATCCGGCTTCAGGAAATAACCCATCGAGATCACTTTCAGACCGTCGATGCTGACGGGCTGAATCCGTTCAATCTCTTCGCCGGATTCCGTTCGGACCTTCATTGCCGCAGGTCGGTCAATCGATCCGATCATGTGCGGGATACTTGGACCGTAGACATCGGCATCCATCAGCCCGACCTGGCATCCCAGTGTCTTGAGGCCGAAGGCCAGCGATGCGGCAACCGTGCTCTTTCCGACACCGCCTTTACCACTACCGACAGCAATGACGTTCTTGGCTCGCAGGCCAATCGCTCCCCCCGACATCAAACCTTTGACGACTGCGGAGTATTCGACATCGACAGCCGAGATGGCTGGATCGGCTTGCGTCAGGATCGCGCGAACCGCCTCCGTAATTCGTTCTCGTTGTGGATACGCGGGAGTTGGCAATTCGATCTTGACCTTCACCGAACTGCCGGCGAGCTGAACTCCCTTGATCATCGACAGGTCGTTCAGAGATCGCCCGATTTCGGGATCCTTGATCCCGCCCACTCTTTGTAAGACTTCCGCTTCAGACAACATTCGAAATCCCATCTTTTGCAATGATCACCGCGGCGTCAGGCGTTCAATTTACTCAGGACGCCATGGCGCGACCTGCGTTCGGCTAGCCGCAGCAAGGAACTTTCAAGAATCGATGAAAGATTGAGCAATACCTGGTGCTGGCCAAGTGTTGTAGCACTCCTCAACTTCAGCGGCAACGACTGGCACACCGTCTGCATTCTTGAGGTTTCGAATTCTTAATCGAAATGGTCTATGAACCTGCGCGAAATCCAATGCTGATGCAGGGCTTGTGGCAATTTCGATGTTAAGAAGCGTTGTTCCCGCCGCGCATTGGATGCGCGTTTTATTTGCGTTGATGCTCAGAGATCGAGCATGGCCTTCCGATTCGCTCGCGTGAAGTTCGCGACGGATCGTGGTAAAGTCAGGCCAATTCATACCTCGCGCCCGAAGCCTCGGATCTTGGCATTCTGATTGCTACCTGACGATTTCGCAGCAGAGGCCACGCGGCGCTCAACCCTTTGTTCCCTGTTTGAAAGCACAACCCATGAGTGGAAGTTCGGCTCGAATCAAGGCTATCCAGGCGGTCAACAACTACAAACCTATTTCACCACCCTTGAATTTCGCCGAAACGCCCAGCAGCGAACTGTTCGGTACGAACGTCTTCAGCATCAAGGTGATGAAGGATCGCTTGCCGAAGTCGGTTTTCAAATCGGTCATGAAGACGATCGAACTGGGTGAGCCGCTGGATCCAGCCGTCGCCGACACGGTCGCCGCCGCGATGAAAGACTGGGCCATCGAAAAGGGTGCGACTCACTACGCACACGTTTTCTATCCTTTGACCGGTTTGACCGCCGAAAAGCACGACAGCTTCCTTTCGCCAGATGGAGCCGGTGGTGCCGTCAACGAGTTCAGCGGTTCTGCTTTGACTCAGGGCGAGCCAGACGCGTCCAGCTTCCCTTCGGGCGGTATTCGTGCCACGTTCGAAGCACGTGGCTACACCGCGTGGGATGTCACCAGCCCCGCTTATATTCTCGAAAATCCCAACGGCACGACGCTGTGCATTCCGACGGCCTTCTTCTCATGGACCGGTGAAGCTCTCGATAAGAAGACGCCGCTGCTGCGTTCGATGAAGGCCTTGAACACACAGGCTCAACGAGTTCTGAAGCTGTTCGGGCACAAGAATATTCCTCTGGTCACCGCCTCAGCAGGTCCTGAGCAAGAATACTTCTTGATTGACCGCAACTTCTTCTTCGCTCGTCCCGACCTGCTGAACGCCGGTCGGACCCTGTTCGGTGCCTCACCTCCAAAGGGCCAAGAGTTCTGCGATCAATACTTCGGTGCGATTCCCGACCGAGTTCTCGCCTGCATGCTTGAAACCGAACGCGAACTGTTCAAGTTGGGGGTGCCTGTAAAGACTCGTCACAACGAAGTGGCACCCAGCCAGTACGAAATCGCTCCGATTTACGAAAACGCCAACGTCGGAGCCGACCACCAACAATTGCTGATGCTGACGTTGAAGCGCGTCGCCACCAAGTACGGCCTGGAATGCTTGCTGCACGAAAAGCCGTTCGCCGGTGTGAACGGTTCGGGCAAACACTTGAACTGGTCGCTGGGCAATGCGGCTCAAGGGAACCTGCTGGAACCGGGCAAGACCCCGCATGAAAATATGCAGTTCCTGGTCTTTTGTGCCGCCGTCATTCGTGCCGTGCACAAGCACAGCACATTGCTGCGTGCGGTGGTGGCTCACGCCGGTAACGATCACCGCCTCGGTGCCAACGAAGCTCCTCCCGCGATCATCTCGATCTTCCTCGGCGACCAACTGGCAGACGTGTTCGAACAGATCAAAAAGAGCGGTACCGCGGCCAGCAGCAAGCAGGCCGGAACGATGACCGTGGGTGTCGACACCCTGCCAACGTTGCCACGCGACGCTGGCGACCGCAATCGTACCAGCCCGTTCGCCTTCACCGGTAACAAGTTCGAATTCCGGGCGGTCGGTTCGAGTCAGTCACTTTCGGGCCCGCTGGTCGCGTTGAACACGATCATGACCGAGTCGCTGGACTACATTGCCACCGAGCTGGAAAAGTCCACGGGCGGCGATACGGCAAAACTGGCTGGCGCAGTTCAGACCCTGCTCAAGTCGATCATCAACGAGCATGGTGCGGTCGTCTTCAATGGAGACGGGTATTCGGAAGAATGGCATCAGGAAGCCGCCAAGCGTGGTCTGCCTAACAACAAGCAGACCATCGATGCCTTGCCTGCCATCACCGACAAGGCCGTCGAATCGATGATGGAAAAGTACAAGGTGTTGACCCCACGCGAACTGGCCAGCCGCGAAGAGATCTATTTCGAGCAGTATGTGCTGACGCTAAACGTCGAAGCCCGTCTGACGCACGAAATTGCCAAGACGATCATCTATCCAGCGGCCGTTCGTTACCAATCAGAACTGGCCGCCGCGGCAGCCAACTGCAAGGCTGCTGGAGTCGATTTCGACGCCTCGCTGCTGAACAAGTTAAGTGGTCTGATCAAGTCGCTGACTGAAAAGACCGCAGCTCTCGAACACCTGAACGAAGAAGGTGGTCACGGCGGTCACGGCGTCAGCAATCCGAAACAGGCGGCCGATCGCTGTGCCAAGAAGGTCAAGCCGGCCATGGAAGCCGTCCGAGCAGTCGTTGACGAACTTGAAACGATCGTCGCCGACGATCACTGGCCGCTGCCGACCTATCAGGAAATGCTGTTCATTAAGTGATACGAACAGATGGCAAGCTTCTTCAAGGAAGCGCCGACCAAGTTTTGCTCCAGTACAAGGCGGCTCGAAATGGAAACCTTTCGAGCCGCTTTGCCTTTTCATTGCCGCACGAAGGCACTGTTCCTTCATGAACAGCGTCTGCACGTGTTCTCAGATGGAACGTGATCTCGTCGGGGCGGTCATTTCTCGACGACCCAGATATTTCGAAAACGGATGGGGTTTCCGTGATCCTGGAGATAGATCGGGCCGGGATCGGCTCCTTCAGCCACTGGGGCCGCTCGAGTCGCCTTCGGCACGGCAACATTGTCGTGGATGAGTACACCGTTGTGCTTCACTGTCATCCGAGCGTCGGCCGTTTTCTTGCCGCTGTTGTCGTACTTGGCGGCTGTGAAATCCACGTCGTAGGTCTGCCAACTGAGTGGTGGGAAGCACATGTTGACGTCCGGCTTCTTCACCTCATAGATCCCACCGCACTCGTTGTTCTCGCCTTTGAGACCAAACGAATCGAGGATCTGCACTTCATAACGTCCTTGTGCGTAGAAGCCGCTATTCCCGCGTCCCTGGCCTCGTTCGGTCGGCATGTATGACAGCATGAATTCCAGATGGACTGTGAAGTTCTGGAACTTCTGCTTGCTGGTTACTCCCTGGACCAGCAGGTCTCCATCCAGCTTGCCGCCGTCAAACTTATCCGCCAACTTGCCGTCGAACAGTACGACTGCGCCCGCTGGCGGTTCTGCACCCAGGGTGCTGCTTTTGCGAATTACCTTTTTGCATTCGCCAATCAAACCGCCATCGTTATTACGAATCGTCAGCACGCCATTCTCAATGCGCACGTCGGCTTCGTTGGTGAAGGCCACGATCCCGCCTTCTTTGATATCGCCTTCCGCCCGCATCAGATCGTTCCCAATCCCGCCTTCGCCCGGCAGGCCGCCGAAGTAACCGACACCCAGGAACTTGCCCTTCCCCTGCGCGACCATTTGTACGCCCAGTGTTACCTTCGCACCGTCGCGCTCGATCTCCCCCAGATATTCGCCTTGGTAGGCAAAATCGGCGTCGGCTTTCTGCGGATCGAGTACCGCTTTGTCTTGGCCCAGTCCGACCGAAGACAGAACCAGCAGAGACATCATCGTGGCACAACAAGCCAGCACAGACGACAACCACGTACGCATGAAGGGTTCTCCCAAACGAATTCTCGAGGTTTCGTTGATCAGGTATTTTCGATCAGGACGCGCACGCATTGTGCGTCCGCCGAGCGCCGGAATCAAGAAATGGTCGCTGCGTCGATAAAGCGATTGGGGTTGAGCAGATTCAACGGATCGAGCTGCGTCTTCAGTCGACGCATCAAACCCCAACCCGGTTCGGGGTCGCAACACATCGGCATCCTCGACTTCCACTCGGGGTCGCAGCGTAGCACGACCACGTTGCCCCGAGCCCCATGTGCTAACCGACGCAGTTCGCCCAAAATCATCGAAGTCTGTTCGATCGTCGCAGCTTCGTCGGGAAGTTGTCCGACCACGATCCCATTGCCGGCATGCATTTGCACGGCGACACCCAGTTCCGTGGCCCGCCGAGCGAACTCGACGCAGTGCGACGGCAACAGATTCGCCTGAAACGTCAACGGATCGTCGGCGGCAGTTTGGAATTCTGTCAACGCTTCCCACATCCGATCGGCGTCAGGCTGGCTGATCCGTTCGGTTGAATCGACTCCGCATTCCTTCAGTTCCCGATTCAGGGTGTCGATCTGCCAGTCCACTTCGTGAGTCGCACCTTCGACACCCAGGCAAAGGACTGAAGCCCGCGGAGCGGTTGGACACCGTGCGGCTGTACTAATTAACTTCGCCGCGGGCAAATTCAAGACTTCGATCGCGACGAGTCGCGCTGCCGACTGCAACAGGCGCTGCAATGCCTGCTCGATCAAATCGAGCTTCGAAAACTGGCACCATAACAACGCCGAGGTTTCCGCGCGGGGACGCAACTTGAGTGTCACCTGTGTCACAATCGCCAATGTTCCTCGCGAACCGACCAGCAGTTTGCACAAGTCATATCCGGCGACATTCTTGACGACGCGTCCACCCGCCTTGAATAACTGTCCGCTTGCATCGACAGCAGAAATCCCGATCACAAAATCGCGAAAGGTCCCATGACCAAATCGTCTGGGACCACTGGTATTCGTGGCCAGTGCGCCGCCCAATGTGGCTCGACCTGGCTGTGCGATGTCGATGGGAAGTCGCTGACCTTCGCTGGCCAATTTGGCTTGCAAGTCGTCAATTCGGATGCCCGCCTCGACCGTGATCGTCATGTCTCGAGCGGGATAATCAACGACGCGCGTTAACTCGGCCAACGACGCCTGGACATGCGCTTCACCCGCCGCACCATAGTGCAAGGCGGTACGACCACCTACGGGACAAATCGACTGCCGCGGACCTGCTGCATTTTCGGCCATGAACCGCGCCAACTCGGATTGAGTCGCGGGCACGAACTCCACAGGTAACGCAGCGGACATATCCAGGAATGCTCGACAAAAAGAACTCAAACGAGACTCGTCGGAATCCGGTCGATCGGCCGCGTCAGTGAGCAACTGAGGCATCATGATCGCGGAATCCCGCGGGCGGCAGCATAAGGCCGCGGCCGGCGAATTGAAAGCCGACACCCCGACCCGGCCGCGGGTCAGCGGGGTTCGCGATTGAGTCGGGTTGCGAATAGTTGAGTTGTCCGCGCGAAGCACGTCGACGATCAAGAAAAATCAACGACAGGACCTTTGGCCGAGGTACCTCGCCAGACTTTGTGAGCACAATTGCGCCATCCCGTCTCCAACGCGCGAGCCGCTCACCATTCTGAACCCAACGTCGTCGCGAACCCCGCCGACCCGCGGCCGGGTCATGGTCAGGCGGCTTCGGCTTCGGTATCGGGGCCGGTGACGCGTTTGCGCAGCGAGAACGGAATGATCTGTTCGTCGCAGGGGTACAGGTGATACTTCATCACGTAGGCGTCTTCGTCGGTGTCTTCGTAGTGGCCTCGCAGGACTGTGCTGGCGGCCAGTCCTTGTTGGCGGAAGAACAATTGGGCCGACAGATTGGTCTCGCGGACTTCGAGCGTGATCTCTTGTCGGCGCTGTTGAGAGAGTTTGTTGACCAGTTTGTCGATCATCTGGCCGCCAACGCCCAGGCGACGCGACCAGGGGGCGACTGCAAAGTTCAGCACATGCAGTTGTGATTTGAGAAGTTCATAAATCATGAACCCGACAATCCGTTCCTGACGCTCGGCGACCATCCCGATGCAGTTCCGCTGGCGCAAGCAGCAAAGAAAATCTTCTTCGGTCCAGGCGAACTCGAAACTCTGACGTTCGATGTCCAGCACTTCGGGCATGTCCCGGCGGATCATCCAACGGATCTGAACATCACACTGAGGTCGACGCGAACTCGATCGTGAAGTGTTCCCAAAGCTCATGCGGACCTCCTTGTCCTTCTGAATTTCTTGGGGCCACAGCGGAACCATCATGGCGCTTGTGGGAGCGAAAAGTAACGAAATCCGACAACACTGGCTAGGGGAATCGCCTAAGATATTTCCTGAGAATCGATCAAGAGCAAAATCGCCTGTTCAACTGTGATCCCCCGACTCTCGCGGAGGTGTGGCGCGGGTGGCCAGAGTGTCGAAGTTCCCGACGTCGACGAGTCCTTTATTTCAGAACGGGATGCGTCGCTTTCACGCATTCTGCAAAACGAGGGCGCTATGAAAACATGTGGAGACCGGTTTGCATTAATCAATATCAAGAGAGTCAAACAAAGGGGCGGCGACAATCCGAGACCGTGGTGCTTCGGTCATCAGAGTGGCGGTTGATTGCAGAGAATAAGTCGAAACTGAGTTGACCCGGTTGGTGGGAGATTCCCTCGTTGGGCGTTAGAGTGTCTCTGACAACCCACTCCGTTATTCGACCTGACCGCTCCACCTATGACGACCACCTCCGATCGTGCTCCGACCCCCGCCATGCAGCGGTATCTTGAGGTTAAAGCTCAACACCCCCAAGCCATCCTGCTGTTTCGCATGGGGGACTTTTACGAGTTGTTTTATGAGGACGCAGTCGTCGCGTCAAAAGCAGTTGGTCTCACTCTGACCAGTCGCGACAAAGGATCTCCCAATCCGATTCCGATGGCAGGTTTTCCCTATCATCAATTGGACGGCTATCTGCAGAAGCTCGTACGAGCCGGCTTCCGTGCCGCCATCTGCGAACAGATGGAAGATCCCAAACTGGCCAAGGGGCCCGTCAAACGCGACGTCACCCGCGTCGTGACCCCAGGCACGCTGACCGAAGATTCGCTCCTGGATCCCCGCGAAAGCAATTTTCTGGCGTGTGTCTTTCCCACCAAAGACGTTTGCGGGCTGGCGTGGCTGGAGGTGTCGACGGGCCGGTTCTTGATGGCTGATCTGGCGGCCGAACATGTGATCGACGAGATTGCACGGATTCGACCGGCCGAATGCCTGGTGCCCGATCACACGCATGATCAGCCACTGATTCAATCACTCGCGCAGACGAGCGGAATGCTGCTGAGCGATCGGCCGCCCTGGTCTTTCTCCGTCGACCAATGCAAGCGCACGCTGCTCGAACAGTTTCAAACGCGGACCTTGTCCGGTTTTGACATCGACGAAGATACACCTGGTGTGACCGCTGCCGGAGCGTTGCTCGAGTATGTCCGTGAAACCCAGAAGAGCAGTCTGGGCCATCTGACCAGGCTCGAACCGTACAGGCGCGGGACCGCGTTACTGATCGACGAAGCGACACGACGCAGCCTGGAACTGACCCGCACTCTACGCGATGGTCAGCGTGATGGAAGCCTGTTGGCTGTGATCGATGAAACTGTCACGCCGATGGGAGCGCGACTGCTGGGTGAATGGTTATCGAATCCGTTGACTGATCCCACGCGCATTGGTGTTCGACTGGACGCGGTGGAGGAATTGACAACCGACGCGGTCTTTTGCCGCGACCTGCGCGAGCAACTGCAGGAAGCATACGACTTGCAACGACTGACAGCCCGCGTGGCGACGGGACGTTGTTCCCCTCGGGATCTGGCGTGTTTGGCGCGGACGTTGGCGTTGCTACCAAAATTGAAAGCGAAATTATCTGGACGTACGGCGCGGCGACTGATCGAGCTGGAAGGCCGACTGGATTTGTGTCCCGAGATTCGATCAGACATCGAAGCTTCACTTGTGGATGAACCTCCGCTACTGACCAGTGATGGAGGCATGATTCGCCCCGGTTATCACACTCAACTGGATGAGTGGCGTGACCTGGCGCGCGGTGGAAAGGACTGGATCGCGCGTTATCAATCGGACGAAATCCAGCGAACCGGCATTCCCAACTTGAAGGTCGGCTACAACAAGGTGTTCGGGTATTATCTCGAATGTACCGCGGCGCAGTCCGAAAAGGTTCCCGCCGACTACATCCGCAAGCAGACGCTTAAAAACTACGAACGATTCATCACGCCGCAATTGAAAGAGTACGAGGAAAAGGTTCTGCGAGCCGAAGGGCAAGCCGTTCAATTGGAGCAAGAACTGTTTAACGCTCTGCGTGAACGAGTCGCGTTGCAGTCGGCTCGACTGCGCGAAATCGCTGAGATCCTGGCTGAAGTCGATACGCTGACCGGCCTGGCGACGCTTGCCGTGAGTGCCGGCTATTGCCGCCCAGAGATTTCGGCGGAGCCCGTACTCGATATTCGCGAGGGTCGGCATCCGGTACTGGATCGATTGAAGCCCAGCGGTGAATTCGTTCCGAATGATGTCCGGATGGGAAAACAGACGGTTGCAGACGCCTCTGCATCAACAAAAAAAGGAAAGAAGAAGGCCGATCTCGCCATTGAAGTGGAAGCACTTGCGGTCAATTCAGTTGATTCGCCGTCGACAGAGAGTGAACCGCCCGCGGGACTGATGCAATTGATCACCGGGCCGAACATGGCCGGTAAAAGTACCTACATCCGTCAGGCCGCACTGATCACTATCCTGGCGCAGATGGGGTCGTTTGTTCCGGCTCGTGCCGCCCGGATCGGCGTGGCGGATCGCATCTTCGCACGCGTGGGCGCCAGCGACGAACTAGGCAAAGGCCAGAGCACCTTCATGGTCGAAATGACCGAGACCGCCCGAATCCTGAATGCTGCCACCAGGCAGAGTCTGGTGATCCTGGACGAAATCGGCCGTGGTACCAGTACCTATGACGGCATTTCGCTGGCGTGGGCCATTACCGAATACCTGCACGATGTGACCGGTTGTCGCACGATGTTCGCAACGCACTATCACGAACTGACGGACCTCACTCAATCGCTGAAAGAATGTGTGAACTGGAATGTCGCTGTGCGAGAAGATGCCGACGACGTGATCTTTCTGCACAAGATCGTCCCCGGTGCGGCAGACAAGAGCTACGGGATTCACGTAGCGCAACTGGCTGGCGTTCCCCGCGCGGTGCTCGACCGCGCCAAGGTGATTCTGAAGACACTGGAAGACGATCACCTGGACGAAGCTGGCAAAACCAGGGTACCCGCTCGACGAACGCAAAAGAAACGCGAATTCCAGCTGGCTTTGTTCGCCGAAGAAGAACATCCGATCATCGACGAATTGCGGCAGTTGAAGGTCGATGAACTGACGCCTTTGGCCGCGCTGCAGGAATTGCACCGACTCCGACAACAAGTGAAATAGTGACTCAAACTGGATCCTCGATCTACCGCAGCCTGCAACAGGCTCTCGACGAAAGTCGCCGCGATGCCCAGTCCCGCCAGCATGAGCAGGCGCTGCTCGACGGACAGATTAATAACCTGGTGGCTCAAAAAGGCGCTGCGTTGCTCGACCTGGCGCGCCACTACTTGCCAGAGATCAGTCGTCCGGCCGTCGAATCAACGTTCATGGAGATTCGGACCACTCTGCTGGAAGTATTGGGCCGCAAAGAACGAGCCCAGGCAGAACTGACTGCCCGCTCGCAGCGGTTTGTGGAGCGCTGTCAGGTACTGGAAGAACAATTGACCCAGATCACTGCACAGTTGAACGATTCCGTCCGCGAGCGAGAACGGTTGGAGGCTGTCGTCGCCGAAATGTTGAAAGTCGACGCCGAATTTCAGCGGCTGTCACAGATCGCAGCTCAGATGGAAGCACGGCTGCAGCGCAACGAGGGGCGGGTTAGTGAACTTTCAAAATCGGCGCGAGAAAAGCTGCCACCGTACGAATCGAGTGCGCTGTTTCAGTACCTGTATCGACGAGGGTACGGAACATCCACCTACAAGGGGCGTGGCACGATTCGATCGCTCGACAAATGGGTCTCGGACCTGATCGATTTCCCAAAGGCGCGGTACGGCTATGATTATTTGAAGACCACATTGAAGTTGATGGCTGAGGAAGTTGCCAGACGGCAGGCCGACTTTCGCAAACAAATGGAACAGGTCGAAGCGATTGAAGATCGGTATCAGGACGAAGTGGGTCTGACACGGGTCCTGTCGCTTGGTCAGCAACAAGGGGCGAAGCGAGACGAGATTGTCCGGACGCTCGACGCAACTCGGCGCGAACAACAGGCGGTGGATGCGGAACTTCAGCAGATGGAGCAGACTCAAGGGAAGTTTTACAACGAAGCGATCCACAAGTTCGAACAGTTCCTGGGTCAGACTGAGACCAGTGTCCTGCAAGCGCGTGCGCAGCGGACCGCCGATCCTCACGACGATGTCATTGTCAGTCGCATTGCCGGGATCATGCACCAGATCGATGGCCTGAAGCCGCGTCTGACTCAGGCAATGCTCGCACGTAAACAGACCGACGATGTTGCCAGCGGAATGGATCTGGTGGTCAATCGCTTTCGTCAGAATAACTTCGATTCCGAACGGTCGTCATTTTCCAGTGCTCTCGATTTTCCGTCAGAACTTCAACGGTATCAGCAGGGGTTGACCAAGCCCGAAGAATTCTGGCAAATCATTCGTCGTCAGCAGGAGTTTGAACCGACGTGGGCCGAGAATGCGTCGGTCCAGGGGGCTCATGCGGCGGCCGCGGCGATGCAAGCGATGAACAATCCAGCCGTCTCACAGGCGCTGGTCAGTGCCACGCTGCAAGTTGTGGGAACTGCCTTAAACTCGCTGGCGCAAAGTGGAATTGAACGCCGTGCTCCCGAACGTCAAATGCAACAGGAACAGCAAGGCCGACCTCCCAGTCGTGGTCGGTTTACAACTGGTGAGGGTTTTTGAAATCGATGACGACCGAGTTGTGAAAAGCCATAAGTCAGCATGAACCGGAGGATCGACGACATTTGCTTCAGTTTTGATGCGATGTATTGGAACGCATCCATGCCAGGTTCCACCTCTCGCGAGCCTGATTCGAGAGTGCCTAACCCAAGTTTCAACGCGACTTTTTCGAGTAATACCCGATTAAATCCACGTGAATTCCAAATCACGTTTTAGCGGGAATCCGCAATTCTGAAGATTTCACAGTTGCATTCTGCCACAGAAATTGCCAAAACAATTTCACTGCTAGTGAGTAACCCCCCTTGTAAATTGTCCGCAAGAACTCCTTTCACAACACAACGATCTTCAACGCAACTCAGCGTGAGTCTGCGAAGATCAACCGCGAATCACTGCTTGACATCCTGTTTCGGGCATGCCCCACAACATCGACTGATCCTGCTTTCCTGCAATAAGGCCTGTTTGAAGTGACGACTCCGTCACAGCAACACGGTTCATTGGCTCCCCTCCTTGAATCCTTCTAACTTCAGTTAGCCAACCATCATGAATATGAAACCTCGTCCGTCCTATCCGCGCACGACGCCGGCGACACCTGCTCCCTCGACAGACTGGGACGCTCCCGAAGAAGGCCCGCTGTCGGCATCCCTGCACCGCGAGGGTCCCTTGTCATTGAACCGGGAAGCCCCGCTGGCCCGCGAAACAGCGAATGTCCGCGAACCGGCTCCAGCCCCCATCGTCGATGTTGAGGATGATGATTCCAGCCACTTCGTGAACGATGAGCGGTACGAAGAGATCAAACGCGGCGACACCGACATCCATATCGCCGAACTGCAACGGCTGACGATGAAGGACCTGATCGTCCTGGCCAAGCAGGAAAACATCACCGAATATACCGGCCTGAAGAAGCAGGACCTGATCTTCAAGATCCTCAAAGAGAGGACGAAGATGAATGGTCTGATGTTTGGTGAAGGGACGCTGGAAATCCTGCAGGACGGATTCGGCTTCCTGCGCGCGGCCGACTATCACTACCTGCCCTGTCCGGACGACATCTACGTCTCACCTAGCCAGATCCGTCGCTTCGGCTTGCGAAACGGAGCGATGGTTGCCGGCCAGATTCGACCTCCCAAAGAGAACGAACGCTACTTTGCCCTGCTGCGTGTCGAAGCGATCAACAACGAAGATCCGAATCTGCTGACGGAAAAGGTCTTCTTCGACGACCTGACTCCGCTCCATCCGACTCGACGTCTAAAGTTGTGCAGCGATCCCAACGAACTCAGCACTCGCGTCGTCGACATGGTGTCACCCATCGGCATGGGGCAGCGCGGATTGATCGTGTCGCCCCCGAAGGCCGGTAAGACGATTCTGCTGCAGAAGCTCGCCAAAGCGGTTCTGGCAGCCGATCCGGAAGTGTATGTCATCGTGTTGCTGATCGACGAGCGGCCCGAAGAAGTCACTGACATGGAACGGCAGGTCAAAGGCAAGAATTGCGAAGTGATCAGCAGCACCTTCGACGAACCGCCCAGCCGCCACATTCAGGTGTCCGAGATGGTCATCGAAAAAGCCAAGCGGATGGTCGAATATGGCCAGCATGTGGTGATCTTCCTTGATTCGATCACTCGCTTGGCCCGTGCCTGGAACACGGAATGTCCGCATTCAGGCAAGATTCTGACCGGTGGTGTCGATGCCAATGCGCTGCAGCATCCCAAACGGTTCTTTGGTGCCGCTCGAAATGTGGAAGAAGGCGGCAGCCTGACGATCGTGGCGACCGCTCTGGTCGATACCGGCAGCAAGATGGATGACGTGATCTTTGAAGAATTCAAAGGCACAGGAAATACCGAACTGCATCTCGACCGACGCATGGTCGAAAAGCGAGTCTGGCCAGCGATCGACGTCAACAAGTCCGGCACGCGTCGAGAAGAACTGCTGCTGACGGAAGAAGAACTGCGCCGCGTCTGGCTGTTGCGTCGCGTGCTGAACGATATGAACCCCGTCGAAGCAATGGAACTGCTCGTCAGCCGGATGCGACGCACGAAATCGAATGACGAATTCCTGATGACGATGAACCTGAGTTGATGCAGCGGGCGGCCGCTGAAGTTGCGGTACCCAATCTAGCGGAATGCAACACCTACTGAAGATCGACCTCCTCAGAATCCTTTCCCTCGTCCGGCGGCTGCTCCAGCCATTTCGTTCGAGTGGGCCATATTGAAGATGCTTTCATGACGAACGTGCTCGAAGGGAATCTGTTACTCAAGGACGTGCGCGTTGCCATCGTGGTCTCACGATTCAACGAATTGATTACGGAACGGTTGCTGGCCGGCGCGCTGGATACATTCCGCCGTCATGGTCTGGCAGACGACAAAATCACCGTCGTGCGTGTGCCAGGATCGTTCGAGATTCCGTTACCGGCCAAACGGCTGGCCGAAAGTGGTCAATTCGCTGCCGTGGTTTGCCTGGGTGCCGTGATCCAGGGCGAAACATCGCATCACGAATACATCAATCATCCGATGGCATCGGCGATCATGCAGGCGTCGCTGAGTGGTGGCGTACCGGTCACGTTTGGCGTGTTGACCTGCCAATCGATGGATCAGGCACTGGATCGAGCTGGCGGGAAGGCTGGTAACAAGGGAATTGAAGCGTCGCTTGCCGCCATCGAAATGATCAACCTGCTGGCAAATATGAAGTCACAGGGATTCTGATCGACACAAAATCATGCTCCACAGGCCGCGAACTTCTGACCGATAACGGTGTCTGGATGCGGCCGGAAATTTGTCACCACTCGCGTGTGGCATCGTCTATAATCAATCAGTCGACTGCGCACCGCGTTTGTTTTGCCCACCATCGAGAGTTGAATGTCACCCCGCCGTCATCAAGCCCGCGAAGTTGTCTTGCAAATGTTGTTTCAGAAGGACCTGAACCCCGACGTTTCGGCAGACATGATTCGTGCGCAGATCCAGGAATCACTCGAAAACAACGAACAGATGTGCCGCTTTGCCTGGAGTCTGTTTGCTGGCACCATGGAATCGCTGAAAGTCATCGATCAGAAAATCGAATCGGTCGCCGCGAACTGGACCGTCAGCCGCATGCCACCCACCGACCGCAACGCGATCCGGCTTGGCGCCTTTGAGTTGCTTTACACCGACACGCCTCATCCGGTCGTCATCGACGAAGCACTGGAACTCGCAAAGAGCTTCGGCAGTGCCCAATCGGCATCATTCGTGAACGGTATCCTGGACAAGTTGGTTCCCTCGGCCAAACGCACGGCGCCAGCCCCGAGCGAATCTTCCTCCTCCAATTCGTTAGAGGATTAACGCGACTCGAAGTTTGTTGAACTGCCTGAGGCACGCTCAAAGGAATCAGATCGAGACGTGAGGTACCGGGATGCTGACCGCACGAATGTGGATCTACGCGCACCTGGCGTGTGTCACCATCTGTGTCGCTTTCTCCCTTGCCGATCGCGGGCAGTTCATTTCGCATGACGTTTCGCATAGGGCTATTGATGGCATAAGCATCCTCCTGTTTCCCGCCTTGCTGGGGTGGTTGCTGTGCCCGATGATGACAATCGCCATGGCCGATCGGTCGAAACTTGGGCCCAGACCATTCCGTGTCGCTGTCATTGCCGAGGGCATCATGGTGGTGGCACAGGTAGTAGCGCTCCTTCCCGCTTGCCAATGATCTTGCATCCTGTCTACTTTTGTTCCCGACGTGCGCAAGCGGCGGCTGCGAACAGTACGATCGCCGGAGTCAGTGGAGCTCTCATCCGAGTGTTCGTCCAGTAGAACAGGTGCACCGACTGAACGGCGATGATCAGCAGGAACATCGACATCCAACGCTGACGGCCAGATGAAAACAGGACTCGAATGATGCCGACTGCGGCGGCAATCAGTTCGGTCAGATAGAACCAGTGAACCAGATGCAACAGTTGCGAGGTCACGCCCGCGGCCGCGTCCCCTTGTGGAGTCGTGTTCCACAGACTGCGTATGCGATGCAGACTGGCCTGGACGCATTCGGCGAGGCTGGTTTGCATGAATTGTCGTGCTTCCCGCGATTGCCATGCGTCGCGCTGCAACTCTGTCGCCGTGGGCCCAATCTCCTGATCCATTTGCGAATTGAGGTTCGCTTCCCAGTCGTGTTGACTGGCATCAGACCAGCTTGTGCCCCACGGTTGTTGGACGACTTCGCGGTAGAAGACGGGGTTATTCCCCAAGATCAATGTGTATCCTCCATGAGTCGTCATCAGAATGAGTGTTCCAAATACGTTGGCATTACGAATTACCCACGGCGACACGACCAGTCCCGTGCCAAGCGAAGTCATGATTAGATCGAGGTATCGTGACTTCGATCGTGTTGCGGCGTTGGTGGTGTTCGTTCGGAGCAGGATCAACCATGACAATCCGCACAGCGCTGCGATCGGCCAAAACGTAGGACGGACCAGGACTAGAAGTCCGAACGCGATCCCGATCAAAGTCGCTCGCCAAATTGGGTGACGACCAAGGACGGGTAGATCCGAGACCTGCATCCACAACCAGACAGCGACCAGCATTGTGCACAACGATTCTGTCATTGGTTGCGCGCTGTAACGCACCAACAGCGGATCCATCGCAACCAATCCCGCTGCGGCGAAACGCCACGAGCGCAGACCCAATAATCGTCCCAAGTCGGCGGTTAACCAGACTGCAAGGACTCCCGAAAGGAGATTGAGGGTGGCGACAGTCACAGGGACTGTCGCCAGTTTAAGTCCCAGAGACAACAGCAGTGGATACAATGGGGGACGGAATGCGGTCGGTGACGAACTGTTGGGAGTCGCGAACCCACGCCCTTCGGCCAGGTTCGTGGCAATTCCCAGATAGGCATCGCGATCGACTGACAATTGCGATGCATGAGCCCAAATCACCAGCAAGCGCAGACCGAGCGCGAGTCCCAGACAAACGAGCAGGCAAACTCGATCGGCGAAACCACTCGTTCGCGACGGGGCAGTGCCTGGCTGATTCATTGAAGGACGTTTTCCGGTCAGTTGTAGTCCAACTCGCGCTCGATGGCGTCACATCGTCAGACGAACCCAGAACGGATAATTCGCCTGTTGAGTGGCGATTATACGCCGCCCGATAACTCGGTTGCGATACCGGGACCACCACGGACTCCGCGTCACTCATTTCCAACGCGCGAACGAACTACCTGTTCTGAACCGACTCAATCGCGAACCCCAATGACCTGGGCCGAGCGTATTCTGCGTCGATCCGGGATTTGGGAACCGGAATGTGAAGTTCGCACCCGCGCTTTCTGGCTCAATATCCAGATGGTCAGGTCCGCGAGTCGCCTCGTAGATACTACGGGCGGTTGCCCGGAAGACCTCGCTGGCGCTTCGGATTAGTATGTTCAGCAGTTTTGTCAGTCTTGGGTCGGGTCGATCGGCAACGCGCGAGCCGCCTGGCTATTCTGAACCCAACGAGATCGCGCATCCCGCCGACCCGCGGCCGGGTCACAGGAGGTCTTCGAGTTTGTCGAAGGATCCTGTCCAGCCTTGCGTCATGCTTGTTCGATGATTGACGAAGGCGGCCAGTTCTTCGGCGGTCACGTTGCCGTACGGTTCCCAGGTAACGGTCACTCGAGTGCGATCGGGGCTTTCCTGGGCCAGGCAGACAGTCGTGAGCATCGTTTCCGGCCACGTCGAAAGTTTTGGGTGCCGCGAGATGTTTTCGTGTTCGTCACAGAATTGCTGCGTGTAGACGATGCGATCGGGTGATTTGATCTCGAGGTATTTCGCTCTGCCATACATCGTGAAACCGCTGCCCGACATCGAATAGAACGCCGTCCCTCCTTCGCGCAGGTCGGACCGGATGAACGTCATGTCAAAACCGGTCGGCGGCAGCCATTTCGAGAAGTGTTTGGGATCGGTCCACATCTGAAAGACCAGCGATTGCGGCGCGTCGAACGCGCGGTTGATGACGAATTTTTCTTTGCCAGATTGGCCCTTTTCGAGGAATTCGGCCAGTCGATCCCAGGTCGATTCGCCGCTGGCCTGCTTAATGAATTTCTTGATCTCGGCCGCGGCTTCTGGCGATTCCAAAGCCATCGTCATTTCCATGCGGGTTCGATTACCGAGGTCGTGGAACAGAACCGTCACGTGGAACAGCGGCGGTCGATCCTTGCTGCCCCCATGGTCGTAAACCAGCTTCGATCCGGGCACCACTTCGTGATACACCGTCGTATTGGGCCAGTCGGTGCCGTCGGGCCCGTGCATCGTGTAATCCCAATGCCCGCCAGAACGCAGGTCCTTGCTGTGCGTCGTGATCGTGAACCCGCGTGGTCCCCACCACTTCCCGACCTGATCTGGATCGGTCCAGGCATCCCAGACCATTTGCACGGGGGCATCGTAGACACGGACGAGACGAATTTCGTTCGACGGAGTGAGAGCAACCATTCGAAGGGATCCTTCTGAAGTTCACGTTTGAGGAAGGTTGTTAATGCGTTGAAATCGATCCGGCCCAACTACACCAACAGGTTAATTAACCAAAAGGTTAAATCCATTCGGCGAGGAAGTCAACTGTCAAAATATTGAATCAACGGCAATGCTTGCCGACGATCATTCCAGTGCGCAAAAATTCGCTCTTCCCTAAGCGACAGAGCGTGCCACTCTGAAACCGAACACCGACTCGCGATCACACGCAATCGACCTCAGGTCCGTCGAGGTGTGCGACCAACTCCCTGGCAGATGTGACATTTGCGCGTGTCGCTGCAACGGGCGCAGTGCTTGTCGAGTGGCTGACCGGTTCGAACGCAATGACAGTCTCCTGTTCCATTGCAGGTCGTGCACGTTTTTCGGATCAGGTGGTAACTGACGCGAAAGCCATTTTCGAAGCCGGAAAACTCTTCGTGCAGGAGGTCCCAGAATTCCGGTTCGGTAATGGGGTCATCGGATCGGAAGAAACGCTGTCCGTCCGTGGCGTAGATCCCGATGGTGGGGGCGTTCACGATCGTGAATGAGTCTCGGTCGATCCCCGCGACTTCACGCTGACAAAACCAGATTCGATCGCGATCCATGCTCCACCATCGGCCTAACGGCAGCCACGTGTTCGGATCGGCCTTGGGAATGCGCGTCTTTTGGAACCAGACTCCCCTGGCATCGTAACCATAGTCACTCCGCAGGGAGACAAACGTCGCCGGATCGGCCCCACGGATCGCGGTCGCTCGACCAAACATCTGTTCGTGGAAGTAGACCGCATGTTTGTCTCGGGCATAGCCCTGGACCGAGACGCCTGTGCCAATCGCGTGGTCTGCGACGAAGCCAGAATCCAGTACCTCGAAGGTGGCCGGGTCGGCCCCTTTAATCGTTCCCTCCCAGTCGTAAACCGCGTTGGCATCTTTGGCAAAGGCCGCGTTCAGAAGTTCAAACGTCGCCAGATCGATCTTGCGAATCGACGACTGCGTGAAGACATGTTTCGCATCACGTCCCCAGTCACCACCGAGATGCTGAAACGTCGCCAAGTCAGCCTGAGGCATCGGCGACACACGCCAATAGAGAATGCCACCCTTCACATGGTACGGATTGTTCAAAAGCAGCATGCACGACCCTGTACTCTAGCTGGACAAACCACCCTTTGAGCACCGTGTTTCTATCCCAGGTAACGCGACGATTCGATCAAGGGATTCTCGCAGTCCGGTCTCAAATCCAATATAGGCGGCAGCTTCGATTTGATGTAACGTCAATCAGAAGAATTCCAAGGTCCGGATGACTGCGCGTCGATCGCTTCCGCGGTGCATTTGCGTCTGGCTGTGGTGAGTGTCGTCCGCGGAATCACTCTGTCGGTCTTTTTCGGATCTGTTCCGGATGTTTGGCATCCACCAAAGGCATGATGATGCATGGTCGTTGGTTGTCTATTTCTCTCGCATTTTGTGTTCTCACTGGCATTGCCTCGGCCACGGAGAAGTTGACGATCGAGGACGCGATTTCAGTCGTCGAGTCGCTTGGCGGGACGATTACGGAGAGAGACCCAGAAACCGGTTGCCCAATCGCGATCAGTTTCGAGGACAGCACCGAAGTCATGGACCGGCGTCTGAAAGTCCTTGTGTCTTTTCCTTTGCTTGAGACACTCAATTTACGCACAGCAGTCGTGAATGAAGATGCACTGCACGCGATTGCACGCATCAAAACGCTAAGGTCGATCGACTTCCGAAAAGCGGTATTTCCACCCCACTGGCCCGACGATTTCGGCACGCTTCCACAGCTCGAAAGTCTCGATTTTTCGGAATCAAAATTGATCGACGATCAACTGGTCGTACTCGCTCGGCTTCCCAAGCTCAAAGAGTTGTCTCTTTTCACGACGGGAGTTACGGATGTTGGCCTGTCCAGCATTTCCAAAATGCCAGCTCTCGAAACGCTCGACTTGAGCCAGTGTTGGCTGATCAATGACGCCTGGCACATGCTTGGTGAGATGAAGAATTTGCAGTCTCTTCACCTGCGCAACAACAGCTATGGTGATGCGGACCTGATTCACCTGGCACGGTTATTTAACCTCAGATCGCTCAATCTTTCGACGACGCAAGTCAGTGACGAGGGGATTAAATCACTTCACGTTCTTGAAAGGCTCGAGTGCCTCAGAGTTTCACATACCGAGATCAGCGACAAAGCCCTCACCTGGCTTGCTAAACACCAGTCACTGAAGGAGCTTGACATTTCCTGCAATCAGATCACGGACGCAGGAGTTTTGGAGTTGAAAGATCTGAACGGACTGCAAGATCTGAATCTCTTCGATACACCAATCACGGACAAGTCGATGCCAATCATCTGCGATCTTGAGTCCCTTGAAGTGCTCAGTATCGGGTCAACCAAGATCACCGCGGCGTCGATCCATCACTTACGCGGCCTGAAGAACTTGAGGTCGCTCGGCATCTCCGGGTTAAAGCTCTCCCCAGCGCAAAAGGACGAAATTCTGACGTATTTCCGGCGTGGGACCGGAGTCTCGTTTTGGCTCGGGTGGTAGTGCATCGGTTCGAGCGAAGCCCGAGACTTTTATGAGAGAGCCCCAAGACGGAGAAACCGTCGAGAAAACAGGGGTTTCCTCGACGGTTTCACATGTTTTAGCGGAGAGGGAGGGATTCGAACCCTCGGTAGGAGGAATACCCCTACGCCGCTTTAGCAAAGCGGTGCTATCGGCCACTCAGCCACCTCTCCGGCCGCGGACAATCGACGGTAACTATATCTTGTGAGGTCTGAAAAACAAGTCGGGTTGGAGAAGGAGTTTTGATCAGCGGATTTACTCAATTTGGGCAAAAAGACGGGATTTTTCGCTATCAGGTTTGATTCGGCGGAGGCATCGATCGGCGAACACTTTTCCTTCGATTCGAAGCGGTTCATGATGGCAGCCTTGCTGCGATGCTGAATTCCCAAAAAGGACCGATCGTGTTGAAAGCGGTTCGACTGAACGCGTCGACGTATCCCACGGAACCTGCCGAGCGTGACGAGTTGTCGCGTGCCAGTGTCACGCTGATCGAAATCGAGGGTCAACAGCCTGACGAGATCCTGGCGGCGGCGGCGGATTGCGATGCGCTGCTGGTGGTGTCGTCGACGGTGCCTCGTTCGGTGATCGAAGGGTTGCGGCAGTGTAAGGTGATCTCGCGCCTGGGCGCGGGGACCGACAAGATTGACGTCGCGGCGGCGACGGAACGTGGGATCGTGGTCACGAATGTTCCCGACTTCTGCTTGAACGAACAGGCCGAACATACGCTGGCCCTGTTGCTGGCATTTCACCGGCGGCTGCCTGACATGATCGACGCCATGCGCCGCGGGAACTGGACGGCGCGTAGTCATCAAGGCGTCCATCGGCTGGCGGGGCAGACGCTGGGACTGGTTGGATTTGGTGCCAGTGCTCAAGCGGTCGCCGTACGGGCGGCAGCCTTCGGCATGAAGCTGGTAGCGTGGGTTCGTTCGCCAGAGAAATATCGCGAGCTGGCCGCCACCCAAAACGTTGCTCTACTGTCACTCGACGACGTGATGCGCGAATCGGACTATGTCTCGCTCCACGTGCCGTTGACGAATGACACGCGCGGGATGATCAACGAGGCGAAATTCAATCTGATGAAGCCAACGGCCGCGATCATCAATACCGCGCGCGGTGCGCTGATCGATGAAGCAGCATTGGTTCGCATGCTGCAGACGCGGCGCATTGCCGGAGCGGCACTCGATGTGTTCGACGGAATCAATGTCTTTGCCGAACCCGGACCGCCGCCAGCGCATCCATTCTTCGAGCTGGACAATGTCATCCTGACACCACACTGCGCCGGTAGCTCCGTCGAATCGTCGATCGATTCCAAAATCCGAGGGGCACGCAACGCGGCGCTGGTCCTGTCAGGCCAGCGTCCGTTGTTCATCGTGAATCCCGAGGTGGAAAACACCATTCCGAAATCGCTGGATGTCTCGCAAGGTTGATACCCGAACTCGACGCGCCTTTCCCATCGGGAGACAAAAGGCGTGAGAACGACAGATGGAACGCTGACCTTCTGACCCGTATTTTGAACCGCAGTTGAACGGCAAGACCCTCGGGTAGAGGAGCTTAGTTTGAGCAATGACTCATCACGTAAAGCAAATCCCTTAGACGTCTTTCAGAGCGGCTGGTACCGACTCATATTGCTATTCTTCGCCGTGTATCAAACTGTGTTCTGGTTCGTCCTTGGGCCGAGCAACCCGTGGTACGCAGTAGGCGTGGTTGGGATGACATTCGCCCTGGGGCCCGCTGTCGCCGCTCCTGTTATGCGACAGGTCTCTCCCCACTGGTTCCGCGTGCCCAGGTCCGAACGCATCCTCCACCGCATCCTCGGTGTCGAGGTGTTCGGCTGGCTCCTTGATGTCTCCGGATGGAACCGCGTTGTCGCCAAACCTCTGCGTGGATTCTCCGGCAAGAAGGCCGGCTTACCTGCTCTGGAGCAAGGTGTCCGGGGCAATATCAGTGCCCACGGAACCTGCTTTGCCATTCACATGGCATTGGCCATTCTGGCACTTTTCAGCCGGCACCCGTGGTTCGGCGCACTATGGATGCTGTTGCCGGGTGTCGTCGTTCATCTCTACCCGGTGCTGTTACAACGCTCGCTTCTGCTTCGAATCCAGAGTCTGTTGGATAAGAGTCAGCCACAGTTGTCGCGTCAGGCCTCGTCGCCGTAGCTGAGCTTGGTGTCCGCTTCTGACGGATTTGAGCGGCTGAGCATCGGGTGGATCATGGCCAGCTTGAGCAAGACTTCCAACGATAAGAAGACCTCTCCCGGTCCTTGCTCCAGTTCCGGTGTTCCCGTGGTGCGGTTAGTTTTTGGGGCACATTAAGCCAAGTGCCAACGCGGCGACGTCGATGGGCGTCTCACAGGCACCCTGATCAATGTGAGAGCCGGAACAATCAACGACTAGGAATTCTGGTATGACATCATGATTGCCGCTTGTGGTGTTTCGTCGAGGCCGGGGAAGTGGCCTTCTGCGATTGTCTGGCCCAGTTGAGTCACCTGCCTGAAATATGAGTCGGTTTGCAGGCCGCCCATCATGCGTCGGCGCAGTTCCTGACAGATCGTGTCGGCCGCTTCGATGACGACGGGATCTTTATTGCGGCTGGCATACAGGCTGGTGCACAGAATTACGACGGCGAGTTGGACTCGACCTGACAGTTCGGCCATGCGGCACTGCCTGTCGGCGAGCTTCAGTTGGAATTTGCGCATCACGCCGCTGATTTCGAGCGAACTATGTTGCAGCCAGCCGGCCGCGAATTCGGCATGTGGCCGCAATTGCGACGACATGTCAGGCAGGTGATAGTGCGCTCGATGAACCGATCGGCCCGACAGCCACGTGCCATACTTCATCAGCGGTCCCTTGAGCGCCCACAAATGGGCCGGGTTGGTCATGTTCGGCCGCTTGATGTGATGTTCAGCGAGCGCCTTGCCGATCGGTTCAAAGAAGTGCCGTCCATGCTGTTTCACCAGTGATTTAAAGAAGGCCATGCCCAGCATTTCGCCTTCCCCCTCGTAAATGCAGGGGGCGAGGAATTCATGTACGTTGTCGCCCAGCAGGTGACCATGCAGGAACGAGCGACCACCATGAGTTTTCATGAACAGTTCGATCGCCGCTTCCTTTTGAGCTTCGCTGCCGAAGATCTTGGCGACGATACATTCCATTTCGCCACGGTAGCCGCCATCCAGCAGCCCGGCGGTCCATTCGGTCAGTGCGTCGCACGCGACGATCAGTCCCGCCAGATGCCCCAAACGGCGCTGGACGAGTTCGCGCGTGTCGATCGCCTGACCGTAGGTCTTGCGAAAACGACCCCAGGGAATCATGTTTGCAAGCATCAGCCGCATGGTTCCTGCCGCGTTCGCGCAGAGAGCGACGCGTCCGCGGTTCAAACCATGGTAAGCGATACTAAGACCATCCCCATCGCGCGGATCGAGCAGGTTCTGCGCGGGAACGGGTAGGTCGTGAAACACGATTCCCTGGTTGTGCGTATGCTTCAGGGCGTAAATTCCATATTGCTTCAAGTGGAACGAATCATTTTCTTCCTGCGGCAAATCGACGATCAGGACAGCCGGCTTGCCTTCGATCAGACACACCAGACCAATGGTTCGACCGGGCCGGACGTTGGTGATGAACAGTTTTTCGCCCGTGACGTAGAACATGTCACCGCGTTTGACGGCAGTCGTCCTGAGCGCGGTGAGATCCGAACCAGCACACGGTTCGGTCAAGGCAAACGCCGACAGTCTCTCGCCGCTGGCCAATTTGGGCAGGAACCGCTTCTTCTGTTCGTCGTTGCCAAACGTTTGCAGCGGATCAACGGCGCCGATGCAGCCATGGACCGAAGCCAGGCCAGCGATGGTCGGATCGAACTGCGCCATCTTCGTCAGGAACGGAGCAAACTGCGAGAATGTTGTCTGCGAACCTCCATAGGCCTTGTCGACCAGCAGGCCCCAATATCCCACGCGTGCCAGATCCTGTAATACATCGTCGCGAAGTTTCCCTTTGTCGTCGTGAAGCGACTTGCGGTACAGGTACGATTCAACGACCAGCAGAGATTCTTTCATCACGCGATCGGCCGCGATCGACGAACCTGGTATGGGCATCAGGAACCGTTCGACTGGAACTTCACGGCCCCAGACGGCGCGGTGAATGGGACTGTTCGATGTCTGATACTGCCGATTGAACATCGATTCGACCTGGTCATCGGCCTTATCCACGGCGCCCATCCGACGCACTTCCTCGTCGCTCTTGCCGCCGAGCTTCAGGGCGGTTTCCGCAAACGTTGGTTCGGACGATGCAATACGGTGCGCGATGCCTTGCGGAACTTCGGATTCCGTCACATCTCCACCGACGTCGTGCTCTTCCGTTTTTGCGATCATGATTCCCTCGTCTCTCTGAATTACATCGAGTGATGTTCGGTGCTGTGCTCAATCTGATCAATCAGCCATTGCGTCGGCGCGAAACGCGGCCCCAGGGTCTTCTGGAAGTATTCCAGCTTCTCGACCGCTTCGCCGTAGCCGCGCAGGTCGCACATACGCAACGGGCCGCCCAGGAACGGTGCGAAACCTGTTCCGAGTACCATGCCCAGATCGATCATCCAGGGATCGGTCACGACGCCTTCTTCCAGACATTTCGCGGCTTCATTGACCAGGCGCAAGACGATCCGGTCGCGAATGTCGTCTGTCGCAACGTGGGCGACCGGACTTGTCGAAGGGACTGGAGTCGTCTTGTGCTTGCCGTCTTTTGTATAGTGATAGAAGCCCTGCCCCGATTTGCGGCCGATATGTCCCTGCGACGCCATATCGTGCAACTTCGCACCTGTGGGACTTGGTTCAGGACTGAGTGCGTTCAAGGTGTCGGCAACGTGAGCCGCGACGTCGATTCCGACTTGATCCAGCAGTTCCAACGGACCCATGGGCATACCGAATTGTTTCAAGGCCTGATCGACTTCCTGCGTCGGAACACCCTCACATGACAACCTGACGGCTTCGTCGAGGTACGGGAACAGGATGCGGTTCACGACAAAGCCGGGACTGTCGGCGGTGACGATCGGAACCTTGCCCAGCTTCTTGACGAAGTCGACCAGCAGCGCCACGTCTTCATCGTGCGTTTCGGCCGTCCGAACGACTTCAACCAGTTGCATACGATGCACAGGATTAAAGAAGTGCAGCCCCATCACTCGGCTGGGATCCTGTAGACCTTCGCCAATCGAATGGATCGACAGCGCTGATGTGTTGGATGCGAGCACCGCGGAGGCGGGGCAATACAGTTCCAGATCACGGAAGACGGATCGTTTGATATCCAATCGCTCGGTGACCGCTTCGATGACCAGATCGACATCGCTGAAGCCTCGCCAGTCTGTCGTGGCGGTGATGGCACCCAATTTCGCCGCGGCGTCTGATGCGGACAAAGCATGCTTCCGGACCGATTCATCGAACAGATCGCGAATGTGATTCGTCCCGGCGTCGAGTAGTTCTGAATTGACTTCTTTCAGGACAACATCAAAGCCCTGCACTGATGCCCAATGTGCGATGCCGGCCCCCATCACACCGCCGCCAATCACACCCACGCGGCGGACGCGACGTGGTTTGCTGATCGGGCCGTGAATCCACGTTTCCGACTTCCTGGCTTTTTCACGTTCGAAGAATAGACCCAACAGACTGTGATGCGTGTCGGTTGATATCAGTTGTTTGAACTCGTTTCGCTCCACTTCGAATCCGTGTCCCGAGCGGTCATGCAGACCTGCGGAGACCGCTCGTAAAATAGCGGAGAGCGCCGGATAGTTCCGCGCGTTGCTGGCGATGTTCTTGCGAGCAATCTGCAGAATGGCCCATTGGCCGACTCGCGTCTGATCGGCGACTTGGCCCAGCATTTTTGCCGGCGTTCGCCAACCTGACATGAACCGAATGACCCGTTGTCCCATTCCGTCCGATTCGTGTGACGGTGTCATCAGCAGTTTGAAGATCGTGTCATCGACCTGGTCCTGCTTGCAGATGGCGTCGGCCAAGCCGATCTTCATCGCGTCTTTAGCCGTCTTCTTTTTGCCCGTCAGCAACATCGGCAACGCGGCTTGCAAGCCGACTCGCCGTGGCAAACGCTGCGTACCGCCCCAGCCAGGCAGCAGTCCCAATTCCACTTCGGGCAGCCCCAGTTTCGTGCGCGGATCATCGACCACAATCCGATAGCGGCAGGCGAGGACAAACTCGAGTCCCCCACCTAGACAAACGCCGTTGATCACAGCGACCGTCGGAGCCGACAATGTTTCCAATCGGCGGAACAAATCCTGACCTGCGTGGCATATCTGATCCGCTTCGTCCGCGTTCTTCAGGTTTTGAATGGCATGCAGGTCGGCGCCGGCCAGAAAGCCGCTGTCCTTTCCGGAGCGAAAGACGATGGCACAAACCGTCTCGTCGCCTTCCACTCCTCGAATCAATTCATCGAGATCGTGCAGGACGCTTTCGTTGAAGATGTTCACCGGTTGATCCGGCACGTTCAGAATCGCGGTCAAGATGCCGCGTGAATCACGATGAACGTCAAAGTTCTTCAGATGTAGATCGTTCATGATTGCTCTCCTCGGCCAAAGCGAAGAGTGATTCGACGATCCGAATTCGCTCGTTCGCTAAGTCTGTTGCTCGTTCGTTGTCACTGTCTGGCCCCGTTTTACGCTGAAGCTGTCCTGCCCATTTCGACCGATTCGAAATGACTGTTTTTCAGCACATGATTAATCCTGCAGTTCTGTTTCCACCCACATTGACATGCCTTGTCCGCCACCCACGCACAGGGTGGCCAGACCTCGTTTCAAACCTTTTTCCTTGAGCGCTCTGAGGAGTGTCATCACCAGCCTCGCGCCGGTGGTTCCAACCGGATGTCCCAGTGCGATCGCTCCGCCGTTGACATTCAATTTGTCGTGCGGGATTTCGCCGATCGCGTGAGACAATGCGAAGTGTTCCTTCGCAAACTTGTCCGAAGCGAACGCGCGCTGGCAGGCAATCACCTGCGCTGCGAACGCTTCGTTGATCTCAACTAGTTCAAAATCGGACAGCGACATGCCGTGCCGATGGATCAGTTTCTGAGTTGCAAAAACCGGACCAAGGCCCATGCGTTGCGGCTCGCATCCGGCCACGGTGTAGTCGCGGACAAAACCCAGGATTGGCGATCCTAGCGAACGCGCTTTGCTGGCCGGCATCAGGACGAGTGCGCAGGCGCCATCAGTAATGGGACAACTGTTGCCCGCGGTCACCGATCCCGATGCGCGATCGAAAAGCGGTTTCAATTTGGCGAGTGAATCCAGAGTCTGATTCGCGCGCGGACCACTATCCTTTTCAACCTGCTTGGCATCGGCGATCGAGACCGGTGTGGTTTCGCCTTTGTAGAAGCATCGTTCCCATGCAGCAGTCGCGCGTTGATGACTGGTCAGAGCAAACTGGTCCTGTTCCACTCGACTGATCGAAAAGTCTTTCGCCAGCAGTTCAGCCGTCTGCCCCATATTCAAGCCGCATGTCGGATCCGTCAGGCCCAGTTGCAAGCCAGGGATCGGCTTGAGCATCGACGGACGGAAATGCGACATTACGCGCATTCTGCCGAACAGCGTTTTCTGACGGCTGAGATCCAGCAGCAGGTCCTTCATCCGCGTGTCCCACAGCAGCGGGACGTTAGACATCGATTCGGTTCCGCCAGCGATGATGATCTGAGATCGACCCTCACGCAGTGCCTGCCAGGCCGACACGATCGCTTCCATTCCCGAGGCGCAATTTCGATGAACGGTATGCGCGACCTTGCATTGAGGGATTCCGGATCGCAGCGCGATGACGCGCGAGACGTTGGCTGTATCGGGTGGCGAGGCGACGTTGCCAAAAATGACTTCGTCAACCTGTTCAGGCTTCACACCCGAGCGTTCGAGCACGGCGGTCACGGCGACTCGACCCAGTTCATCGGCCGGGACGCTCGACAGTGCACCGAAAGCCTTGGCAAACGGGGTCCGGATTGCGGCGACGATCGCCAACGGTTCAGTCAACTGCTCCAAGGTACGCGACATGGTTGCTCTCCCAAATCATGCGCGAAGCACCTGTCATCACGACTCTATTATTATAAACGCTCGATCTCTGGCAGGGGATCACTTCGTCACATGACTTCGTTGTCAGGTTCCCAATCGTTTTATTGTTTCGTTGTTTCTTCTGTCCGCAGCTTGCGTCGCAATACTTTCCCGGGAAAGTTGCGAGGCAGGTCACCTTCGACGAATTCGATGATCCTGGGCACCTTGTGGTGTGCCAGGTTGTCTTTGATATACTTTTCGAACCGGTGTTGATCGAAGTGAGACCGATTCGCCACCGCGACGGTCGCCTTGACGATCTCACCACGCTGCGGATCGGGCACTCCCACAACCGCGGCATCTTTGACATTCGGAAATTGTTTCAGGACGTATTCGACATCATTAGGGTAAACGTTGAACCCGCTGGTAATGATCAAGTCTTTCTTACGATCGACGATCTTGAAGAAACCATCACGGTCTCGTGTGGCGAGATCACCCGTATACAGCCAGCCATCATGCAGCACTCGTTCGGTTTCAGCAGGACTGTTCCAGTAGCCCAACATGACCTGGGGTCCACGAACGATCAGTTCACCCACTTCGCCCGGCTCCACGTCTTCTGTCCCGGTCTCTGCATCGACGATCCGAGCGTCGGTGTCTGGTAGTGGCAGGCCGATCGTGCCTAACCGGGCCGATCCGTCCAGTGGTCCCGCGTGCGTGACGGGACTGCATTCCGATAATCCAAATCCTTCAACGACCCGAGCGCCGGTATATCCGACGAACTCATTCGCCGTTTCGGGCATCAACGGAGCACCGCCGGAAATGACCCACATCAGCGATCGCATATCCCATTTCTGTTTGGCATCACGCAACTTCTGGTTCATGACATGCAACATGGCGGGGACCGTCGGGAACACACTCGGCCGCGTCGTTGCGATCAGATCGAGCACCGTTTCGGGCTGGAATCGATGGTGCAGAACCAACGTCGCCCCCATTGCGACGCCGGCGGTGGCACAGGTTGATAATCCATAGCTGTGAAAGAATGGGATCACTGCCAGAAACGTATCGCGTCCTTTGCGATTCCCGCACCATGCTTTCAGTTGCAGTGCATTCGCTAATAGATTCGCGTGCGACAACATAACCGACTTCGATTTACCAGTCGTCCCTCCCGTTGGGAGAATATAAGCGACAGCATGCGAGTCGGATTGAACGGGTTCAGCGATCGGTTCGGCCTGCGACACGTGTTCGACAAAATCATGCATCTGCACATTCGCCGGGTGATGCAGTCCCTGGCTCCGCAAACACGCGGCTCGGTACAATAATCGCTGCACAGTGGGTAGCCGAGGCGCGATCGAACAGGTCAAGACATGCGCCGGCCGATGCTCGCCCTTCGTTGCGAGATGGGTCAACAAATCCAGCGCGACGAGATACTTGCAATCGGTCGATCGCAACAATTCATCGATTTCGACCGCAACAGATAAGGGACTGAGCGACACAATCAATGCACCGGCCATCCAGGCACCGTAGGCCGCGATCAAAAATTCAGGAATGTTCGGCATCAGCAGACCGATACGATCGCCTGGAGTGACCCCAAGAGACTGAAACAGTGACGCAGCACGGCGTGCTTTGTCATGAAGCTGCTCGTACGTAAAGGTCTCGTCGTAATAACGGATTGCCATGCGATGCGGGAATTGCTGGGCTGTGTGTTCGAGCAGCGACCAGACTGGTTCATCTGGATACTCCAGATGGATTGGCATACAGGCCGGGTAACTCTTCAACCACGGCGCATCGAACTCGTGTGAAGCCAGGCCTTTCGAAACAGTTGAGGTCGACATGGTGCATCTCCTCGTTTCTGTGCCGCTGCCGCCGCCAGGGGCGGTTTGCTCGCGTCGCGCGATGGGCTACCTCAATGTCAGTCGTTCGCGCGTTGCCGATCTTGTTGCTGACTCTCTATCACCACTTGGGCGAATCTTTCTGCTCCATTGGGCATTTCTTAACTGCCGGATTACGACGCATACTTCATGCCAGTCACATTGCCAGTATTAACCTCATGGCGCTTTGCCACGGTGGCCCGGGGCTGTCACATCGTCGAGTGGCCCCGGAACCGTTGGATCACCTCCTTAGGAAATCGCAGCACGGAAGACTCATCTTCTAGTGCAACTCGTGCTGCGTCACTTCGCTCACACAGTGCATCAGACGACGCTTTCAAACAACACAATCTTCGACCCCTTACTTTGCGTGACCGTGGCGGCCACAGCAAAAGTCAAGGGTTCGTTCGTTTTGCATCCAGATCCGTTTGGTCAGTCCATTGGAATTTGGTCAGTCCATTGGAAAAAGCGGGGACCGGCGACAACGCAACGACGAACGTGCTGCGTCATCCGTGCAGGAGGGCAATTCGGCCGGTCCCCTCTGACAACAGGGCGGGCGTCTTCCGACGAGTTCTCGGACCTTTCGTCCGGGCAAGGACAACAACTTAAGTGTGCTGTCGGGTCGGGATGAGGCGAAGTGACGGGATCAAATCAGCGATCGAGATCTTCGGATCAGGCCAATCCGGCTTCGTTTCTAAAGACTGATTGTTTAACTCGACGCTTATAGTATTCGACCGTTTCCAGCAGCGGGCAAGATGCATCCCGTCTAACTTTCGAGGAATTCAAGATTCACGACGCGGCCCTGCGAAAAAGCGCCAAAAGTGGAACTGGACGTTGCGATGATCTTACCTAGCCTTTACGCCCGGGAGTTCGAGTGTGGTACCAGTACCACATGTTGAATCACTGCAACATCGGACTCACCTCGACTGTTTTGACGCTCTTCGCCATCGAGTGGCACGGTTTGGAATTTCACAGAACTCGCCACCCCCAGCAGAGACCTGCTCTAGTTCATCTACAGCGAATCTCAATGCGATGGCCAACATTCATGGCCAAATGCCGAAGTTCAGACACCCATGCTGCATTGCTCGCTCAGGCTCTGTGGTCGGCGGAACGCCGACCACAGCCACAAAGAATTGCCGGTCGATCCGTTATCTCAGCCCGAATGAATCCAGTCCACAACGCGCAAACGACCAGCTTATTCTGAACCCATCGCGGACGCGCATCCCGCCCCGCGGCGGACCGCGGGTTGACCGGGGGAGTTGTGCGCCGTAGGTTGGTTTTATTCATTTCCTGGGGTGTCGCTCATGGCTGCTGAACTCAGTCCACTTTCTGCGGAATCACTATATGAGTCGCTGGTGGAAAGTCTGCCGCTGAGTGTCTTTCAGAAAGATCGGCAGTTCCGCATCCTCTTTGGAAATCAGCGGTTCTGTGACGAACTGGGGCGAACACTCGACGAGATTCGCGGGAAGTGTGACTTCGATATCTTTCCGCGTGAACTGGCCGAGAAATACCGCCGCGACGATGTGCAGGTCATGGAAACCGGCACGCTGTTAGAGACGACGGAAGAGATCTCCAGCGCGGAAGGAACTCGACGGCATGTCCAGGTATTGAAGGCGCCCGTGCGCGATTCAGTGGGGCGAATCGTCGGCGTACAGGGAATGTTCTGGGACATTACCGATCGCAAGATCACCGAGGATCATCTGAAAGATGCCCACGCGTTCCTCGATTCGATCGTCGACAATGTGCCGATCATGCTGTTCGTGAAAGAAGTCGAACGCCTGCGGTTCGTGCGATTCAATCGCGCCAGCGAGGAACTGGTTGGGATGCGTCGCGAGGACGTCCTGGGCAAGTGCGACTTCGATCTGTTTCCGCCCGACGAGGCTGAGTTCTTCATTGAACAGGATCGGAAGGTGATCTCGGACGGTGTGATGGTCGAGATTCCCGAAGAGATCATCGATACGCGCAATCATGGGCGTCGAATTCTGCACACCAAAAAGATTCCCGTCTTTGACGCCGATGGCCGTCCGCGATTTCTGATGGGGATTTCGGAGGACATTACTGAGAAGAAGCGCACGGAAATTGCATTACAGGAAGCCAAGGATGCGGCGGAAGCGGCGAGCCGCGCGAAGAGTGACTTCCTGGCGAACATGAGCCACGAAATTCGCACGCCGATGAACGCCATCCTGGGGATGACCGAATTGTTGTTAGATACTCAACTGGACGACACTCAGCGTGAATACCTGAAGATGGTGCACGATTCGGGTGAGGCTCTGTTGGGTTTGATCAACGACATCCTGGATTTCTCGAAGATCGAATCGGGCAAGTTCAATCTGGACAACACAGAGTTCAGCCTGCAGGAAACGCTGGGTGACACGATGAAGACCCTGGCGATTCGCGCGCTGCACAAGGAACTGGAACTGGCCGTCCATGTCGCGCCTGATGTTCCGCCGGTACTTATCGGCGACGCCGGTCGACTGCGTCAGATTGTGATGAACCTGGTCGGCAACGCCGTGAAGTTCACCGAAACCGGCGAGGTCGTGCTGGACGTCAGTTGCAAATCGATCGAATCCGAATGGGCTGAACTGCTCTTTCAGGTCCGCGATACCGGTATTGGGATCCCGCAGGACAAATTGGACAAGATCTTTCAGGCGTTTGAACAAGCTGACACCTCGACGACGCGTCGATACGGCGGAACCGGTCTGGGACTGACGATCACGTCGCGACTGGTCGACTTGATGGAAGGAACGATCTGGGTCGAAAGTACGATCGGCAAGGGAAGCACCTTCTTCTTCACCGCTCGACTGGCGATTGCGTCACCTGCGTCCTGGCACCAGAACGGTCACGGTGTGGCGCAGATCAAAGGCACGCGTGTGTTGCTGGTCGATGACAATGCGACAAATCGCCTGATCCTGCGAGAAATCCTGGACCATCACGGATTGTCATCGGCATCGGCCGAGGGTGCAGCGCAGGCGTTGAACATGCTGCGCGAGGCCAATGCAGCGGGACAACCGTTCTCTCTGCTATTGACCGACGTGAACATGCCTGACATTGACGGCTTCACGCTGGTCGAACAGGTGCGGCGCGATGAACAATTGCGCGAGACGACAGTCGTTGTGCTCACGTCCGGCGATCGGCCAGGCGATCTGGAATTGTGTTCCAAGCTGAATGTCGCGGCGCATTTGAGAAAGCCGATCAAGCAGTCGGAACTGATGCAGTCGATCGTGCTGGCCTTGGGAGTGAACCGGGCGGAAACGGAGCAACCGCGTGCCGACGATTCGAATCCTGCAATCCGATCATTGAGAATTCTATTGGCCGAAGATTCTTTTCCGAATCAGGTTCTGGCGAAAGGATTGCTCAGCAAACGAGGCCATTCTGTTGCGGTCGCCAACAATGGCCAGGAAGCGATCGACATGTTGAAGTCCGATTCGTACGACCTGGTGTTGATGGATGTGCAGATGCCTGTGATGGACGGACTCGAAGCAACAAAATCGATCCGCAATCTGGAGGCCCGCGGCAAGTTGCACACTCAGCCACGCACCCCGGTTCCCATCGTGGCGATGACGGCACACGCCATGAAAGGTGACCGCGAGCGGTGTCTGGAATGCGGGATGAATGGTTATTTGTCTAAGCCGATCCGGACGCGCGATCTGGATCAGGTGCTGGCAGAGCTGTTCCTCGCGGAAGATGCCGCCGTCGAGGCGTCTGTTCCTTCTGCGGGATGTGCCAATCCAGTGAATTGGTCTGAAGCGTTGAAATCGGTGGACGGGGATGTTGACCTGTTGCGAGTGGTCGCGACGGCGTTCTTGACCGAGTCGCACGATATGCAGGGACAACTCGCGACGGCGGTCAAAAATCAGGATTCGCCCACGGTCCGGCGATTAGCTCATACGTTAAAGAGCGCCTTGGCAACGTTCGGCGCCGTCGGGAGCAGCGCGTTGGCGCAGCAATTGGAATTGATGGGACAATCTGGAAATCTGGCGGAGGCAACCGAATGTCTGAATGAATTCCAGGTACAATCACAAGTGGTTCACAGCGTGCTGACCGACTTCGTCGAGGGAAAAACGAACCTGGCGATGGTGGCGGCCGGAAATCATTAACAACGTCTGCGGTTGGCGGACGCGCTGAATACAGGGAGGCGAAGATGTTCGGTAAGTTGGTCCCTTGTGGCGGTGGTGCGGTCGTGCCACTGTTGAAGCCCAAACTGACCGTCGGTCGGAAGTCGGAATGTGATGTCGTGATTGCCTGCTCGTCCATCTCAGGACGACACTGTGAACTTGAATTGATCGACGGTGTCTGGTGGGTGCGTGATCTGCAAAGTAAGAACGGCACGGCGGTCAACGGTCACAAGATCGAACGAAACAAGATCGCTCCGAACAACCTGCTGACGCTCGGTCGGCAACGGTTCATGGTGGAGTACCAGGCGCAGAAGAAATCGGCACCTCCGGGCCCGCGCGATGCCGAGGATGACCTCGCGCTCGAATTCTTGATGAATGATCCCGACCAGAAGTCGGCACCCGAGTTGCCGACGACAGCCGATTTTGAAAAGTCGTCACCTGTACTGAAGACAGCGGCGCCGCTTTCACGTTCTCAATTGCCGGTCATCGATTTCGGCAAATTGGTTCCGTGCGGCGGAGGCGCTCCCATTCCGTTGCGAGCGTCGCAACTCGTATTGGGACGCAGTCCCGAATGCGACGTCCGGATCCGATTTCCGTCCGTCTCGTCCCGGCACTGCAAGTTGACGTTCGAAAACGGCTATTGGATGGTTGAAGACTTAAACAGCACCAATGGAACCTGGGTCGATGGAGACCGCTGCGATCTGGACTGTTTGATGCCAGACAGCATTCTTGGATTGGATAAGCACCGCTTCACGATTCAATACACACCTACCGGCGACAATCCACCGCCCGTGATCAAGCAGCGGTTCAAACAAAGCCTGCTCGAGAAGGCTGGGCTGGTCAATAAACTGTCCGACCATCATCTGGGTGGCGAAGACCTTCCTGACGACGACCTCGATCGTCCCAAACGATACAACTTACTGGAAGACGACGAATAACACCTTTGTGAACACCGGAGCGGGCCGTGATCAAATTGCTGGTTGTCGACGATTCGCCGATTGATCGAGCGTTGGCGTCGGGTCTGATCTCCAAACGCATGGACAGCGAGATCCTTGAGGCCTGCAACGGTCGTGAAGGATTGGCGCTCATCGAAGATCATCAGCCGTGCCTCGTGCTGACCGACCTGCAAATGCCAGAAATGAACGGCCTGGAACTCGTCTCGGCCGTCAGGGACAGGTATCCGTATATTCCCGTCATCTTAATGACGGCCCAGGGCAGTGAAGAGATCGCCGCGCAAGCGCTGCAACGCGGAGCGGCCAGTTACGTCCCCAAACGCCGATTAGCCGAAGACCTGATTCACACGATGGAGCGTGTGCTGTCGACGTCCCAGGAAGAGAAGCGACGATCGCTGTTGATGCACCATCTGACTCAAACAGACACTCGGTTCTCGCTCGAAAATGATCCTGCCCTAACGCAGCTGCTGGTCAGTCACATTCTGGATATGCTGCGCTGCGTGCCGCTAGGCGACGAGACCGAACGACTGCGTGTAGGAATTGCTCTGGAAGAAGCCCTCAGTAACGCTCTTTTCCACGGAAACCTGGAACTGTCATCGAACAACAGTCATCTCGACCGGAAACAATACGAGCAATTGGCGCAAGATCGGTTCATGCAGGTTCCGTACTGCGACCGCAAGATTAATGTGGCGATCTGTATCTCACCGTCCGAAGCGATGTTTGTGATTGGTGATGATGGGCCAGGCTTCGAAGCCTCAATCTGGAACGACGATCACGCCGCGTTACTTACCGATCGCAGTTACGGCCGCGGAATTCTGTTGATGCGTTCTATCATGGACGATGTCAGTTACAACGAAAAAGGGAACGAAGTGACGCTGGTGAAGCGATGTATTGGCATGGACGACGATGCCATCTGCGTCGACTGAAGTCGGCGGATTGGCCTGGTGGTACGCTCAGCGACTCGTCTGATTCGGGAAGTTCATGGACGTACCTTATCCTTTCCCGCTGACAGTGGTCGTTCAGTTCCTGATCGCCGTGCTCGCATTTCCGTGCTTGCGAGCGGCGCGGCGGACCAGTGTGGCTGCTGCGATTCTGTTCGGAATCGTGCTGTTCGTCAGCCCGCTGCTGATCCCCGCCGACAAAGTCGTCATGCGGGCCTTGGCCTGTGTGACGGCAACCGATCTCGGATTCAAGATTATCGACTATGCTCGAACCTGGTACCAAAATCCCAACGAGCGTATGTCCTTTGCAGAATTCGGCCGCTTTTTGATTCCATTTCCCGCGTTGATGGTGAATCTTCGGCAATGGCGACGCAGTCACTGTCAGCCAGTGGTGAATTCTCGCGAGATTGCACGGGCGCTGTTTGGATTGACCGTGTTCGGGCTGGTCTGTGGTTTCAGAAACGCGATCGATCAAATTCTCGTGGTCCGCGCCAGCGTGATCGCCGAACACCTCGCGAAGCTGATCCTGTTCGTTCTCGCGATGGAATCGTTGTCAGTTGGTATGACCGGCGCGGAAAGAATGCTGGGATTTCAGACAACGCCTGTGATGCGGTACGCTCACCTCTCACGAACTGTCGGCGAATTCTGGCAGCGGTACAACACACGAGTCCACAACTGGTTTGTCGCGAATATTTTCTCGCCAGCCGGCGGCCGCCGCGCACCGCTCAGCGGGATGTGGGTGACGTTCCTGTTCAGCGCGGTCCACCACGAACTGGCATTCGGAATCGCGACCTCCGTCATCGACGGATGCCAGTTTGCGTTCTTCCTGCTGCAAGCGCCCGCCGCCATGCTTTCGCATTGGATGGATCATCGTCTGACACGCTTGGGAATATTCGGACGAGCGATCTCGCACGTCGCCACAATCACCTGGTTCGCGATCTGTTCACCACTCTTCTTTCGCGGCGTCGATCGAGTCTTTGGTGTCTACCTCGCGCGGTGAAGGGGAATTGATGTTGAGTCGGGTCAGGTATTACGATCATTGAGATCGTATTCTGTGCTCAATCTGCTTCTATCGTCACAACATCAAAATCCACGGGATGTTGCACACGGAATCGTCGGAAATCTCGGCCAGTCTGGAGGCGTTGGACTCCGGATTCCGCCATGGTTCGTGATCCGACGCGGTGCGTCGCTCGTTCTCGTATCTCAAGTCGCGATAGTCGCGCAAGAGGAGCGAGATCATGTTGATGCGAATTTGTCTGATGACGGGTCTGTGTGCTGCCTGGATTTTCTGCTGGAAGCTGGCCGACGCGTGGACGTTGCCGCTGCGAACCGAGCATGCCGTTGCATCTCAGTTCGACAAGAATCCGGTGGTCAGCAATGACGTGATTCAAACCGCGACCATGGACGTCTATGCCCTGGGGTGGATCGTCCTCAGCTTGATTGGAATTGTCATGTTCTCTGGCGATGTAAAACGATTGATGATGTCGTCAACGATGCGAAATCGGACGGCGCTCATGCTGTTACTTTTGATCTTTGTCAGTGGTTGTTATCGACCGTTCCAACCTGTGGTCCTGGAAACGATCGGTTCGAATGAAGAAGGCTTTTTGATCCCGCTGAAGGGGGAAGAAGATGGCCAGCGGTCGACTCATAGTGAAGACCTGCTGACCAGAAGCCTCGTTCAGGCGAAACAAGTGCGTATCCCGCAACAATGGGTACCGCACGGTTACGAATACACGGGACCGAATGGGAAGTGGCAGCCCGCCGCGGTGTTGATCAAGGTTGATCGCAGCCCTGTGACATGTGAATGGACGGCCGATGTGAATACCGGGACGGGATCGCGGAATGAGGCGATCTGGGTGATGACATCGGACCAGGTTGAGTTCTCGACAGGCTGGACCTGCACAGGTCGAATTGCCTCGCGCGAGGACTGTGTAAAGTTCCTGTATAACTATCCGAACGGATCGATCAAGAGCGTGATGGACCGCGAGGTTCGGGCGCTTGTGCAAACGACGTTTGGTCTAGAAGTGACGGATCAGCCGATGTCAAAGTTGCGATCCGAAGCGACGCCCCATATTCAGGCGGTGGTTTCGAAGGTGACCAGCTTTTTCGAAACGCGTGGTTTGACGATCACGAATCTGGGTATCAGCGGAGGTTTCATTTACACCGACAAAAAGATCTCTGACCGCATGACGGAACTGTTCGTCGCTGAACAGGGCGAAGCGATTGCGACGGCGAAAGCCAATTCTCAACAGAAGGAGGCCAAGGGGCTTGCCGACGCCGCTCAGTTGAAAGCGAAGGGTGAATCCGACGCCATCAAGCTGGTGGCCGACGCAAAGGCCTACGAAATTCAGAAAGCGAATGAAGATCTGAAGTCATATCTGGAACTGAAGCGCCTGGAACTGGAGATGAAGAAGCTCGAGAAATGGGACGGTAAATTTCCGACCTATTACATCGGCAGTCAAACTCCGGAAATGTTGCTGACGTTGCCTCAGGCTCTGTCGAAAGTCGATCGCGAGTGAGGCCAGTTACACAGGCATCGGTCTACCCTGCGTCAGACCGATCAGCTCATCCGAGGGTGGGACTTGTCATCAGGTCCCACCCTTGTGCATTTTTGACGTTACTTGGCGGCAGGTTTCAGAACTTCAAGTCCGGCTGCAGCGATCTGGCCATCTTCGACCGACTTCACACCCGATACACCGATAGCGCCGATGACTTTTCCATCATGAATAATTGGCAAACCACCTTCGACGGGGATTACTCCAGGCAGTGAAAGGATCTTCTGATTCACGCCGCCCGTTGCCAGTGTTTCTTCGAAGACTTTGGTCGGACGCCGGAACAAGGCCGACGTTTTGGCTTTTTGCATGGCGACTTCGATGCTGCCAAACTGAGTGTTATCGAGCCGCTGGAATGCAACCAGATGACCGGCGCCGTCCACAATCGCGATCGCCACAGGCCAGTTGTTCTTGTTCGCTTCTGCTTCGGCCGCCGCCAGGATCCTTTTGGCGGTGGCTTGATTGATGGCTTCACCGTAGGGAATCGGCGCTTGAGCAAACGACGATTGAACGCAGCATACGACTGCGACAATGAACGCAGGTAGAACTGAAGAGCGGCGAGTTGTCAGGCGGGCAATCATCGAGTCGTCCTTTCAGAACAGGTTGAGGAACGAACAGTGTGCTGTGGATCACGATCCTTCGAAGCCCACAGCCGATGGAGAATGGCCCGCGATGTCGCGCGTTGTCAACTGACGAGAGCGGCACCCACAGCCAAACGGATGATGATTGTCGCTTGAAAATTGATCGAAAATTCACAATGCATACGTGCGAATTATGACAGCGGCAACGATACATTACCTCGCGCTGCGACTGTCACTGAACGGGTCTGTGGATGGGGGGACGAAATGAGCATTGCGAAGATTCGCCGAGGTTTCGTATTCAGTCTGATTGCAGCTGCCGGCGCGATCGCAATCGCCGATCTTCGCAGCGATGACAAGCCGCTGGCACCGGTGTCTTATCCGGCCGAAGACCCAAGGGGCCGCAGCCTGGACGCCAACCTCTATATTCAAACGTCGGCCGAATATCGCGCCTGTTGTTTACAGGCGTACAACCTGGGCCTGTTGCGACTGCATCAATGCCTTAGTTCGGGTGAAAAGCATGAAAAACCGGTCGCAGTCGTAATGGACTTGGACGAAACCGTCATCGACAACTCGGGCTTCCAGGCGATGATCATGCGCAGCGGTTTGGGATGGGATCAGCGACTGTGGAACCAGTGGCAGGCGACAGGGGGAGACAAGCTGGGTTCTGTTCCAGGGGCCATCAAGTTCATTAACGACGCTCGCAAGGCGGGTGTCGTCACGGTCTTCATCAGCAATCGCGACGAAACGTACCGCGAACAAACCAAAGCCGATTTGAAACGACTGGAAATTCCGATCAACGACGAGAAGGAATTGAAGTTGGCGACCACCACCAGCGACAAGACCGCGCGGCGCGAAGAAACTCGACAATGCTTCGATGTCTTGTTGTATTTCGGCGATAACCTGCGCGATTTCTCGGACGAGTTTAAGTGCCCCGATCTGGGCAAGAAGACACCCGAAGAATTGAACGCGGCGATCAAGTTGCGCAAGGACCAAGTCGACAAGATGGAAGAGTTGTGGGGCAATCGCTGGATCGTTTTTCCAAATCCCGCTTACGGCGAATGGACAAAGCCGTTGGGTCAGGGCAGTCGCGACTACGATCGACTGGTTCCAGAATCGAAGTGACGCACGCTGTCGACGGCGTCTGTATTCACGCGACGCGGCGGCCTGATTGCTGATCGACCGTCTCGTGGGAGTGCTCCTTTTCAGGAACGTGCTTCCAGCGCGGGACTTTGAACAGGTAGCAACAGCGATGGCAACGAGCCGATTTCGTCCAGAGTGAGATGACGCCGGCGTTTCCACTGGAGCTCAGATAGACGTCTTCCATTTTGCATCGAGGGCAGCGCATGATGGATCAACTCCAGGGGATGGACATTGAACTGAGGGCGAGTTCGCGAGGGGCCAGGCGGGCATTTTTGTAGAGGGATCGACGCAGTCTGCAAACCCCAATTTTTGACGTCGACCCGCGCCTGTCGGCAACACATCGAAAATAACGGATTTGTTAGCGCAGATGGACGCAGACTGATGCCGATCTGGCTCGGGGCGGGTACCTGTTTAAGCGGTCTGGCTGGACAGGCAGGATTCCGAAGTCGTTTCGGTGGGAATGATCGACTCGGTCGGTTCACTTTGCATTTCGAACAGGCCTTCGGCGTTCAGCTTGAAGAATTGTCGGAACCACAGCATGCGCTGGACATTCGGCTGAGGTGGCGTGAGTGCGAACCAAGTTCCGCACTTTTCCTGCCAATCGAACAGCATGCCGAAGAAGCCGCTGGGAATGTATTTGACAAACCGCATGTCAATGGCGATGGCGGGGCATTCTTCGCCGTCGATCAGGTGAAACAACCCTTCACGTAGCAAGGCCAGATCGGCACCATCCCAGATTTCCATCTCGCCCAATTGGAGCAGCAGAAATCCGTCCCTAACGTCGATCAGCATGCGTTTGAAGCGTCGCTGAGTCATGCGAGACCTTGTCTTTACGAGATGATCGTCTGAGCACCTCTCGAAACACTTTCGAGAACGCTTTAATCATCAACGCAAACGTCGGGCCGACGAGCTCCGACAGTCCGAAATTCCAGCAGAAGTCGCTGTAAGATATTGCAGATAAATGACTTGTGAATCACCAATAAAGCTGCCGCGTTGCGTCAGGTACATCTGGGTGTTGGTAATTCGCAACGTAGCGAACCATTAACGATGATAAAAAGGAACAGATTCAAAAAGGATACGTTCTAGAGCTGATTGACAGACCTTCAGCTTGAAATTCCGAGAGGTCGCGCTACGCAATCACGCGTGCACCGCGGCAATGAAAAAATGCTGGCGGACTCGTGGGGCCGGATTCAGATTGATCAAATCCGTCAACTATTGTGGTACCGGGCCCTGATCGCGGATGAAGTTCCGTAGATAGACCGCGCTCTGCAACAGCGAGATCTTGCGAGATTCGATCGATTCTTCATACGCCCGATCTTCGACTTCCACACAGACAGGACCGCGGTATCCCACGTCGCTCAGCGTACTGAAGAACTGTCCCCAATTGACGTCACCCAGCCCTGGCAATTTTGGCGTGTGATACTGATTGGGATGAGCAAGAATACCAACTTCGTCCAGCTTGTGATGATCGATCCGAACGTCTTTGGCGTGGACATGAACCAATCGATCCGCGAATTCGCGAATCGGTTTCAAATAATCCATGTGCTGCCAAATCATGTGCGACGGATCGTAATTCAAACCAAAGCTGAGGCTGGGAATTTCGTCAAACATCCGTCGCCAGATCGCGGGGCTGGTTGCCAGGTTCTTGCCGCCGGGCCATTCGTCTTTCGAGAACAGCATCGGACAGTTTTCGATGCCCACCTTCACGCCGTGGTCTTCGGCGAACTTGATCAGCGGTTTCCAGGTCTGGCAGAAGCGCGGCCAATTGTCGTCGACCGATTTTGTCCAATCGCGACCGATGAAGGTGTTCATGCGATTCAGCCCCAGTTTGGCGGTCGCCTCGATCACTTTCCGGATGTGATCGGTGTAGCGTTGCGCTTCGGTCAGATCGGGTGTCAGTGGATTGGGATAATAGCCCAGCGCGCTGATCGCGACGTTGGCATCGGCCATGGTGCCATTCACCTCGTCGACTTTGGCGGGCGAGAAGTCAGTGACATCGACGTGGGTTACCCCGGCATAGCGGCGTTCGGCCTTGCTGGGTGGCCAGCACATCAGTTCGACGCACGAATATCCGGCAGCCCTGGCGAACTGAGCAACGTCCTTCAGAGACAGTTCTGGCAAGATCGCACTGACAAAACCAAGCTGCATGTTCGTTTCCCGTCAAAAGAACTGTGGAAGCAAGACGTCGCGAAGGGAGAGTTCGTTCGGCAATGCGAACTTGTCAAAGGTGCTAGTTCGAACGGGCCGTGCGGTCGGATTCTGTCGCTGGAATACGGTTCAGCGTGTAGAAGGCTTCGTTGTGCAACAAAGGTTGCCCGTCGACAGATCGAACGCCAGCCGAGATCAATTCGTGAACATTACCTGCCTTCAAACTGTCGACAACCAGTCGGACTGTTTTGTTGTCGGGTGACACCTTGACGCTGGTGATTGTGGGATGTGTCTGATCGACCTCGGGGCTGCCGTACTGAGCCTGATAGATGTAGGCGTACGATTCCAATTTGTAGCTGGCAGGGTCCGCAGCTGTTTTGGGATCGACCGGCTTGGTAAATGTGAGTTCAAAGCCGTCCGGCTTGGCTCGCATCTCGTGAATCTCGAACGGCACCTTGCCCGTCCAGACGACGCGATCGAGTGATCCTGGCTTGGGACCCCGCGAGCCCCACCCGCGGTTGGTGCCACCGACAAACAGGACGCCGTCCGCGGTCAACTTCATCCCCAGGCTGCCCGACCCGAACCCTTCACGAAAGCGGAAGCACGCCCCCTGAAAATGCCCGTCGATCTTTTCCAGGAAACAACGCATCACCGTGCTGTCACTTTGATCGCCCACAAACATCTGGCCTTCGAACGGGCCGAACTTACCGTGCGATTCGTCACAGACAACACCGCTGGCGGATTTTCCCATCTTGCCATAGGGAAACAGGACCGCCGCTGGTTCGTACTCGGGAATTTTGACCGCTTCAGTCATGAAACGGCTGCCGCTTTCGGGCTCTTTGGGTTTGGCACCCATCGCGGCTTTGACTTCGGGCAGTTCGTACCAGCGGTTGCCGCCCGGATGCCCGACAAACTTGCCGGGGACCAGATGTTTCAGTCCACAGGTGCCGTTCCACGGTCCCTGATTGTCGGTATAGAAGACATCGCCGGCCGAGTTCAGACCGATGCCGCCAGGTGAACGGATACCGCTGCACGTGGGAATCGCTTTTCCGTCAGGAGTGATCCGCAAGCACCAGCCGCGGTACTTGCAATCACTGTTGAACGAACCGGTCAGACACAGCACCACCCAGATATTGCCGTCTCGATCGAAGGGTGACCCGAACGCATATTCGTGGTAGTCACCCGAGATCTGCCAGTCGTCGTTGACCGTTTCGAACACATCCGCCACGCCGTCGCCGTTGGAATCTTTGAGACGCGTGACCTCGCCGCGCTGCGTCACATAGAGCCAACCATCGCGATACGACAATCCCAGCACCTCGTGCAGTCCGTGTGCGAACCGCCGAAAGGTCGCGTCCGTCGGCGAGGCACTGAACGGTTTGTCGACGATCCAGACCTCACCGCGCCGCGTCGAAATTGCCAGATTCCCGTTCGGCAGCAGATCGATCGCCCCGGCCTCGAGCATGATCTCTTTGGGTACGTCGAACGCCGCCATTTTGTAATAGTCGTCTTCGACGGGATTCTGGTCGTCGGCCATCGACGGTGTCGCGATGGCGAATGCGCAACAACAGGCCAGCAGCCACAAATGTGTTCGCCAACCTGAAGAAACCGGATGACCATCATGAAGTGTTTCAAGGGTTCGTTCAGCGCACATCGTGTGTTTGGCGACCTTTGTCAGTGGACAGTTAAAAATCCAGTTTCACTCATCGGGTCACCCGTTTCGAACGCGCGAGAAACCCACCTATTCTGAACCCAACTCAATCGCGAACCCCGCGGCCGAGGATGGCGGAGCAGATGAATACAGCACAGTTGAGCACGAGAAAGAGAAAAGAAGTGCTTCTGTTTCCCACATCGCGCAAGCGACCCACCTATTCTAAACCCAACTCAATCGCGAACCCCGCCGACCCGCGGCCGGGTCTACTTGTTCAATACTTCGTCGAGGTTCATGACTTCGTTGGTCAACATTGTCCACGCCGCCAAGACGGAAGGATCGAGCGTCGCATCGGCTTTCGATTCGCCTTCGGAGATCAACTTCACGGCGTCGTCTCGATGAGCCGCATAGTACGCCTTCAATTCTGCCAGCGAACGTTGAACGATCGGCAGTTCCGTCGATTTGAACGGACGCGCCAGCAGCCTGCCGGCGATCGAGTTCAACACGGCCGTTTCGTCTGGATTGCCCGAGGCCTGCGACTTCAAAGCCGATTGCGCCAGGTTGCGAGCCGCCTCGATGAACTGAGTGTCGTTGAGCGTCACCAGCGCCTGGAGAGGGGTATTTGTCCGTTCGCGACGGATCGTGCAGGTCTCGCGTGCCGTCGCGTTGAAGATCTCCATCGATGCCGGAGGTGCCGATCGCTTCCAGAAAGTGTACATGCTGCGTCGATACAGGTCTTCACCCTTATCGCGCTGGTAGTCACGCGTGTTGCTGCCGATCATCGCGACCGCTTCCCAGACGCCGTCGGGCTGATACGGCTTCACACTGGGCCCACCGATCTTTTCGACCAGCAGACCACTCGACGCCAGTGCATAGTCGCGAATCATTTCGGCGTCCATGCGGAACCGGGGACCACGCGACACGAACCGGTTTTGTGGATCTTTCTCCAGCTTTTGCTTCGTGACGACCGCGGCCTGACGGTACGCATTCGACGTGACCAGGAGCCGGAAGAATCGTTTCACATCCCACGGGACAACGCCTGAATTCGTCGTCGGGGCGCCCGGCCAGTTCAGGTGCGGCGACCCTTCACGGAATTCGACTGCCAACCAGTCAAGCAATTCCTGATTTGAAGGCAGTTCACCCGCGATGCCGAAATCGCCCGACGTGCGGACCAATCCCGTTCCAAACAGTTCTTGCCAGAACCGGTTGACAGTGACTCGCGTCGGCAAGGGATTGGCAGGATCCAAAACCCATTGTGCCAAGCCCAGACGGTTGCGAGGTGCATTCGCGGGCAGGGGCGGTAACGCGGCGGGAGTACCCGGTTTGACAGGATCACGACGCTTGTCGTATTCGCCGCGGAACAGAATATAGGCCATCGCTTCTTCGGTCTTTTCGTTCATCACGTGAGCGACCGTGCCGCGCGCCTTCAGCATATTCTGTTCGCCTTCCAGTTCGGCGAGTTTGGCATTACGTTCCTGGTAAGGCTTGTCGTCGGTTCCCAGCCACCAGGGATAAAGTTCGTTCTTTTCGGCGTCGGTCCGGTCCCCCGGCTCTTTGGCCAGAATTCCCAGGAACCGAGTGGCCTTGGCCATCGATTCGATTTCGGCTGCCGATAATGCTCGACGATAGATTCGCAGATCTTGAATCCCCGCGCCACTGATCGGTTCGCCTTCCGTACGTTGACCGATCCGGAATGGAACTTTCGTCTTGATCGAATTCTGCAGCCGATCGCTTTCGATGTTGGTGGCTTGCGGCTGTCCATTGTAATAGATCTTCACACCGGCTGCTTTGGACGAACCGTCATAGGTGAGCGCCACGTGAGTCCATTCGTTCCCGTTCAATTGCGCATTGGCCACCACTTTCAGGGCGTCTCCAGGCCAGTTGCTGATAATGTGCGTCCCAATCCGTCGGCCTTGCACCCAGCAATCCCAACCCTGATAAGCGCCGGGTTTGTCCATGCGAGCAAACAATGCGCCTTGTGAATCATTGGGTTGTAACTTGACCCAGGCCGAATACGAGAATGGCTGGTCACGTTCGAAGTCGCCGACTTCCGCCACGTCCACCGCGGCACCTTGCAACTGCACGGCTTTCGAACCCACTCCATCGATCCAGGTCGCAGATGCGTTCAGAGCCACTTCGCGCGGTTCACCATCGATCACGATGCTGGTGGCCATGCCTTGGCCTTCCTTCAATGCCGCGTGGAAGGCAAGATCCTTGACGGGAATCGTTGCTCCGACCGATTCGGCAGTCGCCGAGATCAGCCATTGATCGAACAGCGGGCGGGCTTCCTGACGACGAGCGTCAATCAATTGTTTAGCCCCGACGATTTCGGCGGGCAGGGCCTCAAAGCGGACTCGATCGTCGGCCAAAGGCACAACGACGATGGGCGGCGTGTCCTTGATGTTGCCGTCCATCGCATTCTGTGTCGTGTTATTGAAGAACGCGGCCAGTTCGTAGAACTCGCGCTGCGACAGCGGATCAAACTTATGGTCGTGGCAGACGGCACATCCGGCTGTCATTCCCAGCCAGACCTGTGCAAACGTGTCGGTGCGGTCGCGGTCGTACAAGACCAGGTACTCTTCGGCGATCGCTCCCCCCTCGCTGGTGGTAATGTTGCAGCGATTGAAGCCGGATGCGATCTGCTGGTCGAGCGTCTTGTTGGGCAGCATGTCGCCTGCCAATTGTTCAATCGTGAATTGATCGAACGGAGTGTTCTTGTTGAAGGCGGCAATCACGTTGTCGCGGTACGACCACATTTCGCGGTAGTTGTCGAAATGGATGCCGTGCGAATCGGCATAACGCGACACATCCAGCCAGTATCGACCACGATGTTCACCCCAGTGCTTCGACGACAGCAATGTGTCGACCAGGTTTTCATACGCATTCGGGGCCTTGTCGGCGACGAATTTCTCGACCAGTTCCGGAGCGGGAGGCAAGCCGATCAAATCGAGACTGAGTCGTCGCGCCAATGTTCGTCGGTCGGCTTCCGGAGCGGGACTGAGCCCCATCGATTCCAGTTTCGCCAGGACGAAAGCATCGATGGGATTGCGAACCCAGGCTTTGTTTTTGACTTGAGGAACCGTCGCTCGACTCGGTGGAAGGAACGACCAGTGTGCCTGATATTCGGCTCCCTGCGCGATCCATTTCTTCAATGTGGCCTTCTGTTCCGCCGTCAAAGTTTTTTTGGTGGCGGGAGGGGGCATCACTTCGTCGGCATCGGCTGTCTCGATCCGACGGATCATTTCGCTGAGGCCGGGCGCTCCCGTCGTGATCGCCTTTTTGTCGATCGCCGCGTCGCGTTTGTCCAACCGCAAATCGCCCTTGCGTGCGGCGCTGTCAGGGCCATGACAGGCGAAACAGTTGTCCGCCAGAATGGGGCGGATATCGCGATTGTATTCCAGCTTATCTTCCGCCAGGGCTTGCCCGGCGCTGGATAATGCCAACACCGCAGCGACCGACCAGTTGATTGCGTTCGAAACTCGGACTCGCATCGATTGTCCCTCGTGTAGAGCGGCCTGCCCGGTCTGCGACAGCCAGCAAAACCGGACTCGTCATTCTACACCAAAACTGGTACTTTCCGAAGCATGCGCGAGCGGAAAATCGCCGCCGGAATTCAATGGCGGAAAGAGTGATCCCACCATGAAAGCGACTCGAACCGAACATTTGCTGGCTCTGCTGGTCGTTGCGGGACTATCCGGCTGCGGTGGACCCGTCAGTGGATCGAAGCCATCGAGTGATCCAGCGGAACTCACGCAGGCCGAAGCCGTCTCTGATTCACAAAGTGAACCTGTGACCAACAGTGACGCCGCTCCAGAAACGACAACCGACATCATGTCGGCCGATGCCGCTGAAAAACCGGCCGAACCAGCATCGGACGTGAAGCTGTATGAGCCGGTCGAATCCGATTTTCATTCCGCCTACCACGCCGATTCTCGCAATCGCGAGAAGCAGACACTGTCCGAGTATTTTCGCTGGGTCAAAGCGTTTTATCACGGCGAGTTTCTGGTGACCGGCTGGATGCGGCAGTCGGAATCGATCGTAAAGATGTGTCAGCAACCCGAAGGACGGCCCACGGTGATCACGATGCTCAACGACGCAGGTCGCAAGATCGCGTCTGAATGGTCGAAAGACGGGAAAGTTCGACGCATCAACAATACTGACCTGCAGAACTGGGGCGCCAAACTGACGAAATGCGCAAAGGACCCACAAGGTTCGACCGAGTCCATCAAGTCAGCTTTGAAAGACATCATCACCGAAATCGATCAGAAGCTGGCGTCGATTGAGTGACGGCGGTCGACCGAGGATCGCAATTGAGCAAGTTCGGTCCGAGGACGTTACCAGTCCTATCGAGGCGTGCGACTATCACAGTCCGGCGATCTTCAAGAAGTTCTTCAACAGCTCGATGCCGCCTTCTGTCAGAAAGCTTTCCGGGTGAAACTGAACACCGTGGATCGGGTACTTGCGGTGTCGCAACCCCATGATTTCGCGAGCGTGGCCGGGAAAATCGGCCCAGGCGGTGACTTCCAGATCGGGGTTCAGCGTTTTCTCAGGCACGTGCAGGCTGTGATAGCGTGTTGCCGTGAAGGGGTTGTCCAAGCCCTCGAAGACTCCGGTTCCAAGATGATGGATCGGCGACACTTTGCCGTGCATCAACCGTTCTGCCCGGACCACTGGTGAACCGAACACTTCTGCCATCGACTGGTGCCCCAGGCAGACACCCAGCGTTGGAATCGTCGGTCCCAGTCGCCGAATCAATTCCATCGAGATCCCGGCTTCGTGTGGTGTGCAGGGACCCGGCGAAACGACGATCCCCTGAGGCTTCAGGGCGGCCACTTCGTCGACGGTCACCTGATCGTTGCGAGCGACCTTCACGTCCAGTCGAGAATCGATCTCGCCGAATCGCTGGACCAGGTTGTACGTAAACGAATCGTAGTTATCGAGAATGAACAACATCGTGCGGGATGACACTGAATCTGGAAGGAATATCGCGTTGAGAAACGAGGACAGGCATACTGAGCCAGCGGACTTGATCACGCTGTGAGTGATCTCGCCAGCGCCAACCTGATGTCACAACAGACCGTCGAATCTGTAAGGCAGTTTCCATTGCACATCCGCCGAAGTAAACTAACCGACCGCAAATTCTCTCATTTTCCCAACGAAAGTGCTGCCGATGTCGACTTCTGTTTCTCGCCGAACATTTTTAAGCACCACGGCTGCCGCGGCGGCGGCAACAACGGTTTCCCTGGCACCAGCGACGGTGAAAGCGGCGGCCGGTTCGGAATTACCGTTTCGGTTTTGTTTGAACACCAGCACGATTTTCGAATGTCAGTATCACGGTAAAAAAATCGACATCCTGGGTCAGGTCGAGGTCGCCTCAAAGGCCGGCTATACCGGGATCGAACCCTGGATTCGGGACCTGGATGCGTATGTCAAAGACGGAGGCTCGTTGTCCGATTTGCGCAAACGAATCGCCGATGCTGGACTGACGGTCGAAAGTGCAATCGGGTTCGCGGCGTTCCTGGCGGAAGACGACAGCGAGCGTCAAAAAGGTTTGGAAGAGGCCAAACGCAGCATGGGCTTGATCCGGGAAATTGGCGGGACTCGCATTGCCGCACCGCCCGTCGGCGTGATAGACAAGACGGGCCTCGATCCTTTGAAACTCGCGGCTCGTTATCGAGCTTTGTGCGAGATTGGCCAGAAAGAGGGCATCTTCCCTCAGTTGGAACTGTGGGGCTTTGCCAAAACGTTGGCCCGGATGGGCGAAGTCGCGTTCGTGGGCATCGAAGCCGCTCATCCCAGCGCCTGCTTCCTGCTCGACATCTATCACATTTTCAAAGGCGGATCCGACTTTGAAGGGCTCGCAATGTTCGCGGGCTCACGAATGTACAACTTCCACGTCAACGATTATCCGGGTGAACCGCCGCGCAAAGACATCAGTGACGCACATCGCGTTTATCCGGGCGATGGAGTCGCTCCGCTGGATAAGATCTTCCGCACCTTGCGCGACGTCGGCTATCGCGGAGTGCTGTCACTCGAACTGTTCAATCGCGACTACTGGAAGCAGGATCCGCTCGAAGTCGCCAGAACCGGATTGGAAAAGACCAAGGCCGCCGTTGCGAAGGCGCTGGCCTGACGCGGGCCGCGTTGCACCGGGATCGCTGAATCGCCACCTTGAAATTCAGGTAACCAAAGTGAATCGTCATCGAGTGGCCAGCGTCGACCAGATTCCGCTGGGCGAGGGTCGTGAATTTGTCGTTGCCGGGCGAATTGTCGCGGTCTTCAACACGGATGGGACGTTCCACGCCATGGATGGAATCTGCCCACATGCCGGCGGACCCCTCGCCAAGGGAATATTGCATCAGAATGTCGTGACCTGTCCCTGGCACGGCTGGCAGTTTGACGTCACGACTGGCCGCCATTGCCTGAATGCTCAACTGCAACACCCTCACTATCCCGTGATCGTGGAGGGTTCCGATTTGTTTGTCGAATTACCGTGATCGATCCCATCAACTGTCCACTTATTGACGCACGTGCACGGCCGTTAAACCATCGGAATCAAACGTGCGTCTGGATTCTCTCCGCCGGGCCGGGTAGAACTTTTCAGCATCAACGCAATACCTATCGTCCTCCGCAGTTTCATGTCGGAAGATTGGAGATCAAACATGGCCGATACCGCGTCACAACTCGACCAATTGAAAAAAATGACCGTCGTCGTTGCCGATACAGGCGACTTCGAATCGATCAAGGAGTATCAACCGCGCGACTCGACCACCAATCCGTCGCTCATCCTGGCCGCTGCGTCCAAGCCTGAGTATGCGCACCTGGTGGACAAAGCCGTCACTGACCGGAAAGGCTCAGGCCTCTCCGGTTCGAAGCAGATCGAAGACATCATCGATCACGTGCTGGTCAACTTTGGCCTCGAGATTCTGAAAATCGTGCCGGGTCGAGTTTCAACGGAAACCGATGCGCGATTGTCATTCGATACTGCGGGAACGATTGCCAAGGCCAAGCAATTGATCGGGCTGTACGAGAAAAACGGAATCTCGCGCGAACGCGTGCTGATCAAGATCGCCTCCACTTGGGAAGGGATCCGCGCGGCCGAGGCGCTGCAGAAGGAGGGAATCAACTGCAACCTGACACTGTTGTTCTCGTTCCCTCAGGCCATCGCCTGTGCAGAGGCGGGTGTCAAGCTGATCTCGCCCTTCGTCGGCCGAATCCTCGATTGGTACAAGGCCGCAAACAAACGCGATTACGCTCCCACCGAAGATCCCGGCGTCAAATCGGTTAGTCAGATCTTCGAGTACTACAAGAAGTTTGGCTACAAGACCGAAATCATGGGAGCCAGCTTCCGTAATAAGGGCGAGATCACCGAACTGGCAGGCTGTGACCTGCTGACGATCAGCCCGAACCTGTTGGGCGAGCTGGCCGCAAGCCACGATCCTTTGCCTAAGAAACTGGATGCGAATGCGGCCAAGTCGGCAAACGTCGAGAAAGTGTCGTTCGACGAGAAGACCTTCCGGTTCCAATTGAATGAGGATGCGATGGCGACCGAGAAAACGGCGGAAGGGATCCGCAAATTCTCAGCCGACATCGTCAAACTCGAACAAATGATTTCATCCAAGATCTGACCCGGCCGCGGGTCGGCGGGATACGCGATTGAGTCGGGTTTAGAATAGCTGGGTCGCTCGCGCGTTGGAAACGGGATAGCGCGCTCGACGCGCGAAAGACACACCTATTCGCAGCCCATCATGCGACGCGAACAAACCGCCTGCGGCGGACGCGCGAAAGACACGTGCGGCAAAGGCGCTCCCATGCGGTACATCAGTTATGCACTGCTGCTGTTGATCGCGGGTGTTGTTTATGCGGGTTTGGTGTCCTATCGCACTTCTGCCGAGAATGACGTCGACAGATCCGCCGTGCCTGTTCGCGTCCCCGAGTCAGGCAGGAGATTTGTCGAACAAGCCGAAGCGATTCGTCCGCTGCACGAGCGAAAGCGACCCGTCAAACCGGGCGATTGGCTGGACCGGTTTCCAGAAGGTGGTCAGAGTTTTGGCCAATTCGTGCAACTTCACAACGACAAACGATTACGCGACCAGTATTCCGTGATCGTGTTTCAGCCGCTGGGCGAATTCGATGCGACACAATTGAAGATTGTCGATCGCACGGCGGAATTTCTGGGCCTGTTCTTCGGCGTCGAAGTTCGATTGCTACCTGCCAGGCCCCTCGACGAACCGCCCACAGAAGCCCGGCATGTTTACGACGGCAATCATCAAGTCCTGACGAAATGGATCAATCAGCATCATCTGTTGCCCGAGCGATCCGACGATGCCATTGCCGTCATCGGGCTCGTCACCTGTGATTTGTGGCCGGGCGTTTTGAATTGGGTCTTCGGCGCCGCATCACCCGCCGACCGTGTGGCCGTCTGGTCGCTCTATCGCAATGGTGATCCTTCGGCGAGTTCCGACGAATACCGATTGTGTCTGTTACGAACATTGAAGACAGCCGTCCACGAAGCAGGTCACGCGCTGGGCATGCCGCACTGCTCGGCCTATGAGTGCGGGATGAACGGCACTCGCAGTCGAGAAGAGAACGATCTCAGGCCACTCGAGTTTTGCCCCGAATGCCAGGCCAAAATCTGGTGGACCTGCGGAGCTGATCCACGGGAACGCTGCGAGGGATTAATGACGTTTGCCGAACGCGAAGGATTCGTAGACGAAACCAACTTTTGGCGTCGTCTCTCAAAACATCTCATTCGATCAACGAATTGAAGCAACCGAACGCATTTGGAAAGAATCCGGATGTGGGCTTGGCTCCGACGCACAATTCGTGCCTTAAAATTGACTTTTTGCTGACTGCGAAATATAGAAGAGGAGTCAGCTTGAGATCCGAGGTTGGGTGAATGAGGCTTATGTCCACTCTCGGATCCCGCGCTGCAGCCTGTGTCCCAACCGTTTGCGCCGGGGGCAATCATGTCCGAAGTACTTGGCACTTCCCGCTTGGAAGACCTGTTTGCCGAGTGTGAAGAAGTGCTCGGTCACAAGTTCAGTGATCGCTCGCTCCTGCAGCGATGTTTGACTCATTCTTCGATCGCCCGCACCCGGCTCGATTCGAATGAACGACTCGAGTTTCTCGGTGATGCGATCCTGGGAACCGTCGTTTGCGAGTTGCTGTTTCGGCGGTTTCCCGAAAAGACCGAAGGCGAATTGACACGGATCAAATCGGTGGTGGTCAGCCGTACGACCTGCGCCAAGCTGAGCAACGATCTGCGGCTGGGTTGTTTTTTGCAGTTGGGTAAGGGCTTGGCCGAATTCGAAAAAATCCCACTCTCGATCCAGGCCGCGGTCTTTGAATCGATCATTGCGGGCCTGTATCTGGATGGCGGGATGGAGGTCGTGCGACCGTTCTTGACCCGGTTGATTGGCCCCGAAATCGACCGCACGATCGAATCGTCACACGGTCGCAACTACAAGAGCCTGCTGCAACAACTGGTGCAAAAGAATCAGCGCGGCACCCCGCTGTATCGATTGCTCGACGAATATGGCCCTGATCACTCCAAATGCTTCAAAATTGCGGCGGTTGTAGGGATTGATTCCTTCCCCGCTGCCTGGGGTCCGAATAAAAAAGAAGCCGAACAACGGGCCGCGGAAAATGCCTGGTGCCAATTGCAGGGTGAACCGCCTCCGTTTGCGGCTGACGATGAACCGTAACCGCACGATTGAACGACAGTTTTCCTTTCACCGGCTGGTTCCAGCAAACTGTCGGCAGATGTTTTCGATAGGCAAAACCACTCATGTCCGACGACGCCCCCAAGCGAACTGATTGGGCGATCACGTTTATTGGTCGTTTGTGTCTGATTGGCTGGATCTGCGCCATCTTCTACGAAGCGTTCGACTTCTTTTCACCGGTCAGACAATTCAGTCTGCTGTTTGGTCCGTGGGCCTGCATCATCGCCTTGATCAATGCGTTCGTGTTGTTGATGCTGCGTCGTCAGGGGATTTTCTTGCTGTTTTTCCTGCTCACCCTTCCACCGACGGTTCATTTCGGCATCGTGCTGAAGAACATCGTCGTTGCCAGGAAGTGGTTCAGCCCGGCTGAGACACGAGCCGATCATCGCGAAGTCGATTCGAAATCGAAACCGATTGAATAGTGCGTGTCGCAAGGACACGTCGCTTTGAAACATGGGTCAGACGCAATGAATATGGTCTCGCGAGACACCACACTCCGTTTGGATGTGCTCTAATCGGTCGGCGTCGTCTGGTTGTGTTAAGAATCCAACAAGGGCACCTCGCATCGTTCGTTTCGTGACCTTGATTTCGGTATCCTTCAATGGAATCGTCGAAACTGAGTCAGAGGAGAGTCTGCGATGCGTCTTGCCAGCCTGTTGATTGCCCTGGTGTCGTTTCCGACCTTGCTTGCCTTGGCCACCGATGTCACTCCGATCACTCCTGCGGAGGCGGCGAAGAAGGTCAATGAAAAGGTGCTGGTCGAGATGGACGTGAAGTCCACCGGTGGCCGCGAGAATCAATATTTGAACTCGGAAGAAGACTTCAAAGACACCAAGAATTTCACGATCTTCATCGGTAAAGATCACTTGCCCAAGTTCAAGAAGGCGGGCATCGAAAATCCGTCGACGCACTTCAAGGGCAAGAAAATTCAGGTCAGTGGTACCGTCGTCCTGGAAAAAGAAAAGCCCTGGATCAAGGTCGAAGAACCCGACCAGATCAAAGTAATCGAAAAGCCTGACCCGGCCGCGGGTCGGCGGGGTTCGCGATTGAGTCGGGTTTAGAATAGCTGGGTCGCTCGCGCGTTGGAAATGAGATAACGCGCTCGACGCGCGAAAGACACACCTATTCGCAGCCCATCATGCGACGCGAATAAACCGCCTGCGGCGGACGCGGGTCGGCGGGGTTCGCGACTGCGTTGGGTTCAGAATAGCGGGGCGGCTCGCGCGTTGCGGGTGACTCGGCCAGCAGCGTGTTGCGGTTGGTTCGTGGGCCGCCTTACAATCTGTGGATTCGGCGCCGTTCGGGGTCCCGCTGAGTCGTGGATGGTGCGCCTGGTTGACGATTTTGACATTCGGAACTGGTATGTCTGCGGACGCAATCGCTGAAAACACTCCGCCACCTTCACGCACATCACGTTCGGCGGTGTGGTTTTGGCCTTTGGGGATCACCGGGCTGTTGCTGGTTCCGACGTTGTTTCTGTTCGTCGATGAAACTGAGCTGATTCTGGTTGAACGCTTTGGCCAGATCACGGCCGTCTACGATCAGTCTGCGGAGCGTGGCCTGCACTTCAAACTGCCGTGGCCGATCGAAACGGTGCGCCGCTTCGACCGACGCCTGCAATTGCTTTCACCTGCCGGGCGTGAAGCGTTTACGCGCGATCGCAAGAATGTCACTGTTGAAGCCTATGTCTGCTGGCGGATTGCTGCTGGCGAAGCCACCGGGCTGCTTGATCGTCCGGTCGTGCGATTCTTTCAAGGATTGCAGACGTTTGAAGTCGCCGATGCGCGGCTGGCCAGTCGATTGCAGTCGATTTTGACCGAGCAGATCGGGCGTAGCGAATTGTCCGAATTGTTGAGTGCCACCAGTTCCGAAGCAGGTCCTGAACCGGGAACGAGTCCACTCGCGCGGATTGCCGATGAAATTCGACGTGAACTGCAACAGCGTCCGGACGAACCGAATTCCTTGCGCGATCGATTGGGGATTGAGATCGTTGATGTCCGGATTCGCCGGTTGAATCTGCCTGCAGGAAACATGCAGGCCGTCTTTGAACGCATGCGCAGCGAGCGCCAGAAGATCGCCGAACGATACCGGAGTGCGGGTCTGGCCGAGAGTCGCTTGATTCGCAGTCAAGCCGATCGCCAGGCGGGCGAGTTACTGGCCAAAGCGAATGCCGACGCCGAACGAATCCGCGGGGAGGGCGAGGCGGCGGCCATTCACATCCTGAACGAAGTTCACGCCAAGGATCCGGAGTTCGCGGACTTCCTGCAAACGCTGGAAGCGTATTCGCAAATCCTGAACGACCGTACGACGCTGGTGCTTTCGGGATCGAACAGTCTGCTGAGGATTCTGATGCAGGGTGTGCCATCCCTGAATTCGACGCCGAAAGTTGGACCGTCCGACGCAGAAAATCCAACCAGCACCAACAATCTGGGCACCTCAAGGAACGAGCGATGAAACGTCGTCTCGACGTGCAGCAGCACAGTTCCGGGTGGCCGGGGCGCTCCAGTCTTCTGGAAGCCCCCGAACGTCGTTCTGAAGAAACGTTCCTTGGAACGCTGGAATTAAAGAAGACACGGCGATGTCGACGACTCCGACACCGTGGGACCCTCAGATCCGGCTGGATTGGTTGGGATGGCGTGCGTGCGAATGTGAGTTGTTCGCTGCCTGGAACGCTTATCCTCTGCTCAACAGCTCTTTTACCTGAAACACATGTGACCGATTCGGGGGCTTCCAGAAGACTGGAGCGCCCCGGCCACCCGACCCGAAGACAGGAGCTCGCATGAAGCGGTACCTCCTGCTGTTTGCTGCACTGCTGGTGTACTTGGCCTCGGGCGTCCATATTATCCCGGCCAACGAACAGGCCGTCGTCCGCCGATTCGGTCGTGTGATTCAGTCTCCATTGTCGAGTGGCCTGCACGTCGATCTTCCCTGGCCATTGGCGCGCATCGATCGAGTCAACTTCAACGAGATCCGTACGCTGTCGTTGGGTGATCTCGAGGCGGACTCAAGTTTCCTGCAACCCACCTCGGCCGCACGGCCATTGAGTTACCTGACCGGGGACAAAAACCTGCTGCTGCTGCGAATCACCGTGCAGTACCGCATCTCGCGAGACCAGGTCGGTGAATGGCTGTACGGTTCGATCTCGCCCCTGGAACGTCTGCAAGGTCTGGTGGAAACGACGGTGGCCGATCTTGTCTCACGAAGCGGCGTCGACTTTGTGCATACGCAAGGTTTAGCCGAACTGAACAATCGCCTGCTGCGCGACGTTCGCGAACAGGCCGACGCGCAACGCATCGGCTGCGAAGTGGAACAGGTCACCGTCGATCGAGCCGACCCGCCCGCGCGGGTGAAAGCCGACTTCCTGGACGTGTCGAATGCGCGTGCCGATATGTCTCGTTCGATCCAGGATGCTCGCACGTACGCCGAACAGAAGCTGGCAGAGTCTCAAGCTGATGCCGGCCGCTCGATTGACGCGGCCGAACGAGACAGCCGCTCGAAGGTCTCCGCCGCCAAAGGCTCGGCCGATCGATTCACGACGTTGATCGGACAAATCCGACGTGACGCCCAAACCAGCGACCGCACCTATGCTGACGCACGACAACTGACGGTCAACCGCTTGACGATCGAGTCCCTGCGAGATGCCCTCAGCAAGTCGAAGCTGAAAGTCGTCCTGGACGGCAAACGTCCGGTCGATTTGACTCTGCCTAAACAGTAACGGCACCAGACTGGTTGCAGCGCGGTCCCCCTTTTTCAACCGCTAACCGTGTTCGGACTGTCAACAGGCAGCCCTTTCGTTAACCGCACACGGACGACAATCGTGTCGGCAGCGAGATCTCCCGGCCGCTGAGAATTGGTCGTCGCCAAAATCGAGATCACTCCTGGTACCCACGACAGCAAAAACAGACTATCGACGGCGAGCAGCAGTTCACGTAGCAGTGACCTTGGGATGCCGCATCTTCGCCCGTCGGGCCTGACCACCTTCAGTCCCACCAGCCATTTCCCCAGCGTCTGCCCGGTGCGACCTTGCCAGACGATTTGTGCGATCAAGAACATCCAGCCAGGTACCATCAGCCACCAGACGAGTGGTGGCGATACGGCTTCCGAGAGCAGGTGCGACCCTGTTCCTTGTAATTTCCGAAGGCGTTCCCAATTCAGTCCGCTGGCGACTTCTTCCAGTGCTTCAGGGAGATAATAACTTGCGTACTCCGATATCGCGGTCGACCAGCAGATGGCGTCGGGATGTAGAACCAGAGCCGACGCGAAAATGGAAACGGGAATCGCCAAATCAATCGTCCGAGCCAATCCGCGCCGAACCGTCGACGCCAACTCGGCATCAATGACAGGCATACTCGGTGATCGCCGTCCGACCGCTTGTATAATCCCGGCGAACATTCCCAGCATCAAAGACGGAAAGAAAATACAACACGTAGAGTCTCTGGCAGCAATCAACAGGTGAAACACAATCTGAAGGTCTGCATGTTGTGCAATCACCCGCAATTGGTCGTTCTGTAAAGTCATCACGTGCAGTCGGCGATAGTTGTCGGTCCAAGCAAAAAATGGCTCGCCCGTCGCCGAAGCGAATGTGAAAATCGGTTTGTGATCGTAACCGAGTGTTGTTTCCTTGCAGATCGAAGATGGGGCTTGGAGTGTTCGAGATTCGACGATCTGCCCGTTCCGATAGCGTGACCACTGGAACGAGGGAACAAGATTTGAGTCGTACGGGTGTGAATCGTCCTGGAACAGAACTTCAATCAAATTGATGTCGGCATCATGCATCCATATTCCATTCCAAGTGGAGTTCGGTTTGAACTCAAATTGAGTTCGCGTCCACCCCAGGTCGGCTAGCTGCTTCGAGAGTTTGGTATGTGGAATGTGATTCGTCTGTGAGAACTGTTCAGCTTCGGTTTGCGTCCCGATGAGATGACCGGCATACGAGTAAGCAACAAGATCATTCCGCTCAGTTGCCAGGAAGTGAATGCTGCTGTTGTCGGCGGCAATCGAAATGGAATGGATATCGAAATGGTCGACTAGACTGATTTGCGGAAGCAGCAGGAACCGGTCCTGTGCCTCCCATGTTGCCCGTAGGCTCCAATCGAAGAACTGAAACAGGCCGTCGTCTTTGCGCTTGGCAACGAGGAACGGCCGACCGTCCCAATAAAATGGAAGTGAGTGCTGATGGCCCGTTCGATCTGCATTCAATTTCCAGACTTCGTGTCCGTCGCTGATCAGATCCAGAAAATTGGGTGAAATGCGATCCTGTTTAACTCGTCCCGTTCCGCGATTGATACGCCACAGTTCATATTGTTCAATGAAATCGTTGTGAAATCGACTTTCGCCGTAGATCCCCTTCTTAACGGTCAGCAGAATCTCGTCATCACAAATCGTTCCCGAATGGATCTCCAACGATCCTTTGTCATCGAGATGCAGCAATCGTGTGCAGAACCGTCGCCACTCGTCTTCGGCCAAGTCACTGAAAAACTGTTCGCTACCGTCTCTGATTTGCACCGACCACACGAACTCGGACCGTCCAAGGCAATAGGCTTGCAGCCCGAGCACTCCCGTTGCCAAGGCCATCAGAATCAAGATCTTGATCCATGGGCGGTTCTGATGCTTTGGCTGCGGCTCTTTGAACATCATAGAGGTCTGAATCGGTCGGCACGCTGGTCAGTACGGATCGTTTCACAGAATGGTGCAGGTCTGTGGTGATTGGATCAACAAATCGGAATGGGCAGAACCATGATGAACCATTCTCGATTCAAAACGCCACCGCAGAAACGATGGGTCCAGGAATTGTGACGATGTTCTTTCTGATGAGTGTACGGGACTTCAATCCCGGTTCAGGTTCCTTAACTGAGGACTAAACTCGCAGGTGGTTCAACTGTGTTACCCGGTCGGACAACCAGATGGGCTACCCCGGTTGCAAATGGGGAAAACAGAAGACACTGGCATAGCCAGTGGCGCACCAGATGAGGACGGGACGGCCGACGACGCGCGATTGACCTACTTATTTTGCTCCCATC